>Ga0187893_10001458_pt1 | contig 56430 bp, 46 predicted proteins | sample MA1701074metaG_FD_139574 | JGI IMG/M metagenome (GOLD analysis project Ga0187893, IMG submission 139574) | White microbial mat communities from a basaltic lava cave in the Kipuka Kanohina Cave System on the Island of Hawaii, USA - MA170107-4 metaG ...
ATCTCGATGCGCACCGGGTAGCCCGCCATCCGCTCCCGAAACGTCGCGAAGTGCTGCGCCGCGAGCACCGTGGTCGGCACCAGGACCGCCGCCTGCCGCGCCCCCAGCACCGCCTTGAACGCCGCCCGCATCGCCAGCTCGGTCTTGCCGTACCCGACGTCCCCGCACAAGAGCCGGTCCATCGGCCGCGCCACCTCCATGTCCGCCTTGATCGCTTGCAGCGTCGTGATCTGGTCCGGCGTCTCCTCGTAGGGGAAGGAGGCCTCGAACTCGTGCTGCATGGAGTCGTCGCGTGGGAACGCGATGCCGGGCCTCTGCCGCCGCACCGCCTGCAACTCCAACAGGCGCACCGCGAGGTCTTTCACCGCCTCCTTCACCCGCTGCTTCGACCGGGCCCACGCGTTGCCGCCCACCTTGCCCAGCCGCACCTTCCCCCCCGACGCCCCCACGTACTTCTGGATGAGGTCGATCTTGCTGGCGGGCACGTAGACGCGCACCCCGTCGTGGAACTCGACGAGCGCGTGCTCCACCGACGCGCCCTGCTTTGCGATCCGTTCCAAGCCGCGGAAGAGCCCGATGCCGTGGGCGAGGTGGACGACGTGGTCGCCGGGCTCCAAATCGAGGAAGTCGTCGATGGCGCGTCCGGGGGCGCGCCGCGGCGCCGGGCGGCGGCGGGTGAGGTGCTGGAGCAAGTCGTCGTAGCCCAGCACGGCGAGCGCCTGATCGGGCATCTCGAACGAGCGGCTGAGTCTTCCGCGCAGGAAGCGCAGCGAGGGGGGCGGGGAGCCGTCGAGGAGGTGGAGTACCCGCGCCTCCTCCGCCTCGTTCCGGCAGGCGAAAAAGGAGTGCCGCGCATGGAGGCAAGCTTCGCGGATGCGCTCCTTCAGGCTCTCCGGCCCGGCGGCCAGGGGCTCGATCTGGCGCACGCGAAACTGGGTTTCGCCCCGCCCGGCGTGGAAGAGATCGGCGCCGGGCCGCGCCTCCGCAGGCTGGGTGGGATCGAGCCGGAATACGCGATCGCCCGCGTCGAGATGGTCGGCGAGGGTCGCGCTCCCGCCCAGGCGCGCCACCAGCGGCACGTCCAGGGAGCCGAGGGCCTGGGCACTGCGTTGCGTCGACGGGTCGAAACTGCGGATCCGCTCCAGTTCGTCGCCGAAGTATTCCAGCCGAGCCGGGGCGTCGAACCCGGCGGGAAAGAGGTCGAAGACATCGCCGCGCTGGCTGAACTCCCCGGGCGCGGTGACGAGGGTGACCCGGCGCCAGCCTTCCGCGGAGAGCCGCTCGGCGATCTCGGCGGGCCCGGCGCCGTTGTCCCCGGGGCGCAGCCGCAGCGTGCCCTCCCGCAGCGCGTCGCGCCCGGGGACCGGCTGCAGCGCCGCGTCGCTCGACGCGATCACGACCGGCGCCCGGTCCATGCGGGTCAAGACGGCGAGCCGATCGAATCCACGCTCGTCGTCTTCCGCGTCGGGATAGATGCGGAGGCGGCGACCCTCCACTCCGAACAGCTCGAGATCGCCGGCGATGTCATCCCCCTCCCGGTCCGGTTCATGGAGGACGAGGGCGGGCCGTCTTTCAGCGAGGAGGCGGGAGAGCAGGAGCGCGAGGGAGCCCCCGAACAGGCCGCCGAAGCTCGCCCGCCGGCCCGCCCGCGGCGGCTCGAACGGGACGAGTTCGCTCCAGGGGGGCGCCTTCATGGCCCGCTAGGGCGCGGAAGCGGGCGGAGGCGCGGCTTCCCCGCCCCCCGGCCCATGGGACCGTCCCCGCCCCCTGCCCCTGCCACCCCGCCGGCGGCGGCGGCGCGGCGCGCCTTCGGCCGGCGGGCCTCCGCCCCCCGCACGCGTCGCCGCGGGCTCGCCGCGTTCGCCCTGCCCGGCGGCGGGCTCGCTGCGTTCGCCCTGCTCCGGGGCGGGTCCCTGCTGCGGGGCGTCGCCGCGCGACTCCGCCGGAGGCGGCGCATCGCCGGATCCGTTGGCGCGCTGCTCCCCGCCGGGCTGGGGCTCGCCCTGCCTCCCTCCGCGGCGGCGACGGCGGCGGCGCCTTCCGCCCCCCTCGCCCTCCCCCGCGTCGGGTTCCGCCGCGCCGGGGCCCCTCCCCGAAGGGCCGGCGCCGCGCCCGGAAGGGCCGACGGCGAGCAGCGTCCCGGCACCGCGCACGTTGTCGCGCGGGTTCTCGTCCAGCTGGCGGAAGTGGAGGAGCGCGCCGCGCGCGGCGCCCTGCTCCGCCTCCTTCTTGGAGTCCGCGCGGGCGCGCCCATGCTCCCTGCCGTTGAGCATCACCGAGACGTCGTAGTTGCGGCCGTGCGCCGGCCCGGTCTCGCGATGCACGCGGTAGGAGGGGACGCCATTGTGCTCGCGCTGGCAGAAGTGCTGCAGCATCGACTTGTAGTTGCGCTCGGCACGGTCATCCACGATCTCGCCGATCACGACATCGAGGTGGCGCATGAGGAACTTCCGCGCGGCGGCGAGGCCGGTGTCGAGGTAGATCGCCCCGACGATCGCCTCGAAGAGGTTGCCGAGGAGCGAGGCGGGGATCTCCCGCTTGAGCACGCCTTTGCCGACGAGGATGAAGCGCTCGAGGCCCATGGCCGCGGCGACGCGCTGGAGGATGGCGCGGCTCACCGCGTGGCTCTTGATGCGGGTCAGGACGCCTTCGTCCTCGTCGGGGAACCGCCGGTAGAGCGTTTCCGAGACGACGAGCCCCAGGACCGAGTCGCCGAGGAACTCGAGCCGCTCGTTGCTGGGGAGGTCGTCGCTCTTGATGGAGGAGTGCGAGAGCGCATTGATGAGGAAGTCCTTGTTGCGGAATGCGTGGCCCAACAGGACCTCGAGATCCGCGATTTGATGTTGATCCATGCTTTGGGGGAAGGGGCGCGCGGGGGGGGCATCGGGAGGCTTCGGCCTCCGTGCGCCGCCAGCGCGCTCCGCTCCCGGTTGCGTTGCGCAAAGACCCGCGCCGCGGCCGCGGGCTGCGGTGCGGGCTCCCTGCGGAACTCAGTGTCGAAAATGCCGCGTTCCCGTGAATACGAGAGTAATGCCCCGTTCGTCGGCGAGCCGGATGCAGGCGTCGTCGTTCCGGCTTCCACCGGGTTGGACGGCCGCGGTAATCCCCGCGTCCAGCGCGACTTCGAGGGCGTCGTTGAAGGGGAGAAAAGCGTCGGAGGCGAACACCGCCCCCTGGGCACGCTTTCCTGCCTTGGCGACGGCCAGGCGCGCGGCGTCGACGCGGCTCATCTGGCCCGCGCCCACACCGACGATCCTGGCCTCTTTTGCCAGCACGATGGCGTTGCTCTTGACATGCTTGCAGCAGCGCTGGGCGAAGACGAGATCGGCGATCTCGGCCTCGCTCGGTGCACGCTTGCTCTTAACCTCAAGATCGGCCGCTGTCGTGGCGGTCCCGTCCCCGTCCTGGACCAAAAAGCCCCCGGGTACGCTCCGCACGTCGTGTCCCACGGGGAACTTGGGGCAGGCGAGGAGCCGCACGTTCGCCCCCCATTTCGGCTTTTCCGCCAGGATTCTGGCCGCCTCCGGGCGGAAGGAGGGGGCGATGACCACCTCCACGAACCGCCCCGGCTCCGCAATCGCCTCCGCCAGGGGGGGGGTCACCTCGCGGTTGAAGGCGAGGATGCCCCCGAAGGCGGAGACCGGGTCGCCTTCCCAGGCGGCCCCGAACGCCGCCACGAGATCGGAGGCCGAGGCGGCGCCGCAGGGGTTGGCGTGCTTCACCACCACCGCGGTGGGCGCTTCGAAATCGTTCACCGCCCCGTAGGCCGCCACGGCGTCCTGGATGTTGTTGAAGCTGAGCGGCTTGCCGTTCAGCAGTTCCGCCTGGGCGAGCCCCCCGCCCGCGGCCGGATCGCGGTAGAGCGCCGCCGCCTGGTGGGGGTTCTCGCCGTAGCGCAGGTCCATCGTCTTCTCCGCCGCGAGGAGCAGGGCGGCGGGGAAGCGCTCGCCCTCCAGCGCGCCGAGCCAGGAGGCGATGGCGGCGTCGTAGAGCGCGGTGTGGCGGAACGCCTTGGCGGCGAGGCGGCGGCGGAAGGCGCGATCGAGGCCGCCTTCGTCCAGCCTCCGCAGCACTTCGGCATAGTCGCCAGGATCGATCACCGGCAGGACGAACTCGTGGTTCTTGGCGGCCGAGCGCACCATGGCCGGGCCGCCGATGTCGATCTGCTCGATCGCCTCGTCCGGGGTGACCCCCGGCCGCGCGATCGTCTCGCGGAACGGGTAGAGGTTGATGCAGACCAGATCGATGGGAGGGATGCCGTGCGCCTCCATCGCGGCGACATGGGCCGGATCGTTCCGGCGTCCCAGGATGCCCCCGTGGACTTTCGGATGGAGCGTCTTCACCCGCCCGTCGAGCATCTCGGGAAATCCGGTGTGCTGGGCGATCTCGACCACCGGAACCCCGGCCGCGGCGAGTCTCTTCGCGGTGCCGGAGGTGGAGAGGATCTGCGCCCCGCGGCGGTGCAACTCCTGGGCGAAGGCCTCGATACCCCGCTTGTCGTAGGCGGAGATCAGGGCACGGGAAATCTTTGTCATCTAAGGCGTTACGTTCGCGCCACCGGGGAAAACAGCCATCCTAGCACCCCCCCCCGCCACCTCAAGCGTCCCCGCCCCCCTTGCCCATCTTCATCTTGAGATAGCCCTTGATGAAGGGCTCCAGGTCGCCATCCAGCACCCGGGTGACGTCCCCCACTTCCACGGCGGTCCTCACGTCCTTGGCCAATTGGTAGGGCTGGAGCACGTAGTTGCGGATCTGGCTGCCGAAGGCGATCTCCCCCTTCTCGCCGTAGAGCTTGCGCAACTCCTCGTCGCGCTTCATCTCCTGGAGGCGGAAGAGCTTCGCCTTCATGAGCTTCATCGCCAGCGCGCGGTTTCTGTGCTGGCTCCGCTCGTTCTGGCAGGCGACGACGAGGCCGGTGGGGAGGTGGGTGAGGCGCACCGCCGACTCGGTCTTGTTGACGTGCTGCCCGCCGGCGCCCCCTGCGCGGTAGGTCTCCACGTTGAGGTCCTTTTCCAGAACCTCGATGGCTGCGTCGTCCTCGAACTCCGGAACGACGTCCACCGAGGCGAAGGAGGTGTGGCGCCGCTTCTGCGCGTCGAAGGGCGAGATGCGCACGAGCCGGTGGACGCCCAGCTCGGAGCGCAAGAATCCGTGGGCGTAGTCGCCGCGCACCGCGAGGGTGACCGACTTGATGCCGCCCTCGTCGTTGGGCAGCATGTCGAGGATCTCGGTGGCGTAGCCCTCGCGCTCCGCCCAGCGGGTGTACATGCGGAGGAGCATGGCGGCCCAGTCGCAGGACTCGATCCCCCCCGCACCGGGATGAATGGCGAGGATTGCGTTCCGTTGGTCGTGCTCCCCCGACATCATGAGCTGGAACTCCAGATGCTCGGCGCGCGCCTCGAGGGCGGCCAGCGAGGTCTCGATCTCGGCGAGGTCGGGGGCGCTCTCGGCCAGGGGGAGGATCTCCACCAAGCCGTCGGCGTCGGCTTCGAGCGTCTTCCAGGGGTCGATCGAGGCCTTGAGCGTCTTCAGCTCGGCCACCACCTTTTGCGCGCCCCCCGCGTCGTTCCAGAACTCGGGGGCGGCCATCTTCTGCTCGAGCGCCTCCCGCCGGGTGATGCGCGTGGGCAGGTCAAAGACTCTCCTGGGCGTGGCGGATGCGGGCGCGGAGATGGTCGAGGCGGGCGGCGATTTCGGCGGACACGATGGCGGCTCCAGGAAAGCGCAGTATGGTACCCGCCTCCCCCACCTTCGAGGCCTGCGCTCACCTGCGGTCCGCGAGCCAGCGGCAGGCGCCGGTGGCTCTTTCGCTGCAGGGCGCCTCCTCCAAGAGCCTCTCGAGCAATGCATGAGCCTCGCCGCGCTGCTCCTGGCGAAAGAGCGCGGACGCCTCCCCGAAAAGTGCACGGCCCGCCGCGCGCTGCTCGGCGCTGGGCCAGACAGTCCTCCACGAGAAGTCGTGCCGCCTGCGTCTCGCCGAGTACGCGCCAGAGCTCCGCCATGCGGGGATCCACGGAGCGGGGGGCCGCGCAGGTGCAGCCGTCCTCGCCGGCAGGGCCTCGCCGGTGACGGCGGCCTGGGGCGGCCGGTCGGCTTCGGCCAGGGCCCTGCCCTAGAAGAAAGGGCCGCACAGCAGGCCCAGGAGGTTCGGGAGGGGGGCGGGGGAGGCGTGGGCGGGTTCGCCTCGGGGCGCCGTTTCCGGCGGCTTTGCCGCGGCACCGTACGGCTTATCGTACGGTTCGTTCCTCGTAGCGGCCGCCGGTGGCTTCGGCGATCTCTTTGAGCAGCGGCACGTGCGTGTGGCCGTCCACGGTGCGGACCACCGAGACGGTGTGCACCTTCACCTTGCGCGGATTGATCTTCTCCAGCTCGGTGAGGATGTCTCGGGGCAGGATCTTTCTCCCGCGGTTCGGCTCCCCGTCCGAGATGAGGAAGATCTCGTCGGGCTCGAGCCCGAGCGCCAGCTCCAGCGCATCGAAGAGGTTGGTGTAGGACTTGATCTCCAGCTCGGGCAGATGGCGCACGAGCAGCTCCTTCGTGACCGGGTCGGCGCGGCTCAGGCGGTTGCGCCAGGGGGTGACCCACTCGTTGAAGAAGACCACCTCGAAAAGCGCGGACGAAGGGAGACCCTTCACGGCGCGCGTGAGTTGGTCGTGGGCGAGGGGAAGCTTGTAGCGCATCGACGCGCTCACGTCGCAACAGAAGACGGTGCGCGTCCCCTTCACCGGGATCCCGAAGTAGTACTGGGTGGGCTTGTCCGCCTCCTCGAGCTCGTGGGCGTAGCGGCGCTTCTCCTCCCCGCCCCCCTCTTCGTCCTCCTTCTCTTTCACCCGGGGCGGAGACGCGAAGGGATCGCGGTTCCCCTCCCTCTCCCACCAGGCCTTCCAGCGCGCCGGCTCGCGGCCGAAGCCGCGGCGGGTGAGGAGCTCCAGGGATTCGCAGGCCGCCGTGAGGAGGCCAGGGTCCTCTTCGTCGAGCATCGCCAGGAGCGCGGGGAACGCCGCCGGGTCGCGGTCGAGAGCCAGCGCGTGGGCGGCGGCGGCCCGGGAGACGAAATGCGGGTCGGCGGCGGCGCGAACGCGGAGGGTCGGGCGCGCCGCTGCGCCGGGCAAGAATCCCAGGGCGCGCAGCAAGACGGCGCGCTGGAGCGGATCTTCCGCCGCCTCGATGCGCGCCTTGAAGCGTGCCGCCAAGGCCTCCGCTCCGTGCCGGAAGGCGGGGCACGCCTCGTCGAGGACGCGGTCGTCCCGCTCCTCTCGAAGGCGATCCAGAAACCCGTCGAGGGTCCGCTCGGTCGGGCGCCGCGCCAGCGCCCGGACTGCCAGGGCGCGCTCCTCCGCGGACCAGCGGGGGGATAGGAACCGCAGCAACGCCGTCTCGAGCTTCGCTTCCTCCGCGCCGCCGGCCGGGGACGCCTCGCCCTCCGCGAAGGCGCGCAGGGCGGCGAGGCGGCGCGAGCGCTCCCGCGACCGCAGGTCTCCCACGGCGCGCGGAAACCCCTCGCCCCCCGCCACGGAGGCGGTGAGAAGCAGGGCGAGGAGCAGGGCGCGCATCACCTCTTTCCAACGCACGTTGTGATACAACCCGCACGGATGGCTGCCCTCATGCAGGATCGGCTCGAGGCGATTCGTCGGCGGCGCAGGTTCATCATCCTCCTGACGTTCCTCGCCATCATCATCGCGCTGATTTTCGCTTTCCGCGCGGTGCTGATGCCCTTTCTGGTGGCTCTCTTCGCCGCCTACCTGATCGACCCGGTCATCAACCGGATGGCGCGCATCCCGGTCGGAAGCCGCTTCCGGCTGGGGCGCGGCTCCGCAGTGCTGATCCTCTATGGCGTGTTCCTGGTCGTTCTCTACGGAGCCGGAACCTTCGCCATCCCCGCGCTCAAGGCGCAGATCATCCAGGTGCGGACGGAACTTCCGCGGTTCCAGGTGTTTGTCCAGAGCCGGGCCGAGGCGCTCGTGCTCCGCTGGAGAAAGCTCGTGGGGGAGCAGAAGCAGGACGCCGCCGCCGTCGCGGGCGTCCCGGGGGCGGATCCGGTGCTTCCCGAGGAGGCGGAGGAGCTGCACCCCCGGGTGCGTCTCACCCTGCATGGGGGCGGGCTGATCCAGGGGCGCCTCGTGGCGCGCCTGCACGACAAGATCGTGCTCGATGCCGGCAACGACCTCGTCACGGTGGAGACGCGCCGCGTCGCGAGCGAGGATGTCCTGAGCGCGCTCAAGGTCGTCCTCGACGACGGCACCGTCTACCGGGGCGAGCCTCTGGCGGAACGCGACGAGATTCTCTATCTCGACACCGGGATCGAGGTGCGCCTGATCCCCGTGGGGAACATCGCGCGGAGGACGATCCTCTTCGAGCACCTCGACGAGGGGGCCGCCGACGTGAAGAAGATCATCGCGCAGGGATTCAACCAATTCGTCCGCAATCTCGACTCGGTGCTGCTCTTCTCGCTGCATCTGCTCACGTGGCTCGTGCGCGCGGTCTACCAGATCTTCCTGATCATGATGATCACCGCGTTCCTCGTGATCGACCGGGAGACGATCGTGAAGTTCCTCCACACCATTCCCCCGGAGCGCCAGCAGGGGGTGAGCCGCCGCCTCGGGGGATACATCGATCGCGGGCTCGCCGGGGTGATCCGCGGCCAGTTGCTCATCTGCACGGTCAACGGGATCCTCACCTGGATCGGGCTGGAGTTCATCGGCGTGCGCTACGCGCTCATGCTCGGGTTCTTTGCCGGCGTGATGAGCCTCATCCCGATCTTCGGCACAATCCTCTCCTCCATCCCGATCGTCCTCATCGCGTTCGCGACCAGCGGCGGCGGCTGGCAATTGGCGCTCCTGGCCCTGGGCTGGATCCTGTTCATCCACTTCGTCGAAGCCAACTTCCTCAACCCCAAGATCATGGGCCACGCGAGCAAGATCCACCCGGTCGTGATCATCTTCGCGCTGCTCGCGGGCGAGCACGCCTACGGCATCGTGGGCGCCCTCCTGGCCGTCCCCACCGCCTCGATCCTGCAATCGATGTTCAAGTTCTACGTGATCGACAAGCAGGCGGAGCTGCCGGACGACTTCCCGCTCACGGCCACGTAGCGCGAGGGCCGCTCAGCCCTTCGCGACCCGGACGGTGTTGGTCCGCGTGCCCTTCGCCCAGAGCGGCGCGCCGAACACGAAGACGACCTGCTCGCCCGCCTTGATCCGCCGCGCGGTGCGCAACCGCTCGAGCACATGCTGGATGAGCCGGTCGGGGTCGCGCAGGGAGCGCACCGGCTGCGCCGTCACCCCCCACATGAGCGCCACGCGGCGCCGCACCGTGGGGCTCGGCGTAAAGGCGAAGAGCGGCACGGAGGGGCGCCGGGAGCTCACCAGCAGAGCGGTGCGGCCGGAGCCGGTCACCGCCACGATCGCGCTCGCGCCGATCTCGAAGGCGGTGTCGACGGCCGCATCCGCCAGCGCCCAGTCGGGGCGGTTCGCCGCGCTCCCCCGCGCCTGGCGCAGGTCGAGATCGTGGGCGAGGAGCGACGCTTCCACCGCCTGGATGATCCTGCGCATCACATTGACCACGCGGACCGGGTTGACCCCGATGGCGGTCTCGTCGGTGAGCATGACGGCATCCGCACCGTCCAGCACCGCGTTGCCGACATCGGTCAGCTCCGCGCGCGTCGGACGCGGTGCGTGCACCATCGAGGCGAGCATCTCCGTCGCCACGATGACCGGCTTGCGGGCCCGGTTCGCAGCGGCCACGAGCCGTTTCTGCAGGACCGGAAGCTGCTCCGGCTGCATCTCCACCGCCAGGTCCCCGCGCGCGACCAGGATCCCCTCGGAGGCGGCGGTCACGGCGTCGATCGCCTCCACCGCCTCGGGCCTCTCGATCTTGGCCACGATCGGGATGCCGCCCGCATGCCGGCGGCAGCGACGGATGTCGCCAGGCGTCCGCACGAAGCTGAGCGCGACGAGGTCGACGCCGACGGCGACGCCCGCCTTGAGATAGGCGAGATCGCGCGTGGTCGGGACCCGCGCGGGAACGGCGGCCCCCGGGATGTTGAAGCCGGCGCGCGAGCGGAGCCTCCCGCCCAGGAGCACGCGGCAGCGCACCCCGCCGGCCCCCCTCGACATCACCCTCAGCCGGATGAACCCGTCCTGGAGGAACAGGTCGGTGCCCGGCCTGAGATGACGCGCGGCGCCCCGCAACGGCGCGAGGATCGCGCCGGGCGTCTTGCGCTCTGAAAGGAGCACCGTGGACCCTTCCACCAAGTGGAGCGGCTCGGGGAGCTCCCCGATGCGCCGCTTCGGCCCCTGGAGATCGAGCATGATCGCCACGTCATGGCCCGCCTCACGCCCGGCCGCGCGGATCTTGCGCACCAGCGGCGCCACCTCCGCGGGCTGGATATGGGAGGCGTTGACCCGGATCGCGTCCACGCCGCCGCGGATGAGCCGTGCCAGAACCCCCGGGGCCAGCGAGGCAGGACCCACGGTCGCGATGATCTTGACCCGCTCTCCGATTCGCCCCGCCATCCCGACAGGATACAGGGGGCAGTCCAGTCTCCTGCCGATCACGGAAAACAAGGCGGGGCCCCGCACTTCTCAGTGGGGGCCCCATTCGGCAAAAAGAGTGGAAGTGAGAGATGATGCTGGGCAGCCGTTGCAGCCGCCCTGGGCACATTCGGAGTTTGCTACCCCTGAGGACGATCCGGAGCCCCGGGAGCGTGAGAAGAAAATCTTCCGCGTCGTAACCCATTTCTGAAAAGCGATTTATGCTCGTGGCGCTCGACAGGCCGTGCACTCCTGCCCGCCCGATCGAACCGATCGCGCCCCCGAAGCCACGTGGGACCGGTCGCGGCCCCGGGAGGCCGCCCACGGGCTGCGAAGTAACGTCCCCCCCATTCTGGTTACGGATGGGTAACGCGCGAGGATGCCCGGACCGAGGGCGGAAACTTCGTACTCGACGACGTAACATTATTTGCTATAATAACTTACGACATATTATCGGGGGAATCCCGTCGGTTGAGCCGGCGAAGTCGCCCAGAGACGCTCCCGGTACGACCTTTGCCATACAAGGGGTGCGGGGCAAGCCCTCGCGTAACGTTCCAATCCCCTGATTCGCAAGCAAGAGCAAGGAGACGAGATGACGAGGATGACCCTTTTGGCCGCCGCGCTGTTCGGCTTGGTCGCCATGCTGGCGTCCGACGCCTACGCGCACGGTGGCGCGTTCCGTGGGCCCAACGGCGGCGTTCCGCCCGGCCTGCGCGAGCCGAGCGACCCCGAGCCCCCCCCGCCGCCGCCTTCCGATCCGGGCACACCGGGCGGCCCGGTCACCCCTCCCGACAATCCCGACGGCGGTCCCGTGACGCCGCCGGACAAGGGCGGACACGAGACTCCCCCGGATTCCGGCGCCCCGACCCCGGTCGGCCCGAGCAACAACCCCCAGAAGAAGGCTGCCAAGACCAAGAGCATGACCTTCGAGAACTGGCAGTTCTGGTGGGGCTACAACAACGACGACATCTTGAACCTCAAGGAGAGCATTTACTCCGGTCGCCTCTCCTCCACCTCCCCGCTCATTTTCGCCTCCAAGGAGGACGAGCGGAACCGGCTGAACCCCCTGCGTCCTACCCAGGCGGCGGTGATCAACCAGATCATCCCGGCGCTCGAGGCTCGCCTCGAGGATCCGCGGGACCATGAGGACGTCCACGGCGGCGCGCTCATCGCCCTCGGCAAGGTGGGCGAGGCGAAGTACATCTCCCTCTTCAAGGACTCGGTCTTCAACGTCTACAAGACGTCGAAGGGCGAACAGCTCAAGTTCGGCTACCAGGCCACGGAGTCCGCGGCGCTCGCGCTGGGCATGCTGCCCAAGCTCGAGGACAAGGACAAGGCGATCGTCCGCCAGATCTGCCTCGAAGTGCTCGCGGACGACAAGCAGCGCACGCGCGAGCGTGCCTGGGCTGCCGTTGCGCTCGGCCTGCAGCGCGACCGGGAGGCCGTCCGGCCCCTCATGAAGCTGCTCGAGGTCAAGTACCCCGATGACAACGTCCCCGCCGGCATCCTCGTCGGACTGGGCCTCATCGGCGACAACTCGATCGTGGACGAGCTCTGCATCGCTTTCAAGGAGAAGAAGCTCGCCGGGCAGGAGATCTCCGAGCGCGTCCTGGCCTTCATCGGCTACGCCCTCATGAAGATCGAGGACCCCAAGGCCCTCGAGACCATCGTCTCCGTGCTCAAGCTCCGCAGCTTCGGCACCATCGCCAAGCGCTCCGCCGCCATCGCGGTGGGCGTGCTCGGCGCCAAGGCGGACGAGAAGACGAAGGACGACCTCTTCAAGACCGTCAAGAGCTTCCTCGACAAGGTCTCCGACCCCTCCTGCCGCAACTTCGCGACCATCGCCCTGAGCCAGATCGGCACCAAGGACTGCCTCGAGGCGCTCATGAGCTACGCCGCAGACGGCGACTTCGGCCAGAGGCCGTTCGCCGCGCTGGGGCTCGCCACGCACATCTTCTACAAGGACCGTGAAGCCGCCCGGGGCGGCGAGGGCGTAAACCCCGATCTCCGCAAGAAGATCGTGGCCAAGCTCGCCGAGTTGAGCGACAAGCTCAAGGACACCGACACCAAGGCGGCGTTCCTGCTCTGCCGCGGTATCGTCCAGGACAAGTCCGCCGTCGAGACGCTGGTGGAGAACGCCGGCGACAAGAGCGGCGACCCGCTCACCCGCGGTTACAGCTGCGTGGCCCTCGGTCTCTTGGGCGACGCCTCCGACAACGTGAAGAACGCCATCAAGCTCGCGCTCGCCGACGGCAAGAAGTCCGCCGATCTGCGGCGCGATGCCGCCACCGGCCTCGGCCTCCTCAAGGATGCCCGCATCGTGGACACCCTGATCGAGGAGCTGAAGTCGGCCAAGACCTTCGCGGTGCAGGGCGGCCTCATCACCGCCATCGGCACCATCGGCGACCACCGGGCGATCACGCCCCTGGTCGAGATCCTCAACGACATGAAGCAGCCCGCGCAGACGCGCGCGCTCGCCGCTGTCGGCCTGGGGATGATCGGGGATCTCCGGGAACTCCCGGCCCTCGCGCGGCTCTCGCAGAACTACAACTACCGCGCTTCGGTCAAGGACCTCGACGAGCTGCTCTTCATCCTCTAGCAGCTGCCTCTCGCATGCATGCCGGGCGCCGCACACGCGGCGCCCGGCTCTTTTTCCGGGGGCGCTCCCGCGGTAACCCCCGTTCCCTTCCCGCCCCATCCCCCCGTTCCCCACAGGCACGGAACCGTCGCCGGGAGGCGACAGGTGGCTCGCAGGGGATACGGTCCCCATGCGGGGAACGCAATTGTTGTTGCAAGCAGGCGACACTCGCGCTTGCGGGCACGCGCGATGCGATGAGAGCGGCACGCGCGCGGGGATGGTCCTGCGCGTCGCACAAGGAGTGGCTCTCATGAGACCGATCCTGCTCACCGCCGCCGCCTTCCTCCTCGGGTCGTTCACGCCCCGGGAGGCGGAGGCCCATGGCGGCAATTTCCGCGGCCCCCCCAGCGGCGTCCCGCCGGGACTCAGGGAACCGCATGATCCGGAACCGCCTCCCCCTCCCCCGTCCGATCCCGGCCTCCCCAAGGGCCCCATCACGCCCAAGGACGATCCGAGCAAAGGACCGTCGACCCCCGAAGGGGAGACGCACCGCACCCCGGAGGAGTCCGCACCGCCGGTCCCGGTGCCCGAACAGGGTTCCTCCCGCCGCAGGACAGGCACCAAGAGCCTCACCTTCGAGAGCTGGCAGTTCTGGTGGGGTTACAACAACGACGAGATCCTCGGGCTGCGCGCCCATCTGGCGGCCGGCCCCCGTTCCGGGGTGGCCACCCTCTTCGGCTTCGACCCGTTCGCGCGATTGAGCCCGACCCGGCCCACCCGCTACGCGGTGCAGCGCGAGGTGATCCCTGCGCTCCTCGAGCGCCTGGAGGATCCGGGCGACCACGAGGACATCCATGGCGGCGCGCTGATCGCGCTGGGCAAGGTGGGCGAGGCCAAAGAGATGGCGCTCTTCCGCGATGCCCTCCTCGATACCTTCACGAACCATCGGGGCGAGCGCATCCGCTTCGGAGGCCAGGCCACGGAATCCGCGGCGCTGGCGCTCGGGCTGTTGCCCGGCCTGGACGCCACGGAAAAGGCTCTCCTCCGCGGGATCTGCCTCGAGGTGATCGCGGACGACAAGCAGCGCACCCGCGAGCGCGCCTGGGCCGCCGTGGCGCTCGGCCTGCAGCGTGACCGGGAGGCCGTCCGGCCCCTCATGAAGCTGCTCGAGGTCAAGTACCCCGATGACAACGTCCCCGCCGGCATCCTCGTCGGACTGGGCCTCATCGGCGACAGCTCCATCGTGGACGAGCTCTGCCTCGCCTTCAAGGAGCGAACGCTCGCCGGCCAGGAGATTTCCGAGCGCGTCCAGGCCTTCGTCGGCTACGCGCTCATGAAGATCGGGGATCCCAAGGCCCTGGACACCGTTACCTCCGTGCTCAAGCTCCGCAGCGTCGGCACCATCGCCAAGCGCTCCGCCGTGATCGCGGCGGGCGTGCTCGGCGCGAAGGCGGACGAGAAGGCGAAGGGCGAGCTCTTCCGGATCGTGAAAGGTTTTCTCGACAAGAGTTCGGACCCCTCCTCCCGCAGCTTCGCCGCCATCGCCCTGAGCCAGATCGGCACCCAGCACTGTCTCGAGGCGCTCCTGGACTACGCCGACAACGGCAGCTACGGCCTACGGCCCTTCGCCGCCCTCGGTCTCGCCACCCATGTCTATTACCGCGACCGCGACGCTTCCAAGGGGGGCGCGGGGATGAGCCCTGAGCTGCGCGACAGGATCGTGGCCAGGCTCGCCGAGCTGAGCGACCGCTTCAAGGACACCGACACCAAGGCGGCCTTCCTCCTCGCCCGCGGCATCGTCCAGGACAAGACGGCCCTCGACACGCTGGTAGCCTGCGCCGGCAGCAAGAGCGGCGATCCGACCCTTCGTGGGTATGCCTGTGTCGCCCTCGGCCTTTTGGGCAACGCCTCGCAGGAGGTGAAGGACGCCCTCGCCGTCGCGCTTGTCGACGGCAGGAAAGCAGCCGGGCTGCGGCGCGACGCGGCCCTGGGCCTCGGCCTCCTCAAGGACGCGCGCATCCTGGAGACGCTGCTCGATGAGCTCAAGTCGGCCAGGACCTTCGCAGTGCAGGGCGGCCTCATCACCGCCATCGGCACCATCGGCGACCACCGTGCCATCCCCCCTCTGGTCGAGATCCTCAACGACATGAAGCAGCCCGCGCAGACGCGCGCGCTCGCCGCTGTCGGCCTGGGGATGATCGGGGATCTCCGGGAACTCCCGGCCCTGGCGCGGCTCTCGCAGAACTACAACTACCGCGCCTCGGTGAAGGACCTGGACGAGCTGCTCTCCATCTTCTGATCCAGGCGTTTCGATCCACGCGGCCGGCCGGGCCTCCCCGCGGGGGCCCGGCTTGGCGCGTCTGCTACAAGGGGCGCGATGGCTGCGCCCCCCGTGGCGGGTTACGCCCCTTACCTGCCCGCCCACCGTCCGCGCGCGGCGGCGCGCTGGTGGACGGCGCTCGCGCCGAAGGGCCTCGCACCCCGGGCGCGCATCCTGCGCATCGAAACCGTGGACGAAAGCGCCGAGCCGCCCACGCCGTCGGGCCTGGCGGGCTTGGCCGCCCCCTGCTCGCTGCCCGACCCCTTCCTCGCATGGCTCGAGCTCGCAGGCCCGCGCGCCTCCCAGCTCGCGGCGTTGGAAGCGATGACCGGCGCCCGACTGCTGGAGAGCGTGCGCCTCTTCGCCGCGCGCAGGAAGCGCGGCGATCGGCACCCGCGCCGCACCCGCGGCGAGTCGCTCCCCTCCCTGGACCGGCTCCGCCTGCCGCTCTTTCACGCCGCACTCCCCCTGCTCCGCAGCACACGCACGCGCCCCTTCGACCCCCCCGACCCCCCCTGCATCGTCGAGGTCGACCCGCCGGCCCTGCTGCAGGCGCTCGGCCTTCCCGCCACGGGCCTTGGCGGCGACCGCCCCGAGGCGGTCCGGCGCCGCGCCGAGATCCTGGAGGCGCTCGGGGCAGGCGCCGCGGGATTCCGGGTCGAGACGACCGAACGGGATCTGGCGCTCGCCTCCGGACCGGCACTTTTCGCCGTGGTCGCCTGCGTGGCAGCGGCGATCCCGCCCGCATCTTCCTAGAATGCGGCCATGCGCCGCACCGCCGTCCTGTGCCTGCTCGCCGCGCTCGCGCGCGCGGGCGCCGAGAGCCGCCCCGTCCTGCCCCCCGTCGTCCCCTGGGACGGCGCCAGCCGCGCGCTGGTGCGCCCCGCGGGCGACCCCTGGATCACGCCCACCGAAGCGAGCGGCTTCCTCTCCACGCCGCGCTACGACGAGACCGTCGCCTGGCTCCATCGGCTCGCCGCCGCCACGCCGCACCTGCGGCTGGTCTCGATCGGAAAGAGCCCGGAGGGGCGCGACCTCTGGCTCTGCGTGATGTCGAAGGAGGGGGCGGGGAGCGCGGCGGAGCTGCGCGCCAACGGGCGCCCGACGCTCTTCGCCCAGGGCGGCATCCACAGCGGCGAGATCGACGGCAAGGACGCCGGCATGATGCTCCTGCGTGACCTGGCCTTCCTTCCGGAGAAGCGCGCGCTCCTCGACAAGGCCAACCTGCTCCTGCTGCCCATCTTCAGCGTGGACGGCCACGAGCGGTTCGGCCCGGGGCGCATCAACCAGAACGGCCCGGCGCTCACGGGCTGGCGCACCACCTCGCGCAACCTCAACCTCAACCGCGACTACGCCAAACTCGACGCGCCCGAGATGCGCGCGCTGGTGCGGGCTCTCTGCGATTGGGACCCCGACCTCTACTTCGACATCCACGTCACCAACGGCGCGGACTACCAGTACGACATCACCTGGGGCCACAACGGGCGGCACGGCTGGTCCCCGTCGATCGCGGCGTGGCTGGGGGAGGCGCTCACGCCGGAGCTGGAGGCGGATCTGCGCGCGCAGGGCCACATCCCCGGCCCGCTCGTCTTCCCCGTGGACGCGCGCGACCTCGCCAGAGGCAACAACGGCTCCACGATGGGCCCGCGCTTCTCCAACGGTTATGGCGACGCGCGGCAGATCCCGACGCTCCTGGTCGAGAACCACTCGCTCAAGCCGTTCGAGCAGCGCGTGCTCGGCACGTACGTGCTGCTGGAGAGCGCGCTGCGGGCGCTGGGAAAGGGGGGCGGGGGACTGCGCGCTGCGATCGCGGCGGACCGGGCGCGCCGCCCCGGGCAGGTGCCGCTCTCCTTCCGCGTGCCGAAGGACGAGCCGGGGCGGGTTGCGTTCCTGGGAATCGCCTGCGAGCTCGTCCCCTCCGCGATCAGCGGCGCCCTGCGCACCGTCTGGACCGGCCGGCCGGTCACCCTCGAGATCCCGAACCCGGTGGAGAGCGAGCCGGTCGCGACCGCGGACCGACCCACCGCCTACTGGATTCCGCCCGCCTGGAGCGAAGTGATCGAGCGGCTCGCCCTGCACGGCATCCGGATGGAGCGGCAGGGGGCCGCGCGAGAGCTGGAGGTGGAGGCGTGGCGCGTGGTCGATCCGGTGCTCGCCGCGCAGCCCTTCGAGGGTCGCGTCACGCTGCGCGCCTCGTTCCGCGCGGAGCGGCGGCGCGAGCGGTTCGCGCCGGGGAGCGTGCGCGTCCCCACCGACCAGCCGCTGGGCAATCTCGCCATCCTGCTCCTGGAGCCCGCCTCGCCCGACTCCTTCTTCGCCTGGGGCTTCTTCCTCGAGTGCCTCCAGCGCACCGAATACGCCGACGACTACGTGATGGAGGCGATGGCGGAGGCGATGCTGGCGCATGACGAGGGGCTGCGGCGGGAGTTCGCCGCGCGGCTGGAGGAGGCCGCCTTCGCCGCCGACCCGAAGGCGCGGCTGGAGTGGTTCTACGCCAAGACGCCGTTTCCCGACGAACGCTGGCTCCTCTACCCGGTGATGCGGGAGTAGGGGCGAGCCAGGACGAGGCGAGGCATGTGACAAAGCGCGCGCGCGCCCTCTTCGAGAGGATCGCCTCCTTCGAGAACCTGCGGAGGGCCTACGATCGGGCGCGGAGGGCGGACCGCACATCTCCGGGGGCGGTCGCCTTCGACGACGAGCTGGAGCACCGCCTCCACGGCCTCCGCCACGCGCTGCTCACGGGCTCCTACCAGCCGGGGGGCTACCGCTCCTTCCGCGTTCACGTTCCGAAGTCCCGCCTCGTCTCGGCCGCACCCTTCCGTGACCGCGTGGTCCATCACGCGCTCGTCGGCATCCTGGAGCCGCTGTTCGAGCGCAGGTTCGTCCACGACTCGTACGCGTGCCGCAAGGGCAAGGGGACACACGCCGCGCTGGATCGCGCCCATCGCTTCGTGCGAAGCTACCGCGCCTGCCTCCGGGGCGACATCGTGCGTTTCTTCCCCTCCGTCGATCTCCAGGTCCTCCTCGCCACGGTCGCCAGGACCGTGGGCTGCCGGCGCACTCTCGACCTGATCGCGCGCATCCTCCGAGGAGGCCGCGATGTCCTCAAGGGCGAGTTCCCCGGGACGCTCTTTCCCGGCGACGACCTGCTCGCTCTCGTCCGGCCCCGGGGGCTCCCCATCGGCAACCTCACGAGCCAATTCCTCGCCAACGTCCAGCTCGACCCGCTCGACCACTTCATCAAGGAGAAGCTCCGGGTGGGCGGATACGTCCGCTATGCCGACGACCTCCGCACTTTCGACGACAGCAAGGCGAGACTGCACGACGTTCGTCGGGAGATCGAGCGGTTCCTCGCGCGCCTGCGCCTCGTCCTCCATGACCGGAAAACACAAGTCCAGCCCTGCGCAGCCGGCGTTCCCTTCCTGGGTTTCGTGCTCTACGCGGATGGGAGGCGCAGGCTCCGCCGCGAAGGAGTCCAGCGATTCCGCAGGCGGCTCCGCCGCTTGGCAGGAGACCTGGCCCGCGGGCGAATCTCCCACGAGCGCGTCACAGCCTCCATCCGCTCCTGGATCGCCCACGCTTCTCGCGCCGGCACCCGTCGGCCACGCGAACAGGTTTTCTCCGAGGTTTCCTTCCGATGCGCGAGCGTACGAACCGGATCGAATCGACGCTCCTGGACCTGCAACGGAACCTCGCGCTCGCCAACCGGCTCCGAGGCTTCGCGCGGCTGCACTCGATTGACCGTTCGGACGGACTGCTCGACGCACTCCGGTTCCTCGTGCGATTGGCCACCGACCTCCGCTGCCCGTCGGGGCGGCAGGATGAGTTCGCCTCGGGCAAGCTGGTCGAGGTGGGAAGGCTGCTGGGTGCATGGCGCAAGCTCACCGTCGGCGAGCTCCCGGAGTCATGCAGGGGCGGGGCTTTCGAGTCGTCCGACCTACTCGTCCCGCCCCGGCGCAGCGCTCTTCGGCCACCCAGGGGGGGCCCGGGGAGGAGGGCCTGGGGCCTTCCGGGCACGGACGGCGCGTCCACACGAACGCGCCGTATCGGGCCATGGGGAGGTCGCTGGCGCAGCGGAACCCCACGTTCGTGTTCCGGTTGCGTGGGTCGTTCCTGTTGCGGTTGGCGGCTCGCAGATCGGCGGGTTGATTGTTCCAGGACCCGCCGCGGAGCGCCCGCGGCCAGCGGCAACTTTGCAGCCCGTCCCCGACCGTGTGTTTCACGGACCCGCCACGCTAGCCGATGCGGAGGACGCTCCGGAGGGGGAACCAGAGAGCAGAGGCTCAGAGGCCCCTGGCGCAGCGGAACCCCACGAGCGTGCTCCGGGAGCGTGGGGCGTTCCTGTTGCGGGCGGCGGCGCGCAGAGCGGCCGGGTGATCGTTCCAGGACCCGCCGCGGAGCGCCCGAAGCGAGTTCGCCTCGTCGAACCACGAGTCCGTCCAGTCCCAGACACCCCCCGCCGCGTCCCCCATCCCGTAGACCGACTCGGCATTCGGGAAGGCCCCCACCGGCTCCGGCTGGGCGTTCACCTCCCGCGACGTAGCGCACTTGGCCAGGCTCGCGTCCTCCAGGTCCCCCCACGGGAACCGCCGCCCGTCCACCCCGCGCGCCGCCTTCTCCAGCTCCTGCTCGGTGGGGAGGCGCCACGGCAGACCGCTGGCCTCCGCCTTCCAGCGGCAGTAGGCCTGCGCATCCTCCCAGCGGACGCCGATGACCGGAATGCGGTCCAAAAAGCCCTCCCCGTGCCGGGCCAGGCTCCAGTCCCACGCCGGCCCCTCCACGATCACGGGGAGGGCCCGGAAGAGGCCGTCCGCCCCGCGCTCCAGGTAGGGGCCGTCCGAGCCCCGCGTGCGAGGCGTGCGCTCGGCGGCCTCGGAGTCGTCCAGGGCGTCCAGGAACTGCGCGTACTCCGCGAAGGTGACCGGATATCTCGCGATGGCGAAGTCCGGCAGCTCCAGCATCCTCGCCTCCTTCCCCTCGCCGTACACGAAGGGGCCCCCGGGCACGTAGACGAACCCCTCCCCGATCTCCGCCTCCCTCCGGAGCCGCACGCGCCCGCTCCAGCGGCGCTTGCGCGCGATGTGGACGGGATAGCGCACGTCGGGATGGCCCTCCTTGCGCAGGATGCAGAGGTAGGAACCCATCGCGAGGGGTACCGGGGCGAGCGGGGTGCGCCCCAGGAGGCGCGGCGGCCCGGCGACCAGCAGCCCGTCGCGCTCCTCGTAGCGGCTCAGCGTCACCTCCGCCCCCGCAGGCTCGCTCGCCAGCTCGAGCACCCCCTCCCCTTTCACGAACTCCGCCAGCGCGCCGTCGTCGTGCCGCTCCACCATGGTGAGGGCGTAGGCGGCCTCCACCTTCTCGCCCGCGCGCTCCGCGCTCTCGAGCCGCTCCTTCCAGAGCTCCGCCAGTGCGGCGCGCGCGGCGGCGTTGTCCTCCTCCTGCACCAGCGCCGCCTGGAGCAGCTTGAGCGACTCGGCGAAGGAGAGTGCGGCCGCCTTGCGCAGATCCTCGGCGCGCCGCGCGGCCTCGAGCGCGCCGCGCTTCTCCTCCACCGGCTGCCAGGGCTTGTAGCGCCCCGCCTCGGCCGCCGCCGCGACCCCGGCCGCCTCCGCCTCGTCGTGCAGGCTCCGGTACCGTCCCGCCGCCTCCCTCCCCTGCGCCGCGAGCCGCTCCGCTTCCTGGTGGCGCCGCTCCTTCTCGCGCCGCCCGTCCAGCCAGCCGCGCAGCTCCTCCGCCAGCTCGCGTGCGCTCGCCTGCCGCTCCTCCCGCGCCCCGGCCATCGCCTTGGTGCAGATGGCCGCCAGCGCCTCCGGCACCGGGCGGCGCCGGTTGCGCGTGAGCACCGGAGGGTAGTCGTTGCGGACCACCCGGGCGACGAGGTCGCTCCGGCCCGGCTCGAAGGCGGGCTGCAGGGTGAGCACCTCGTAGAGGATGCAGCCGAGCGCGTAGAGGTCGGTGCGGCGGTCGAGGTCGGCCTGCCCCAGCGCCTGCTCCGGGCTCATGTAGGGCAGCGTCCCCTTCACCGCGCCCACCTGGGTCTCGACCCCCGCCCCGGTGCGCGCGGTCTCCACCTTCTCCAGTTCGTGGGCGCTCTGTGCCTCGATGCGCGCCAGCCCCCAGTCCATCACGTGCACCTCGCCGTAGTCCCCGAGCATGACGTTTTCCGGCTTGAGGTCGCGGTGGATCGCCCCTCGCTCGTGGGCGAAGTGCATCGTCTCCGCGATCCGCTCCAGCACCGACACCAGCTTGTGGAGGGAGTACTCCTCCTGCACCTCGCGCCGCTTGAGCAGCAGGTCGTGCAGCACCTCGCGCAGCGTGCGCCCGCGCACAAGCTTCATCGTGAAGTAGATGCGGCCGTCCTCGGTGATGCCGATGTCGTGCACCGGGGGGATGCCCGGGTGCTCCAGCTGGCTCGTCGCCTGCGCCTCCGCGACGAAGTGGAGCTTCGCCTCGCGGCTCTGCGCGCCCTCGCTCCGCAGCACCTTCATGGCGACCTGGCGCTGGAGGTCCTGGTCGGTGACGAGGAAGACCTCCCCCATGCCCCCGCGGCCGATGGGCGCCTCGACGGCGTACTTCTCCTCGGCCGGCCGGAACTCCTCCCCACCCCCCTGCTCCGCCCACCGGATCACGCTGCGCCGGCCGAGGTCGAACCCGCTCTCCATGGCGTCCCTCCGTGGGGCGGATTCTAGCCGGGGCGCGGCGCGCGCCGCGAGGGGGCGCTAACATGGAGCCGTGCGCGCGCTGCCCTGCCTGACGCTCCTCCTGGCCGCCTGCGCGGCGACGGTCCGGGACCTGCCCGCCGGAGACGGGCCGGCGGCGGGGGAGGCGCTGCTCGCGGGACGCCTCGCCTTCGCCGGCTCGCCGCTGCGCCGCTCCCTCTCGCTGGCCTCGGCATCCGGGCGCATCCTGGTGATCCGGCCGGAGGCGGAGGAGTTCCTGGTGGCGCTGCCGGCGGGCGCCTACACGGTGCGGCGGCTGGGGGAGCACGAGCCGCGCCACGAGACGCTCACGATCGAGGCGCGCCCGGGCGAGGCGGCGTACATCGGGAGCTTCCGGCCCGCCCGCACCGACGAGGGGGACCTCGTGGTGGTGGTGCGCGACGAGCGCGCCCAGGTCGAAGCGGTGATCCGGGAACGCTACGGCGCGTCGAGCCCGCGCTTGGAGACCGCGCTCGTGCGCTCCTCGCTGCCGCCGGCACCGGGGGCGCGGCAGGAGTTGACCGTGGCGGTCGCGCCCCCGCAGCCCGCTTCCCGCGGGTTCGGGTTCCGATTCTCCTCGTTCCGGCGCCACCACCACGGCTATTGCGCGCGGAGACGGTGAGCGCCGGCCGTCGCGGCGCGCCGCCCGAACCCCCACCAGCCGCGTCGCGCCCAGCCCCGCAACTGGCGGCGCAGCACCGTCGCGAGATCGCGCCGCCCGACGCGATCGAGCGGCGCCAGGAGCTCCTCATAAAAGCGCACCGTATGATGGTCGACGCGGCAGACCTCCAGGTCCTCCGGCGCGAGATCGCCGCGCGGAAACGTGGTCATCTCGGCGAGTCGCCCCACGGCGATGAGCCCGAGCATTGCGCGCACGCTTTTGCGACAGCGGCCGCAGTTGAGCGGCGAGCCCTCGGGAAGCTCTTGCCAGCAGACGCGAAGCGCGGCGCGTGCCGCGGGCCAATCGGCCACCAATGCGATCTTTTCCTGCCGCGACTGGTGCGTCCCCTCGTGGTGCACCTGCAGGGCCGCGCTCGAGAAGTTCGAGTCGAGGAGGGGATGGGAGCCGGCGGGCGCGAGCCCTCCACGTCGAGATTGGCGGCGAGCAGCGCATCCGTGATGCGCCCATCGAAGGCGTGGGCGAGCGCCAGGGTGCCGGGGCCGAACCAGGCGTCGGGCCAGTTCTGCCCGTCGGGATCGAGCAGCCGCACGTTGGTCCACGCGGGCACGAGGCGCACCCCCACGCTCGCCGCCACCGGCTCGAGGGCGCGCCGCGCCCGCGCGTAGAACTCGTGGCGCGGCGGTTGGCCGGGGGCTCCGATGTCGAGGCCGTGGACGAACCACGCCTCCCGCACCGCACGCGGATGCTCCTCGCGGTAGGTCGCACGGTTGGAGCGGAGCAGCGCGAGGGAATCGAAGCCGCCGGAGAGAAACATCGCGGTGCGGCGCGCGGGAGCGGGGTGCGACGGTTCGATGCCGCCCGCCGGTTCGATGGAAGGGAGGGGGCGCGGGGGAGGGTACCAGGGCGCGAGCAGACGCAGCGCGGTGGCAAGCCCGTCGCGCAGGCGCGGGCAGATCCGCCCCTCGAGGGCGATGCGCCGCTCCCCGGCGCTGTAGGCGGGCCAGATCGCCGCGGTGAGGAACGCCGCCTCCCGCGGACGCAGGTCGGCGTCATCCGGCGCCTCCGTCTGGAAGAAAAGCTCCAGCGGCGGGCGGTCCGCCTCCTCCCAGACGACCGTCGCGAGGACGCGCGCCCCGCCGTCCGCCTGCTCGCGGCGCAGATCGACGATGCGCAGGGTCAGGCCCCCGCCGCCCCCCGCCCGAGCAGTCGCCGCCAGAGCGGCGGCTGCTGGGCGCGGCGGAATCGTTCGAGCCGCTCCTCGAGGGCGACTGCGAGATCCGCGCGGCCCCGCTCCGTCAAGAGGGAGATGCACTCGCCGTAGTAGTCCACGTCGAATTCGCCGGTCATCTGCATCGTCTTCACGAACGCCGCGTCGATCTCCCGCCGCGGGAAGGAGAGTGCGTCCCCCAGGCGGCCGATCGCCTCCAGCTCCACCATCGTCCTGTGGCACTTGTTGCATCGCCCGCAGTTGATCGTGGCGAGACCCACCTCGTGCTGCTGGCAGGGCTGGAGCACGGCGAGGGCCCCGTCCCACCCCGCGACGAGGCGCAGCTTGTCGATCCGCGTCATGGCCTGCCCGTCGTGGAGAACGGTGAGCGAGGAGCTCGAATAGAAGGGATCGAGCATCGGGTGGTATCCGTCGGGGGCGAAGAGGTCCCGCGCGCCGGAGGAGGGCACGAGCATGCGCGTGAACCGCCCGCCGAACGCATGCGCCGCACCCGCGAGCGCCGCGCCGATGGTCCGCCGGGCCCAGGTGGAGAAGCTCGTGGCCAGGATGCGGAAATTGGAGGCCACCGGTACGAGGCGGAGCCGCGCCTACGCGGCGATCGGGCCCCATCGGGCGAGGCGCTCCTCGTAGTCGCGCAACCGCGCCGGGACCGGCGCCCCGTCGGCGAAGTCGTAGGTGTTCACGCCGAAGACGAAGAGCGCGTCGCGGATCGATGCCGGGTGGTCCAAGGGAAGCGCCCGGCGGTTGGCCCGGATCGTGGCAAGGGAGTCCACGCCGCCCGACATCGTGGAGGCGGTGCAGGGGGGCGCGGGGACCGGCCGCGCCACGAGCCCCTTCGTCGCTTCGATCGCAGGCAGCGACATCGAAGGGAACCAGGCGCGCAGCGTGCGCCCGGCGGCGCGGACCCCTTGCGCGAGGATCGGGCAGAGCTCCCCCTCCACGAGCAGGCGCCTCTCGCCCAACTCCATGGCCGGGACGAGCGCGCCGAGCAGGAAGGTCTCCCCGCAGGGCTGGAATCCCGCGGCGTGCTCGCGCGGCGTCTCGACCCAGACCTCCTGGGAGGCTCGATCGCTCTCCTCCCAGTGAAGCGTCGCCCGAAGGCGCACCCGCTCCCCTGCCTCCGTGCTGGAAATCCCGTCGATCCGCAAGCGGACCAGGATACGAACTGGAGCGGGCGCCGGCCTGAAACTCCCGCTCAGGAGCTACCGGCCCGCGGCCGCGACCACCCGCTCCCACGCGAATGCCGGCCCCGGGTCGATTTTTCCGCGCGTCAGGTGGAAGTGGCCCACGAGCCCGGAAAAGGCGAGGGCGGCGGCCTCCGAAGGGAAGGCCTCCGCCAAGACGCTGCCGTCTGCGGCCCGCGGCGCGTCCGCACCGATGCGCGGCAGCGCGACCCGCAGCGCCGCCACGAGCCGCTCCAGCGCGACGTACTGCGCCTCGGGGAAGCGCGCCTGCCAGACCCGCTGGCCGTGGATCGAGCCCGAGACAAGGTCCTGCCCCGGAAGCGCCGACGGATCGGCGTAGGCGCCCAGATTCGCGATCTCGATCCCGACGGAGATGTCGTTGGCGAACGCCGCGTGCCACGCCCGCTCGCGCAGATCGAGGGTCTGGTAGACCGTGCCGTCCACGTCGAGCAGGAAGTGGCAGGAGAGGCCGCGCTCGTGCTGCAGCACTTCGAAACAGCGCCGGGAGCTGCCGCAGGCGTCGTAGTGAAACACGAGCTGCCGCACCTTGCCGCGCAGCGCGTCGAGGGACCAACCGCCCGCGGATTCGCCCCCCCGCACGCCGAACGGGCGCGGCGCCGCGTAGGCGTCGAAGCCGCCGGGGTCGCCCCAAAGCACCACCCGGGTGCCGGCGGGGAAGCGACGGCCGCACGCCACGAACTCCTCGCCGGGCCGCGGCGCGGTGATGCCGGGGAGGGGGGCGGGGGAGGAGGCGCAGGCCGCCAAGAAGAGAGAAAGAAGGAGCGACGCGAAGGCGGCGCGCTTCACCGGACCGCCTCATCGATTCTTTCGCGGAGCTGGGCGGGGAGGTCGGCGCGCTCGCGCATGAGGTCGCGGGCCAGCTCGCGGGCCCTTTCGGCGTCGAGGCGGCGGAGGGCATCGAGCGCAGGGAGGAGCTGTGCGGCGCCGACGCCGGGATCGAGAAGGATCGCTTCGAGGAGCGGCAGCGCGTCGCGGCATCCCACGTCCGCGACGGCGAGACAGAGAGGCCCCAGGAGCTGGCGGGGAGGATGCCGCATGAGGCGCTCGCGCAGGAAGGGGCCCAGGATGGGGTCGCGCGTGCGGCCTGCGGCTTCGATGGCGCCGAAGGCCGGGATGAATTCCTGTTCGACCAGCAGGGCGCGCCCCAGCTCCAGCCGCGCGGCGGCCCCGGGAATCTTTCCGAGCAGGTGGTAGGCGGACCGGCGCGCTTCGGCGGGACGCGTGGGATCGGCGGCGGCGGCGGCCACCGCGGCCGGGTCGAGCGGGAGCCTCGCGGCGCAATCGAGCGCCGTGTGCGGGAGCGGCGCGGAGCGCAGCCAGGAGAGGAGCGCATCGCAGGCGTAGCGTCCTTCGGCCAGAAACGCGTTCACCTCTGCGGGAGCGGGCGAGGGCAGAGCGAGGATCCGCAGCAGCTCGCCCGCGTCTCGGAACTCGCGCGGCGCGCGCGGTGAAGGAGCGAGCCGGAGCGGCGGCGAGCGTTCGCCTCGCACGATCCCCATGACGCCCAGGATCGCCAGCAGCGTGGCCGCTCCCGCGCCGGCGAGGAGGGTCCGTGCGTTGCCGCGCGCGTGGGCGTCGCCCATCGGCCTTAGAATCGTGCGTTCCATGATCCGGAAGAAGCAGGACTACGCGACCGCCGAGGAGATGGCTTCCGAGCAGCGCGAGATCTCGGTGGCGGAGTTCTTCGCGAAGAACCGCCACCTCCTCGGATTCGACAACCCCAACAAGGCGCTCCTGACCACGGTACGGGAAGCGGTGGACAATTCCCTCGACGCCTGCGAGGAGGCCGGGATCCTGCCCGACATCGTGGTGGAGATCGCCCCGGTGGCCGCGCGCAAGGAGGGGGCGCAGCTCCTTCTGGACGGGGGGAACGGCAAGACGGCCAAGGGGCTCTCCGGGGCGGAACGATACCGGGTCGCAGTCCAGGACAACGGCCCGGGCATCGTCCGGGAGCAGGTCCCGAGGGTTTTCGGGAAACTGCTCTACGGCTCCAAGTTCCACCGGCTCCGCCAGAGCCGGGGCCAGCAGGGGATCGGGATCAGCGCCGCCGGCCTCTACGCGCAACTCACCACAGGCCAGCCGGTCCGGATCACCTCGCGCACCGGGGCGCGCAAGAAGCCGCACCGGTTCGAGGTGCAGGTGAACCTCGCGAAGAACAAGCCGGAGGAGCGGGAAGAGGAGCTGGCCGACTGGGACGCTTCGCAGGGCACGCGGGTCGAATTGGAGATCGAGGCGCGCTACCAGAAGCACGGCAAGAGCGTGGACGAGTACCTGAAGCAGACCGCGGTGGCCAATCCCCACGCGCGCTTCGTATTCCGCGATCCGCAGGGCGGCGAGCTGGTCCACGAGCGGTCCAGCAAGGAGCTGCCGCTGGCGGCGAAAGAGATCATGCCCCACCCCTACGGCGTGGAGTTGGGCGTGCTCATCCGCATGATGAAGGACACGCCGAGCCGGAGCGTGAAGGGCTTTCTGCAGACCGACTTCAGCCGCGTGAGCCCCAAGGTCGCGGGAGAGATCCTGAAGCGCGCCGGCATCAGCGAGGGGTATCACCCCAAGACCATCGCCCGCGACCAGGCGGACAAGCTCTACGAGGCGATCCAGCAGACCAAGATCATGTCGCCGCCGACTGACTGCCTGGTCCCGATCGGCGAGAGGCAGCTGGAGGGCGGACTCAGAAAGGAGTTCGAGGCGGAGTTCTACACCTCCTCGACGCGGCCGCCGTCGGTCTACCGGGGCAACCCCTTCCAGATCGAGGCGGCCGTCGCCTACGGCGGCAAGCTCCCGGCGGAAGAGCCGGTGAACGTGCTGCGCTTCGCCAACCGCGTGCCGCTCCTCTACCAGGCGGGCGGCTGCGCCATCACGAAGGCGGTCGGCTCCACCGCCTGGCGCAACTACTACCTGCAGCAGCCCAAGGGATCGCTCCCCATCGGCCCGATGGTGGTCGTGGTGCACATGGCGAGCGTCTGGGTGCCCTTCACCTCGGAGGCCAAGGAGGCGGTCGCCAGCTACGAGGAGATCCTGAAGGAGATCCGCCTCGCGCTCCAGGAGTGCGGCCGCCGGGTCGGCATCTTCATCAATAAGCGCCGCCGCGACGCCGACGAGTCGCGCAAACGCGGCTTCATCGAGAAGTACCTCCCCCACATCGGGATCGCCCTGCAGCAGATCCTGAAGTTCCCCGATGGCGCGCGGGACAAGACCTGCGCCAACCTGAAGACCATCCTCGAGAAGACGAGGCAAGCATGAGCGCGAAGAAGAAGGGCCCGGGCGGGCGGAGCCGCGCGCTGCGCGACACCCTCGTCACCGACCAGATCGTCGCGGTCGCCGACTCGATGCACAAGACCATCGACAAGCTCAAGAAGCCGGTGCTCGGCTTCCCCGCGCGCACCCTCGGCAACGTCTCCTACGACGAGCGGAAGGGCTATTTCGAGATCGGAAAGGGGCTGGTGGAGCGCACGCTCACCGTCAACACGGTGAAGACCTTCGCGCAGACGCTCCGGTTCATGGCGCTGAGCAAGGAGCTGGTGGAGCGCAACGATTTCGCCACCAAGAGGGACGCCTACTACCAGAGCAAGAACTGGGGCGAGGCGCGCTTCGACGAGCAGACCGAATCCGACGCCTGCATGGACGACGTGGAGGCGCTCTTCTCGGTGCACGACGTCTCGCGGGAGGAGCTCCGGTTCTACCCCGAAGAGCACGGCGGCGCCGTGGCGGGCGAGTTGGTCGTGGTCGATCGCGACCCGGAGACCGGCGAGGAATTGGAGATCGACTGCACGAAGTTCGGCTCCGGCGCCTACTCGATCCCCTCCAGCGTGGAGCACCTCGGGTTCAAGACCACCGCGAAGTTCATCCTCGCCATCGAGACCGGCGGCGTCTTCCAGCGGCTCAACTACCACAAGTACTGGAAGACCGCGAAGTGCATCCTCATCGAGTTGGGGGGCGTCCCGACCCGCGCCACCCGCCGTTTCATCCGGCGGCTGGCCGACCAGGAGAAGATCCCGGTCTACGCCTTCACCGACTGCGACCCCTACGCGTTCGCCAACATCTACCGGACGCTCAAGGTCGGCTCCGGGAACGCCGCCCACATCAGCCGCTTTTTCTGCGTGCCGCAGGCGCAGTTCTTGGGCGTGACGCCCCAAGACATCGTGGACCACAAGCTGATGGACGCCACCCACAAGCTCCTCGACGTCGACATCAAGCGCGCCAAGGACGCGCTCAAAAACGACCCGTTCTTCCTGGCGCAGCCCAAATGGCAGAAGGCGATCAAGCAGCAGATCGCGATGGGCGTGCGCGCCGAGCAGCAGGCCTTCGCCAAGTGGGACTTGAACTACGTCACCGAGAAGTACCTGCCCGCCAAGCTCAAGAACGCCAAGTCGTTCCTCCCGTAGAATCGCGCTGTGCGGCGGCTCCTGCTCGGTGCGCTCCTCCTTTGCGCCCTCGCGGCCGGCGCCTGGTTCCTCCGCCCGCTACCGCCCCTCCGGGACGAGCCTCCCCCGCCCCCCTCGTCGGTTTGGCTGGGAAGCGCCGGCTGCGCCTCCTGCCACGCCGAGATCCACGCCACATGGAGCCGGACCAACCACGCCCTCTCCATCCGTCCCTTCGCGCCGGAGATCGTGCCGAAGGAGTGGGACGGAGAGCGGTTCGAAGGGCGCGGGGTGTCGACCCGGCTCGGCCCGGGCCCGGCCATGGAGACGCAGGGCCCGGGCGGCGCGACGGCGCGCTTCCCCGTGGAGCAGGTGATCGGGCTGCGCCGCGTGCAGATGTTTTTGACCTCGATGCCCGGCGGCCGCCTCCAGGTGCTGCCGGTCTTCCTGGAGGTGCAGACGCGGAAGTGGTTCGACTACGCGGACTTCATCTTCGGCATGCCGCAGGGGTTCACCATCGCGCCGGACAGCTCCAACTCCTGGTACGTCTTTGCGCGCAATTTCAACAGCCGGTGCGGGGAGTGCCACCACACCGGCTACGAGGTCGGGTACGACGCGGATCACGGCAGCTACGCGACCACCTGGCAGGAGGACAACATCTCCTGCGAATCCTGCCACGGACCCGGCGCCGCCCACGCGCACCACTGGCGCACCCTGGCGACCGGCCGCGACCCGATCCTCAACCCTTCGAAGATGACCGCCGAGCGCGCCAACCAGGTGTGCGGCTACTGCCACGCCGAGCGCGAGGAGGTGGTGCCGGGCTTCCTCCCGGGGGACGACCTCTTCGCCTTCACCGATGTGCACGGCCTCGAGGACGAAAAACACCTCCATCCCGACGGGCGGGCGCGCGAGCTCATCCACAACATGATCCCGACGCGGATGAGCCGCTGCCGCACCGAGGACGGCGCACCGTTGCGCTGCTCGGAGTGCCACGATCCGCACGGGCGCGGCATCCCGGGCGATCTGCGCCGGCCGCTCCTCGACGACGAGAGCTGCCTCCGCTGCCACGAGCAGTTCCGCGGGCGCATCGAGGAGCACACGCACCACCCCGCCGCGAGCGTCGGGAGCCGCTGCGTGAGCTGTCACATGCCGCCGCTGCTCATCGAAGGAGGGCACGGGAGGGTGCGCGACCACACCATCTCGATCCCGTCGCCGCGCAACCGGAGCGCCCACGGCATTCCCAACGCTTGCGCCGACTGCCATCTCGACAAGGAGCCCGGGTGGGACCGCGCCCGGTTCGACGAGTTCTATCCGGGGGCGGAGGAGCGCAACCACCGGGTGCGGCTGGCGCAAACCGTCGCGTGGGGCCGCGCCGGCGACCCGCGCGGCCGCGAACCCTTGCTCGCGCTCCTGCGCGACGAGAACCCCGTCTACCGCGCGGGCGCCACCTGGATGCTGTCGCGCTACGGCGTCGATGTGAGGCCGCAGCTCTCCGATGGGGACCCCATGGTGCGGCGGGCGGCCATCGCCGGGATCGCGGCCACGCATCCCGACGCCCTCCTGCCGCTCCTTGATGGCGACAACGCCACGCTGCGTCGCGCCGCGGCGGCGGCCCTGGTCGATCCGGCGCGCTACGAAGCGCTGCGTGCGCAGCCGGAGCGGATCGCCAAACTCCTCCAGGTCCTGGAGCCCTTCATGCGCTTGCGGCCCGATGCCGCACGGTTCCACAAAGCGATCGCGGCGCTCCACGTGCTGCGCGGGGACAAGGCTGCCGCACGAGCCTCCTACGAACGCTACCTCCTGCTCCAGCCCTGGGACAGCGCGGTGCGGAAGTACCTCGAGGGGCTCAAGTGAGCGAGGGGAGCCCCGCCGCCTGGCTGGCGCTCGCCTTCCGGAGCCCGCTCTCCCACGCGCAGAAGCTGGAGCGGGCGCAGGGAGCCGCTCCCCGCGACGAGGAGTTCGATCCTGCGCTCCTCGCGAGGGAAGAGGAGGACTGGCGCGCGCTGGAAGCCTTGGGCATCGCGCTCCTCACGATTGCGGACGAACGCTACCCGGAGCGGCTCCGCGCGGGCCCCGCCCCCCTCCTGCTGTTCCTGGCGGGACGGGCGAGCCTCCTCGAGGAGAGAGGCGCGCTCGTCGTCGCGGGAGTTCGCGGGGCCGCTGGGGAGGCGCTCGTGGAAACCCTCGACGGGGGCGGGCGCGCGGTGGCGGTGCTCTCGAAAGGGCTGCTCTCGGCCCGGAGCCTCCTGCGCGCGCTTCACGAGCCGATCGCGGACGGATCGTTGGCACTGGTGAGCGCGGAGCCGCCGCGCGCGGCCTGGGGCCCCTCCCGCGACGCCCGGCGTGCCCGGATCGTCGCCGCGCTCAGCGGTTGAAGCCCGCGGCGCTCACGCCGACCCGCGCTGCGCCCAGCACCTCGCGAAAGAGGGCGGCGGTCTCTTCGAGCGCCTCGATGCGCGTCCAGCGCTCGTGCCCCGCGGCGATGAGGAGGGCGGGGAACCCGCGCCCCTGCGTGCGCGCGCCGCCCTTCGATCCGTCCCCCACGAGGTAGTGGTCGACGATGACGTAGTCGCAGGCCCGATCGAGAGCCTGCGCGAAGGCGCGCGGGTCGTTGAGCGGGAGGAGCGGGGCGACGACGCCGACGGCGCGCAACCCCGCCTCGCGCACCGCGCGCAGGGCGTCGAGGCGCGCCCTGGGGCTCGTGGCGTGGGGCGGGAGCCCGGGAATGCTCTCGGCATCGGTCTCCACGCTGATCTGCACCGAAACGTCGCACCGGAGCGCGCGGAGCAAGTCGAGGTCGCGGAGGGGACCAGGGGTGTGCGTCTGGAGCGCGAGGCGGTCGGGCGGGTCGGCCACCATCGCCTGAAGGAGTGCCCGCGTCACGCCGTAGCGCCGCTCTTGGGGCACGTAGGGATCGGTCACCGAGGAGCAGAAGATCCGCACCGGGCCGCGCCGCCGCTCCCGAGGCAGGTCGCGCCGGTAGGCTTGCGCTGCGTTGGTCTTGACCTCGAGGAAACTCCCCCAGGGCGCGGCGGCGCCGCGCAGGAGCGCCGGCGCGTAACAGGCGGCACCACAGAGGCTCTTGCCGAACGAGCAGCCGCGGTAGGGGTTGAGGGTGTGGGTGAAGCCGGAGAGGTAGCCGCCGGTGCGGGTCAGGATCGACCGGCACGAGACCTCCCGCACCTCCATCGCTAGGCGGGGAAGAGCACGTCGAGGGCTTCGCCGAGGTGGGGATCGAGGGCGAGTCCCGAGGCGGAGACGTTCTCCTCGAGTTGCGAGACCTTCGTCGCGCCGACCAGGACGCTGGAGAGTTCCGGCCGGCGGAGGATCCAGGCCAGCGCGAGGCGCGCCGGGGAGATCCCCGCCTTGTCGGCGAGCGCCTTGAAGCGGGCGATCCGCTCCAGCTTGGGCGCCTCCAGGTGTTTTTGGATGAACTGGTTGCGCTGGCGGTCGGCGGCGCGCGACCCGTCGGGCGGCGCGCCCGCCCCGTACTTCCCCGTGAGCGCCCCTTGCGCGAGCGGCGAGAAGGCGAGCACCCCCAGCCCGTGGCGCGCGCAGGCCGGAAGCACCTCCGCCTCGATGGTCCGCTCGAGGAGACTGTAGGGCGGCTGGTCGGAGACCGGCGCGTAGGCGCCCAAATCCCGCGCCATGGCGACTGCTTCCTCGATCTGGTCGGCGCTCCACAGGCTCACGCCCCAATAGAGGATCTTGCCCTCGCGCACGAGATCGTCCATGGCGCGCACGGTCTCTTCGAGGGGGGTGTCGGGGTCGAAGCGGTGACACTGGAAGAGGTCGAGGTAGTCGGTGCGGAGCCGCCGGAGCGAGGCGTAGCAGCTCTCGTCGATGTGCTTGCGGCTCAGCCCGCGATCGTTGGGCCCGGGCCCCATCGGGAAAAAGCACTTCGTCGCGAGGACGATGTCCTTGCGCGGGATGCCCTCGAGCGCGCGTCCCAGCGCCTCCTCCGCGCGGCCGTTCTCGTAGACATCCGCGGTATCGAACAGGTTGACGCCCAGCTCGACGGCCCGGCGCACCAGGGCGGAGGCGGCGCGGTCATCCACGCGCCCCCCGAACGTGAGCCAGGTGCCGAGCCCGACGCTGCTGACGCGGAGACCCGTGCGGCCGAGGCGGCGGTATTCCACGCCGGCATCCTACCGCGGCCGAGGTCGCCCGTCGCGCTCAGTTGCGGAGCCAGATGCTCGTGGCGAGGGTGCGGATCCCGGTGGTCGAGACGATGGAGGGCAACCGCACGTCGACGGAGACGGTGATGAGCTGCCCCTTCCGGGAGAAGCGCAGCGCGACCACGTCGCGCGCCACGATGCTGCGGATCGGCTCCAGCGTGCCGTCCTCCTGGGTGCGCCCCCACTCGCGGAGGAGTTCGGTGCCCTGCAGCCGGTAGGTCACGGCGCGGCTGTAGATGCCGCTCGCCAAGACCTCGCCGTCCGCATCGACGTCGTCGATGCGCCGGTTGAAGGTGAGGGAGGGCGCGTCCACCGTGCCGTCGGCGAGGGACCAGTCCGCATCGAGCACGCCGTTGCCGTTGGTGTCCTCGCCGTCGTCCATGGCGCCGTTCCGGTTCCGGTCCTCGCCCCAGTCGCCCGCCATGCGGATGTCGGAGGTGATCCGCTCCAGCGCCGTGCGGGCACGCATCTCCGGGCCCATGTGGGCGACGAGCACGCGCGCCGTCTCCTGGTCGCTCGCCACGGCGAGGGCGACGGTGCCGAGGATGATCGCGAAGAGTCCCGAGGCGAGGGTCACCTCGAGGACGGTGAAGCCTTTTTGGTTCACGGAAGCGCGTCCCGCTTCGGGTTGGGGCCTTCGCGCCAGTTCACGATGGTGAAGGTGGCGAAGGCCGCCGAGACCCGCCCGATGATCTGTTTGGAGAAGAGGATGTCGATGGTGCCGTTGATCGTCAATTCGGTGCCGGAGTACTGTGCGCTCCCCGAGACGTCCCGTTCCACGATGAGCGCGCCCATGAGCCGCTTCCCGCCGCCGCCGCCGGAGAACGTCAGCTCCCCGCGAACGATGATGAGGCCGCGCCATTCGAATCCACCCGAAATCGTGAGATCGCCGTCGACGATCATGATCCCGGCGCCGGACGCGCCGCCGGAGATGTGGATCTCCCCGGACCCGTAGAGAATGGCGGGGGCGTCGAGGGTGCCCCAGTCGCCGCTCTTGGAGGGCTTCACCGTGCTCCCGCTGGGCAGATGGACGTTGGCGGCCCGGGCGCCGGCCTCGATCAACTCGCGGAGATCGAGAGCGGAGACCTGATAGACCGACGGCGTGCCCCCCTGCCCGACGACGTTGTTGGTGATCTGCTTCTTGATCTGGTTCTTGACGTTGGTGGGATCGCCGGCGACGCCGATTCCAGGAACGGCCAGGCCGGTGGCGACGCCGTTCTGGTCCACATCGAAGCCCGAGATCACGAAGGAGTTGCCGTTGAGCCTCATGTCGGCCATCGGATCGGCCAGGTAGGTCGCCGACGCCACCGTCGGCTCCTGGTAGCGGGCGAGGAGCGTAACGCGAACCGTGCGGGCCAGATCGTCGGCCCAGCCGGTGGAGGTGACCTCCAGCATGTCCGCCTCGTCCGGTTCGTCGATCAGCCCATCGAGGTCGTTGTCCGTCCCGTCGCCGCCCGCACGCTCGATGCGCACCTCGTAGCGCTGCGCCCGCCCGGTGGTTCCCCGTAGGCTTCCGTCGAGCGTCGCGCCCCCGCCGCGCAACAGAGCGCCCTCGGGGCCGGCGATGCGGGCCACGACCAGGTTCACGCCCGATTCGGCCGCATCCTGCGCCATGTGCACCGCAGAGGTCGAACGGCGCTGCCGCTCCAGGGCGAACCCGGACATGATCACCGAGGCGGAGAAGGCGAGGATCGTGGTGGCAAAGAGGAGGGCAGCCACGAGGGCCACACCGCGTTCGCGGGAGGGGGCCTGTTGGGTATTCATGGCTTCACTTCTTCTTTCCGCCATTGCCGTTGCCGTTGCCGTTCCCGGGGGGGGACGTCGTGGTGGTGGTCGTCGTAGTGGCCGTCGTGGCGATCGGCTCAGTGACCGGTACGGTGACGGCGGTCGGAGCCGCCTCCACCACCGGATTCTGCACGACGGGCTCCGGCTCGAGGGCGACGAACGGCGCATACACGTCGATCGGGTAGGGGTCGCCGGTCACCCGATACTCGCTGGGGTCGCTCGTCCCCGTGGGCAGCGGGACTCCCGTCAGCGGCCGCGGCGTACCGGTGTCCCCCCGCACGTTGGCGACGTAGCGCACCGACTCCACCATGCGCTCGCCGCCCCCGGCCTGCCACCGGACACGCACCGTCACGGTGTAGTAGGAGATGTCGCCGCCGGGACCGTAGCCGAACAGGATCTCGCCAGGCAGGCCATCGCCGTCGCCCTTCGCCGCCTTGAGGCCGGGCACGGCGAAGCCGCGCTGGTGAAAGAGTTCGCCGACCTGGGCGAACGGCGTCGATTGGATCTCCGCCAGAACCCCCTGGACGATCTGACGAGCCGTCATCTCGTCGCGCGGGTTCTTGGCCAGGCTCGCGCCCTGCGCGAGCGTGACTGCGAGGCCGACGGAAGCGATGGTCAGGACAAGTCCTGCCACCATCACTTCGAGAAGGGTGAACCCGCACTCGCGTCGGTTGCCGACCGGGGAGTCCGGACGGAGACCGCCCCGCGAGGCGCTCATCCTGTTGCACTCCATGGTTGTCGATCCCGTTCCTGTGCTGTCGCATCCGAAAACTACCACCGGACGCGGGGCGGGCCATCGGGCACTGGCAACGGTCAGCGCTGTGCCACAAAGAGACGGTCCGCGCCCGCCTCGACGGCGGCGCGGTAGAGCTCCGCCTTCATCGCCAATACCGCATCCCGGCCGATGCCACGCTCCGTGGCGTCGCGCAGGAATTCGCGCGGGTCGACGGGGGCGAGGGAATCGAGCACGAAGGCGACTTTTTCGCGCCCGTAGCGCCGCTCGAGGCGGGCGACCGCGTCGCCATGAGCCTGGACGTAGGCGGCGCCTGCCAGAGGTGGAAGCGCCGCGGGGTCGAGGACGCGCCGGGCGGTGAGCGGGTCGCCCAGCCCCGGCCGGAACAGGTCATAGAACGCGTCCGCGACCTCCCGGTCCGCCACGAGGCGAAGACGGCGGTAGAGCTGCAGCGCCGACTCGGCCCGGGCGCACTCGCGCGCGACGCCCGCCGGGAGGGCGAGAAGCGTCTCGAAGTGGGCCACGACGAGTTCGTGGAGCTTCGCCTCCCGGGCCGGATCGACCGGCACGCCGAGGACGCCGAGCGCCGCAGAAAAGACCACACCCGCAGCTTTCGCCGGCGGCGTCTCCAGCCCGCCCAGTCCGGTGCGGGGGACACCGCCCGCGCGTCGCTCGGCGGCAATGGCGCCCAGCCGCTTGCCGAACACCACCCATTCCCCCGCCACGGCGCGCGCGACCTCGCTGGAGGAGTCGTGCGGAGGCGGCGGTGCGGGCCTCCCCGCCCGGCCGAGGAAGAACGCCGCCGCCGCCAGCGCCGCGGCTGCAGCGAAAAGCCGGCGCCGGCCGGATGCGCGCTCCGGCCTCCGCGCCGCGGCCAGGATCCGCGCAATCGCACGCTCCTCGCGCGGGTCGGTGCGCACGCCTTCGAGGAGCGCGGAGAACCGCCGCACGCGGCCCAGCTCCTCGCGCAATCCCGCGTCCCGCGCCAGAGCGCGCTCGACCGCGAGGCACTCCTCCTCGGGCAGGAGCCCGTCCGCGTACTCTTCGAGACGCTCGACGTATTCGCTCATGTCGCTCATCGGTAGCCGGCCCTCGCAAGCACCCCCTCGAGGCGGCGCCGCAGTTCGCGGCGGCCCCGGGCGAGGCGCGACTTGATGGAGTGGAGGTTGTCCCCAAGGCGCGTCGCAATCTCCCGCGCATCGAGATCCTCCAGGATGTGGAGCGTGAGAGGCGCGCGGTAGAGGTCGGGGAGTCTTGCGATCGCCTCGGCGACCAGACGCCGCAGCTCGGCGCGTTCCAGGCCCGCGTGGGGAGCAGCCCCCTGCGCGGCGATCTCGACGAGGGGGGCGGGGGCCGTCCGGCGGGCGGCGAGGAGGTCGGTGGCGCAGTTCTGAACGACCCGCCGCAGCCAGGCGCCCAGGTTCTCCACGGCCGGGGAGCGCCGCAGGGCGCCGTGGGCCCGGACCAGCGCCGATTGCACCGCCTCCTCCGCCATCGCCCCGCCCCCGGAGCGCAGATCGGCGATCCGGAGCAGGCCCGGATAGTGGCGGCGGACGATGGCCTCGAAGGCGTCCACGCGCCCGGCCCGGAACGCCGCCACGAGGGCGGAATCCTCCGCGTCCGTCAAGGTTCTCCCCATTAGACCCCCCGGCGCTCCCGGAGAGATTCAACGAACCACAAGCTTGACCCGGAGGGCCGCACCCCGGATGCTCTCTCCTCCCATGCCGAGAAAGCAGAACAAGAAGAAAAAGTACGGCCTCAAGCCGTCGACACGCCGCCACCGATCCCTCGCGCGGCAGAAGCGGGACCGCAAGACCTAGAGGCGCTCTTGGAGGTCAATTGCCGGGAGTGCGGGGCGGTCTTGAACGTCAACCCCAAGTTGGGCGGCGTGACGATGCGCTGCCCCCGATGCAGCGCGGAGATCCGGCTCAAGGCTACCCCGGCGGAGGAGGGCGGGGCTCCCTCGCCTCGCGCCCCGCGCCGCGGACGCCCCGCTCCCGTCGCGGAGCCCAAAACACAGCTCCCCCCGGCGCGCCCCCGCCCCCCTACCACGCTTTGGCTCATGTTGGCGCAATTGCTCCTGTTGGGCCTCGCCGGGAGCTGCATCGCCGGCGCGTTTTTCCGCGACGCTTGGGGCCCCGACCCCCGCTCCTATTTCTTCGAGTGGCCTCCCGCCCTCGCGGGCGCGGGAGCATTCTTCCTCGCGCTCTCCGTGCTCGCGCGGCGGCTCCCGCTCCTCATGTCCTTGGCCGCCGCCCTCGCCGTGCTCTGGGCCTGCGCGCTCCACTACGGGAGCGCCCGGGGGCTCGACGCTTCCCGCACCCTCGCCCTCGCCCTCTCCATGTTCGTCGTCTGGCTCGCCATCCAGCACCGCCGCGCGCTGCGGTGACGAGGGGCGCTCACCCGCGCAGGAGGGGGAGCATCTCCAAGGCCGGACCTCGCAGGTGGTGGCGGTACCACCCCGACACGGGGGTCTCCTCGGGATCGATCTCCACGCAGACGGCTCCGCCGCGGGCCGCGAGGAGGGGAAGGTCGGCGGCGGGGGTGACGAGGCCGGAGGTGCCCACGCTCACGAAGAGATCGCACGCGGTGATGGCGCGCGACGCCTCCCCAAACGTCTCGACGCCGAGGGGATCGCCGAACCAGACGATGTCGGGCCGATAGGCGGCGCCGCAGGGGCAGCGACGCGAGGCGAGGGGCACGGTCCAGTCCTCCCGCCGCTTGCCCTCGCGGTCGCAGCGCACCCGCCAGAGACTCCCGTGCAATTCGATCACCCGGGCGCCCCCCGCGCACTGGTGCAGCCCGTCGATGTTTTGCGTCACGATGGCGGTGGCGGGCATCGCCGCCTGCACCGCGGCGATGATCCGGTGCCCTTCATTGGGCGCGGCCGCGGCCGCCACCTCCCGTCGCCGCTCGTGGAACGTCCACACCTTGTCGGGATCGCGCTCGAAGGCGCGCTGGCAGGCGTACTCCCGGAAGTCGTACGCGTGCCAGACGCCCCCCCGCCCGCGATAGGTGGGAATCCCGCTCTCCGCGGAGAGGCCGGCTCCCGTGAAGAAGACGATCGAGCGGAAATCGCGGAACCGCGGAAGGGAAGTCACGCACGGAACTCCGAGGCGAGGCGATGGGCCACGGCGGGGGCGAGCGCCACTCCCATGCCGCCGCATCCGGCCACCACCGTGGTGGTAGGATCGACGCTCCGCGCGGGGTAGGCGGGGAGGTGGCGTCCCGAGGCGAATCCCATGATCCCGGCCCAGTGACGCTCGACCTCGACGAGGCCCCCGCCGAGGACGGTGCGCGCGACCGCTTCAAGGTGGGCGCGCACCTCGTCCGAGCCCTCCATGAGCGGCGTCGCCTCGCGTTCCACCGCCCGATCGCGGCCTCCGCCCACGAGCAGCCGCCCCTCGACGAAACGGAAGTAATCGTAGCCGTCGCGCAGGAAACCGAGAACCGGCGCCGTGCGGGCGACGCAGGGACGCAGCAGGAGGATCTGCCCGCGCCCCGGCACGACGTCGGACCCCGGCCAGAGCTCCTTCGCAAACGCGTTCGTGCAGACGAAGGCGTGGCCGTAGCGGATCTCCCGGCCGGCGGCGACCGCGCGCCCGCCCCCGATCGACGCGACAGGAACGCCCCGCACCACGCGGGCGCCGCGGGCGCGCGCCTCCGCCTCGAGGCAGGCGAGCAGCTTGCCTGGATGGATCCCCGCGTCGCGGGAATTGAAGAATACGCGCCGCGGGACGCCGCCCAGCTCCAGGGTCGACTGATGAAACGTCGGGTGTATCTTGTTGAGCAGTTCGGCCAGCTCCTCCGTCTCGTCGGTGATGGCGTCGAAATCGGCGGAGCCGCAGGGATCGAGATCGATGCGTGCCCCGAACTCCCGCAGGATCCGCGCGGCCCCCTCCCTGCGCAGGAGAAACGACTCGACCACCGTGGCTTCCCCCACCGCGCGGCGGTCCGCGGCCATCTCACTCACCTGCCCGCAGGTGAGGAAGCCCGCGTTGCGCGTGCTCGCGGCGCGAGGCGTGGGCTCGCGGTCGAGGAGCTGGAGGGAGGGGGGCGGGGAGGACTCGCGGAGAAACCGGGCCAGCCAGAGGCCGAGGAACCCTCCGCCCACGATGAGCACGTCCGTGCGCGCGACGAGCTCGTCCCGCGTGCCGGCCGGCAGCCCCGCTTCCCAGAGCGACCCGGGCTTCACGGCGCGCCCCGGGGGCGGATGCGCGCCCCCTCCTCCAGCTCGGAGTGGGGGTGGAGGATCACCCGCTCGCCTTCCTGCAATCCCGACAAGACCTCGCGGTGTCGACCGCTGCGCAGTCCCGTTTCGACCCGCGCGAGCCGCGCGCGGTCCCCCTCGACACGAAACAGATGCCAGGCTCCCCCGTGCCGGAAGAGCGCCTCTTCCGGGACGAGGAGAGCGCCAGGATGTTCGGCGAGGATCACGCGCACGTCGACGCGGAAACGGTCGCCCAGCGCCAGATCCGCCTCCCCGAGTTCCACGACCACCGTCACGCGCTGCTGCTCCACGCCGAGGGAGGAGACCTTCGTGAACGCGGCCGGATGGATGAGCGCGAGGCGGCCGCGCACGATCCTCTCCCCGAGTGCGCGGCCGAACACCTCCACACTCATCCCTTCGCGCATGAGGGCGACGTCCTCGGAAAGGAGGTCCGCCTCCACCTCCAGTCGAGCCGGGTCCCCGATCTCGAAAAGCGGCTCCCCCGCGGGCACGCTCCGCTCGCTCTCCTGGAACCGGCGCAGCACCCTACCCGGGGCGGGGGAGAGGATGCGGGCGCGGCTGAGATCGTCCCGCAGCGCCGAGAGCTGCGCCTCGAGGGCCGCAGCCTCTTCGCGCAGCCGCCGTTCCTCGTGCACGAAGTCCCCGCCGCGAGCCGCGAGCAGCGCCGCCTCCAAGGCCGCCGCGCGCGCGTCGAGCGCCGCCACCTGCCGCATCGCCTCCTGCGCCTCCCTGCGAAGGAGCGCCTGCTCGGCCGCCGTCCCCGTCTTCTCCATCTCCTCCACGCCGAGGGTGCCCGCCTCGCGCAGGGCGCGGGCGCGCGCCGCATCCCGGGCCGCCTGCTCCGCCAGGACGACTGCCTCGGCCGCCTCGCGCGCGGCCGCTTCCGCGGCCACCGCCGCGCGCTCCGCCAGCACCCGGGCACGCTCCAGCTCCTCCGGCTTGGGGCGGCGCTCCGGGACGCCGGCCTCCTGCTCGCGCAGCGCCCGCACGCGCGCTTCGGCCTCCCCGACCCGGGCCCGTAGGGCGAGCGGATCGACTTCGGCGAGGAGATCCCCCCTCGCCACCGCATCGCCCTCCCGCCGTTCGATGCGCAGGATCCTCCCGGCCACCGGCGATGCGACGACGTAGCGCTCCGCGACGCGCGTGCGGCCCTCCTCCTCCACCATGGATCGCGCGGTGCCGCGCGCCACCACCGCCAATTCCGCCTCGAAGGGGCGGGTCGCGGAATAGCGCCATGCGCCGAAGAGCAGCGCCGCCAACGCCAGGAAGAGGAGGAGGGTGGGCTTGCGCACGCGGCTACTCCCGGGTCTTCAGGGTTTCAACGAGGTCGAGCCCGAACAGGCGCCTTCGCACGGCGAGCGCGGCCAGCAGGGTGAAGAAGAGGACGAGAAGGGACGCCCGGATGGCCGTCGCAGGCTCGAAGGCGAAGGGAAGCCGGTAGAGATCCGAGGCATAGGCGCCAACCAGGGCGGCGCCGAAGAGCGCCCCCAACCCGAGGCCGAACGGTAGCGCCAGCAGGGCGAGGAGCAAGTTCTCCCCGAGGAGCAGGGCGGCGACCTCCCGCCTCCGGAACCCGAGCATGCGCAGGGTTCCCAACTCCCGCTCGCGCTCCGCCAAGGCGATCCGCGAGGCGTTGTAGATGACGCCGAACGCGATGATGCCGGCGAACAGACGAATCACGCCGAGCATGATGTCCTGGGACGCGGCGAGGGTGGAACGGAAACTCTCCACGACCTGAGCCTTGAAGATGACCGACGCCACGGCGGGCACCGTCTTGAGCGCCCGGCCCACCTCCGCGGCGCGGTCGGCGTCGACCAGCAGGAGGGCGCCCGTCGCGACGCCCCCTTCCCCCAACCAGCGCGCCAGCGCGTCCGAGCCGGCATAGGCGAACGAGCCCAGGTACTCCTCCACCACCCGTTCCACCGTCACGCGCACGACGCGCCGCGATCCGCGCAGGAATCGGACCTCCACCTCCCCTCCGACGCGGACGTCGAGCCGCCCCGCGAGGCTGCTCGACAGGATGAGGCCGTCCCGCGGCGGCGGGACGGGCCGGCCTTCCCGGTCGAGGAGCGCGCGGAGCCTCTGATCCTTGGCGAGCCCGGTGATCGCCGCGCGCCGCTCGCGCCATCCCCTCACGAGCCGCACCGGGACGGCCAGCTCCAGTTCGGCGTCGCGCACGCCCGGCAACCTCCGCAGTTCGTGCATCGATCCCGTGCCCCGCTCCGACTCGAACCCGACGCGGGCGTCCTGAAGCTCGACGCGGCGGAACTGGTGGTCCAGGAGCACCTCCATGGAGTCCTGCATCAGGTCGGCGAGCACGAGGACGCCGCACGCAACGGCGATGCCGGCCACCGTAGCGACCGTCCGTCGACGCTGGCGCGTCACGTTGCGGAGGATCAACCGCTCGACGAAACCGAGGCGCGTCCAGACCGCGCGCCAGCGCTCCAGAAGCGTCCGCCGGAAGACGCGCGGCGCCTCGGGCCGCAGCCCCTCCGCCGGCAGGAGGCGCGCGGCCCGCAGCGCCGCCCCCAGCGCCCCCGTCGTCGCGGCCGCGAGGCTGGCCCCCCCGCCCCCCAACAGGATCCACGGGTCCACCGGGAATTCCAGGATCGGGAACTGGTAGAAGTGCCCGTACATCCGGAGCACCCAACGCGAGAACCAGAGCCCGGCGCCGGCCCCGAGCAGGGCGCCCGCCCCGCCGATCGCGAGCACCAGCTTCAGGTAGTGGGCTGCGATCTGCGCCGGAGCGTAGCCGGTGGCGCGAAAGACTGCGACTTGGCCTCGCTGCGTCTGGACGAGGCGCGCGAGGAGCATCCGCAGGACGAACGCCGCCACCCCCAGGAACACCGCCGGAACGATGGTGGCCATTCCCTTCAGCCCTGCGATCTCGTCGTTGAGGAACCGCGTACTGAGCTGATCGGCGCGTCCATACGCCCCCAGGGCGCCGTGGCGGTCCAGGATCCGGTCGAACTCCGCGACGACACGGGGGAGCGAGACGCCCCGCTCGAGGAGCGCGGTGAACTCGGTGCAGGCCTCGCGTGCGTCGAAGACCGATTCCGCAAACGGAGTCGCGACCCAGAGCACCGTGAACCGTTCCGGATCGGGCAGCAGCTCCCCCCCGCCGCGCAGCATGTAGACATACTCCGGCGAAAACGCGGTGGCGACGACGCGCAGCGCCTCCTTGCGGTTGTTCAGGACCACGAGCAGGCGATCGCCGGTGGCGAGGCCATGATGCCTCGCGAACCGGTCCGCCACGATCACCTGCCGGTCGCCGTCGCCGTCGAACCAGGCCCCCTCCACGAGATGCAGCTCATGCATGGCGAGATCGCGGGCGAGGTCCACCGAAACCACCCGCGCGGAACAAGGCGCGGTCAACCCGGGGAGGTCGACGGTCACCTCCTCGACGATGCGGCCTTCCACGCGCCGCACTCCCTCCACCCGCTCGAGGGTCCGCGTCAGCGCGCGGGGGGCGCGGCGCACGGGGGCATAGAGGTCGGCCATGCGATAGGCGGCGAACGTCGCATCCCGGGAGTCCCGGAGCCCCTGGTAGGCGGTGAGCACGCAGACGAACACCGCTACCCCGCACGCGAGGATGAGCGCGATGGCCGCGGCGGGCCCGCGCATCCCATGCAAGTCGCGGCGGAGCTTGCGGTCGAGGATCCGGCTCACCAGTCGATCTCCCCGGGCGTGGCCGGCCTGGGATTCTCGACCACCTCCACGATCTTTCCGGAGCTCATTTTCAGAACCCGGTCGCCCATCGCGCCGATGGCGGCGTTGTGTGTGATGACCACGAGGGTGGTGTCGTACTCCTTGCAGAGATCGCGCAGCAGCGTGAGCACGAGGCGACCGCTCTCCCGATCGAGAGCCCCGGTGGGCTCATCGCACAACAGAACGCGGGCACCCTTCGCCGCCGCCCGCGCGATGGCGATCCGCTGCTGCTCCCCCCCGCTGAGCTGGGAGGGGAAGTGGTCGGCGCGCGTCGCGAGGGCGACCTGCTCCAACATCGCACGCGGGTCGCGCGGCGCCTCCCCTACCTCCGCCGCCATCTCCACGTTTTCCAGGGCCGTGAGACCCGGGATGAGGTTGTAGAACTGGAAGACGAACGCCACCGAAGCGCGGCGGAAGCGAGTGAGGTCGGCGTCGGAGAGGGTGGCGAGATCCATGCCCCGGAATTCCACGGACCCTGCGGTCGGCCGGTCCATCCCCCCCATCATGTGAAGCAGCGTGCTCTTGCCCGAGCCGCTCGGGCCGAGAATGACGAGACATTCCCCCGGCCTCACGTCGAGATCGACCCCCACGAGCGCGTGCACCTCCACCTCGCCCATGCGATAGCACTTGGAGAGTCCGCGGATCCGGTAGAGGGGATCTCCCTGCGATCCGTCGGCAGGCAGCGGTTCAACTCCGAGCGGGGCAGTGCGCCGCACAGGGGTCTTGCGGCACCGGCATGGGAAGCCGCTGGAGTTCGTGGATGGAACGGGGGGCGTTCCAGCCGTCGGTGAGGAGCGTCCAGTCCGCTTCGACGAGCCCGGGGAGCGCGCCGGTCACCTGGAGCAGGACGTAGAAATCCTGGCGCGTCCGCAGGTGCACCAGATAGAGCTGCCCCTCCTTCGCCGCCGCCGTCTCCTGCCAGGAGGGGTCGAGGGGGAGGCCGCGCACCCGGGCGAGGGAGCCCTCCCCCAGAGGCGCGATGCGGTTCTTGCCGGTCGCGTGCAGTTCCCCGTTGGTGCAGGCCCAAAGCTCGATCCGGTTCCCGCAATCGCCGGGGTTGCCGGTCACATGGGTGAAGGAGTACCCGGAGTTCCCGTAGGATTCCGGCGCGGCGCGCGCTTCGAGGCGGATTCGGACCGGGTGCGGTCCACGGAGGCGCGCGAGGGCCGGCCCGTTCACGGTGAAGGCGCGGCCGGAAGTGACGACCCAGCCCCGGGCCGTCCGGCTCATGAGGATCTCTTTCTCGACGCTTTCGCCGGGCAGGGAGAAGCGCAGCACCGCCTCGCCGGCCCGCTCGCGCGCGTCGCGCACCACCGCCAGCGAGATCTCCTCGGCGAGGGTCTGGCGCAGCACGTTCACGTCCACGTGCACCCAGGGGTCGTTGTCCGTGGGTGCCACGACCCCCGGCAGCAGGCTGGAGAGCGTCCGCCGGCTCCTCTGCCGCAGGAAGGTGCCCCTCAGCGTCTCGAACCCGTCCTGGGCGGACGGACGCTCCTCCTCCCCCGCCAGCGGCGTCGCGAGGAGGCAGCAGATCGTGGCGAGGCCGATGCGCCGCGCGCGCATGGCCCCATTATGCGCTACGCGCCTCCTCACAGCCGGGTCAGAGCGGCGGCGGCGGGCAGCCGCGCGGCACGCAGTGCCGGGAGGGCGCCTCCGAGCACACCCATCACAAGCCCGAAGAGGATGCCCGTGAGGAAGAGGGACGGCGTGATCTTGAAGGCGAAGGCGACCTCGCTGAAGGTGGCCCAGTTCGTCGTGCCGGTGGCGATCCCGTTCACCGGGAGGGAGAGGAGGCAGCCGAGAAGCGAACCGGCCAGCGCGAGGAGAAGGCTCTCAAGAAGGAAGGAGAAAAAAATCGCTCCCGGCGAGAAGCCCATGGCCAGCAGGGTGCCGATCTCGCGGCGGCGCCCCGCCACCGCGGCGTACATCGTGTTCATCGCCCCGACAACCGCGCCGATCGCCATGAGGACGCCGATGAAGACGCCGAGCCCCCGGATGAGCCCGGTGAGCATGCCCGACTGCGCCTCGTAGTAGCGGTCCTCGCGCGTCCCCTCCAGGGTCTTGAGCCTCACATCCCCCGCGAAGAGCTCCGCGAGCGCTTCCGCGTCCCCCGGCACGCGCAGCCCCACGGTGACGGACTGGAACACCTTGCGCTCGAAGGCGTCCAGCATCACCTCGGCGGCGCCCCAGATCTCCGATTCGAAGGCGGAACCTCCCGCCGAGAAGACCCCCACCACCGTCCAGTCGCGCCCGGCCTGGCGGATCATCCCCCCGACCCGGCAGTCCTGCAACCGCCCCACCAGGGCCCGCCCCACCATCACCTCCGCGGAGCCAGGGGTGAACCAGGCTCCTTCAACGAGCCGCACCTCCGCACGCAACGCGCGGTACTCGCCCGCCATGCCGCGCACGGTGACGTTGGTCGGGGTGCCGTCGGGGATCTTGCCGTGGTTGAGGACGAGGACCATGTCGGCGGCGGCCAGCGGGCGCCCGGCGGGGCCGAGGGCGACCAGGGGCAGCGTGCGCAGCAGGTCCCATGCGCCCCGATCGATGGCGCTGTTGATCTCCGCGGTGGAGCCGTCGCGCAGGATGAGCGCCCGGTCGGGGCGGCCCGTGGTGGCCACCGCCGCGCGAAAGCCCTCGGCCAGGGCCATGACCGAAATGAAGACCGCCACGACGCAGGCGATCCCCGCCCCCGTCATGAGCGTGGCGGTGCGCCGCAGGAAGAGGCTTCTCAGGTTGTAGGCGAGCGGAAGCGCCACGCCTAGATCCTCCTCAACGCGTCCGCCGCACGGAGCCGCGCCGCGCTCCAGGCGGGCACGAAGCCGCTCAGCAGGCCGGTGGCCAACGCCAGCGCCATGCCGATCGAGGCGGTGGCCAGAGAAACCCGGAACCCGGGAAAGATTCCGCCGAGGAAGTTCCCGGCGCCTCCCAGGAGTTGCAAGGCCAGCGCGCAGCCGAGCGCGCCCCCGACGACGGAGATCAAGGCTGCCTCCGCCATCGCGAGCAGGAAGACCGTCCGGTCGGGGAAGCCGATCGTCTTGAGCGTGCCCACCTCCGCCGTCCGCTCGCGCGCCGACATCATCATCGTGTTGGCCCCGACGAGGAGGATCGTGAAGACCACCGCCGCGCCGATGGCGCGCAGGAGGAACGTGACGTTGCCGTACATGGAGAAGAACCCGAGGCGGTAGGCGCGCTCGGTCTCGGTACGGGTCGCCGCCGCGCTGCTTTCGAACTGCGCGTCGATCGCCACGCTGGTCGCCGCGGCGCGGGAGGGGTCGGCGAGCTGGGTGATGAGGATGCCCACCTGCCCCTTGCGCGCGGCGTCACGCGCTTCGTCGAGATAGGCCCAGTGGAAAAACATCTGGTTCTCGTTGGCGCCGTCGACCGCGCCGTCGTAGATGCCGCGCACCACGAACTCCCACTGGCCGGAGAAGATGCTGCCCTTGAGGACCAGCATCTCCCCCTCGCGCTTGCCCAGCCGCGCCGCCAGCTTCCGCCCCAAGAGGCAGGCGTTGCGCTCGCGGAGGAACGCCGCACGCGCCTCCTCGCCGAGCCGGTATTCCGGGTGGATGCGCAGGTAGCTCTCCGCCTCCACGGCGAACTGCCCGAAGAACTCCTCCCTGCGCGCCTCGTAGACGCCGCCGAACCAGTTGGCGTAGGTGAGATCCTTCACGTTGTCCACCCGCGCGATGCGGTCGCGGTAGGCGAGCGGCAGCGGCTGGACCAAAGAGACCTTGTTGCGCGTCACGAGGCGGGAGGCGTCGGCCACGTCCGCCCCGGCGCGGAAGGCGAAGAGGAGCGCCTCGAGGGAGCAGAAGAGCAGGATCGCCACGGCGATGCCCAGGACGGTGAGGGCGGTGCGCAATCGGCTCCGCCGCAGGTTGGCCAGCACGAAACCGAGATACCTCACGGAGCGCGCACCCCCTCTTCCAGCACCCCCTTGTCGAGGTGCAGCACGCGGCGGGCGGCGGCGGCCGCCCGCGGATCGTGGGTCACCATGAGGATCGTCTTCCCGTGCTGGGCATGGAGCGCCTTCATGAGGTCGAGGATGTCGTGGGCGGAGCGTGCGTCCAGATCGCCGGTCGGCTCGTCCGCCAGGAGGAGCTCGGGATCGGAGACGACCGCGCGGGCGATCGCCACGCGCTGCTGCTGCCCCCCCGAGAGCTCGCCCGGGCGGTGGCCGGCGCGGTCGGCCAGCCCCACGATCTCCAGGGCGAGCGCGGCGCGGCGGCGCCGTTCGCGGCGTCTCAGGCGCGTGAGCAGGAGCGGCAGCTCGACGTTCTGGCTCGCCGTGAGGACCGGGATCAGGTGGTAGAACTGGAAGATGAAGCCGATGTGGCGAGCGCGCCAGGCGGCGAGCGCACGCGCGCCGAGCGCGGAGATCTCCTCGCCCAGCACGGTCACGCGTCCCGCGCTCGGCTCGTCGAGTCCCCCGACCAGATTGAGGAGGGTGGTCTTGCCCGACCCCGAGGGCCCCATGAGCGCGATGAAGTCGCCCCGCTCCACCTCCATGTCGAGCTTTTCGAGCACCGGTACGCTCTGTCCCCGCCGATCGTAGAACTTGTCCACGCCGGAAAGCGCCACGATCACGTCCCCCATCCCGCCTCTCCTCCCGTTCAACGAACCTGCGCCTCGCGCACCGCCATGCCTTCCTCGAGCGCCGCTGCGTCCCCCGCCACGACGCGGTCCGAGGCCTTCAGACCGCCGAGGATCTCCACGCGGCCCCGCGCGCGCTCCCCCGCGACGACGCTCCGCCGCTCCACCCTCCCCGCGCGGACGAGCCAGACGAACGGCGCGCCCCCGCCCCCCTGCAGCGCATCCTCCGGGAGGAAGAGCCGCGTCGCGCCCGCCGCCTCGCCCTCCGGCGCGTCGCCCTCCAGGAAGAAGACCTTGGCGCCCATCTCGGGCACGATGCGGTCGTCGGGGGCGTCGAAGGCGACCTTCACCTCCACCGTCGCCTTCGTGCGGTCGGCGGTGGGCACGATCTGCGCCACCCGCCCGGGGTAGACCGTCTCGGGGAGCGAATCGAGGGTGATGTTCGCCCGCTTCCCGGGCTCGATCCGGCGGATGTAGGCCTCGCTCACGTCGGCCTCCACCATGAGGGAGGCCATGTCGACCACCGTGAGGACAGCCACGCGGGACTGCGCACCCCCCGCGATGGGCGCGACGATCTCGCCCACCTCCGCCTCCTTGCGAATCACGACGCCGTCGAACGGCGCGCGGATGGTGAGGTACTCGAGCTGCGCGTCCAGGAGAGCCACGTCGGCGCGCCGCGCATCCGCCGCGGCGGTGGCGGAGCGCACCGCCGCCTCGCCGCCGCGCAGCTGCGCGGCCAGGGAGCTGGCGCGGCTCTGGGCCGACGCCTCGCGCGCCTTGGTCTCCGTCACGCGCGCCCGCGCGATGGCGAGCTGTGCGTCGGCGCGTTCGGCTTCCGCCCGCGTGCCCGAGCCATCCGCCAGGAGACGACGCGCGCGATCCGCCTCCCGCTCCGCGTCGACAAACGCCGCCTCCGCCTGCTCCCGGGCGGCGCGGGAAGCCTCCGCCAATTCGCCTGCCTCGGCCTGCTCCGCCCGCCCCTGGTCGACCGCGGCACGCTGCCGGTCCAGGGTCGCCTCCGCCTGCGCCACCTCGGCCCGGGCGCGCAGGAGCTGCGCATCCACATCGCGGTGCTCGAGCCGCGCAAGGACCTGGCCCGCCGTCACGCGGCTCCCTTCCACGACGAGGAGCTCCTCCAGCTTCCCGGCGGTCTTGGGGGCGAGCGCCGCCTGCCGCTGCGCCACGACGTAGCCGTTGGCGGTGAGCGCGCCAGCCGGCGCGGCTCCCGCGGCGACGGCCTGCACCTGCACGATCGTCACCTCCGGCGCGCCCAGGGATCGGAAGAGTCCGAGCAGCGGTTTCCGGGCCAGGAACGCGGCAACGCAGGCGGCGGCGAGGAGCAGGAGCCACGCTCGGGAACGGCCTGCCCCCCGATCCCCGCCCGCGATGCGGAGACCAGCCAAGTCGGGCTTCCGCCCGCCGCCGGCGGGCGCGTCGTCCGCAGCCATGGGTTCCCCCACCCCTTAGGCGCCATCCTCGGCGAATTGCCGCCGTGCGGGCTGCGCGCAGCCCGTTCCCGTGTGCGTTTGGCAAGGAGGCATGGCATGCCAAGTGTACGCGCCGGCCCCCGAAAGCGGCATCGGTCGAGGCTTCGCGGGGGGGGTACAATCATCCCCTTCTTGGGAAGAACCGTTCCACACCGGAGGAATCGAAACATGCGTACGAGTTTGCGAATGATCTGTGTCGCGGTCGCCATCGCAGGCGCCTTCCTGTTCGGCCGCGCCCGGGCGGGCGAAGGCGAGGGCTGCGGCGGCGGCGCGGACGAAATGGCCGCCTGGATGAAGCTCGCCGAAAAGGGTCCCGCCCACGCCGAGATGGCCAAGATGGCGGGCACATGGAACGCCGAGGTGAAGTCGTTCCACGACCCGTCCGGCCAGCCGGACGTGTCGCAGGGCAAGTCGGTGTTCACCGCGGTCTTGGGCGGACGCTTCATGCGTCAGGATTATCAGGGGTCGATGATGGGGATGCCGTTCGAGGGGATCGGCTACCACGGCTTCGACAACGCCACGGGGGAGTACGTTTCCCTCTGGATGGACAGCATGGGCACCGGGATGATGCTGAGCAAGGGCAAGCCGGATGCCTCCGGCAAGGGAGCGAGCCTGACAGGATCGTTCTTCGGCCCTGGGGGCATCGAGATCAAGTCCCGCATCGTCATGAAGTTCGAGAGCGACGACAAGCACCTCATGGAGATGTACATGGTGATGCCGGGCATGCCCGAGATGAAGGCGATGGAGATCAACTACACCCGCGCCAAGTAGATCCAGGGCTGCCCCGCCCGCGCCGGGACGAACGGCGCGGGCGGCTCGTTCCCGCCACGCCCCCTTGAACCGCGCCTATTGGACCCTGCTCTTCGCGCTGTTCGTCAACAAGCTGGGGACGATGGTGGTCCCCTTCCTCGCGTTCTACCTGAAGAGCCGGCGCGGGATGAGCGAATCCGAGGCGGCGGCCCTCGTGGGTCTCCTGGGCCTCGGCGGCCTCATGGGCGCCCCCCTGGGAGGGTGGTGCGCCGACCGGATCGGCCGCAAGCCGACGATCCTCTGCGGCCTGTTGGGCTCCTCGCTCTCCATGGGAGCCATGCCCTTTTGTCTCTCCGCTCAAGGGCTCGCGTTCCTCGTCGTGGCGATGGCGGTCTGCTCCGACCTCCTCCGCCCCGCCGCCGCCGCGGCCGTCGCCGACCTGGCGCCGCCTGCGCTGCGGGCACGGGCCTTCGGAATCTTCCGTGCCTCGATGAACCTCGGCTTCGGCGCCGGCGCACTCCTCGGCGGGCTCCTGGCTTCGCGCTCTTACCCCGCGCTCTTTCTCATCGACGCGGCGACGGGGCTCCTGGCGTTTTCCCTGGTCGTGCTCTTCGTCGTCGAGACGCGCCCCGCGGGGGTCGCGGCGTCCGCCCCGGCACGCGCCACGGCCCCGCCCCCTCCCCCGCGCGCCCCGGTGGGCCGCTTCGCGCTCCTGTGCGGCCTCTCCTTCCTCGTGTTCATGGTCTCGGTGCAGTACATGAGCAACTTCCCGCTCTCCCTCGAGCGGCGCGGCGTGACCGAGCGCGCCTTCGGATTCCTCATCGTGCTCAATACCGGCTGGGTCGTGGTCGCGCAGATCCCGGTGAGCATTCTTGCGGGGCGCGCCCGCATCGCCGACGCGCTGGCCCTCGGAGCGGCCTGCTATGGACTCGGGTATGGGCTCGCCGCCTTCTCCGTCGCCCCCTTCGTCCTCGTCGCCTGCGTGACTATCTTTACCCTGGGGGAGATGCTCTTCTTCCCGATGGCGGCGGTCTACGTGGCGCAGCTGGCGCCGGTGGCCTCCCGCGGGCGTTGGATGGGGCTCTTCAACATGACCCACGGCCTCGCCTTCCTCCTCGCGCCCTCCGCGGGCGCCCTCGTGCTCACCCGGGCCGGGGATCGCGCGCTTTGGCTCGCGGCTCCCCTCCTCGGCCTCGTGGCCGCCCTGGGGTTCCTGCTCTCTGGCCGCCTCTCCGCCCGCGTCTCCCGCGGGTGACTCCTGGCGCGAGGCTGTATCCTGCCTGCATGGCCTATATCGTCGGCGTAACGATCAGGAACGGCGACAAGCCGGGCAAAGGCACGTTCCGCTGCCTCGCCTGCAACTGGCGGGTCAACCTCGAGCAGGAGCGCGATCCGCTGCCCCTCTGCGGGGGGGAGTGCAAGAACGAGGATCGCGCCAAGCAGCCGACGACGGCGTACGAGCGGGTCTTCTAGCCGCAGGCGACTGCGCCCGCCCCGGCGGTGGAGGGTGCGGCGCTCTTCCCGCCTCAGCGCCGCAGCGCGAGGCGCGCCTGGGCCCAGGCGCGCTTGCCGAGGAGCTGTTCGAACTCCTCGTCGCTTTGCGGATGGCGGAGCCCGGCGAGCGCGTCTTCCAGCTCCTTGCGCACCGCCGGTTCGTCCACCTCGTCCGGCCGCACCGCCTGGTCGACGAGGATCGTGACGCGCCCCTTGCCCACATTGAGGAAGCCGCCGCGCACGGCGAACCGGTCGGGCGGGGCGCCCTTGCCCGGCTTGTCGATGCGCAGCGGCCCGGTGCCCAGCGCCGCGACGAGGTCGGCGTGCCGCGGGGCGATGCCGAGCTTCCCGTTCAAGGCCTCCACGGCGACGAAGGCCGCCTCGCCGCGGTAGAGCGGCCGCGCGGGGCTCACCACCACCACTTCGTAGACCCGGCTCTCGGCGACGGGCTCCACTAGACCTTGGCCCCCATCTCCCGCGCCTTCTCCACCACCTCCTCGATGGCGCCCACCATGTAGAACGCCTGCTCGGGCAGGTGGTCGTACTCTCCCTTCACCACCGCCTGGAAGCTGCGGATGGTGTCCTCCAGCTTGACGAACCGCCCCTTGAGGCCGGTGAACTGCTCCGCCACGAAGAACGGCTGGGAGAGGAATTTCTGCATCTTGCGGGCGCGCTGGACCATGATCTTGTCCTCCTCGGACAGCTCGTCCATGCCCAGGATCGCGATGATGTCCTGGAGATCCTTGTAGCGCTGGAGGATGCGCTGTACCTCGCGCGCCACGGAGTAGTGTTCGTCGCCCACGTAGCGTGGGTCGAGCACGCGGCTGGTCGAATCGAGCGGGTCCACCGCGGGGTAGATGCCCAATTCGGCGATCTGGCGCGAAAGCACCGTCTTGGCGTCGAGGTGGGTGAAGGCGGTGGCGGGGGCGGGGTCGGTGAGGTCGTCGGCGGGGACGTAGATCGCCTGCACCGAAGTGACCGAGCCGTGGTCGGTGGAGGTGATGCGCTCCTGGAGCGCGCCCATCTCCGTCGCGAGGGTGGGCTGATAGCCCACGGCGCTCGGCATGCGGCCCAAGAGTGCGGACACTTCCGAGCCCGCCTGACTGAACCGGAAGATGTTGTCGACGAAGAGGAGCACGTCCTTGCCGCCCATGTCGCGCAGGTGTTCCGCCATCGTGAGGCCGGAGAGGCCCACGCGCAGGCGCGCGCCCGGGGGCTCGTTCATCTGACCGTAGCAGAGGACCGCCTTCGAGATGACGCCCGACTCGCGCATCTCGAGCCAGAGGTCGTTCCCTTCCCGCGTCCGCTCCCCCACGCCGCAAAATACCGAGTAGCCGCCGTGCTGCTTGGCGACGTTGTTGATCAGCTCCATGATCACGACGGTCTTGCCGACGCCGGCCCCGCCGAACAGCCCGGTCTTGCCCCCCTTGGCGTAGGGCGCAAGAAGGTCGACGACCTTGATTCCCGTCTCGAAGAGCTCCGTGCGCGTCGCGAGCCGCGCGAACGCGGGTGCCGGCTGGTGGATCGGCCGGCGCTCCTTCGTCACCACCGGCCCCATGCCGTCCACCGGCTCCCCGAGCAGGTTGAAGATGCGGCCGAGGCACTCCTCGCCCACCGGCACGGAGATCGGCTTCCCCGTATTGAGCGCCTTCATCCCGCGCACGACGCCGTCCGTGGACGACATCGCCACCGCACGCACCTGGTTGCGCCCGAGGTGCTGCTGCACCTCGGCGGTGAGCTTGATGGCGACGCCGCCGGAGCGGTCGTCGATCTCGAGGGCGGTGTAGATTTCGGGCAGGTCGTCCCCGGTGAACTCCACGTCGAGCACCGGGCCGATGACCTGCACCACCTTGCCGTATTCGTTTCCGTCTTGGGTCATTTCTTCTTCAACGCCTCGACTCCGCCGAGCAGCTCGGCGAGTTCTTTCGTGATCTGGGCCTGGCGCGCGCGGTTGTACTGGCGCGTCAGGGTCGTCACCATCTCGGACGCGTTGTCCGTGGCGAGCTTCATCGCCATGCGCCGCGCCAGCTGCTCGGAGGCGACCGCCTCCGCGAGCACGGCGTAGATGGTCTGTCGCAGGTAGAGGGGCAGGAGCGCGTCGAGGATCGCCTCGGGGGAGGGCTCGAACAGGGGCGGGATCCCGCCCGCGCCTCCTTGGGTCGCATCCTCCTCCTCGGGGGCGATCGGCAGGAGCCGCAGCACGGTGGGCGGCTGCCGCGCCACGCTCAGCCAGTGCGGATAGACGATCAGGACCTCGTCCACCTCGCGGCGCAGGAAGGGGCCGCACAGCGCCTCGAGGAAGAAATCGGCGTCCTCGGGCTGCGGGCGGTCCTTGAGCTGCTCCTGGTAGATCGCATGAGGCTGCATGCCCTGGAACCGGAACGCGGTGACGCCCTTCTTGCCTCCGACATGGAGGGTCACGGCGCGTCCGTCGGCCACCCTCTCCTCGAAGGTCTTTTTCCCGAGCCGGATGAGGTTGGCGTTGTAGCCGCCGCAGAGGCCCCGGTTGGCCGTGAGGACGAAGAGCAGGGTACGCTTCCCTTCCGGCCGCGCCTCGAAATGCGGCCAGCGCGCGACATCCACGCCGCTCGCCCCGATCTCCCGCATCAGCCCGCGCAGCTCCTCGAGATAGGGCCCCGAGGAGGCCACGCGCTGCTGCGCCGCCTTCAGCTTGGCGGTCGCCACCATCTCCATGGTGCGGGTGATCTTCTTCGTGGAGGAAACGCTCTTGATGCGCTTCCGGATCAGCTTGGCCTGCTCGGGCATGGGTTCAGGCCTTCGCGGCGGCTGCCTCCGGCTGCCCCTTCCAGGCGCGCTCCTTGAAGTTCGTGACCTCCCGCTTCAGGATCTCCTCGGTCTCCTTGGCCAGCTCCCGCGAGCTGACGATCTTGGCCAGCGCCTCGCTGGGCAGCTCGCACAGATGCGCCGTGAGCGCGCGCTCGAACTCCTTGATCCGGTCGAGGGGGACATCGTCCATGAGCCCGCTCGTCACCGCGTAGATGATGGCGACCTGCTCTTGGACCGGCCAGGTGGCGTTGAGCCCCTGCTTCAGGACCTCCACGGTGCGCTGGCCGCGGGCGAGCTGGTTGCGCGTCGCCGCGTCCAGGTCGGAGGCGAACTGCGCGAACGCCTCCAACTCGCGGTACTGCGCGAGGTCGAGCCTCAAGCGGCCCGCCACCTTCTTCATCGCCTTGGTCTGGGCGTTGCCGCCCACGCGGCTCACCGAGATGCCGACGTTCACGGCGGGGCGCACGCCGGCGTAGAAGAGATCCGGCTCCAGGTAGATCTGGCCATCGGTGATCGAGATCACGTTGGTCGGGATGTAGGCGGAGACGTCGCCCGCCTGGGTCTCGATGACCGGCAGCGCGGTGAGGGATCCGCCGCCGCGATCGGCGGAGAGCTTCGCCGCGCGCTCCAGGAGCCGGCTGTGGCAGTAGAAGATGTCGCCGGGATACGCCTCGCGCCCCGGCGGACGGCGCAGGAGGAGCGAGAGCTGGCGGTAGGCGACCGCCTGCTTGGAGAGGTCGTCGTAGACGCAGAGCGTGTGCCGGTTCTGCTTGTACATGAAGAACTCGGCCATGGCGCACCCCGCGTAGGGGGCGACGTACTGCATCGGGGCGGGGTCGTTGGCCGTGGCGCAGACCACGATCGTGTAGTCCATCGCGCCGTGGTGGCGCAGCGTCTCGACGACGCCGGCCACGGTGGACGCCTTCTGGCCGATCGCGACGTAGACGCAGATCACGTCCGCGCCCTTCTGGTTCAGGATCGTGTCGATGGCGATGGACGATTTCCCCGTCTCGCGGTCCCCGATGATCAGCTCGCGCTGGCCGCGGCCGATCGGGATCATCGCGTCGATCGCCTTGATGCCGGTTTGGAGCGGCTCCTTCACCGGCTGGCGGTCGGCGATGCCGGGGGCCTGCCCCTCGA
>Ga0187893_10001459_pt1 | contig 56424 bp, 51 predicted proteins | sample MA1701074metaG_FD_139574 | JGI IMG/M metagenome (GOLD analysis project Ga0187893, IMG submission 139574) | White microbial mat communities from a basaltic lava cave in the Kipuka Kanohina Cave System on the Island of Hawaii, USA - MA170107-4 metaG ...
GAAGACCTTAAGAAGAAGCGTGCAAGCAATGATAGCTTCTGGCTTATCGGTCAACCGGATGTTGCTATTCGTGTCATTCCGAACGAAAGTGAGGAATCTAAAAAGATTCTTCGCTCCGCTCAGAATGACAAGCTAGGCAAGCTGTATCAAGTCGAGGTTTTGGGATTCGATTACTACAACACTAAAACCGGTAATATAGAGTCGGGTGGGACGGAAAGAATAGCCTTGTGGATGTTGGATACGGACTATGATGGAAGAAGCTTATTCCCCAGACAGGTCTTTTTTCCGATGGCAGGAGAGAAAGACGGATGGTCTCGACTGGCTAAGAACCTAAAGGCAGAGATAGATGAAGAGCTCATTGAGGCTTATAGAGGGACTATTTCGTTACCGTTTGAGGTTGGGAATAACAAGCGGGTTGCTGTTAAAATTATAGATGACAGGGGAATCGAAAGTTTAAAAATTATTCAAGTGGAATAACATGGGAAACCAATTGAAGATTGATATACCCTACTCCAAAATAGAGGAATTCTGTCAAAAATGGAAAATAGTGGAGTTTTCTCTCTTTGGCTCAGCACTAAGGGATGACTTCCGCCCCGACAGCGACGTTGATGTTCTCGTTACCTTTGCTCCACAGGCAGAAGTTGGTTTATCCGACCTACTTAAAATGGAAGATGAACTCAAACAAATATTTGGGCGAGAAGTGGACATGATACAAAGAAAATCCATTGAAAGAAGCGAAAATTACATCCGTAGAAAACACATCCTTAACTCCGCAGAGGTTATCTATGTGGCGCGATGACGCATATCTTCTCGATATCCTTATTGCTGCAAAACGCGCAAAGGAGTTCGCAGCCGATATAGCTTGGACGGATTTTCAAAAGAGTTCGCTGCATCAACACGCAATCATGAAGACGCTGGAGATAATCGGCGAGGCTGCCAATAAAATCTCTCAGGAAGTTAAGGATGCTCATCCTGAGATACCCTGGAAAGAAATTGTTGGTATGAGGAACAGGTTGATCCACGAGTATTTCAGCATAGATGCCGAAAAAGTTTGGGACACAGTCCAAAACGATATTCCTGTTCTTATTAAACTTGTTGAGCCGCTTGTCCCACCTGAGGAAGAGTCATGAGTCAGATTGACCGGCTCATAATCAACTCTCCCTATTACGAGCCAAAATATTACTGGGAATACGACCGGGAATCCCGTTCTTTCATCACAAAAGACGGCAGACGCCCGGCGGGATACATCGTTGCCACGCCGGGTTCAAAAGCGTTTGATGACCCTGGGATTTTCAAACCATTGCATTTAGTAAATATGCTTCGTGAAAGGGTCAAAGATTGGCGTGATAGGAAATACCCTGGGATTACCGGCATTACTAAACGACTGCTCGAACACTGGTACAACCTGGAGGAAAGGGATTACAGACGGTTTTTCTTCTGTCAGCTTGATGCTATGGAGACGCTTATATGGCTTGCGGAGGGTCCCGATGCCGATAAGGTAGGGATAGAAATTCCTTCAGATGAAGGACCATTCACCCGACTGTGCTCCAAGATGGCGACTGGCTCCGGCAAAACCATAGTAATGTCAATGCTCATAGCATGGCAGATAATAAACAAGGTTACGTATCCGCAGGACCCGAGGTTTTCAAAACACATCTTTGTTGTAGCTCCGGGACTTACCGTGAAGAGCCGTCTTCAGGTATTGAAACCAGAGGGAAAAAATAATTACTATGATGAGTTCAACGTCGTTCCCAGTGGACTCATTGACAAGCTACGTCAGGGAAAAGTCATAATCCACAATTGGCACGCCCTAGATTGGGACACAGATGAACAACTGGCAAAGAAAAGAAGCGTTGACAAGAGAGGGGCAAAAAGCGATGAGGCCTATGTCCGGGAAGTATTGGGAGAAATTTCAAATGCTAGAAAGATCATTGTGATAAATGACGAGGCACATCATGCCTGGCGAGTGCCTGCTGAGTCAAAAATAAGGGGAGTTAAAAAAGAGGAGATCGAAGAGGCGACAAAGTGGATAGGAGGACTCGACAGGATTCATAAAGCACGGGAAATACTTTCTTGCTATGACTTTACGGCTACACCTTTTGCTCCAACAGGCAAGAAAAGTACTGAAGAAGCCTTATTTGACTGGATAGTCAGCGACTTTAGCCTTACCGATGCCATAGAGTCAGGTCTGGTAAAGACTCCTCGTGTAGTTATCCGTGACGATGTAGTGCCGGATGCAAAAACCTACAAGTCGAAGCTTTATCATATATATCAGCATGTGAAAGACGACCTCAATCGCAAGGCGGAAGAGAATGAACCGCTTCCCGACCTTGTTAAGAACGGCTATTACCTCTTGGGAAAAGATTGGGTCGAGACACTGAATAAATGGAAAGAGGTAAGATTCAGAACCCCACCCGTTATGATAACTGTAGCGAACAGGACAGAGACAGCGGCGCGTGTTAAATACAGTTTCGACCATAATGGAGTCAAAATAGATGAGCTTTGCGAACCAGATAAAACTCTACACATAGATTCTAAAGTGTTGGAAAAAGCTGAATCGAAAGAAGAGCCTGTATCAATCATTGAATCAGAGGAAGAAGAGGAAGATAACGGAACCGAAGGAAAGCTTTCTAAAGAGAAGTTTGCTGAATTACTCAGGAAAAAGGTTGATACAGTCGGACAAGTTGGAAAACCCGGGGAACAGATTCAAAGTGTAATTTCCGTAGGAATGTTGTCCGAAGGATGGGATGCAAAGACCGTTACTCATATCATGGGGCTTCGTGCCTTTACAAGCCAACTTCTTTGTGAACAGGTGGTGGGGAGAGGTTTGAGAAGAACCTCATATGAACTCAATCCTGAGACAGGGTTCTATGATCCTGAATATGTAAATATCTTCGGCGTACCATTTACATTCTTGCCCCATGAATCACCGGAAGGACCTCCCCGCGTTCCACAGCCAAAGACAGAGATAAAACCCGTAGATGAAAAAATTCAGCACGAAATTAAATGGCCCAACGTTATCCGTATTGAACATTCATACAGGCCTCAGCTAAAACTCGATATGAATAATGTGAAGACTCTTATACTGGACGCTTCTGAGACTGCAACATTGGCTGATATGGCTCCCACAATTCAGGGCAAGCCCGATGTTACTCAAATTAAAACCGTTGACCTTGAAGGTCTAGGACTCAAATACAGGTGGCAAAAGATAACATTTGAGACGGCTAGAGATATTTTTGATAGGATGCAACCCGATTGGCAAGGAAACAGGGAATATCTTCTTTCTCAGGTTATTAAGATTGTGGAGAAATTCTTATCTTCAAATAAGGTTAAAATAGTGCCACCCTTATTTAACCAAGATGATTTGAGGAGACGAATACTCTTTACTCTAAATATGAGCGCTATTGTTCAGCACATCTGGGAATCCATTCGTTTCGAGAACACGGAGAAAATAGAGCCGGTTTTTGATACGGAAAAGCCGATACGTTCGACGGGGGATATGCGGTCATGGTACACGGCTAAACCCTGTGAATTTACAAAAAAATCACATATCAACTTCTGCGTTTACGACAGCACCTGGGAGGCTTCTGAATCATTTGAGCTTGACCGGAACTTAAATGTGGAGTCATGGGTGAAAAACGATCACCTGGGCTTCCACATACCTTACATATACAATGGGATTGTTCACAAATACTATCCTGATTTCATAATCAAACTAAAAACGGGTGATTTCCTTGTGCTTGAGACAAAAGGGGAAGAGACGGAAAAGGACACAACCAAGCGAAACTTTCTTGATGAATGGGTAAGGGCTGTCAATAATCAAGGCGGGTTTGGAAAGTGGAAATGAGCGGTGTCTAGACATCCGGGGGATGTAGGGGGGATAATTAATGACTCCATATCAAAATAAAACTCCGTTATTGAAGTCCGACATTCCTTGAAACTCTGCATGTTATTTATAATTCTAGCTTGCCAATCGAATCACCTGTAATAAAATAGAGGTACATGTTAAGAACTTTATGCAGCTCGATTGTGATTATATCCTGCACTGTTTATTACGGAACCCTCGGCGTAATTTTCTCCTTTATCTCCCAGAGCGCGATGTTTAACTACGCCATAAGGCCGTGGGGGCGTAATATTCTCAACCTATGTGGAGTCAGTGTAGACGTAGAAGGAGTTGAAAACCTCCCGAAAGAGCCTTCTATAATAATGTACAACCATCAAAGCTCAGCCGACATATTCGCGTTTGCAGGTTTTCTTCCGGTCGAATGGAGGGCGGTAATAAAGAAAGAATTGGCCAAAGTGCCTTTCCTGGGATGGGTGACACGCTTGGGCGGGCACTACTTTGTCGAGAGAGACAGCTCCAGCAGGGACACTCAGGAGATAAGAAAAATAACGGAGGGGATAAGGTCGGGGCCTTCGGTTTTGATCGCGCCCGAGGGAACAAGAAACCCTGAGGGCAATCTCCTACCGTTCAAAAAAGGGGGTTTTGTCGTTGCAATGTTTGCCAAAGTGCCAGTAGTACCTATGGTAATAGTGGGCGGAAAAGAGGTCATGCCCAAAGGCTCAATGAGGATCAACCCTGGTAGAATGAAAATGAAAATTCTCCCACCCATTGATGTGAAGAACCTTCCTTCGGGAAGAGAGGGGAGGGAGGAATTAATGAGAGTTGTCAGAGAGGTCATGGAGAGAGCTTTGCAGCAGGAAGAGGGGAGGATGAGGGCGGCACTCTAGTTTTTTTCCGCCTTCAAATAGCGTACACAGGGAGATTTTTGAGGTTATTGAATAACCGAGTAAAATAGAATACATTATTGCGTTTTGTAACCCCTCATAAAAAGACAAAAAAGAGAGAAAGAGGTTAATAGCTTAATGACTGATCTTCAAATTGCGGATTTGGATTTAGGGACGATTATAAGTTTAGCTGGAATACCGCCTCAAAAGGATATAATCAACCCTCGCGACCCCAAGGAGATGGCTAAACGTGTTAAGGTCACTTTCAGGCCTGTGCCGGATGTATACGGGAATAAAGCAGTCATTGAATTCAGAAAAACCCTGGAAGAGAAACTCAGATATTATGGAGCTCAGGTTGTCCCATGGAAAGAAGCTGCGGAAATCGTCCCAAACAGCTTTATATCGAAAATTTTGAGGACAAGAAAAGTCAAAAGCAACATTCACGCCGTGATAGATATCGATAGGCCATATTCTCCGTTGAGAAAAGTGTTGAGCAAGCTTGCTGAAAAGATATACCCTTATTTTCGCTCACCTGATATGTCCGTCATGGAAATCTTGAAGACCAGCGGGTGGGCAGATAATTTTACCGCCAGACACATTCAAGACCCTTTTAATACCCAAATTATCACCATAACGCCTCTAAACCCGGAGTTTGCGGACGAGAGCACTACATATGACAGAAAAATAGCTATCGGCCTTCAGGATATAATAAGGACGATGTCGGAAATAGTGATCGGTGTTTCAGATGAACGCTTTTCAATTATCAACATGAATCTTTCCGACTCTACTTTTTTCAAGGAGCAACTAGACGAGTTTATCTCGAATTCATTGATCCCAAAGATTTACGCTCCGATAAAACCTCCTGTACTCACGCGGTTTGAAAAAGGTGAATACGACCCTGCACAATCTCCTTATGCAATGCAGCTTGCCAACCTGGGAAGACAGCTTCAAGGTACGGATCTATTTCCTATGGGTTCAAGGTTTAGCGAGAAAATTCCAAGGCTGTCGCATAGAGACGTTGTCGAGAAGATCCTCGACGGCAGAACAGGGGTTTCTTACGGGTTTATCGCAATTGCCGAAACTCCGAGATACGAAGGCGCCAAAGAGATAACCCGCGAGGAATGGGAAACCCTGCGTGGAGTAAACGGGCTCAGCTTAGAAGCGGTAAGACAAAATGAAAACTGTAGATGGTATGTGAAGACCATTATCAGGGACCAGGATATATACCAACAGGTACCGGATATATGGATTGTAACATCGCGCTCAGGTTGTGATAAAACAAACCTAGACCCCAAAACCGATGTAATCAGGATCGGATTGGTAAAAGGAAAACTCAATCTACAAGTCCCCGAAGGAGCTAACCTCAACAGAAGAGACATCAGGCCTTCATTCGATACTTACGTGATTATCGCTCAGGCTTTGGCATCGGCTCTATACACTCCGGAATTAACTAAAGAAGGCATGCCGATCGTGCATTTTCACGGATATCCCAATCCTCAGTGGTTTCAGCAAAACGAGTACCACACAGGGGCAAAAAACCCTTCAATGCCATGCGGGACCGTGGAAGCTGCGCTTCTCAACTATTCGGCTATTTACAAAATGGCGAACCAGAACGGAAGCAACATGGAGCTGCTATGTTTGGTGGAATCGGACCACGGAGTGAATATTCTAGGACCGAATAGAGACTACCTGGTTGCGAGGTTGACGCAGGGCGCCCATGAGGGTGATATCCTCCTCGGCGGTAAGTATCTCTCCCATCTCAAAAGTAGAGATTTAAACTGAATAAAAGATCGCTCGCCGAATTTATAAAACGGCTTGTTATTTAACCAACCTAGCAGTAACCTCAGAAGCAATAAAGATGAGCGAACCTAAAAATCTGGCTAGAATTTATCTCGGACGCCACCGCAAAGTCCAGCAGTTGGAGAGAATTTTTGAGATTGAAATCTTGTCGTAACCCGTTTCTCCTATTTCCTACAAATCTCCACAGCATTAATTGTAGAGACCCCATTAATGTCGTCTCTACACAGAAATCAACGTAACTCCGATGCAAAAAAAAGATTATTTACTAATCGTCAATCCAACCGCAGGAAGAGGGAGAACAGGAAGGCTTCTATCTAGCATTGATTCTTCTCTCAAAGCCCATGGGCTTCGATACGAATTTCGTTCAACTCGTAGAGCGGGGGAAGCTACGGAAATAGCGAGAGAGGCAATAGTTCATGGATTCAAATACATAGTGGCCGTCGGTGGAGATGGAACCGCTCACGAAGTAGTAAACGGATTAATCGGCTCACCGGCCGTTTTCGGGATGATCCCGACAGGCGGCGGGAACGACTTTCCCAAAGCTGCCGGAATACCCCTTGATTTCTCTCAAGCTATCAACACCCTTTCGGGAAAACGCTCTCGGAAAGTGGATGTCGGGTTATTGGGATCTCGCTATTTCATAAACGGCTTGGGTATCGGACTGGACGGAGCTGTATCCCATCGTTACAAGAATATGAAACGTCTGAGAGGAGAGCTTGGTTATCTCTTAGGAGCCGTACAGGAAGCGCTCTCTTTCCGTGGCTTTCGCGTCGAGATTACAATACCCGATTGGAGCTACGAAGGTTCTGTACTCCTCATCGGAGCCTCAAACGGCCCATCCCAGGGGGGAGATTTTAAACTGGCGCCCGAAGCCAGGGTAGATGACGGCTTTCTCGACATACACGTGATTAGCGATATGACACCAATGAGACGTCTCATACAAATCCCCAAGGTCCGCCAGGGCAAACACCTGAGCCTGAGTGAGGTGGAAATCCGACGCGCTCCGTGGATGGAAATCAATTTAGATCGCCGGCTTCCAGCACACCTCGACGGCGAGCCTATCTTTCTAGAACCTGGAAGATACCGAATTGAAGTGGTGCCCGGAGCCTTAGAGGTTATTTCTTCCGGGGAAAAATCAACTCAGTGAACGTCGTTCTTCGATGCACTGCACGCTGGCCTACTGCATTGGGTTCAGCTTCAGTTCTTTCCATTTTTCTCTCTCTATCTCATTGTTCTCAAAAAGAAGTGGATGATATTTTACTCGAGACCAGTCCTCAATTGAATCGGAATAATGCTTGCTGAAGGGGTTCCCCCACTGCCCAGTGGAATTCATCCCTAGTGCATGGTCAATATCAGACAAATCCACCAAGAAACGATAAGACGGTACTGTAGCTACATCATAAGGGCTTCCGTAACTAAAGTATGAGTTGTTTATTGTGTCCAATCCTCCCTCGGCAGGAATAGATTTGGGGTTAAATATCTTATCCAGAAGCCTTACCTCACCTAAAGGATGTGAAAATTTATATTTGTGAAGATCTCCCCATGACCATTTTTCTTTTTCGACTCCGAGTTTCTGTTTTATCTCGCTTAGGGCATCTTCTACGCTTTTCATGATTATTTCATCTCTGCTCTCCGGATTGGGAGTATTGGCGTTGTCCCACCAATGCGCATCGGTTGTTCCAATGATTTTATCCATAAGATTGTAGTTGAAATTGAGCGTGTATATAAAATCGGAATAGAGCTCGCCTAGTTCGTCTTTAAAGGTGTTCTCCACCATCTTCATCCTTATCACTTCATAGAGAAGCGCAGGAAGGCTTGCGCTTGAAATTTCATAATCCCAATCCGCGAGTTGCTTTAAAGCCCATTTGACCTCCTGATTATAAGTATGAACTTTGAGGATCACTCCGACAAACATTCGCGCCGGCTCCGAATAGACATCGGCTTGCATTCTCTTGAAATCTTCAAGAGATAGCTTCTGTTTTTCTTTCAAGAGAGAAACTATTCTCTCATAACGATGAGGAGGAGCCCATGAGTTTGATAATAGATAAGGGAAATCCTCGCCGACTATCTTGTTATTAGCTGTTGCAATAAAATGAGAGGCAGGATTCGAAAGATGAGGAAGCTCTTCTCCTGGAATAAATCCTTTCCACTCATAATCATCATCCCATCCGGGAACGGGCAATTTCCCCCGCAATGAGCCACTGGCGGAATCGAAGAGTCGAACTCCCTTTCCAGTTATCCTAATCGGAATACCACCTACAAGCTGATACCCAATGTTCCCTTCCACATCGGCATATAGCATGTTGAGCGCATAAATCTTTGAATAGTTCTTCCCCTCTCTCGCCTCCTCGATATTTCGTGCCCTGTTCAAAACCGAACTCCCTTTGAGAGTTTGATCTTCTACCATACTCCCTGTCCATTTCATCGACACAACTCCTTCAATACCTTCTTTAAAAGAGCTTATTACAGGACCATGTCTAGTGTATCTAACCTCTCTTGTCACGGCTTTATCCTCTCCCCTCCCCTTGATCTTTATCTCTACTTTTTTTATCCTCATATCCTCCCAACGGTCCTCATACCAATACTCTTCCGGATTTTTGGGATTAACCTTCTCAATATAGAGGTCGATCCTATCTGCCATTGCGTCGGTGAATCCCCATGCCACTCTCTCATTATGTCCAATCAACACATAAGGCGAGCCCGGAAATGTGGCTCCGATTGTGTTTATTCCCGGGGCATTTAAATGTACCTCGTGCCATACCGAAGGAATCTGTATCCTCAAATGAGGGTCGTTGGCAAGGAGCGGCTTTCCATTAATGGATTTCTTTCCATCTACCACCCAGTTATTGCTCGCGCCCTTGCCCTGGAACAAACCGAACTGTTCCCTTGCGATTTTATACCCGGCGGGAAAGTCCAACCTAAGGTTCAATTTCATTATATCTTCGGGCATTAAAGTGTTTATTCCTTCAGGATAACCCGGAAGGAGTTCTCTCAGCTTTTTTTCGCCTAACTTCTTTAGCGCTTTCATGGCGAAAATCTCTTCGTCCATGTTTATTGAAAGGACAAAAGCTGAAAGAAGATGAATGGATATTGTGTCAACAGGACTCCACGGTTCGATCTCGTAGCCGAGAATTACCGATTCAATCGTTTTTTTTCCAGACTCCAGATAATAGTTCGCCCCGCTTGAATAGGCATCAATCTCTTCTCCGGTTTCTTCGTCGAGATTTTTGTATATTCGTTCAGCGATCTCTTTTATTTCCAAGAGCCGAAAAAAATAATCCACCTCGGCAGTACGCTCTCCGAATATTTCGGACAGTCTTCCGGAGGAGATCCTTCTCGTTAAATCCATCTGCCAGAGACGGTCCTGAGCCGTGACGTAGCCCTGAGCAAAAAGTAGGTCATGAGTGTTCTCCGCATATATGTGGGGGATTGCATAATTGTCTCTTATAATACGCACAGGAGACTCAAGCTCTGAAACCCTTATTTCGCCTTCGATATCGGGTTGGATTTTCTTCAAGACCGAAAAAGAATAGGCGCAAAGAAATACTAATGAAACAGCAAATACTAATAAAATCCATTTAATAAGTTTCATGAAAAATCTACTTTAGAGCTCGACCTTGAAAGGTCATAAAAGCTATATTAATATAACAAACATGGACCCGAAAGAAATCAAAAGCATGATTGAGGATGGTCTGCCCGGCTCGATCGTGAATGTTGAGGGTGACGGTACACATTTTGAAGCTGTGGTCATTTATGCGGAGTTTGAGGGCAAAGGCCTTCTAGAACGGCATCAAATCGTCTATAACGCCCTCGGCGAGGCCATGAAGCAAAGTATTCATGCCCTGTCTTTGAAGACCTACACGCCCGCTCAGTGGGAAAGAAGTAAATGATGTAAATAAAGAACCACGGTTAGCCCGCCAATACGGCTGGCGGATATAACTTACATGTGATGCATAAATTTCAGCTCGGCTGATTGCGTTTCTCACCTTCCTGAGTAAAATATTAATACTTACGTTACAAGGAGTCACAAAATGTCAGAAGATACAGTGAAGAAAATTCAGAAACAGATAGATGAGAACAAAATTCTTCTCTACATGAAAGGAACAAGGGAGATGCCTCAATGCGGTTTTTCCTCAAGGGTAGTCCAATTGCTCAACTCTTATAAGGTCCGTTATGAAACAGTGGATGTGCTGTCCGATCCAGAACTCAGACAGGGTCTGAAGGAATTCTCAAATTGGCCCACTTTCCCACAGCTTTATGTGAATGGCCAGTTGGTAGGCGGTTGCGATATTTGCGTTGAAATGGACCAGAACGGGGAACTGGGCCCGCTCGTTAAGTCAGCGGTCGATGGTTAGGGGATTCATCTTAAAACCGACTTGCTATCACGCGCTCATCAACCTTTCAGGTTTGCGTTGGTGCTTGGCGCCTTGGCCGCAAAAATCTTATTTACCATTTTTCCATTCATAAAAATAATCCGACAACTTATCTCTCAAAAAAAGCCTGGCTCTCAAAATCCTAGACTTAACCGCAGGGACACTCAGTCCCATTACTTTTGCCACCTCCTGGTTTGTGAGCCCTTCAACATCCTTAAGATGAAAAACAACTCGGTAGGACAATGGTAGATCGTTCACCGCCTTTTCAACCATTTCAAGCCCTTCCTGACTGAGCAGCATTTCATCAGGCCTATCGCTCCAGTCTTTTTTTCGAACACCTTCAAGCGCACCGGAATCGTTGTAAGGGGCATAATCGTCTAGACTTAATTCTTTTTCATATTTCTTCTTTTCAGCTCTTAGACGAATATAGCTCGTATTTGCAGCGACTGTATATAACCAAGTAGAAAATTTTGATTCTCCCCGAAACGTATTCAATTTCTCAACAAGCGTGATAAGAACATCTTGAAGTACGTCTTCTGCATCGTTCGGATTATGAGCAACACGCAATGCTAACCGGAATATCTTATCCCCGTAGCGAGCTACAATTTCATTGAAAGCTTTTTCATCGTGACCTTCTACAAATCTCTTGACCAACTCCTCGTCGGACAATTCTTTATATCTCAGTTGACTTGATTTCCATAGACCATCTTTATTATATTCGCCGGATGGCAAAACCGTTTTTCCCTCTTCAATATTGATTTGCATGACTTACCTCCTTTTCCTTCGCAATTAGTTGACTGGTCAGTTTATTTGTTAGCAAAAAAAAATTTTCTCTAAGCGCTACACCCTCTTTTGAAATCTGTTTCCCCAATTCTTTTTCCACAAATAGCCAGATGTAAAACCCCGTGACCAAGCCGTTTGATCAGTGTTGGGTCGTTAAAAGTCTTTCCGAGAAGAAGAACACCCTCTATATACGCAAGCACTGCTTGAGCGGTGGCCTGTGAATCAATTTCCGCTGGAAGTTGTCCTGCTGAAACAGCTTCCTTAATTATCCTCTCGCAATAACCCTCCCACTTCTTGAATATTTCCTCGATTTTTTGACGGATCGGCTCGTCTTGAGTGCTGAGTTCTAAAGCAAGGTTTCCTAGATGGCAACCAGTCATGCAGCCTGTAACCTCCTTAATCGAGCAGCTTCGTTGATAAGATATGTCCAGAAGACTTTCGAACTTTTCCATTGCCGGAATGTCAGAATTGACTATAGGGTCAAGAACTTTGTTTCGATAAGTTTCCCACATTAGTTCGAGCGCAGCCAGAGTTAGTTCTCGTTTTGAGGGAAAGAAATGGTAGAAACTGCCTTTTTTCACCCCTGCGAATTCACAAAGCTCCTGAACTCCGACTGTGTTATAACTGCGGTTGCTAATAAGCTGGATTGCACTGTCTATTAATCGTTCTTTAGCGTCGCTTGTCCGTCCCATCTATGTATAAAAACTCCTTTAGTTGACCAGTCAGTAAAATATTAATATAAACATATTTACTTGTCAAGGAGAAATTTCATATCTCTTATGGCAGCCCAAATTAAGCATTTCTCGTATGCTTTTTTGAATTGATTAGATAAAATCAAAGAACTTGCTCTGAATCCGTTTCGGTAATTGCAACAATTCTTACGGAAAACCGGTTTGTCCCTTTTTGGTGAATTATCTTTCACATCCCTGGTTGCTTTCCCCGTTCCTACATGTATCAATACCGGAACCTGCTATTAATTGGTCTACACCGGTTCCACCATCAAGGGTATCATTTCCATTCCATCCGCGGAGTGTATCGTTCCCATTACCGCCCATTATATTGTCAAACCCTTCCCCGCCTCCCAAATCGTCATTCCCGGGTCCACCAATTAGGATGTCATTGCCCAAACCACCCCTGATAAAGTCGTCTCCATCTCCCCCATTTATACAGTCACTACCGGCAAAGCCCGTGATCGTATCGTCTCCCCCGAAACCGCATATAAAATCATTTCCAGGTGTGCCGTTTAGCTCATCATCTGCTCCGGTGCCGCATATCACACCCGGATCAGTACAACTCCTTACCTGTCCTCCGCATGCGCACGTTGGCGCGATAACATTGGCGACGACCTTATAGACTGTCCCGCTTAAATCTGCGACGTAAAGTTCACCGGATTTATCTTCTCCAAAACTGGAGATGAGAAGTGATGTGTCGAGAAGTTGGGTTGTCACCCATATTCCATTTGCATTAGGCACTGCTCCCCAAATCCTGCCACTGCAGAAATCGCCGTAAATGTATCGACCGGATAGATCTGCCACATCTGCTCCACGGTACCGATAACCGCCTGTGACCGAACAGCCTAGGGAATGAGTGTATTGCAATATAGGGAACTCGTAGTCGATCGGAGAACCGCAACCCTGTTGATTGTAATTGCTATTCCCTTCAAAGCATCTCCACCCATAGTTCTCTCCGCCCGAGCTTGATGCGCTTTGGAAGTCGATCTCCTCGATGTCTCCCTGACCAACATCACCGAGGAAAAGATCCCCGGTCAGGCGGTCGAAGCTGAACCTCCATGGATTTCGAAACCCTAATGCCCATATCTCTTGCCTTGCTCCAGGAACGCCGGCAAATGGATTGTCAGGTGGAATAACGTAGTTCCGATTGGGGTCATTGGGAAAATCATCGCCGTCAACGTCAATGCGTAGCATTTTTCCCAATATTGTTCCCAGGTTCTGGGCGTTGTTTTGCGGGTCGCCAGTTCCTCCTCCATCACCCATGCCAATATAAAGATAATCCTCCGGGCCAAAGACAAGGTTTCCACCATTGTGGTTTGAGAACGGCTGGTTGGCAGTGAGAATCGTGAATGCAGAATCGGGGTCTGCAACGTTAGAGTCGAAAGAGACCGAGTAGCGGGCTACTACTGTATCTCCATTGTCGTCGGTGTAATTAACGTAAAAGAATCCGTTGCTAGCAAAGTCAGGATGAAAAGCCAGGCCAAGAAGACCCCGTTCGTTGCAGCAAGAAACAAGGGACGTGATATCAAGAAAAGGCGCGGATAAAGTCGAGCTACCGTCGAAAATCAAAATCTTCCCGCCCTGCTGCACAATGAATAACCGATTTGTGCCGTCATCGGGGTCGACGATCGCAAGAGGCATATCGAGACCCGTAACAACAGCTTGTAATTTTATAATAGACGGTGACGGTACTGGCGCAGGGGCGACCGTCGGTAAGACTAATTCGAGCTGTGATTCAAGATATCCACGTGTGCTGCTTGCCCCTTGAATCGAGGCATCTTTATCTTTGCCGACAGCGGGAATGGCCAAAGACAAACTGGCTAAGATTAGAAGAACAAGTGTGTTTCGGCTCATAAACAGAGTGCTCAAATTTATAAACCGTGAATAGCCGTTATTTAAACAGTATATTTTTTTTACCGACAAACAACAAAATCCTTTAATAATTTCTCCAAATAAAATCATAATGCCCTCCATCAACAAAACTTAATAGATATATTAACTCGGCTTCAACAATTAGACGCTGATTATTAATTTTAGCGCAAAAATAGCTAGCGGACACCAAAACCAGCATTATTGGATAATTTAAATTGTTTGACGTTATGAAGTTGGAAAAAATTGGTATAACTTATTCAAAGCAACTTTATGATAAAACTGGAAAACGTCTCTAAAATATACAGCTCAACGACTGCCGTCAATTCAGTTGATTTAACAATTCCAACCGGCGGAACTACGGTTCTCTTAGGACCAAGCGGCTGCGGAAAGTCCACAATAATAAGGCTCATGATCGGCCTGATTAGACCGGATGCAGGTAGCATCTACATGGAGGGTGAAATACTTACCTCTAATAATGTTTTCGCACTTCGGCGAAGGATGGGATATGTAATACAGGACGGCGGACTTTTTCCACACCTCACCGCTCGTGAAAACGTTTCCTTAATCGCAAAGCAACTTGGTTGGAACAGTGACCTGATTGAAAAGCGCATAGTTGAGCTATGCGAACTCACAAAGTTTCCTATTGAAGCGCTGGCTCGTTATCCAGCCCAGATTTCCGGTGGACAAAAACAACGTGTGAGCTTGATGAGGGCGCTCATGTTAGACCCGCACATACTATTACTGGACGAACCCTTAGGAGCGCTCGATCCTCTAATTCGGTATGATCTCCAAACCGACCTCAAGGAAATATTCCATACCCTTCGAAAAACGGTTGTTATGGTAACACACGATATGAGTGAAACCGGGTTTTTTGGAGATACAATCATCCTTCTCAGAGACGGACATATTGTTCAGCAGGGAACACTGTATGATCTTTTTGAAAAGCCTGTAGACTCATTTGTCTCACGCTTCATTAACGCTCAGAGAAACCCTTTAGAATCCATTCGGAATAACACAGATTGAAAAATCTTTTGATTTAATTCTTGAAAATCTAAACAAGCCGACTCAGGTAAACAAATCCCGCAGAACTTCAGTCTGACTGTTTTTAGTCTTCTTCTACCATAGTTATCCCTTCAATTATCCCTTCGTCAATTGTGCGAGAAGTTTAAGACAGGGGAGAATGGCGACCTGAAGGTCGCCTCTAAATCCAAAAATATTGAAACCGGAGCGTTTCTGCTACTATTCACATTTAGAAGATGCTCTACGCAGTTGCGAAAATTGGGTATAATACCGTTTTAAATTTCAATCGGAAGGAGTTAGAGGAGGTAATTATGTCTTTAAAGGTAGAAGATGTAAAACGCGTCGGCGTTGTCGGGGCCGGAACGATGGGTTCCGGAATCGCTCAGGTAGTAGCCTCGAATGGCAAGGAAGTTGTGCTCCTGGATGTTTCTGATTCTGCCCTTGATCGGGGAATGAGCACCATAAAAAACAGCATCGGAAGATTTATAAAGAAAGGAGATATAAGCGAAGAGGACGGCAACTCCATCTTATCAAGGATTTACATGACTAAAATGTTTGGAGATTTACGGGACGTCGACCTGGTCATAGAAGCTATATTTGAAGACATGCAGATTAAAAAAGAGACTTTTACAAAACTAGAGGCGTCCACCCGTCCTGACATTATTCTTGCCACAAATACTTCTTCGCTTCCCATCGTAGAAATATCCGTAAGCACAAAAAGACCGGACAAAGTAGTGGGAATGCACTTCTTCAATCCCGCTCCCGTAATGAAGCTTGTGGAGATTATCCAAACCCTTACTACATCAGATGAAACAGCCAATTTCGCTTACGACTTTGCTAAAACTCTGGGAAAGGAGCCCGTGAGAACCAAAGACACTCCCGGGTTCATCGTTAATCGAATCCTAATACCGATGTTGAATGAAGCGGTGTTCGCGCTTCAGGACGGCGTCGGAACCCCTGAAGACATCGACAAGGCAATGAAGCTCGGCACAAACCAGCCGATTGGACCCCTTGCTCTCGTAGACCTCATAGGACTTGATGTCACTCTCGATGTAATTGACGTTTTATATAAGGAGTTTCAAGACCAGAAATTCCGCGCCGCACCCCTTCTCCGTCAAATGGTACGTGCAGGATGGCTCGGGAGGAAAACGGGTAGAGGGTTTTATAAGTATTAATGTTGGTTGTTTGACATGTGAGATAGCGCCTTCCTGAGTCTCTCTACCACCTTCTCCTTCCCCAGAATCTCCATCACTTCAAAAATCCCCGGACTTACTGTTCCTCCGGTGAGGGCGACTCTAACCGGTTGAGCAATCTGAACCATTTTTAGTCCTCTTTTCTCAATAATTTCTCCGAATATCTTTTCTAGTTCAGGGACTGTGAAATCCTCCAGAGAAGAGAGTATTTCTATTAGAACTTCAAAAATTGGTATAACCTCAAGAGTTAAAAACTTCTTTCTACCTGCCTCCTCATAGTTAATCTCTTCGATAAAAAAGTAATCCGCCGATTCGGCAAAATCTGCAAGTGTTTTAGCTCTCTCTCTCAAGCTCTCCACGATTTTTATAAGCCTTTCATCTAGCGTGACCTGAAGTCCCTTTTTTTCTAGAAAAGGAATAACGAGTTTAGCAATTTCCTCAGGGGACTTGTTTCTTATATACAAACCGTTCAACCAGAGGAGCTTTTCAGGATTAAACACTGCTGGAGATTTTCCAACATTATCGAGAGTAAATTTTTCGACCAGTTCCTCTTTGGAAAACACCTCCTGGTCTCCATGAGACCAGCCGAGCCTTGCAAGGTAGTTGACGAGGGCTTCTGGGAGATAGCCCATATCTCTGTAGGCAACGGTGGAGGTAGCTCCGTGCCTTTTGCTCAGTTTCGTTTTGTCGGAGCCGAGAATCATAGAGACGTGGGCGAATTTGGGGACATCGTATCCCAGGGCTTCGTAAATTAGAACCTGCTTTGGGGTGTTTGTAATGTGGTCGTCACCGCGTATGACGTGTGTTATATCCATTGTGACATCATCAATTACCACGGCGAAGTTATATGTCGGAAACCCATCTGTTTTTTGAATGATGAAATCATCAATCTCCTTGGCATCAAAGGTAATATCACCCCTGATTAAGTCGTCAACTTCGATGCTTCCCGAGTCAGGTGTCTTAAGCCGAACGGCAAAAGGTTTGTTGTCGGAGTGGGATTTCAAGCTTCTACACTTTCCCTCGTATCTGTATACTCTTCCTTGACTCTGTGCTTCTTTTCTCCTAGTCTCTAACTCGCCAGGGGTGCAGTAACACCTATAGGCTTTTTCGGACTCAAGAAGCCTCTGTGCATGGCCTTGATAAGCGGATAATCTGCCCGATTGTCTGAAAGGTCCTTCGTCCCAGTCAAGACCGAGCCAGGTCATTGCATCTAAAATTTCCGATATGGACTCTTCTGTCGAGCGTGTTTGATCAGTGTCTTCTATTCTCAGGATGAATTCACCGCCGTTGTGTCTTGTAAAAAGCCAGTTAAAAATCGCGGTTCGTGCCCCGCCGATGTGAAGAGCCCCTGTTGGACTAGGAGCAAATCTAGTTCTTATATTCATGAGGTTTCAGGTTAAATTAGAGATAAGAGGGAGTCAAACTTGATCACAGTTTTGGGTCTCGGGATACGAGTTTCGAGTTAACATCCTTAATACTAGAAACTTAAGATGACTTAAGTAGCTCGTCCAGCTTATTTTCCCTTTCCAGAGCTCGTAAATCATCGTACCCGCCTATGAACCTTTCATTAATAAGAATTATAGGTACCGTTTTCCAACCGAATTCCTCCATGACCTTCCTCTTTTCTTTGTGGTCTTGCGTTATATCGATTTCCCTGTATTTTACCCCTTTACTGTTCAAGAATGCCTTAGCGGCGTGGCAGTAACGACAGTATGACGTTGTATAAATCATAACCTTACTCAATCTAAATTGCCTCCAAGCGAGTAGTATATATCTAAATTATGATGCTTGTTTTTATCTATAGTTTCAAGTATATTCAAGCCCAGCCAAGGTAAGTTATCTTTCTTTGCTCAACAATATATATAAAAGGTGGGTCAAATGCTACATTTATTTCCGAAAGAGGAGAAGTTCTTCGACTACTTCGACCGCGCGTCTGAGAAAATAGTAAGCGGCATAAAGCTCTTTAATGAGATGATCAAGGACCTATCGAATGCGGAGGAAAAAGCAAAGCTAATAAAAGACGTTGAGCATGAAGCCGACCATATAACCCACGAGACTGTGGCGAAGCTTCATACCACATTCGTCACACCCATTGACCGGGAATTCATTTACTCTCTGATAACAAAAATGGACGACATATTGGACCTCATCGAATCAGCATGTGAAAGAGTCTTTCTCTACAAGATAAAGACCCCAACTCCAGAGGTTATTGATTTAGTCAACATCCTGGAGAAGGCCGTAGAACAGGTGGCAAAGGGCGTAAGCGGACTCAGAGACTTAAAGCATTCTCGCTCGATTCTGGATATCTGCATCGAAATCAACAGACTTGAAAACGAGGGAGACAGAACCTATAGGAACGCGCTTTCCGTTTTATTTAACTCGCCTTCAGACCCAATAGAAATAATAAAATGGAAAGACGTCTACGAAACTCTCGAAGATGCCATAGACCGTTGCGAAGACATAGCAAATGTGTTGGAAGGAATAGTCCTGGAAAATGCCTGATCCCAGTTTGTCTACCCTGGTTCTTGAAGAGGAATACTCAGTAAAGTATGTTTGAGCTAAGCCTGTTCTTTATTATTTTTGTCATCTTTGTCGCTCTCGTCTTTGATTTTACCAATGGCATTCACGATGCAGCGAACTCTATCGCCACCATCGTCTCTACCCGTGTTTTGACCCCGAAACAAGCTGTCATTTGGGCGGCGTTCTTTAACTTCATAGCCTTCGTTATTTTCGGAACATCTGTCGCCAAAACAGTCGGCAACGGGCTGATCGATATCACCGCGGTCACTCCAACAGTTATCTTCGCCGGATTAGTCGGGGCCATAAGCTGGAATCTGACTACTTGGTATTTGGGGTTGCCTACCAGCTCGTCTCATGCCCTTATCGGGGGTTATGCAGGGGCTGCAATTGCGAAAGCGGGAACCGGTGTTATCATTGCCCACGGCTGGTATAAAACTCTGGTCTTTATTTTTCTCGCTCCTACGATCGGCTTAGTCCTGGGATTGATTTTTATAGTTGTCTCAACCTGGATTGTCTATAAACAGACTCCTGCTTTGGTGAATAAGTGGGCTCGTCGATTTCAGTTTTTCTCCGCAGCTCTTTACAGTCTTGGACATGGAGGCAATGACGCGCAAAAAACAATGGGGGTCATCGCGGGTTTATTGTTCACGGGGGGCTTGATCGAAAAATTTACAATTCCTCTTTGGGTGGTGTTGAGCGCCCACGCTGCAATAGGCTTGGGAACTCTCTTGGGAGGCTGGAGAATTGTCAAGACTATGGGACAGAAAATTACCAAATTGAGACCGATCGATGGGTTTTGTGCCGAGACTGCGAGCGCGGCAAGCCTTTTTCTAGCAACGTTCCTCGGAATACCGGTTAGCACGACTCACGTGATAACAGGCGCAATTTCGGGTGTAGGCGCGTCAAAAGGACTTTCCACAGTCAGGTGGGGAGTCACTTTAAGAATTGTCTGGGCATGGATTTTCACTATACCTGCAGCTGCTTTTAGTGCCGCTGCCTTTTATTATTTGATTAAATTGATCTTTCTCAGTTGAATAATTTATACAACATTGAATCTTGTATTCTACCGCGAAACCCCAGTTCGTTTAATCTAAAATCCGCTGGCTTTCAGAGGAAGTTTCAATTAAACTACAAACCGGTCTATAAATGAAGATATTTTTTTTAGTTTTTGCTTTTTGTACGCTTTTTTTCAATTCCTGTTCTGTTGTGAAGTTCGCTCAGTACTATGCTTCTGCTGATTCCTCTCCCGGCAAATTAAAGGGACGGGTTTATGAAACCAAGGATACGAGCTATGAAATTGGGCAGCTCCCCGATAATTGGAAGAGAATAAATATCGATGGCGGTGACCTGGCTTTCTGGAACGCCAAGCTCGAAGCGACAATAACCGTAAATTCAACCTGCTATAAAAATGACAAAAACGTAAACTACAGCCTGAAAGCCCTAACCAACTCTCTTCTAATCGGGATCAAGGATAAAGGGTTAGTCGAGAGCGAAGATATAACGATTAGCGGTGAAAAAGCCCTTCTGAGCATCTACCAGGGAAACCTGGACAAGATTCCTGTAAAAATAAGCGCAGTCGTTTTCAAAAAAAAGAGTTGCAATTACGACCTAACATATGCGTCTTCTCCGGATAGTTTTGATGGCGGAAAAGCTGATTTTAAAGGGTTCGTCTCCCAGTTTAAACTTATTGACCAGAAAAAATGAGGGACTTTCTTATTCAAATCGGACGGTTTTGCACCTCCTCTATTGAACACATTGGGGATTTATGCGTCCTACTTTACAGGACGATCCACGCAAGTTTTGCCCGCCCCTTTAACGTTCGGCTGATTATAGAGCAGTTGGATGAAATTGGATTCAAATCCATTCCGATCGTGATACTTTCGGCTACGGCGATCGGAATGGTTATGGTCGTTCAACTCGCCTATGGATTCGGGAGGTTTGGCGCAAAAAGCCTGGTAGGCTCAGTAGTATCGCTGGCATTCGTGAGAGAGCTGGGTCCGGTTCTCACTTCACTGCTCGTAGGAGGCAGGGTTGGGTCGGGCATTACCGCAGAAATCGGGTCGATGAAAGTCACCGAGCAAATAGACGCGCTGAGAACACTTGGCGCCGACCCTATCAAAAAGCTGGTCGTTCCGAGGTTTATTGCGGCCGTGATCTCTTTTCCCCTACTAACGATAATTGCAGACCTTGCAGGAATTATCGGGGCTATTATAATGGCACAGGTCGAGCTGGGAGTAACGCCCAGGCTATTTATTTCTGGGATGACAGGATGGGTCTTTATATCAGACCTGCTTAGTGGAATCTTAAAGACAGTTTTTTTCGGCTCTATTGTGGCGATCATAGGTTGTTATATCGGAATGAATACAGAAGGCGGAACTCAGGGCGTCGGAAGAGCCACAACGCTTACAGTAGTGGTGTCACTCGTGCTAATAATAATCGGAGATTTCTTTCTAACAAAACTGTTCTTGATGTTTTGATTTATGGTTGAGAACCCTAGAATAATCTACGAGTTACTTAAAAGCTTCTTTGAGATTGAGAGCTTTCTTGTAGTTTTGGTATTTTATGTAGGCTTCGTTGGGGTCAACTGTTCCTTCGGACAGCAATGCCTTATGATATCGGTCGTTCCAATAGTTCATACTCTCTCGAAGCTCGCCAATAGAGTAATCGCCGGCAAGTTTTCGAGCCTCCGAGGATGGAGTATCATAACTATTTGTCCACAATGAATCTTGCTTCCCAAGTCCAGAACTTGTCTGCGAGGACTGCTTGGTCTCAAAATAATTTTTACGAAGTTGCTCTCTATATGCCGAATAGTCTATCGCTCCATCCGTCTCACTCTCGTATTGTCGAGAATCAGTCACTCTCTCATTGACAAAGGATGGAGAATTGGCCGGGTCGGTAAAGTAGATAACGGTACCCGCCGTTCCAAAAATAGCTAGAAGAGTTAAGCTTAGTATCTTTCCTATTGTTTCCATTTTTTCCTCCTTTAACCATTAAAATACGAGGTAGCTCTGTAGGATTGAGAGAGATTAATAAAAGGAATCAAATGGAGAGAATCTAAATGATAATATTGTCGTTCCGTTTCATACATGTATGAAAACCTCATATAATGTTCCTAAAATAGTATTTTTGCAATATTTATGCCTAAATCTTTTATTCTCTAACAATCTGCAATCATTTGACATTATTTTGACAATAAAGGACTTGTGCGACAAAATTGGGGTGGAGCATGAAAATAAATTCACACCTGCTTATGGTAAAGTACTCCGGCTCTAAATCTAGACTCCCTTGATTGGTTTGGATTTTCTTGACTTTTGACGGCGACAGTATATCGAATCTGAGAATAAGTTCAATAATAAAGAGTTGCCTAACTAATGACACTAAAATCCGACAACAAACGACAACAAGCGATATTAAAATATTGGTTCGGTGAGTTGAAGGAATATGAAGCGCCTTCTACGGATTTCTACAAAATGTGGTTTGCAAAAAGCGACGACATTGACCGGTACATTAAAAACAACTTTGAAGATGACTTAAACCACGCCGTAGAGGGAAAATTAAAATTTTGGGAAGACTCGCCCAAGGGCAGACTCGCTTTGATAATACTTCTCGATCAGTTTTCCAGGAACATTTACCGCGGGACACCAAAATCTTTCATGCAGGACCCATTAGCGCTTGAACTTTGCCTTGGGGGCATTGATAAAGGATTTGACGAGAGACTGCACCCTGTAGAAAGACTTTTCTTCTACATGCCGCTTGAACACTCGGAGGATTTAACGATGCAGAAAAAATCAGTCGAATACATCTCTCTATTGGAAAAAACCATCCCCTCGCCTCCCTCTTTGGCATCAATGATTTCATCGTTCAGGGATTATGCGGAGAAACACTTTGTGATAATAGAGAGATTCGGAAGGTTTCCACACAGGAACCTTATTCTTGGACGCGAATCAACTTCGGAAGAGATTCAGTTCCTGAAGCAACCCGGCTCTTCGTTTTAACAAATGCAACTAAAATATTCCCACACAAGCCATGAAAGCACTGGCATACAGGTGCTATGTAGCTAATCTGCACAACTCACAGAGTCTTTGCCGATGTGTTACGTGCAAGCTCCTCGATTAATTCGGTTTGGATTTGTTGAATCTCCAACAACCTGTACCATTGATGCGTGAGCAAGAGGTCGATTTTAGCGTTGAGGTGGCGTATCTCCAGCTCAGCTTTCAAATTTACTTGATAGTCGTGTTCGGCGCGCAAGCGGTCCTTCGCCTCCTGCCTGTTCTGACTCATCATTATCACAGGAGCCTGAAGAGCTGCTATACAGGAAAGGACGAGATTGAGGAGGATGAAAGGATAAGGGTCGAACCGACGCGTTAGCGCAATGGAGTTGAGGGCAATCCATATCACAAGAATAACAGCAAAGATTATTATAAAACCCCAACTTCCTCCAAATTCTGCAACCTTATCCGCCACTCTCTCACCAAACGTGAGTTCGCGTTCAAATTCAACGTTGATATTCTTGGCTAAGAGCTCATGTTCCTTCAAGCTGCTGACTACTTCCTCTTCAAGAGCTGACATTTCACCCTGCTCCTTTTCGAGAGCATCTTGAACATATTCTGTCCTAAAGTGGTTGAGGTCAGCATGGCATATGAATCCTTCCGATGACCAACCCGGATAACTTTTCCGGATCATCTCGACCACCGGGACGCGAACCAGTTCTCCCGGCAAGACCTCGCTCAAGTTTTTCTCTTCTTTACAAATTTGACAGAGAACAGTCTCCTTTTCTATTCCCTTCATCTTCTCCTCCTTAGAAGAGTATCCCAAAGATTAAGTTAGTTTTATCAGCTACTACCCATCACAATCTATCATACATTACACAACATATGTGACTAATTTTATCAAATTAGTCTTGAATTCGATCTATCCCAAGAGAAGATGGTTCAACAAACATTAACTGCTGCGACTATTGATTAGAAAGACAGTGTGGAGTATATTTTTTCTTTATTAATTGGTAAAAAGTTTAACGTTCGAGCTGCTTCAAAAAAGCTCGAACCAAAAACCGAGAGCAAAGATCATTTAAAACTTTTATTTTAGAGGGGATGTAGCTCAGTTTGGGAGAGCGCTGCGTTCGCAACGCAGAGGTCGCGGGTTCGATTCCCGTCATCTCCACCAATCATTTCAGGAAGTTACAATGCTCCTTTAATTCTCATTTCCACCCTTGTCAGTGGATTTGTCAGTAACTGAATCAGAAATTTGGTTTTTTGTAAGCAGTTCGACAGCTTCTTTCAGGGAATTATCCGGGTGTGTGTAACGCATAGTCATTTTAATGTCGCTATGCCCTAAAATCTTACTCACTGCTACAATAGAGGCGCCAGCCTCGATCATTCTGGTCGCGGCTGTGTGGCGTAGATCGTGGAATCTCAGACCGGTAATGCCAACTTTCTTACATAGCCTTTCATACGCCCCCTTAATTGAGTCATACCTTTTATAGGGATTGCCGTCTGGGTTAAGAAATATAAATTCGCTGCCTCCGCTCTTTAGTTTTTGCTCCAGGAGTAGTTTTCTCAGGACTGAGTTAATGGGGATACGTCTAGTCGTTTTGGTCTTTGTGTTTGTATGGTCGATAGTAATGGTGTTGTTTTCAAGATCAACATTAGCCCTTCTAAGAGTAAGGATTTCATTTTTTCTCATACCTGTGTTCAGTGCCGTTATGAGAATAGGCTTTAAGTAGGGATTGCACAACCCTAAAAGCTTTGCCTCCTCTTCCGGGGTGAGGATTCGCTCTTTTTGATTATTAACGGATATGAGCTTGGCTTCACTTACCGGATTCTCTCCGAAAAATCTTTTCCATCGTTTAGCCAAATTGAATAGGTGTCTTACACATTGCAACTCCCTGTTGACTGTAGCGGGTAGAACATCATTAAGCCTTACCTGTTTATAATCGTCAACGTCCTTGGGTGTGATTTCGGATAATTTACAATCCCCAAAGAGTTCCAGGAAATGCCTTAATCCGTAGGTATCACGCCACCAGGAACGTTTTTTCACAACCTCCCTACCATGTTTAAGGTATTCAGCAGAAAACGCTTTTAGGGTAGGAACCTCGGCATCCAGCATGTCATACTGACCAAGCTTGATCTTCTGCTCTATCTTCTTAAGCATTTCTTTTGCCTGAGTTTTCGTAACCACTCCCTTCTTGCCAAAGGTCTTACGCTTGGTCTTGCCATTTACTCTGTACTCACATACCCATGTATCACCTCTTAGAAACACGCTTCCCATTGTTGTTTGACCTCCCTAAGTCTATTTATATGCCTTACCCCTTGGAAGTATGGCATAAATGAAAATGACTTTTCTTTCCTTATCCGGCGTGAATAGAATGCGGTAGTCTCCAACTCTCAAACGGTAATCCCCTTGTAGTTGACCAGTTAAAGCTCTTACGTTCTCATGTAAAAAAGGATTCTTGCTCTGCTCCAGCTCCTGCAGAGCTTCTTTTATCCGCCTTCGCACATCCTTATTGAGCTTTTGGTATAACTTCTCAGCACTGGGCTTTATCTCAATCTTCCAGTTCATTTAGCGATTTCCCTTTTACTCCTTCTGCAATCTCCTTTTTACCCTGTCTAATCATTCCTACCCATTGGGGATTAGAAAGGATTTCAAGGGTCTCTTTGTGTCTCTCTATATATTCAACTACAAGCTCACTGAGTATTTCTTTCATATCACGCTTCTCGACTGTTGCAATGATCTTTAGGGTGTCCCTTAATTCTTCGGGGATACGAACGTTTACGGTCTGCATGACTTTTATCTCTCCTTTGTAAATAGTTTGTTAGATTTGTATAATAATATAATGGCATAACATGATTAATGCAATAGTTCTCGTAATATTCGTTTCATGTCGGATACTAGAACGGACAGTTACAAGCATGAGAAAGACTCTGGAAGGAAGCGTAGGGGGTGAATGGGTTTGAGGGTTCATTATGTACATATTAACCTCTCTTCCACTCGAAAGGGGTATAGAAAAACTTTTCAGCTCTCAAACGGATTTAGTAGGACATAATTGTTGGTGATAGGAACTTACTTTGTAGGGGATAGGGAGTATATTTACTGTATTATCGAGATATACGCTTTATCTAGGAAACAAGACGGGGGGAAAGCCAATGAGGACGCCTTCCTTATTGGCCGGGGCGAAACCCCCTTTGCCACGCTTTGCGATGGTGCGGCTAATGCCGAGCAATCGGCAAAACGAGTGCTATCCTTTTTCGAGAAACTCTTTAAAGAGGCTAAGCGTGAGGACATAGAATGTTTTCCAACATGGGTTAAGTGGGTTAAGTTGATGGACTCCATGCTATTAGGGGGAAATCAGAGTACATTTGTCTCTATTGCAGTTCTTGAGGGACGATACATGGGAACTTGTGTTGGCGACTCAAGGGCGTATTTGCGGGATAGAAACGGTCAAATCCGCATAATAACTGAAAGAGCATCCAAGCACCGTTTAGGAAGCGGGAAAGTCACCCCCTTTCCCATAGATATTCCAAGTAATCGTGGCGATCTTTTACTACTCATGAGTGACGGGGCATGGACTCCAATAAATATTTATAAGCTAAAGAAGTTGCTTACCAAACTGGTCTTTTGCCACCCATCGGACATCCCTTCGACGATACTTGACGAAGCGGGGAAAGCCGGAAGAGCGGATGACATGACAGTTGTTGTAATGAAAAAGACTTGACTTTATTTGATGTTCTTTGTCCTGGTCTACTTCTTTCTCGGTCTTAAGAATTGCCCTGAATATGTCCGCTTGGCTTTAGGGTTTTCTACCCTTTCTTTGTATGTCCTCTTACCATCATCTTCTTTCTACCTATAACTTTTTCTTCCTTCACTACCACTACTGGCGCCACGTCAGACACTCTAGCTATGGGCTTGAGTGCATGGGTTAGGGTGTTCCATGTAGGTGGGGTGAGGTGTTTATATAGCCTTACTATAGCCTAAGCGGTATGTTACGAGAAATAATTACTAGTTCTTGCAACAAGTTACATCTCTGTCATATACAAACACGCATAACACACGCACGGATACACGATGCATACCACACGGTAGGCTTACGATACGCTATGACATAGTGCAAGGGGGGGAATGGGGCAGAGAATTATGTAGAGCTAATATCTCTCCATTTACTCTCGAAAGGACTATTTGAAAACCTTAGGATTGTTGCTCGTTCATAGAACAAAAGGGGGTTACCGTATGCTAACCGCTCACTGAAATATTTAACCACTGAATCCAGTTTACAGATTAACGGCTATTCGCCCGAATCAGTTCAACTTCAATTTTTAATCTATTGTATGACTCAGTTAATTGATTTATCTCCAGAATCAGTTTGTTTCGTTTCTCACGTAATGGCTCGCAAACAATCTGTCTACCATCACCTGGAACGGATGAACGGTAACATTCATCAACGTCATAAAAAGGTACTTTGTCTCTTTTTTCATTGATTTGAGCCTGTATCGAATTCATTTTAGCATACTTCTTTTGAATCAAAAGCTCTTCTTCATTTTCCTGGGTGCTGGGTATTTCTGGTTCTATCCCGGTTTCGACTTGTTGGCCATTATCTTGGTCTTGACTGTCTACTTCAGGTTCTGTTTTTGAAGTTTTTATTTTTTCAGTCTCTACATCCTTTCCCTGGGGGATAGCAACAGGATTGTTAGAGTAATGGACTTTGCCCTCCTTATCAATCCACCTGTGCATATCTTCTGCAGAGGATACATTAATTAACAAGGTGAAATAACAGAGAAGGATGAATGTTTGTCTCATTAAGTCCGTCAATCTTCCGAAAAACTTGAATCTTTCCTTTTGTATAGAAAGAAGAGGATTTCTAATGCACGATATGGGCTTGTGTATATACCGTTCGTATGTTTATCGTCCTAAAGTCATCTCAAATCTTCAAATTGCTCTTGAAGCATCAGTTGCTTTTGATACAAAGCATCGCTCTCTTGTTGAAGCGATCTACGAGAATGATAAAATGAATCAATCTCTGCCCTTCGCTTATAGTAGTCTTCCACTAGTATTCTGCAATAAGCTCTTTCACTGGGAGATACATTAGGATAGGTGTTCATGAGGTAAGCGTTGTAATTGTAGTATGGATCGAAGTACTGCTGAATGTAACTTGTTTGGCTTGTGTCTTCCAAGATGACAAAACAATTCGCATACTTAGGCAAGTTACGACGCATTTCTTTTTCGCCACTATTTATTACCTCTTGTAAATTAAGGATTTCCGTATCAATGTCTCTCTGCCTTATTTTTAGCTTATCTATTTGATCTTCGAGGGTGCTAATGACAATATCTTTCTGTGCGTCTGATCTTTTCCTAGGTGTTAAAATAATCTCATACTCATCCTTTTGTTGACTATCTTTCGGATCATTATTCGGCATATTTGAACTTGGTACATTCGAGTAAGAAGTATTTCCCGCTTCATTGGTGTAATTATAAATATCCTTTGCTAGAGTAATGGAGCCCGTAATAAGAAACAGCACACCCAAAATTAATGCCATTGATTTCATATTACATATCCCGTGGAACTTACTACGGCAATATATGTGCCAGAAACCGTCGAATTAATTTACATATCTAACTCATTAGAATGACAAATAATTTTATTTCTTCTTAACTGTAAACCGAGGTAAGAAAACTCTATTTGGTCAAATTAGCGAAGTTACGTGACAAAAAATGTTTAGCAAAAATGGTAGTAAAGTAACGCTCTTTGGCTACCTAGAAGTCAATTGAATCCGAACGATAAAGGTTTAGCCACTCTTGAAACTCGACCGGGGAAACAAGGACTCTCTTGCCGATTCGGTAATTAGGCAGTTTCCCTTTAGCACTCAGCCGATAGAGTGTAGATAAAGAGATAGAGTAAATCCGGGATACTTCTTTTAGCGTCAAGAGCTTCTTCTGAAGAGTAACATCCTCATCGTAAACATCATACAGAAAGGCCATTCAATTTACCCTCCTCTTCTAATTCACTTAACTTTGACTGTCATAAGCAGTCTATAGTGACCAAGGCTTATCAAGTTTTATCCCATACTGCCGAAAAAAAGAGAAAAATGCTCATATAGAGACTTGGGTATGGAGAGACATAGGCAAATAGAGATTTTAAAACTTATCATGCCTTAATCCTCTCCTCCGCCATCTTTTGCCTTGCCATGGGCAAGTCACGCTGATCAACCTTATCGTACTCCTTAATCATCTGTATATGTAAACGCCAATAATCCCGTAGAACCGCTTTTAACTCCCCTATCGTTCCGGTAAGGAAAGCCATATCAATACTGCCCTCTAGGTGTATAAGCTGATTATAAAGCTCCCTACGGTGCTTATAGAGGTATTCATAAAGCCCATTAGGGTATTTTTCACCTAAAAGCCTAAGGACTTCTCTTAGGATTCTCTCCTTCTCTTCCCTCAAGCAATCACCTCCGGGATGTCAAAGTCTTCACTTGGAAGTTTTCTAGTTTTCGGCTTATATATATACTCAGAAAACTCGAAAACTTCTTTTGACTCATAAATCTTGCCGCCTCCACGTCCTTGCCTTTGTCTTACACTCCAATACTTACCCTCACCCTTGTCCAAAAGGGAAAGGATTTTATCCTTGCCTAAAACGCCTCTTAGGTGAAAAACAATATTCTTTTGTATTACTTCCTCGCCTTTGGCTTCCATCTCTCCTATGGCCTCATGAATCAACATCATTTCTTTTTTTTCTGGTGACAAAACCTCGGACTCAAAGAACATCACCCGGTCTCCCTCAAACGAAATATCAAAAACCAGATCATCTAGCAATCTCCCAAAATTACTTTTCTTCTGCTTTAGCATCAAGGATATTGAATTTTTCCCAGCCCCTATCTTTGACAACTGAAATACAGACCGGGAAAGATTGTATTTATAGACGCTACCATATGGAGTTTTAGCGTCGTAATTATCCTTAGATTGCATCTTGGATTGATGGTCTAAAATGAGGGTAGCAATTCCGAGACTTTTGATTTGATTAAATATCTCTACTACATCCACGACGTTCTCAGGGTCTACGCAAGAAGCTCCTAAAGAATCTATTATAGAAAACCCAATACTTTTTGACTCTAGGATTCCCTTCAGTTCCGGGATCAGTTTATAAAGACTCTTACCAGGGGAGTAATAATATAGATTGGTTGGAATGTCTGTAAGCCCTAAGCCTTTTGCTATCCTCAAAGCTCTCCTGGAAAATTCATCAACATCCAACTCCCAGTCGAGATAAAGCACGTTTAAAGGTTCATGTGGAAACTTTAAGCCTAGAAATTTTTGGTTTCCTAGTGCTGCTAGGATAGAGAAGTAAAGCCCAAGATAGCTTTTACCTAGCCCACCATCTCCATAGATGGTCGAAGGGAATTTATCCGGGATAGCGTTCTCTAAAAGCCAACTCATTTCCTTTGGTTCGTAATCTGCCAGGCAAATTATGTTGTCTTTTGATACTTCAAGTCTTGATAACTTCTCAATCTCAGCTCCCAATTTCATTATGGTTTCCCTGTCCGCTCCGTTCACAGTAGCCTGGCTTAACCTCTGTGATGTTTCCCAAAGTTCCCGCATGAGTGAAGCTTCTTTGACTTTCCTTAAGTGATAATCGAAGTTGGCTGTCGAAGGTGTTGCGTCTATAAGGTAGCAAAGATACTGAAACCCGCCTGTAATGGCCTCTTTGCCCATTTTTTGTATTTCTTCCAATAGGGTACTTACATCAATAGGGACGCTCCGCCGTTGCATATCCTTCATAACGGAGTAAATCTCTTGTTTCTGGGTGCTATAGAAATCGCTAGGGGATACATCGGCCTTTACTATCATCTCTCCATCTTGAATGATAGAACCTAACACGCTTATTTCGCTATTCTCGGCTCTTGTGTTTTCTTTTTTGGAGGTCATGTTTCACCGCCGTTGATGCGATATTGCTTTACCCAGTCGTCAAATTCGCTCAAGGAAACACGTACTCGATTGCTGATCTTGTAGAGGGGAAATCTTCGCTGGGATGCCCACCGGCGGAGAGTGCTGAGAGGTATGTCATAGCGTTTTGAAATTACCTCTAGCCTTACAACTTCTTGTTCTGATTTATCTTGCATATAAGCAACTCCTATTGATTCCCATTCGATAAGAACTGCTCATCGAATAAGACCTATTTGGGATTTGCTAATATCTCAATATAATCATTTGGCGTAAAGTCAATACCCTCAGAAAAAAAGACAAAGAAGCGCTAATCTCTGCAAAAAAGTGATAGCAAGCTTAAGTCTGGCTTTGTTATTAAGCCAAGATCAATCTAAAGTCCAATTGTTTTCCTTGTGTAAACGGCGGTAGAATAAATGCTAAGGAGGTAAAGTTGATGATAAAGAAAGTAGCTGTTGCAGTCGCACTAACCTTAATTCTTGGGATTATAGGCACAGATAGTTATGCTCAGTCCTTCACCGAGTTTTACGGCTTTACAAACGATGGGGGAAATATCATTATGCGGGATACCTCTTGCGGAAGCGGAAGCGTTTTAGGCACTTATTGCGCTTACAATTATCGCTTAACTCCGAACTTTCTAACCCCTTACTCAAATCAATACAATAATTATAATCATCAGCTCTATATTCCTGACAATTCTCCCATTATTATCGTAATTCCAAGAACTCAATGGTAATAGTGACTAGACAGAAATCCTTGTCAGTGAATTTGTCAGTAACTCAGCAGAAAATTACGTTAATTACTGACAAATGGCGTAAAAAGGGATTTCCTCTTAGAAGTTGGAACATCCGTGTAAAATCAAGAGATTTCTTAGCTTTTACTTACCAGAGTTTGACGCTGTAATACTAGAAAATTAGCCTTCGCAACGCAGAGGTCGCGGGTTCGATTCCCGTCATCTCCACCAATCATTTCAAGAGTTAGAATGTATGGTCTTTGTTCCATTTCTTCATTGCTACGTTCTTGAGTAAAATTCCCAAGTTTCTCTACAGCATCTATAAGGGAATCATCGGGATGAACGTAACGCATGGTAGTTTTTAAATCGGAGTCTTCTAGTATTCTACTTGCTGCTTCAGCGTTAGCTTCGACAGCTCTCTGAGCCCTCTCTGAATGAGCTTCTATACGCCTTTGTGCACCTTTTGCATTAATCCTATCCTTTTTTAACAAGGATTATTCTTTCATTCGAGGAAACTCCTAAGCACAAGCCCTGCTGTTGAGTTTTCCAGCCTCTCAAGGGCACGTTTCTCTATCTGTCTGATTCTCTCTCGTGTTAAGTTAAATTGTCTTCCAACCTGATCGAGTGTGTATTCAGTTTCATAACCAATACCAAATCTCATCCTGACTATCTGTTCCTCTCTTGGACTAAGCTTTGATAGCGCTTCTTTGAGCTTCTCTGAAAGATTAGTACCGGCTACAATCGAATCCGCAGTAGAAGAATTTTCGTCAGGTATTAATTCTTTAAGGGTAGTTTTTTCATCTCTGATTATAGGGCGGTCAAGAGAGGCCGCATATCTTGTCGATTCCAAAACTCGCTTTACCCCTTCTAAAGATATTCCCGATTTCTTCGATATTTCCTCAGGAAAGGGTTTCCTCTCATTCCAGTTGGATAGCATGGAACTTGCTTTGTGAACCTTAGCTGCCTGCTCAAGTACATAAACCGGTACCTTTATAGTTCCAGTTTGATCAAATATAGCCCTCGACATTCTTTGGTTGATCCACCATGAGGCATATGTAGAAAATTTATATCCCCTAGTATAATCGAACCTATCAACGGCTTTCATAAGACCGATATTCCCCTCTTGAATTAGATCGGAAAGAGGGAGTCCTCGTCCTAAGTATCTCTTTGTAAAAATTAAAACCAACCTGAGGTTTGCCTTTATAAACATTGCCTTGAGGTCAGCTAATTTCTTTGAATACAACGCCATAATAACAATAAGCCTCTTTGCTGTTTTAATTTTGCTTCCCCCATTCGAGATCGCTTCAAGGTTTTCCAGCGTTAATTCTTTAGAAGCCTCTCCCAGGCTTGTACCTAGGAGCTTCGCTAAAGTAACCTTTATCTCTCTAATTCTAGCCTCACAGCTTTTACTCTTCGCCGCAACCTCTATTTCTTTTTTGGGAGTAAAAAGACGCTCTCCCCCCACATCTTTCATGTATGATTGCAGGAGTCTAACATCGTTATTAGGAACACTTTCTTTCCTATTTTCTTCTAGAGAACCGGCCTTCTGATTCCCAGTGTAAATCTCAACTTCTCGATCGGGTATATACAATAGTAATTCATCTTCAGGCTCGATTGGATTAACAATCTCATCCTGTTCATAAGCTTGCTCGAATTCATAAGTTGATGGACTCTCAAGCACATTGATAAGTTCTGTATCTTTTGCCATTATCTTATTTTGTCCTTGACGATTTAGAATCCTCATAGTGCCGCTTCAACTCATTGGCATAAAGTTGGGGATCATTCTGCAATCCGATAAATGTTTCTAATACTGTCTTGAACTTTGTCTTAACCTAACTGTCCTTCCAAATCTATCTGCTGCTTATAAGCTAGTTCTATCTATCATTATCTCTTCTCCAATTTCAAACAGCTCTTGATATCGTTCTCCTCCAAGGAATGCTTTTAAATCAGCGGGAGTAAACCTGAGAGCCTTTCCAATTCTGACGGCTTTTAACCTCCCGTCACTGACCATTCGGTAAATCGTTATGGGAGATACCTTAAGAGCTTGCGCAACCTCTTTTACCGTATAGCTTACTCTCATTAGAGTTTACAAAATGCCCTGCCCCTTAAAGTTTCAAATAAATTTGGTTGTAAAACAAAACAAAGCGTTTCTTTAAATTATAATAGGCTTAAAATCCCTCTTTCTATTATGTTCAATCTCCTTATAAACTTACTTTAGTTTACTGAATAGTACTCTCATAGTCAAAATTGATCTTTTTTAAGCAAATTACAACTTATATTATCGCATATTATCCTATTTTTCTGTAGTGGATTAAAGAATCTTCAAAAAACCCTTGAAAATCAAGGAGGTTTACAAGTCATACTAACTTATGCAAAATGACACAAAAGCTCAATTTATCCTTCACAACGCAGAGATCGCGGGTTCGATTCCCGTCATCTCCACCATCACCCTCAAATCCAAGGATGAAACGTTTTTAGCTCGAAATGAATCGAGAAATCCATGTAATTTGCCCGGCAATAGAGAGTCTGGTAGTATCAGCGGTCATACCAGACAGAATGAATTCATATAAGACCAATCAATAATGAGGAGAGATACCAAATGAAAACACTTGACGACATCAAGCAGGATAAAGACCTGCAATCTCGAATCCACTGGGACATGAAACCTCGGGAGAAGATCAGGCGTTCGGGGTCCGAAACTGAAGAGCAAATGAAAGAGATTCAAAAACTGCTCAAAGCCAGAGTCGGCTGCTATTTCTACATTGAAGTACGAAACCGCGTACCGGCGCTTTACTTATACGAAAATTACCCCGACGGCTCGGGCAAATACCTCGCTGAACTGACAGAAGTCCCGGAGCAGATGATCATCGATGCCATACTGGATGCAGGCGGGAAAGTAGAGAGAGACGGTCAGTACGCTCTGAATGAGTCGATAAAAACATGGTTGAAAAATCAGCTGGCAGAGTAAAGGAATAAATTCCCCTCATGTGTCGCCGAGCCTTTCCATATTTTGCTTCGAATCGACCCTGTAACCGGTAGTCATGATAATGTGAAACCCAGAATCACCCTTAGGATTTGAATAGGCGCGAGTCAAACTTGAATCGCTCTGGGCGTTCAACCTTAAGCTCCTTGAATTCAGGGTGTTCGGGATTAACCAGATAGTTGCACTCTTCAGGAATTACTGCAGATGGAACTTCGAGCAACAAAGTGCGCTTCTCCTTAGCCCATGAACTTCCGATTTTCTGCAAAGACTCAGGAGCGGGATAATTGCGCCAGTTTTTAGGGAGAGACGCCATTTTCACTTTTTCAATGCATGCTGAAGATGGAACAAGGATTTGAACCCTTACCATGTCGGCAGGGGCGACTTCATAATCTAAATGCACGAGAAACTCGAGCACTGCAAGTGATAACGTGCCGGCGGTGTAAACAACCGCTATACCAGGATGGCTCCATCTGCCTCCATTCAGGCGAGCGCCTTCGCCACTGAGTAGTTGCTTTGAATGTCGAGCTTTACACAAACGCCAGATAACCAATTAGCTGAACACACCGTGTGCGATACGGCCCAGTACCTCTTCGACCTGTTTCGCTCCTATGTCCGTATCTAGGAGACTCAAAGGCTTCTCCCCGCCAAGCGCGCGGTTTGGTCTCGATAACCATTGCTTTGCTTTTTCCTTTGTCCCCAAAACCTCGATCGACAATGACATTATACGTGCGACTCTGTAGATGCGGTCCGATTCGACAGAGCTAAAGTTGCTCTCCGATTCCTTACGGCGGGCTAATGTCCTGGGAGCTAGACGGACAATTTTGGTCAGCGCGGCGGTTTGGACTTCCATTGCTTTAGCCAAGGATTCCAGCGCGTGGAATGGAAGACCTTCCCTAAGGACCTCGCGCAAATCCTCAATGCCCGATACCTGACGCTTGAGTATTTTCTCTCCTCCTAGAAGTTCCAACACACCAGTTGTTGACTTTGTCATATTTCACCTGTCATCTGGCAGTTATGATAACGTCATATGGCATCAACTTCAAGTTTTATCCCAATAATTGCGAATTGGAATGAACCTTGGACTTTCAATGATAGTTCCATCTAAAATTACACAATTACTTTTGATTTTTTGAAGAAAATTCTCACTCCCTTTTTCAAATCAGACGATTCCCAATTATAATGTTTTTTAATGTCCCTTCTGAAAGCCGGACCCGCCAAGACTATTTTATTCATACTGGCCGTAGTTTTTTCACTCATTCTTATTTCCTTTATCTACATATCTAAATTCGTCGTTCCTCAACAGGTACGCATCTACATAGAGGAAATCTCGAAAGATAAACAATATCAGATCGAGGTCAAAGAAATAGATTATGATTTTTTCTCGGGCCTTGAAGGAAAAGAGATAAAGGTGTCGGACCCTTTGAGCCTCGCAAAACCTATATTGCAGCTTGGGAAAATAGCGGTTCAGCCTGAGCTTCTTTCCTCGCTCATCAACTGGAAAGTAAAAATAAAGGGAATGATCATAGACAAACCTGTATTTTCCTTTGCCGGAGATGAATTGCAGAGTTTAATGAAATTAATCGGCGGAGATGAGAAAAAAGAAAAATCACTCTCAATAGAAATAGAACGCGTGGAAATACGAAACGCCCAAATCGAGCTTACCCCGGGATTCTATGTGAATTCAAAAAAAATTGAGCTTAGGCTCGTGAACCCTGATTCACAGGGGGAAAGAATGTTGAAGCTCGATGGCACGGCAACCATAAAAAACAACGAGCTCCAGTTTCAGGGAGAAATTAAACCTTTTTTAGATGCACCGTCCGGACAATTCAGAATAAATCTTCCGTACCTGAATACCGATTCTTTTGGAACTGATTTCAAGCTGCCGGGGAATATCTCCGTATCTTCAGACCTCAAATTTCAAATTTCTGATAATATCACCTCACAGGGAACAATTAATTTCGTGCCCCTTGAAAAAGCGAGTGATAAAAGACCTGCCATCTCCGGGAAACTGGATTACGATTTGAGCTATGCCAGGCAAACTGATACGACTTTTATCAAATCTGCAAATTTGAATATAGAGAAGCTGATACAGTTTTCGATTTCAGGAAGTATTGAAAAGCTGAGAAAAGAATCGATTTTTAACCTGAGTGTGAACACACAAAACATTAAACTGGAAAACATAGCCGAATCGTTTCCGAGCCTTTCCCATTTGGTCTTTACGGGAGACATTGAAACCAGCGACTTGAAAATCACAGGTTCGAGAACAAATAAGGATATCTCCTTAAGCGGGAGAGCAGTCGTGAAGGATGGAGGAATCAACGACAAAAAAAACGACTTCAAAATTAGCGGAATGAAAGGAAGCCTCGACTTTCAGAAATTTTTTGAGGATCAGACCTCAAACGACCTCTTCGTTGATGGCAGCTTTTCTCTAAACAGGATCACTACTGACATCGGTGAACTATCCGAAGTGCTCGGCGATGTTAAGCTTGTGTCCGATTCTAAACAAGGAGATAAAATAATCACCCTTTCTTCCTTAAAGGGATCGTTTCTGGATGGGCAAATCGCCGGTGATATTCGACTTGGAATTAACGTTCAAAAGAAAACTGTCCAGGGAAATCTTGAGGGCAGAAATCTAAACCTGAATAAGATTCCTGAGAACTATATACTCACAGAGTTTGCAGGAAAGATCGAAGAATTTAAAACCGAATTCAATAGCGAAGACATGAGAGAGTTCAATAGCCAAATCTCTCTGACTCTTAGCGGGTTCAAATCGGCAACAGGAGAGAAAGAAATTATCAAAGTGTCCAAAGCCCAATCCATAGAACCGCTTGGAGTTAAATTTTCTCTCAAATCTGAGAGACCGCAGTCTCGCGAAGGCAACTTCAATCAAAACCAGAATGCAGGCAATAAGGAAAACCCTGTGAGGATAGAAAACAAAATCGTGGTTGAGGGCAAAGGGTTATCTTATGAAAATCTCTCCTACAACGAATTCTCAGCAAAGAGAGGAAAGATAAGCGAATTATTCTTTAAGCTAGAAGAAGACAACAACTGGGTATTGAACATAATCTCAATCGGCTCTTGGTTTCAGATAGCCGACAAAGATGTTTCTCTCCAACAGTTTGAGTTGGACATTAACGCTCTGAAGAACAAAGAAGTTGGCATTTCCGGTAACATGAATGGAAAGTATGGCAGTTATGAGAAAGTCGCCTTCCCCACCTTATCCGCCGATTTTCAATTTGGCAATGACCTGTTACAACTCACAAATCTGAGAGCGCAACTGGATGACTACGGAGAATTGCAGAGCAAAGAGCTTAACATTCTGTTTGAAGAAAAAACCCGTTACAAGATTATCTTTAACAAAGGGAAATTCTCAGGGTTTGAAGAGAAGATAAATTCAGAGGGAATAAAGGGAGAATTTGTTTTCGATACCGGCGGCAAAAACAAAACGATTTGGAATGGGAACGTTTTTCTTGAAAGAGCAAATATTGCGTCTCAACTCCTGAACGACCTTTCAGTCAGAATAAGACCCTCCGAAAACGGAATCAATTTCGAGGACATTTCCGGGAAATTTCTGGATGGCGATCTGAGAGGCAGTCTCTTCATCAATACCACTCAGCCCCTTAATTTAATCGAGTCAGACATTCAACTCCAAAAAGCAAATCTTCCGCTTGATGCTTTTCGGCTTTCTCTGGGCAAACTTGACTTCAAGTTTAATGGAAACCTTCATAACAGTTCGTTCCCCCAGGGAAACGGACTACTCAGCTTCAGCGGCTTAGGCATGGGAAAAAACGGTGCGGTCTCTTTGCTAAAGGGAGAGATGCAGATTGAAACCCGTGGTGAAACCATATCTATTAAAGACTGGTTTATAGAGAATGAAGGAGGCGATAGAATCAACTTAACAGCCAAAATGGAAAATTCGTTGGACGGAAGCCGAAATCTCAAACTTGATTTGCCTATGATTTCTATGGCTTTCCTTCAGAAGACCTTTTCTCCTATTCTTCCCCAGGGCCTAAAAGAGGGCGCAATGAAGGGGAATCTCGGTATAACTCTGGCTCTTAACCAATTTCTCCGGGAAGGAGTTTCGTGGGATGGTGAACTGTCTCTAAAAGAGATTTCCTTTAATGGGAAATCTCAGGACACGATTTTTCTGATTAATGACGTGAACGGCGCCATTCCAATCAGAAATAATAGAGAGCAGGGAATATCCCTGGTCTCATTCGTGAGAAATTATGGGGAAAGAGATAAGCTTCTCAACAAAAAGGTGTTTGATAGCTTTCTCAGAGCCTCAAAGCAAAGTAGAATCCAAAATAAGGCAGATTATCTGACTATCGGAGAAATCCAGTATGGATTTCTGAGACTGGAGAATATAGAATGTGCTCTAGAATTGAATAAAAGCAAACTGAACTTAAAATACCTGTATTCTAAACTATACGAAGGCCAGACATTCGGCGCGGGTTCGTTAGACCTAAGCGGACGGAAAAAATTTAACCTCTCATTATTATTCAAGGATATAAGTCTCAACAGTATCTCAAACAGCATCCCCTCTGCAAAGGACTACATCACCGGAAGGATAAGCGGACTTGTATGGGTGCGTGGGAAAGGAGAAAGACTGAATACGCTCGATGGGGCTTTCGATTTCCGGGCGATAGATTCAAAAGAACCGAGGAGGATCGCTAAGGCACTTCTGCAAAAACTTGGTGTGAAGGAAAAACTCCTCCTCCGCTCGTCGCGCAAATACGATAACGGAGTTGTTTCAGGTTATATCAAAGACGGAGTAATTACATTCAGAGAATTCAATATTTCGAATAAAATACTGGGCGTAGTGCAGGATTTATCAATTAAGGTAGATGAGAAGAGAAATTCCATATCCGTTGCCCACTTTCTTTCTGTAATAAGAGAGACTGCAAAGAGGGCCAGCAAGGGAGAGCTTAAAATCGAATTTGAGAAGTAAAAAAGTGAAACAGGCAATACAAATTCTGTTAGTGTCATTCTGAAGTAGCAAAGCGACTGAAGAATCTTTTTTTTAACAAAATCTTAGATGCTTCGGTTCACTCAGCATGACAAAAACCATTCATGAGGAGAACGTAAAATGTCAAAAATATCGAGAATGACTCTTCAAATACTGATCGCATCCATAATCGTCCCACTTTCGTCGTGCGCAATCGTAACGGTGAACATCTACTTCCCTGCGGAAGAGGTCAGGGAGGCGTATAAGAGCTTAGAGGAAGAACTTCTAAAATCTCCGGAAGAAGAACCAAAGCCGCAAAATGCTCCTCAAAAAGAAACTCCCAAGGGACAGCCTCAAAGCCTGAGAAACTACCCCGACAAACCCCAGCTTGAATCCAGAAGAATCGTCCTTCTCAAAAGAAGATTTGACCTCGTTATCGGCACTCCTGTTTGGGCGCAGGGCAATATCGCCTCACAGATCACTAGCGAAATACGCAAAATGCCCGAAGTAGTTGGAGCGTTTCGTAACAGAGGAAAAAGACTCTCCAGCATAAATAATCTTCTTTCACAAGGTAAAGTCGGAGAGGGGAATAAGGGACTGCTCGTGAAAAGGGGGAATCTTGCCGGACAGGAAACAGCAGATTTTGGCGCTGAGAACTCGGATAGACAGGTTATAATCAAGGGAATGGCAATGGCGATTGTGAAGATCAATAATCTTGATATGACCCCTGAGAATGTTAACCGAGTGCTTCCCCAAGCAGCCGAGCAGTTTGCTCAGGTAAGAAGAGACGAAGCTCAGCCCGGATGGGATATTCAGCTTCCCAACGGGAGTTGGGGTAAGAAGTGAAGAATATTCTCGCGTTAGTAAGGCACTCTGCAAGGTGCCCTACCCTAGATACCGTGTGCCCTGAGCCTGTCGAAGTGCACACCGTGCAAACTAGGAAATATTTCATGCTTCGACGATCTCAGCATGAACGGATAAATTCTATTGACCGCTCTAAAACCTATAATGAGCCTATCTGAGCACAGACTCTGACTACAACGAATCACCATAAGTTATATAGACTTAGCCTTGGACAATTTGAAATCGAGAAGGGACAGCCAGCAAAAGCCCAAGTTTTGATTCTCATCAATTCAGCGCCTTGGCCATGAGCTTGAGAGCGCCCTGAAGCCATGGAGATGAGTCAAACTTTTGCCGAAAATAAAGGTCGGTAGCCTGTCTTGTCCCAAGAGCAAGAGTAGGATAGACGTGAATAGTAGATGAGATATCCTTCACGGTTAAACCGTTTTTGATAGCTATTACAAGCTCCGGAATTAGCTCTCCGGCATTCGGGCCTATGATGTGTGCTCCTATTATCTTTCCTTTCCATCCTGTCGTGACGATCTTTATAAAACCCTCAACCTCAACCTCTGTAACAGCCCTATCGACATCCCCGTAGTGACGTTTGTAGACGTTGTACTTAATACCCTTTTTCTTTGCATCAGCCTCGGTCATTCCTGCATGAGCCACTTCGGGATCCGTGAACGTCGTCCAGGGGACAACCGAGTAATCGACTTTGGCGGGAAGCCTTAGAACCGCATTTCTCACAACAATACCCGCCTGATTCTCTGCCATGTGAGTAAAGAGATAAGGGCCCGCTACATCTCCGCATGCCCATATATTTTTAGCAGTAGTCTGAAGCTTCTCGTTCACCGCTATTCCCTTTCTGTTGTATTCAACCCCCGCAGCCTCAAGGTTCAATCCCTCGACGTTGGGTGTCCGTCCTACGGCAACGAGAATTTCATCCGCTATAACTTTCAGTTCTTGTTCATTCTTCTCACATAGCACAACTTTCTTTCCGTTTTCAGTAAAAACCCTTTTAGCTTTAGTGCCGGTAAAGAACTTAACTCCTTCCTTTGTCAAACTCTCCTCAATAGCTTTTGAAACGTCCTCGTCTTCTATTGCAAGGATCCTGTCCAACATCTCTATTACCGAAACATCTGACCCGAATCTCCTGAACGCCTGTGACATCTCCAACCCGATCGGCCCTGCGCCTATGACGATGAGCGACTGTGGAAGCGTTTTGAGATGAAACACGTCAACGTGTGAGAGAAATCCCGCCTCTTTCAGACCCTCGATTGGGGGCGTAAATGACCTTGAGCCGGTGGAGATTACAAATTTTTTACTCCTTATTTTTCTCCCGTCAATTTCTATTTCTTCGGATGATAAAAACCTCGGCTCGCCGAAGATTACATCCACTCCCATTTTCTTGAATCTCTCGGGGTCGTCGTTCACTCCTATTTTATGTATCACGTCCCATACATGACTTATCACGTTTGCAAAATCGAAGGATAGAGGCGTCTCGTTAAGTCCGAACTCTTCTGCGCGTCTTATTAGCGATGCCACCTTCGCAGAGTGAATAAGGGTTTTACTAGGCACGCAGCCGTAGTATAGACAGTCGCCGCCCAGTTTTTCTTTCTCGACAAGAGCGACTCTTAAACCGAATTTTATAGAGCCGCTCGCGGCGGTTAATCCAGCCGAGCCTCCTCCTATCACAACGATGTCGTAGTTATATTTAGCCATAGAAATGTCCTCCAAAACCTTATTTGAGTATATTATAAATAATCGGGGTTTTAATATTGATGATTGTGAGGAAAAATAGATTCAAACATATGTAGGGGCGAATCTCGTATTCGCCCTAGAAATGCTACAAAACCTCGATTAAGGGGCGACCTGGGGTCGCCCCTACGTCAAATTAATCTCTTCTTAGCTTCTTCCAATTTCCCTTCCATAAGCGAGCGTATTTCTTCGAGCCGTTCTTTTGTCTCCGCTTCAAACCTGAGAACCAGGGCAGGCTGTGTGTTGGATGCTCTTACAAGCCCCCAGCCGTCGGGAAATTCAACTCTCACGCCGTCTATGTCAACAATTTCATAGCCCCTTCTAAGTTCCTCTTTTACTTTCTCAACCACCTTAAACTTTATTTCCTCCGGACAATCAACCCGAATTTCAGGTGTGGATACAGCGGGCGGGATCCCTTCAAGTAACTCAGACACTTCTTTGCCTGTATTTGAAATTATCTCAAGAAGCCTGAGCGCGGCATAGAGCGCATCGTCATAGCCGAAGAATTTATCGGCAAAGAATATATGTCCGCTCATCTCGCCGGCCAACGCCGCCTTCTCCAGTTTCATCTTGCTTTTAATCAGGGAATGTCCCGTCTTCCACATGATCGAGCTTCCGCCGTGCTTTTGTATGTCCTTAAAGAGCCTGCCCGAACATTTGACGTCACCTATTACTTTGGCTCCGGGCATTCTGGAAAGAATGTCCCTGGCAAGAATGACAACAAGTATATCTCCCCAGATTATATTTCCGTTCTCATCAACCACTCCGATCCTGTCTCCGTCTCCGTCAAAGCCTATTCCGAGCAGGAGTTTTTTATCTCTGACCATGTGTATCAACTCTTCGACATTCTCTACAACCGTCGGGTCGGGATGATGGTTTGGAAAAGTCCCGTCGGGAGTGATGTAAAGCTCAGTAGTTTCACATCCGAACTCCTTCAGTATTTGTGGGGCTGCAATTCCCACCATGCCGTTTCCACAATCAATTCCGACCTTTATGCCGGGTCGAATATCAACGTTGTTTCTGAGAAATTTTAGATACTCATCCATCATGTCGATTGATTCAACCGAGCCATTGCCCGAAGCAAAATCCCCGCCCTCTGCAATCTTTCTTATTCTCTGAATCCCTTCCCCAAAAAGCGAATCTTTCTCCACGCATAGCTTGATTCCGTTGTATTCCCCCGGATTATGACTCGCAGTTATCATTACGCCTCCGTCCACATCTACATTAAAAAGAGAGAAGTAAAGGATAGGAGTAGAGACCATGCCGATGTCTATCACTTCGAGGCCTGTCGAGTTAATCCCGCGGGTCATCGCCCTTGCATACGCGGGTGAGCTCAACCTGCAGTCCCTTCCAATAGAAACCCTCTTCTTCCCCAACTTCCTCATATAGGTTCCGTAGGCTTTTCCTATTGTCTCTATAACATCTTCATTCAAATCCTTGTCAACGATGCCTCTTATATCGTATTCCCTGAATATCTGCGGGCTGATCCGTGCCATACTAACCCCCTCCTTCATGTGTCGTAGGCAACTATTATAAGGCAAAACATACAGAAGTTCGACCGCGGGGAGTATAGTCCCTAGATTTTACGATAGGCGGGTTTGCCAATCCGGCTATATGCCAATATTCGGATATTTGAGAGACCACAACCGTTCGGTTAAGATTTTCTTATGGCAAAGAAGAGGATAACTAAGGTCTACACAAAAACCGGGGATAAAGGATTAACTTCGCTAATCGGTGGAAAAAGGGTTAGCAAAGCATTGGCAAGAGTCGAGGCTTATGGAGACGTGGACGAGCTCAATTCGGTTCTCGGAATCGTGATGGCGGAGGCAAGAGACCTAGAAATAAAAGAGATCATAAACGAAATCCAGAACGACCTGTTTATCATAGGAGCCGACCTTGCGAGCCCCCCTGATATCCAGGTCCCCCGAATCAAAGAAGAGAGAATAGCCGAGCTTGAAAATACGATAGATAAACTCCTCGAAGAACTCGACCCTCTCAAAGAGTTCATACTCCCAAGCGGAAGCGGCGGCGGACCTTATCTACATCTAGCAAGAACCGTATCCAGGAGGGCGGAAAGAAGAATAGTCAAACTCATGGAAGAGGAACAGTTGGGTGAGAATGTGCTGGTCTATTTAAACCGCCTGTCGGACCTTCTTTTTGTGATGGCAAGAATAGAGAACAAGCGCGGGGATTTTAATGAGACTTACGTCAAGTTTGGCAAATGAATAAAGCTATCTAAAGATAATCTGAACAGACTAACAAAGCGTCATGTCATCGCGAGAAGCCAGGTGGCAAGTCAAACCGACCCGGGTTCATTCCGAATCCTGTCCCGAACGAATGTGAGGGAACTGGTGAGGAATCTAAATAGATCGCTTCGCTATCGCCCGCAATGACAATTTCGTACTCGAGCTATGCAAAACATGAAAAAAATCGGAAGTGAAACTTACATCGTGAATCCAGACATCGAAGAGTACCTCAGAGGGCTCGCCCCGGTTGAGGATGAAGTCTTGAGGGAAATGGAGGAATTGGGAAGAAATAGGGATTTCCCGATAATAGGGCCCCTTGTCGGAAGACTGCTTTATCAGCTTGCTGTAATGATCGGAGCAAAAAGGGTTTTTGAGATGGGCTCAGGGTTTGGTTACTCGGCCTATTGGTTTGCAAAAGCTCTCGGAGAAGGTGGATTTGTGGTTTATACAGACCTTTCAGAGAAGAACGCACAGTCCGCAGAAGAGTTCTTTAGGCGAGGAGGGCTCAGAGAAAAAATTAGAATCAATGTAGCAGACTCAATGAAGATTCTCGAAGAAACCGAGGAAGAGTTTGATATAGTCTTCAATGACATTGACAAAGAACAATACCCCTTAGTCGTGGACATAGCCCACAAGAGGTTGAGGAAAGGAGGACTTTTCATAACTGACAACGTTCTCTGGTATGGAAGGGTCTTAACCGAAGACACATCCTCCAGCACAAAGGGGGTCAAAGAATTTACGAGCCTTCTTTTGTCGCAAAAGGGATTTCTCACAACTATAATTCCAATAAGGGATGGTATATCATTAAGCGTAAAGCTATGACTATGTAGGGACATAGCATGGCAGGTAGCAAAAGAAAAGTCATGCAAAAGGCAGCCACAATAGAGAGAGACGTATTCAAAGAAAAAATAAAAGCCGATCTCGAAAAAAAGCAAAGAGATTTAAAAAACCTCCATGACGGCAAGATTGTTTCAGGGCGTGCGCTCGCACAGAAAAGATCTCAGGTAATGGACGGACTGATTAAGCAGTCTCTTGTTCACTTGGGGTTCTCAAATTTCAAAAAGGTTTCAATCGTCGCGCTGGGCGGTTACGGGCGGGAAGAACTCTGTCCGTATTCCGACGTAGACCTCTTGTTCCTCTATGAGCCCAAAAGTAAGTCTCTTGCCAAGGATGCAGTAGAAAGCCTTCTCTACCCGCTCTGGGATCTAAGCCTGGAAATAGGCCATTCAGTAAGGACGATTGATGAATGCATGGAGCTTTCTCTGGGCGAAGACACGACGATCCTGACATCACTCATGGACGGAAGGTTCGTTTTTGGGGATAAAAAACTTTATGATGAACTGGACAGAAAACTATTCCGGGAGTTTCTTCCGAATGTGTCTTTTAATTACATACAACAAAAGATAGAAGAGAACAAGAAGAGAAACGACAAATTCGGCAGGTCGGTCTATCTACTCGAACCTCATCTCAAGGAGGGACAGGGTGGTCTCAGAGAAATCCACTGCGCGCTATGGATAGCGCAGGCTAAATTCAAGGTAAAAAGTTTTCAGGAGCTGCTCCTTAAAGGAGTTCTACTGGAAAGAGAACTACGCGTATTCGAGAGGGAGCTGGACTTCCTCCTCAACATTAGATCCGAACTTCACTATCTATCGGGTAGAAGGGAAGACCGGTTGAGTTTCGGTTTTCAGGAGAAAATTGCAAAGTTCCTGGGCTATAAGGATACCGGCGACCTTCGTGCCGTAGAGCGGTTTATGAGGGTTTATTACCTCAGGGCAAACCTCATCACGGAATATTCCAAGAAGCTCATCGAGAGATGCACACTCAAGCCAAGAACCACATTTCGCTCCCCGAAAACCGTTTATTTGGAGAACGGGTTTATCATCCAGGGAGGCATGCTCTCAGTATCGAGCAGAAATATCTTCAAGGAACGGCCCGAAAGCCTGACGAGGGCATTCGAATACTCGGACAAGTACGAAGTAACGATGAGTAAGTATCTGGTGGACCTGATTCGCGATAATGCAAATGTAATAGATGAAAATGCAAGAAGAAACCCTGCGCTCAACGCCTCTTTTCTCAAGCTATTGAAAGAAGGAAAACAGGTAGCCGATGCGCTTTTTGAGATGAACCGTCTTCGTTTACTAGCTCATTTCATCCCTGAGTTTGGAAAGGTAGTCTGCATGGTCCAGCACGACGCATATCACGTCTATACAGTGGACACACATTCTATATTTATGGTCAAAGAAATAGAGAACCTGATAGGCAGCAAATATGAAAAAGAGCTTCCGCTCTTGACTAAAACTGCTAAGGAAATTTCAAACCGTCACGTCCTCTACCTTGCCTGTCTCTTTCACGATATGGGAAAGGGAGAAGGGAGGAATCACGCGCAGCGCGGAGCCGAAATGATTCCCAAAATCGCAGATAGAATGGGGCTTTCCAAGGAAGAAACGGAGCAGCTTGAGTTTATGGTGAAGCACCATCTCATCATGCCTCACTTTTCTCAGAGAAGAGACATGCACGACGAGAGCCTGATTATCAGGTTCGCAAAATCGGTAAAGACCTTAGAGACCCTGTCCTTGCTGTACCTCCTTTCTTTTACCGACATTAAGTCCGTGGGACCGGACGTGTGGACTACCTGGAAGGGTATGCTTCTCAACGAGCTCTATGTCAGGACCAGAAGGTTTTTAGAGAAAGGAGAATTCAAGAGAGAAAAACCCGAAGACAGAGCCAAAAGACTCACACTCGAGGTTGTTCAAATACTCAAGAGCAAGTTCTCGGAAGAAAGGATTAGAGAACACCTCGACAATATGCCTTACTCTTACTTCCTGGTGTTTTCTCCTCAGAAAATCGCATATCATTTGAAATTGTTGGAAAAATTTGGAAAGGGGATTGGGATGGATGTGATCTATCATCCAAACGAGGAGTACGACGAGTTCACTTTCTGGGGATTCGATGAAGTGGGCATCTTTTCAAAGCTGTGTGGAGTAATTGCGGCAAGCGGAATAAACATCCTTGGGGCGAGGATCATCACCAGAAATGATGAAAGAATATTAGATACGTTTTATGTAAACAGACTCAACAAATCAACATCCAGGGACAAGCAAATCTGGAATAAGCTGTGGAACGGCCTCAACCGAGTTTTGGAAGGAGAATCGGAAGTGGAAGAACTTGTTTCCAAGAGGAAGAAGTACAAACCGATATATGAAAAAACGGTTCCCAAAAACCCTACACGAGTCGATATCGACAACGAGTCTTCCGACAGATCCACTGTCATAGACATTTACACACACGACAGAATAGGGCTTCTTTACGATATTACCAAGACACTCACTCACCTTGGGCTTTCTGTAGATTATGCAAAAATTTCGACCAAGGTAGACCAGGTAGCCGACGTTTTTTATGTAAGCGAAGTAGAAGGAAGCAAAGTGCTAGACCAGGACAAATTGGATAAGATCAAGACAGCATTAATTAAGGCTATAGACTCTCATGTGTGAACAGCTTAGAAGTTGCCCTTGACATGTATTAACCTGAATTTAGCCAAACAGACACTATCATACTAAATTTCATCCAAAAGCCCCCGCTCCTGACCCTTGTAGCTCTGATCCTTCGATACCTAAGAGCTTGTCTGAGTGAAGCGTAGGAATAAACTCTTGAGAGGACCTGGATTGTCATGCTGAACTTGTTTCAGCATCTCTTTTAGATTCTGAAATGAATTCAGAATGACGGTATGGAAAGTTCTGTATCCAGTTACAACTCATCTTGCCACTGTCTGAAAACTCAAATTCTGACTATTACACTTGATAAACTTTCTCTGCATTTCGCTTAACCATTTAACGCTGTAGGAGGAACCTCTGGCAAATGTTGCTTTGACTCCAGGGTTTATCCAAATTAGTTTTTTGGTTGTCTACTTTCTCTTCACTGTATCAGATACGATTGTATCAATGAGCTTCTGCCCAGTTCTTTCCAACTCCTATATCCACTCGAAGCGGAACACGAAGCTTCAGGGCCCCTTCCATTTCCTCTCTTATCATTTTGGAAAGCCCGTCGAGCTCGCTCTCGTAGATTTCAAATAACAACTCATCATGCACCTGAAGAATCATTCTGGACTTATATTCTTCCTTGAGCTTGTCATGGATTCTTATCATTGCGATCTTTATTATATCCGCAGCGGAGCCTTGAATGGGTGTGTTTATAGCTGTTCGCTCTCCAAACCCTCTCGTCCCTCTGTCTTTGGATTTTAGTTCAGGAATGGGACGACGGCGTCCGAGTATGGTTACGGCATAACCTTGAACTTGAGCTACCTCGACGGATTTTTCCATGTAGGACTTTACGCTTCTGTACCGCTTGAAATACTCGTCAATGTAGCTTTTAGCGATGGAGTTCGACGTCCCGAGCTGTTTAGCAAGCCCGAAAGGGCTTATTCCGTATATGATCCCGAAGTTAATGGTTTTAGCCAGTCTTCTCATCTCCGGGGATACAAGGTCTTCCGAAACTCCGAATATCTCTGCGGCCGTACGTCTGTGAATATCGCTTCCGTCCGAGAATGCATCGACGAGGTTTTTATCCTCAGAGAAATGGGCGAGAAGCCTGAGTTCTATCTGGGAATAGTCGGCGGAGAGAATGACAAATCCATCTTCAGGTACGAATGCTTCCCTGATTCTCTTTCCTTCGCCGGTTTTTATCGGGATGTTTTGAAGGTTTGGCTCGCTTGAACTCAGCCTTCCTGTGGAAGCTCCTACCTGGTTAAACGACGTATGTAATCTTCCGGTTTTCGGGTTTATAAGTCTAGGAAGAGCATCAACATATGTGGATTTGAGTTTCGCCAATCCCCTGTGCTCGAGCGCTTTTTGCGGGACAGAGTGGAACTTGCTGAGTTCGCTCAGAACCTCGACGTCTGTGGAGGCCTCGCCGGTTTTGGTGAGCTTCTTCATGGGAAGCCCCAATTTGTCGAATAGGACTTCTCTGAGCTGAATGGGAGAGTTGAGATTAAACTCAAATCCAACTTCGCTGAAAATTTCTTTGGCCACTGATTCCATGCCTTTTTCAAACTCGACAGATAGGTCATCGAGGAGAGAGATGTCAACTCTCACTCCATTCATCTCAATTCTGGCAAGAACCTCTATGAAACGGAGCTCTATATCTCTAAAAACATCGACCAAGATTAATTCCTCGAGTTGAGAAGCGAGCTTTTTGCCCAATATCATCGCCACATCGGCATCTTCGCAAGCGTATGTTTTAGCTCGTTCTAGTTCCACTTGTTCGAAGTTTATTTTATCTCTCCCGGTTCCGGTAACATCTTTGTAAGTGATAGTTTTGTGGCCGAGATAGACCTTTGCGAGTTCATCCAGGCTGTAGCTCAATCTCGATGCGTCGATTAGATGCGCCGCAATCATCGTATCGCAGGAGATTCCTAGAAGCTTGATCCCGTATCTCTCGAATATGATAAGCTCGTACTTGAGGTTTTGTCCTATTTTCTTGACCAGCTTGTCCTCAATGAATGGTTTAAGGCTCTCTAGGACATACTCAATGTCTAATTGTTTGGATTGATCGGTAATTCTCAGCCTGTGCGCTACGGGAATGTAATAGGCCTCTTTTAGAGCCGGAGAAATAGCGATACCCACAATCCTAGCCTGCATCGGGTCCTGAGAAGTGGTTTCAAGGTCTATCGAAACCTCGCCCGTCGATTGAATCTTTTTAAGCACATCTTTCAGTTCTTTTTCTGACAAAACCAGTCGATAGTTTTCGTAGGAAACCTCCGAGCCCGAGGACATAACCTGTAAAGCGGTTTCGTGAACCTCCGCCACATCCTGGTTGGACAAAGAAAAAGAAGTGTTATGTGTAGTTTTGAAAGATTTATCCATTACAATTTTTGAAAAACTATCCAGTTCCCGCGCAAGGGATTTGAACTCCAGTTCTTCAAAAATCTCTCCTAGTTTATTTCTATCAAATCCACCATATTCCAGGTCGGCTAGGGTTATTTTTACCGGCACGTCCGTTTTTATAGTGACAAGCTCTTTACTCAAGACCGCATTCTCTTTGTTCCCTTCTATGAGCTCTCTCTGTCGCTGAGGGATTTCGTCAATGCTATCAAGGAGCTTCTCCAGCGACCCGAATTTTTTTATAAGCTCTGATGCGGTTTTTCCCCCTATTCCCCGGACTCCCGGAATGTTATCTATAGAGTCCCCAGAAAGAGACAAAACATCTGTGACCCTCTCAGGCAGTACCCCAAACTTTTCTACGACCCCTTTTATGTTTGTTTTTTTGTTCCGCATGGTATCGAGAAGAGTCACTTTCTCTGAAACGAGCTGACAGAAATCCTTGTCTCCTGTAACGAGGACAACATGCATACCCTGTTTTTCCATCTCTTTGGCAATAGTCCCCATAATGTCGTCCGCTTCATATCCTTCCAGTTGAACCTGGGGAATCCCGAGAGCATCGACTATTCGAAATATCTTGGGGATCTGCACGCTGAGATCTTCAGGGGCTTCGGCCCTGTTTGCCTTGTAGAGCGGATAAATTTCATCCCTGAATGTCTTGCCCTTGGAATCGAATACTATTCCCAGATATTTAGGCTTGTAGTCCTTTAGGAACTTGAATATCATCGAGTTAAAACCGTAGAGCGCGTTTGTGGGAAAGCCCTTCGATGTGCTCAGGCTCCTTATTGCATGGTATGCCCGAAAGATATAAGAGCTGCCGTCTATCAGATATAAAATCGGCGCGATCATCCCACAACATTTTAGGGGTATCTGGAATATGTGTCAAAGCGTTATTGACGTTTCTCAGATTGTACGGTATACAGTGCCGCTACTACTCATCATAGCTTTGAGAGTAGGAATCTAGTGATCTCCATTTTCTGATTAATAATAAATATGTTTCCATCGGATTGAGACAATCCATCTAAGTTGATATAATCTTTCCTGACAATGTCCTCCGATACACCCATGATAAAGCAGTATATGAGAATAAAAAAAGAGTATCCCGACTCGATACTCTTTTTTCGCCTGGGTGATTTTTATGAAATGTTTTTTGAAGACGCAAGCATCGCCTCGAAAATACTGGGGATCGCGCTTACATCAAGAAACAAATCTGAAAAAAACTCGGTTCCCCTCTGTGGTGTCCCTTACCATAGTGTTGAACCGTATTTGGCCAAGCTTCTCGAACACGGACACAAAGTCGCAATATGCGAACAGGTCGAAGACCCAAGGCTTGCAAATGGTATTGTGGATAGGAAGGTTGTTAAAGTACTCACTCCAGGAGTGATAGTAGACACAGAGAAGCTGGACTCAAAATCCAATAACTTCCTCGCCGCGCTTTATTTTGACGGAAAATGTTACGGTCTTGCTTATGCCGATATTTCGACAGGACAGTTTAAAACAACCTCTTTCTCGACGCTCGATGATTTAACTTCTGAGCTATCCAACCTTGAGCCGAAGGAGGTTATAGTTCCAGAAAATCTCAATCAAGCTGAAGAGCTATCCTCTTTTTTTTTGAGAACATGGAACCCGCTTATTACGACGGTCGATTCGTGGGTTTGGGAGCTGGACCGGGCAGTTGAAATTCTGAAAGAGCAGCTTTCCACCGTGACGCTCGAGCCTTTTGGACTCGATAAACATCCTGCATCAGCCATCGCCTGCGGGGCAGTTGTCCATTACCTGAAAGAGACGCAGGTTGAAGGTATGCCTCCGTTGGACGCGCCTCATTACTATGAAACGGTGGATTACCTTCTAATCGACGAGTCTACGAAGAGAAACCTCGAGCTTATGAGGACTATTCGAGGTGAGTCCAAATCGGGTTCTCTTTTCTGGCTCCTCGACGAAACCTTGACTGCGATGGGTGGAAGGCTTCTCAAACAGTGGATCAATTATCCTCTCGTCGACCCGGAAAAAATAAGAGAAAGGTTGGACGCCGTAGAAAAGCTCAAGGACAAACCGGGTCTCAGAAGGAAACTGAGAGCTGCTCTGGACAAAATAAACGACATCGAAAGGTTAATTGCAAGAATATCCACCAGCTCTGCAAAACCGAGAGATTTAGGAGCCCTAAGGGATTCATCTTATTTTATATCGGACACAAAGGGGTTGCTCGAGGGGTTTGACGCAAATCTTCTCGTCGGTATTAAGTGGGAACTCGACGACATGGGAGATTTGAGGGAATTACTAGAGAGGGCATTAGTTGACGAGCCTCCCCTTTCTTCCCGTGACGGGGGGATAGTCAGGGACGGCTTTAATCAGGAACTCGATGAACTCCGCCTCATAAAACGCGATGGGAAAAAATGGATAGCCGAGCTTGAGGCGAGGGAAAAAAATGTTACTCGAATCAACTCCCTTAAAGTTGGATATAACAGGGTTTTTGGCTACTACATAGAGGTCACGAAACCTAACATTAATCTCGTACCTGAGATATATATCAGAAAACAGACATTAGTGAATGCCGAGAGGTTTATAACGCCTGAGCTAAAGGAATACGAGGATAAAATTCTGGGGGCTGAGGACAAAATCTTAGAGATTGAAAGCCAGCTTTTTGAAGAGATTAGAAAAAGAGCGGCAAACGAATCAGAAAGGGTAAGGCGCACAGCTTCTCTGATAGCAGAGCTGGATGTCCTTTCCTCTCTTGCCGAGACAGCCGATAAATATAACTATACGAAACCTCAAGTCGCCAATTCCGGAGAAATCGAGATCGTGGAGAGCCGGCATCCGGTCGTAGAGAGAATGGACGTCGGCGAGGGGTTCGTGCCAAACGATGTAAGGCTTGATTCCGAAGAAAACCAGTTCCTCATAATCACGGGGCCAAATATGGCGGGAAAGTCAACTCTCATAAGACAGGTTGCCTTAACAGTTATTATGGCTCAGATGGGAAGTTTCGTTCCTGCAAGAGACGCGAGGATAGGTATTGTCGATAGAATCTTCACCCGCGTCGGGGCTTCGGACAACCTGGCAAGAGGTCAGTCCACTTTCATGGTTGAGATGGTGGAGACGGCTTATATCATGAGACGTGCTACTCAGAAGAGCCTCGTCGTTCTCGACGAAATAGGAAGGGGAACTAGCACGTTCGACGGGATGAGCATTGCATGGGCAGTGGCTGAGTTTTTGCACGACCTTGGATGCAGGTCCCTTTTTGCCACGCATTACCATGAGCTTGCTCAACTGGCAGTCTCCAAGAGAAGGGTGAAGAACTACAATGTCTTCGTAAAAGAAGACAGGGGAAAAATAGTTTTTCTCAGGAAGCTTATTCCCGGAGCCGCGAGCCATAGCTACGGGATTCAGGTAGCAAAACTGGCCGGGGTCCCGGAAAAGGTTCTCAAGGCGGCACAGCGGGTTCTCTCAGGTCTTGAAAAAACTCAGGCCGGGTTGGCGAGTTCGATGCGAGGCGGCGGACAACTTGCGCTTTTTGAGAATAGAGAGGAAACCACAGATAGCACAGAAGAAAATGAAATTCTAGAAGAGATTAAAAGGCTCGACCCTCAATCTATGAGCCCTCTTCAGGCGCTCACAAAACTCATCGAGATCAAAGAGAAATTAGAAAAGAACTAGGTAAGTGTAAAAGGCCAAATTGGGATTTTTTAGCTCATTAATAGCGCTTGTTTTTCGCGGAAGGCAAAATTCGACTCCTTCTATGGTAGACAAAAATAGTATAGGTCAAAGAGGCGAAGAGGTCGCATCTAAGGCTCTCGAGCGAGAAGGGTACCGTATCATAGAGAAAAACTTTAGATGCCGGCAGGGAGAGATCGACATCATTGCCGAAGATAAGGGAACCCTTTGTTTCGTGGAGGTAAAAGCTCGTTCTTCAGAAAAATTCGGACTTCCCGAAGAGGCAGTCACAAGATGGAAACAGAAAAAACTTTTCACGGTGGCGGTTTTTTATTTAGAAAAAAAGAGAATTAAATCAAGGGACTTGCGTTTCGATATAGTCTCAGTGGACATTAAAACTGAGAAAACCAGAATAATACAAAACGCTTTTGAGGTGGATTTTTAGAAATCTCATCTGCGCCCCTTGACAGTTTAAAATCAGTGCATACTTTATATCTGGCACTTTCCTCAGGAGAGTGCTAATCAAATTCCCAAATTTCAACCTAGGAGGTAAAGCACATGAACGTTAGACCCCTTCATGACAAGATTTTAGTCAAGAGATTGGATGCTCCCAAGATGACCAAGGGTGGAATTGTCATCCCAGACACTGTTAAGGAAAAACCACAGGAAGGAGAGGTAGTTGCTGCGGGTAAAGGCCGGATTCTCGAAGGTGGGAAGGTCGTTGCTTTGCAAGTAAAGAAAGGAGATAAAATACTTTTTAGCAAGTACGGAGGTACTGAGATTAGGCTCGATGGCGAGGACTATTTAATACTAGACGAAAACGATGTCTTAGCTGTATTAGAATAATAAAAATTAAAGAGGAGGAGTAAAAGATGGCTGCAAAACAAATTTCATTCAGTATGAACGCAAGGGATTCAATTTTAAAAGGGGTAAACGCGTTAGCTAACGCGGTGAAGGCGACGTTGGGGCCGAGAGGGAGGAACGTGTTAATAGAGAAGACGTTTGGGGCTCCGGTAGTCACGAAGGACGGAGTGACTGTGGCAAAGGAGATAGAGCTTGAGGACAAGTTTGAGAACATGGGTGCACAGATGGTGAAGGAGGTAGCGTCGAAGACCAGCGATGTAGCAGGGGACGGCACTACTACAGCAACAGTGCTGGCGCAGGCTATATTCAGAGAGGGTATAAAGCTCGTAGCTGCGGGGCACGACCCGATGAAGCTGAAGAGGGGAATAGAGAAGGCTGTGGAAGTGGTGGTGGAAGAGGTAAGGAAGCTGAGCAAGCAGGTAAAGGGGAGGAAGGAGATAGCGCAGGTAGCCACTATATCTGCAAACGGGGATGATACGATAGGGAACATAATAGCGGATGCTATGGAGAAGGTGGGTAAGGACGGAGTGATAACGGTGGAAGAGGGGAGGAGTCTGGACACTACGCTCGAAGTAGTGGAGGGGATGCAGTTCGACAGGGGGTATCTGAGCCCTTATTTTGTGACTGATGCGGAGAAGATGCTGGTGGAGTTGGACGAGCCGATGTTGTTATTGTACGACAAGAAGGTATCGAGTATGAAGGACCTGGTGCCTCTTCTGGAGGAGACTGCAAGGAGTGGAAAGCCGATAGTGGTGCTGTCGGAGGATGTAGAGGGGGAGGCGTTGGCCACATTGGTGGTGAACAAGATAAGGGGAACTCTGAAGTGCGCTGCGGTTAAGGCTCCCGGGTTCGGAGACAGGAGGAAGGCTATGCTGGAAGACATAGGGGTGCTGACGGGGGGAAAGGTGATAGCGGAGGAAGCTGGGATGAAGCTTGAGAATGCGACATCTAAGGACTTGGGGAGAGCCAAGAGGGTGATAATAGACAAAGATAACACTACGATAATAGGTGGAGCGGGGAAGAAGGGGGAGATAGAGGGGAGGATAAGGCAGATAAAGGCGCAGATAGACGAGAGCACTGGGGAGTATGACAGGGAGAAGTTACAGGAGAGGCTGGCTAAACTAGCAGGGGGAGTGGCTGTGATAAAGGTAGGAGCAGCTACTGAGGCTGAGATGAAGGAGAAGAAGGCTAGGGTAGAGGACGCGCTCAACGCTACCAGGGCTGCGGTTGAAGAGGGTATAGTGCCTGGGGGGGGAGTGGCGTTTATAAGGGCGATAAAGGGGTTAGACGGGTTTACAGGGGCAGATGAGGAGGAGAGAGCGGGAGTGAATATAGTGAAGAGGGTGTTGGAGGAGCCGTTGAGGGAGATTGCGGGGAATGCTGGATGGGACGGTTCTATAGTGGTCGAGAAGGTCAGGGAAGGAAAGGGTTCTCATGGGTTTGATGCTGCCAAGCTGGAGTACTGTGATATGGTCGAGGCTGGAATAGTTGACCCTACAAAGGTCACAAGGAGTGCTTTACAGAACGCCTCCAGTGTCGCAGGCCTTCTCCTTACAACTGAAGCCCTCGTAGCTGAAAAACCGAAA
>Ga0187893_10001460_pt1 | contig 56390 bp, 38 predicted proteins | sample MA1701074metaG_FD_139574 | JGI IMG/M metagenome (GOLD analysis project Ga0187893, IMG submission 139574) | White microbial mat communities from a basaltic lava cave in the Kipuka Kanohina Cave System on the Island of Hawaii, USA - MA170107-4 metaG ...
AGTGCGCAGGAGCAAACGGTCGGAGGAGGCGGGCACCGCGAAGCGGTCGCCTCCGAGACGTGCCCGGAGGCGGCCGCGGAGCGGCCGACCGGAGGGGAGCGCGCCAGCGCGAGGACCGGAAGGAGCGGCGAGCAATGGCGCAGCCGCGCAAGGCCGGAGCTGCCCTCGCCGCTCCCTGTTCGGCAGCGACATAAGCCCTCTGAGGTGCTTTGGAGCCGATTACTGAGGTCGTTCATGAGGCTGCGTCACTACCACCTGTTGTTGAGCATGCTGCTATTCACGCTGATATTTTCCGCTCGCATTGGGCGAACGCAGGATGTGCTCTATGAGCTACTTCCAAAGAACAGTCTTGGTCATATTCATGTGGATGAGAATGGTAATCGCCAGTACTTCAGGGCTGAGCTTCGAGGGACCTTTTCGGTCTCGCTATTTCAGTCGAGTGAGGGAATTAGTCTGACGATCCGGAACATCAGTTTCAAGAGCATCGCAGGTCCCGAGTACAACGTAACTGGACGCGGACGTTATACACTCGATGCTACGAAATCTGGGCATCCTGGCCTGCACTATGCGGAACTTATTTTGCAAATCAACGAGTTCAAGAACGTGTTTCTCGCCATTCCGGAACTGAACGGCGGGGAGGATTTTCCCCCGGTCGCTTTTTACGTCTCACAATTTGGAGATCCTCCCATGGACAATTTCGGCCTGTATCTGAAGGCCGCGCCAGTCCCCGCAGATGCCGTCAGATTCTTCCACCGCGGCGACACCGACGGCGACGGCGAGACGAACATCGCCGATCCGATCGTCCTTCTCAGCTTCCTTTTCCTCGCCGGCGAAACCCCCGGATGTCTCGATGCCTCGGACACGAACGACGACGGACGGATCGACGTTGCCGATCCGGTCTTTGTCCTGGCGAGCCTCTTCTTGGGACAAGGGAGGCCCCCTGTCCCTTCGCCGCTCTGTGGCCTGGATCCAACGGAGGATGATCTTGGCTGCGGAGGCCAGGCGGGATGCATGGCCGTGCGGTGAGCTTGGGCTTGATGAAGCGTAATTGTTTAGCGCCTCCATCATGGACTGCGAGCCTTGAACTACGAAGCCGCGCTATTCGTCACGACATCCTGCACTCTTCTGCGCGGAACTCCGCCACGCCGTTCGCCATTCGTCCCCTCCTCCGTGAGTGGGGGCAGGTCACAACCACATCGACCACACGAAAGCTCTACGTAAAGTCCCCCGGTGTCAAGGTAGTTGCCGCCCGAGGAGGCCGGCAACTACCTTGACACCGGGGGTAAACGTCACCTCGTTTACTGATCCCGCCGAGTCTGCGGATCTCGCCGCTTGAGTGCTCTCGAGGAGTCAGGCCGAGGTAGCTTGCGAATGAACTAGCACGTTGGGCGGGCGAGCGCCCTGCGCAGGACAGGAGGCTTCGGGCTTTCGCGGGAGAAGTCGGAAACGTAGGATACGCGTATGGTCGGCCGCGGCAGAACGATTCGCGTCTACGTCGACACTTCCGTGATCGGCGGGTGCCTGGATGACGAGTTCCGGGCGCCATCGCTTCGGCTGTTTGATCGCAGCCGCGCTGGAGATGCGCTCTTGGTGATCTCCGACACGACCTTGGCCGAAATTGCGTCGGCTCCGGCGAAGGTTCGCGATGTGATCGAAGAACTGCCGAGGAAGTGCGTCGAGTTCATCCGGCAGAGCGCCGAGTCGGAAGCTCTCGCAGATGAGTACATCAGGCAGGCGGTAGTTTCACGCCGGATGCTCGCCGACGCACAGCACATCGCGGTGGCCACAGCGGCAAGGGTGGACGTCCTCGTGAGCTGGAACTTCCGTCATATCGTCAACCTGGATCGCATCCACGGATTCAACGCGGTCAATCTTCGCGGAGGCTATCCGCTCCTGGAGATCCGGTCGCCCCTGGAGGTTTGGAAGGATGAGGACGAAGACGTTTGACGCGGTGAAGCTCATGCGTGAGCTCCGCGACAGGCTTAGCCAAGAGATGGAGCGCATGACACCCGAAGAGCGCGTCCGATACATCTCGGAGAAAGCCGCCTCGACTGGCCTGGCGAAGAAACTCGCTGAGGACGACAAGGACGCCGCCCAACGAGCCGATGCAGCAGACCGGCCTTCGGCCGGCCGCTGATCGCCAAGCCGTGCAATGACCCCGCAAAGTCCTTCGATGAACTCGCAACGGCGCGCGATGAGCACGTCACCCGGTTCGATGACCTCGTGATCGCGCTCCTCGTCGCCGTGCAGATCCTTCGGCCGGGGATTCCACCAATCCCCGGGCCCCTCACGGCCGGGTTCGCCCCTCGCTCCGGGCCTTCTCGAGGATCGCCTCGAGCCGCGCGACCTCGGCCGGCTTCTCGAGATAGAGGTTTCGCGTCTCGCTCGGGTCGTCGCCGAGGTGGTAGAGCTGGCCTTTCGGGCCGCCCGGCACGGGCTTCGGGTCCTTCGGGTTGCTGAATCCGCGCGAGCCGAGGGTCAAGCAGAGTTTCCACGGCCCGTCCCGGATGGCGAAGCCGCCGTCGCCCGAATGGAGAACCATTCCCCGGCGCGGGGCGGGACCCTTCCCGAGAAGGACCGGCAGGAAGCTCGAGCTGTCCTCGGCGGCGTCGCGCGGAAGGTCTCCCCCGACGATTTCCGCGACGGTCGCCATGAGGTCGGTGAGGCAAACGAGAGCCTCGCTCGTCGAGCCGGCCTTCACGCAGCCCGGCCACCGGACGATGAGCGGCACGCGGTGGCCGCCCTCCCAGATGTCGCCCTTCTGCCCGCGCCACGGGCCGTTGGCGCGATGGCGGTGCTTCTCGATGTCCTCCGGGAGCCAGTGGGCCCCGTTGTCGCTCATGAAGAGGACGAGCGTGTTCTCGGAGAGCTTCTTCTCTTCGAGCACACGGAGCACCCTGCCGAGGGCGTCGTCCACCTGGGCGACGAAGTCGCCGTACCAGTCGGCGCCGCTCTTTCCGCGGAACCCCTTGAGCGGCATCCAGGGGGTGTGGGGCGCGGTCAACGGGAAATAAAGAAAGAAGGGTTTCGCGGGCTCCTGGCGGCGGAGGAACTCCTCCGCCCACGCCACGAGGGCCGGGAGGCAGCCCTCGTGCGTGAAGCCGGGGGCGATCCCGCCGGCCCGCCAGAATCCGCCGCCTCCCTTGCGGCGCATCTCGCTGGCGCCGATCCGGCCTGTGGGCGGCTCGACGGCGCGGTCGCCCTCGAAGAAAAGGTAAGGCGCCATGTCGAGCGACGCGGGTATGCCGAAGAAGCGATCGAAGCCGCAGTCGAGGGGGCCGGGACGGAGGGGCTTCGTGTAATCCGCCGGCTCCACATCGCCGAGGCCGAGGTGCCACTTGCCGACTCCGGCCGTCGCGTAGCCGCGCCCGCGCAGGAACGAGGCCACCGTCGTGCGGCCGGGCTCGATGAGCGCCCTGGAATCGCCGACCAGCGTCCCGCGCTGGAGCCGCGTGCGCCACGCGTAGCGCCCCGTGAGGAGGCCGTAGCGGGTCGGCGTGCAGAGGGCCGACGGGGCGTGCGCGTCCGTGAACCGCATCCCCTCGGAGGACAGCCGGTCCATGCTCGGCGTGGGGATCCGGGAGTCCGGGTTGTAGCAGCGCGGATCGCCCCAGCCGAGGTCGTCGCCGACGACCAGGACGATGTTCGGAGGACGCTCGGCGGCGAAGGCGGCGCAGCCGAGCGCGGCAATGCCGGCAAGCACGATGGAGAAGAAAATCGGCAGCCGAATGCTCACGGCGCCTGGAAGGTCCACTGCTGGTTGTTGGCGCCGCTGTAGGTCCACTGGAGCACGTTGGCGCCGTTCGCAGTGGAGGCGCCGGAGACATCCAGCGCCTTGCCGCTGTGGACGGCCCGAACGCTGTAGTAGCCGCCGGAGGTGGCGGCAATCGTCCACTTCTGGTTGTTCCCTCCCGTGTACGTCCAGATCTGGACGTTCGCGCCGTTCGCCGTGGAGGCGCCGTTCACGTCAAGCGCCTTGGCGCTTTCGATGCCGATGATCTTGTACTGGTTGCTGCCGAGATGGGTGATGGTCCACCTCTGGTTGTTGCCGCCCGTGTAGGCCCACTGCTGCACGTTCGAGCCGTTGGCCGTCCCGTGGTTGTTCACGTCGAGGGCCTTCCCACTGTGCCGCGCGATCACCCGGTAGGTCCCGCTCGGCACGGGGCCTCCGGAGGGAAGCTTGTAGAGGCGCACGTAGTCGACCTGGTAGTAGTTCGGGAACGGCGTCGTCGCGTCGGCGTCCCAGCGCATCCCGCTGTTGAGGATGAGATACATGGGCACCGCCGGGACGTAGCTTTGATACAGAGTCTTCTTGACGACACCGTCCTTGTACCAGATGGCGTAGCCCGGCCCCCATTCGAGGCCGTAGGTGTGCCAGTTGGTGAACTCCTCGTAGAAGTTCGAAGAGTTCCAGTTCGCCGGGCAGCACGTGCCGTAGGCGAGACCCATGTGCATCCGGTTGTCGCTGCCGAAATACTCCGCGATATCGAACTCCGGCGGCCAACCCTGGGGAAGCGACCAGAAGGCCGGCCAGACCCCTTTTCCGGTCGGGTAGCGGGCACGGATCTCCGCGTAGCCGTAGGTGTAGTTCATCTTCCCGTTCGAATGGACGAACCCCTCGCTGTAGGGGTAGCCCCCGAACTCGCCGCCCACCGCCTTGCGGCAACGGAGCCAGAGCGAGCCTCCGCTCAGGTACGAGTCCTCGGGCGTGATCCAGCTCGCGTACTGGTCATTATGGTGCTGCCCTCCCCAGGGGAGAGACCCCCAGCTCCACTTGCTGGAGTCGATGCTCGTTCCGCTGAACTCATCGGACCAGGTGAGGCTCCAGCTCCCGGGCGGCGGAGCTGCGCTCACGGAGGCGAAGGCGATGGTCACGGCCATGGCGGCGAGCGCGCCGCCGGCGGCTTTCGAGCGCGTTGGATACCTCATCGGAGGCTCCTGTCTTTTGTCTGGGGCTCCACGAACGGTCGGCATTCGTGCTCCGGGCCACGGATGAGGCGATCTCCGTTTTGAAATGGAGTTCGCCTGCGATCTGCCCGAGGAGCCCAATCCCTTTCAACGGCTGGCATCTCGCCGAATTCCCGGAGCAAAGTCAAGCGATGCCTGCCAAGCAGCTTCTGCCAAGCGGCATCTGTCAAACGGCATCGGTCAAGCGGCATCTGGCTCAGGACCGGTTTCGAGAGCTATATTGTGCGGGAACAGATCCCCGATGGGCCCCTATGAGCCCAGATGAGCCCAGGTGAGCCCAGGTGAGAATAGAGCGCAATCTCAGTCGATCGAGCCCCGCTGTGCCTGCGGCGCTCCGAGAATCGAAATGGGGCCGGCGAAGGAGGGTCCACCCGATGACGGCGAAGAGTTTCATCCGCGGCGTGGTCCTCGTCCTCGCCGGCCTCGCCGCCGGGATCGGCATCGACAGAGTTCTCCTCGTCCGCGTTCCGCAGGCTCGGCCATCGCCGGACCTCGGAGATTCTCCTGCCGGCTCGCCCGTCGCCGGGGACGAGACGCCGGACTCTCGGCCGGTGGTTTCCCCCCGGAAGGGTCCCGCAGAACGTCGCCCCCCGCCGGGGCCCCCCTCGGAGCCCTCCACTCGGCCGTCGCCCCTGTCTCTCGAGGAAGCGGCGGCAGCCCTACGAAAGGCTGCGGCTGAGCCGAACCGCGCATCCCGCTGCGGCGCCATGGACGAGATCGGCAGGAAGGTCGACCTCAGGGACCTCCCTGAAACGCTCGAGCTGGCGGAGGGGATCGAACATGCCCCGGCGAAGTTCTGCTTCCTCCGCGGCGTCCTCTCCTCGCTGGCCTCGCTCGACCCGGCTGCGGCCGCCGAGCATGTCCTTCGGCTCTTGCCCGCCCGCGAGTCGGATTCGATCCTCCCGCATATCGCCGCGCAGTGGGTGAGGCAGGATGCGGACGCGGCCTTCGCCTGGAGCAAGGCCCTTCCCGAAAGTTGGGGAAAGAAGGAGGCGCAGCGGGCTCTCATCCGCGAGCTGGCTCAAACGAATCTGCAGGAGGCAGCTCGCCTCGCCGGATCGCTCCCGGAAGGGCCTGCCCGCCGGGCGGCGCTCTCCACGCTGGCCTACGAATGGTCCGAGAGGGACCCCCTCGCCGCGGTCGCGTGGGCGAAGAGCCTCCCCGAGAATTCCGAAGGGCGCGAGGTGCTCCGGAGTCTCCTTCCCAAGTGGGCGACAATCGACCCTGGCGCGGCCGCGGCGTACACGCAGAGCATCGCCCGAGGGAGCGCGCACGGTCCCATCGTGGGCGCCGTGGCGGAAGTCTGGGCCTCTCTCGATCCGGCCGCTGCCCTGGCCTGGGTGCGGAGCCTGCCGGCGAGCCAGGGCCGGACGAGCGCGTTCCAGAATGTCATCTCGGTTCTCTTGGGCAGCGACCCGAAGGCGGCGGCGGCGGTCGTCTTGGAACTCCCGGCCGGCTCCTCCCGCATCGCGGCGTGCGAACAGGTCGCCGTCCAGTGGGCGGAGGTGGACCCCGAGGGCGCCATAGCCTGGGCCAAATCTCTTCCTCCCGGCCATGCTCAATCCACCGCCCTCAGCTCCGTCGCTCGGAGGCTCGCGGCGTCGGATCCTGCCGCTGCCGTCGACCTCGCCTTGTCCCTGGCGGTTGCGGACAGCCGCAACAGTGCGCTGGCTGCGGTCGCCGCCGAGTGGGCCGACTCCGACCCTGCAAGAGCCTCGGCATGGGCGAAAGGACTTCCGGCCGGTCCGACCCGGGACGCCGCGTTCGCGCAGATCGCTCCCCGCTGGGCGGAAACCGATCCTCGTGGGGTCTTCGCGTACGCCCAGAGCCTGCCTCGGGGGGATCGGCGGTCGAACTTCCTGTCGATTCTCTCGTCGCAGTGGGCGGCGACCGACCCGACGGATGCTCTCGCGTGGGCAAGCACGCTGCCCGAGGGCGATGAGCGAGGCCTTGTCCTCACGAACATCCTCACCGGCGGCCTCGCGCAACACTCGCCTCACGAAGCCGCGGAGGCGGTCCAGCGATTGCTTTCGGGCGAAGCTCAGGAAAACGCTGCGAGATCCATCGTTTCGGCGTGGGCGGTCTCCGAGCCCTCAGCGGCCGCGGACTGGGCCGCCGGTTTCCCGGAAGGAGCCGCTCAGGAAAATGCATTCCACTCCATTGCAGCCCAGTGGGCCCAGTACGACGCCGACGGCGCGGGGGGATGGCTCTCCAGGCTCCCTCATGGGAATTCCCGCGACGCCGCCGTCGGCGCCTTCGTCGACGCCGTCCAAGAGACTCAACCTCAGAACGCGGCCGTCTGGGCGGAGACCATCTCCGACCCGAACCGCCGCATCCCCCGGCTCGAGTCGGTGGGCCGCCATTGGCTTGTGATCGATCCCCCGGCGGCACGCGAGTGGATCGCGGGGTCGAGCCTGTCGGGTGAGCAGAAGAAGTCGCTCCTCGAAGAAGGGAAATAACGGTTCATGGAAGGGCTGGAAGCTCGCGGCCGCAGCCCTTCTCCGCCCTCCTTGCGATCTCTGCCAGCCGCAGCGCCCCCGCGCGGCCGCCGCGGAGCTGGAGGCGGCGGGCGATCGGGCGAAAGGCGCGGGCGAGGAAGCTCGCCGGCCGCGACCACGAGCGCAGCGCTACCCGGACTCGCCCCGTCGCCAGGTCCTTCTCCACGCTGAAGGTCTCCTCGCCGGCGACAGGGTGGCCGGCGAGCGTCCGGTAGGTGAAACCGGTCCGCCAGGTCCCGCCCTCGGCAGTCCCCTCGATACCGTCGAAGACCGCGACCACCCGAGCGGCGATCGAGAGATCGATGCCCGGCGCGAGGTGGTACGAAGCCGCAAGGGTATCGCCTCCTTCGACTGGAGCCCGGCCGATGTGGGGGGTCAAGAGCCGAGAAGGAAAGACCTCGTAGCGGAGGATCGCCTCCGCCGCGCGGCGGTGTGGACCGCCGGGCTGAGGTTCTCCCGGCGGCTCGACGGCGGCTTCGATTTCGTGCGCATCGCGCGAGTCTCCGTCGCGGGGCCCCTCTGCAACGCCCGGAGAGAAGTCGCGGCGAGCCCACTCTTCGAAGCCTGCCCGATCGCCAAGCCACCGAAAAACCACCCGCGGCCCAGGCGTCGAGCCCGCGCCTCCGTCCGGATGGAGCCAGGCCGCGGCCGCGGCACCGGTCAGCGCCGCGTGCGTCCAGAACGCGAGGCCCGCCAGCGCGTAGCCGAAGACGTTCGTCGTTGCGTGGTAGAGCTCCATCTCGGGGAAATGGAGCCAGAGCGTGCCGAGGAAATTCCCGAACGCGAAGGCGGCCGCGAGGGCCATTCCAGCCGGCAGAGCCAGCCCCGAAACGGCGAGGAGCCATGCCGGCCCGCGGCGCCCGCTGAGGCGCATCGTGCGAGCGAAAAGCCGGAGTTGGAGGCACGCGGCCAGGAGGCAGGCGGCCGACATCCACGACGCCCCGGCCAGATCGACCCAGCGAACGCCCCACAAGGTTAGCGTGATCCCCACGGCGACAAAGGGGACTCCGGCGATGACGCCGGCGGATGAGAGCGCCGCGTGGACACCCGGGACCGCCCGGGCGGCCAGTCCGGTCAGGATCGGCAGCACGAAGCCCGCGAAGTGGAAGTGCGCAGCGGTGTAGAGCACCATCGACCCCACGAATCCGAAATAGGGGACTCCCCAGCGCGAACAGAGGGTTGCGAGGGCCCCGATCGCCGGAAAGATGAGCGCGCAGTCGATCGATAGCTCGCCGAGAGGCCGCGGCCCGCGTCCGACGAAGCGCAAGATCCCCAGGAGGGCCGTCCAGAGGGCGAAGAGGAGCCAGGGGAGGCTCAAGAGCGCCGCCGGACCGCCCCGCGGGAGCGCGAAGGAAACAGCGAGGAGGACAGCCGCCGGCGTTTGCAGCCGGATAGCGACCCGCCACGCGGCGGGAGCCGAATCGATCGCACCTCCAGCCGCCGCGAGGGGAAGCCCGAGCGGCACCGCCACGAGCGGCCCCAAAAGGAACAGCGCCTCGGCCAGCCCGAGCTCGAGGAGCCCGACGGCGGCCATCCACACCGCACCGCCACAAAGCGCAGCGGCGAGCCCGGACTCGCGGAAAGATCGTCTAGGGAACCGATCGCGTTGAGTGTTCATGGTCTCGAGTTCTCCAAGAGCCTAACCGCTAACCCGTTGCTTGATTAACCGCAGAGAACGCAGAGGGGAGCGGCGAGCATTGCGCAGCCGCGGACCGCCGGAGGAGCCGATTACCCTCCCCTCTGCGTAACTCTGCGTCCTCTGCGGTTTCCATCCGTTCCATCGTTCCTCCACTTGCATACAGGGCCTACTTGCATACAGGGCCTACTTGCATACAGGGCCTCATTGCTAGGATCATGGGCCCCTCGTCTCATGACCCATGCAGCCAACGATTTCAAGCTGAACTCCCGCGCCCTGCGCCTCGTCGACGACATCGCCGCCCGCGCGGCCGAGCTTCGCGTCGCCGTCGAGACGGTTCCCGGCGCAGGGCGGGTGATCGACGCGGGGATCAACGCCCCGGGCGGGCTCGAAGCCGGGCTTGCGCTGGCTCGCGTCGCCATGGCTGGCCTCGGCGAGGTCGCGCTCGTCCCCAGCGAGGCCGGCGGCCTCGACCTCCCGCTGGTTCAAGTCCACACGGACCATCCCGTCGCGTCCTGCATGGCGGCGCAGTATGCCGGATGGGCGATCCAGGTCGGGAAATACTTCGCGATGGGCTCCGGTCCGATGCGGGCCGCATACGGCGGCGAGGACCTGTTCAAGGACATCGGCCACCGCGAGGAAGCCGCCTGCGCGGTCGGCATCCTCGAGACCCGAAAGATGCCGACCGCCGAGGTTTTCCAGCTCATCGCTGCGAAGACGCGCCTCGAGCCCGAGAAGGTCTCGCTCCTCGTCGCCCCGACGGCGAGCCAGGCGGGAACCTTGCAGGTCGTCGCCCGCTCCGTAGAGACGGCCCTCCACAAGCTCCACGCCCTGAAGTTCCCGCTCGACCGGGTGGTCTCGGGCTTCGGAACGGCTCCGCTCGGTCCGGTCGCCCGCGACGACCTCGCCGCGATCGGCCGCACGAACGACTGCGTCCTCTACGGCGCGCGTGTGACCCTCTGGGTGCGCGGCGACGACGAGACCATTGCCGCAGTGGGCCCGAAAGTTCCCTCTTCGGCCTCGAAGGACCATGGCGCGCCGTTCGCAGAGATCTTCGAGCGGTACGGGCGCGACTTCTACAAGATCGATCCGGGCCTCTTCAGCCCTGCGGAGGTCTCCTTCCAGAACCTCGACACCGGCCGCACGCACCGGTTCGGCCGGCGCGAGGACGAAGTCCTGAAGCGATCGCTCCTCTCATGAAGGGCACTCCGCCGCCCCCAGGCCTCTGCGCGCAGGTGGCGTGCATCCTCGAAGCCACCGCTCCGAAGCCCGGGAACGTCCATCGCTTCCACGACTTCGAGGACTCGACGTACCTCGATTTCGTCCTGGCGGCGGCGGCGATCGGCCCCGCCCTGGACCGGGCGGCGGAAGATGGCGTCGGCGCGGCGGTCCTGGAGGCCGTGGAGAAGACGCGCCGGCTTGTCGGGAAGAACGCCAACCTCGGCTTGATCCTCCTCCTGGCACCCCTCTCGGCCGCCGCAGCGCAGGCGGGCACGCTCGACCGCTCCCGAGTCCAGCGTGTTCTGGTCGGGCTCACGCCGCAGGATGGAGAGCGCGTCTACGATGCGATCCGCCGCGCCGCGCCGGGCGGGCTCGGCTCTAGTCGCGCGGAGGATGTCATGCAAGGCCGTCCCACGATCCCGCTCGTCGAGGCGATGGCGCTCGCCGCAGACCGCGATCTCATCGCCCGCCAGTACGCAAGCGGCTTCCGAGAAGTCTTCGAGGAGGCTCTCCCGGCGCTCCAGGCGGCCATCGATCGCGGGCTCGGTCTCGAGCCAGCCATCGTGAGACTCCATCTCGAGCTGATGGCACGCTTCCCAGACTCCCTCATCGCCCGCAAGTGCGGCGAGGAGACCGCCCGCGAATCCGCAGCCCGTGCCGCACGAGTCCTCGAACGTGGCTGGCCCGGCTCGAGCGAGGCCGATGAGGCCCTGCGCGACCTGGACGCGTGGCTCCGGGCCGACGGCCACCGGCGAAACCCGGGAACGACCGCGGACCTCGTCGGCGCGGCGATCTTCATCGCGCTGCGCAATGGGTGGATCAAGATTCCACTCACGGACAATTAACCGCAGAGGACGCAGAGGTGCGCAAAGGAGGCGAAACGACCCCTCTGCGTCCTCTGCGCGCTCCACTGCGTCCTCTGCGGTTCCCGTCCGCCTCGATTGTCCGTGTGAGGTGATGGGGTAAGATCACACGGCTATGAAAGCGCCATCGCTCCGTTTCGGCGCCTGCATCCCGCTGGCCCTTGTCACTTGTGCGTTCAATCCGGCAGTTGCGGCGCCGCGGCCGAACGTCGTGCTCCTCATCACCGATGACCAGGGCTACGGCGACCTCTCCTGCCATGGAAACCCGGTCCTCGAGACGCCGAACATCGATCGACTGCACGGCGAGAGCATCCGGTTCACGGACTTTCACGTCTCGCCGATGTGCACGCCCACGCGCGGGCAGCTCATGACCGGCCGCGATGCCCTCGCCAACGGCGCCATGAACGTATCGAGCGGCCGGACGCTCCTGCGCCGAGGGCTTCCGACTCTGGCCGACGTCTTCGCGGCGAGCGGCTACCGGACCGGGCTCTTCGGGAAGTGGCACCTCGGCGACAACTACCCCTTCCGGCCTGAGGACCGCGGGTTCCAGGAGGCCCTCTGGTTCCCGTCGTCCCACATCTCCTCGGCCCCCGACCACTGGGAGAACGACACCTTCGACGACACGTACCGCCACAACGGCCGGCCGCAGCGCTTCGAGGGCTACTCTACCGACGTCTTTTTCCGTGAAGCGATGCGCTGGATCGAGGGATGCGCGTCGCGCGGGGAACCGTTCTTCGCCTACCTCGCGACGAACGCCCCTCACGGGCCGCTGTTCGTGCCCGAGAGGTACCGCGCCCGCTTCCCCGGCCGGCCGCGGAACGTCGCCGGCTTCTTCGGCATGATAGCGAACATCGACGAGAACATCGGCAGGCTCGAAGCCATGCTCCGCGACCGCGGCCTCCGCGAGAATACGGTGCTCATCTTCATGACCGACAACGGCGGTACCGCCGGCGTGCCGGTCCACAACGGAGGGATGCGCGGGAGGAAGACCGAGCTGTACGACGGCGGCCACCGCGTGCCGTGCTTCATCCGGTGGCCGGGAGGGGGCCTCAGGGCGCCGCGCGACGTGGGCGAGCTGACCGAGTGTCAGGACTTGCTGCCGACGTTGATCGGTCTTTGCGCGCTCAAGACCCCCGCGGGAGCGGCCTTCGACGGCGTGAGCCTCGCGAAGCTCCTCCGCGGCGAGACGGACCGCCTTCCCGATCGGATGCTCGTCGTCCAGTTCAGCCGGATGGACGAGCCGCGGCCGAAGAAGGGGGATGCAGCCGTCCTCTGGCGGCGCTGGCGCCTCATCGAGGACAGGGAGCTTTTCGACCTCGGCGCCGACCCCGAGCAGAAGACCGACGTCGCTTCGAGATACCCCGAGATCGTGGCCCGGATGCGCGCCCAATACGAGGCCTGGTGGACCCGCGTCGAGCCTCGGCTCGATGAGTTCGGCCGGATCGTCGTCGGCTCCGACGCCGAGAAGCCGACGATGCTCTCGCCCTGCGAGTGGCAGGATATTTTCCTCGACCAGTCCCGCCAGGTCCGCGAGGGCCTCGCCCGCAACGGCGTCTGGAACATCGAGGTCGAGCGCGAAGGCGAGTACGAGTTCTCGCTCCGGAGATGGCCCATCGAAGCCGACGCGTCCATCGCCGCGGGACTCCCGCCCTTGAAGGTGACCGACGGCGAGTACCCAGCGGGGAAGGCCCTCCCGATCGCGAAGGCGCGCCTTCAGGTCGCGGATATCGATGAGAGTAGGCCCGTCTCGAAGGACGACAAGGCCGCAACGTTCACGGCGCGGCTGCCAAAGGGCCCCGCGCGCCTCCAGACTTGGTTCTACGATGCCGAGGGGAAGGAGCTCTGCGGCGCCTACTACGTGTATGTCCGGCGGCGGTAGCGGCCGCGTCCGCGCTCCGAAGTGAGATTTGCCTTCGCCCTCACAATGGAGGCCTCCGCCGAGGTAGAATGCCGCCGTGCATCACCCCTCCAGGCGATCCCGCGTCCGCCGGCATCTCCCCGCTCTGGCCTTGGCACTGAGCGTGGCCGGCGGATCCCTGGCGGAGAATCCGGACCCCAAGCAGGAGGCGCAGCAGCTCATCGAGAAGGCTGTCGAGGAGGCGAAGAAGATCGAGAACGAAGGAGACCGCACCCGAGCTCTCGGGGCCATCGTCTCGGCCCAGGCGGTCTCCGGCGACATCGACGGCGCGAGGAAGGCGGCCGGCGAACGTCGGAGGCTCCTGGCGTTCATCACCGCGGAGGAGGCGAATCAGAGGACCGAGTCGGCCTCGAAGGAGGCTCGCGAACTCGCGGCCGCGGGCAACTTCCTGGCGGCGCTGAAACTCGCCGCGGCCGCCGATCCACACGACGGATGGAGAAATGAGGCGATCGCCGACTTCACGTCGCGGCTCATCAACTCGAAGAGGGAAGACCTGAAGGAGGCGATCGAGGCGGCTGGGAAGATCCGCGATCTCTACGCGAGGAGGAAGGCCATCGAGGCCATGGCCCTCGGAATCGCCAAGGCCGATCCGTTCGACGCCGAGGCCGCCCAGGGAGCTCTGGACCTGATCCTCGAGCCGAGAAAGCAGAACGAAGCGTTCTATCGCGCCCGAGCGCTCGCGAGGATGGCGGCCGTCCTTGCCGAGAAAGGCAAGCGCGGCGAGGCGGAAGACCTCCTTCGACAGGCGGAACCGCTCGGCGGCGACCGTTGCATCGAGGAGATCGCCGTGGCCCAGACGAAGATCGGAGACCTGGCTACGGCGCGGAAGAATTTTCTCAAGGCGCTGAAGGCATACGAAGCGGAAGGCCACGGATTCGAGATGAACATAGGCCTCGTCGCCGGCGCTCAGGCCGACGCGGGCGATATCGAAGGCGCGCTGAAGACCGCCGCCGCGATCCCTGCCGGCCAGGAAAGTGCCTATCGCCATGTCGCCGAGGCTCAAGCGGCCGCGGGGGACTTCCGGGGGGCCCTCGGCACGGTTGGACGACTGCCCCCAGGGGAGTTCACCGAAGCGACGCTGTGCGGGATCGCGCGCCGGCAAATGGAGGCCCGCGATCTCCAGGGGGCGCTTTCGACGATGGACTTGATCCGAGAGCCGACGTCGATCCTGTCTTCCACGATGAAGAAAGCCGGCACCCTGGCCGCCATCGCCATGGCCCAGGCAAAGGCGAAGGAAACCGAGGCCAGCCGGGCGACCCTGCGGCGGGCGATCGAGACCGCGCACACTTTCTCCGGGGACATGGTCAAGGCCCACAGCCTGTGGTGGATCGCCTGGGAACAGGCCAAAGCGGGAGACTCCGCCGGAGTCGCCCTGTGGGCGAGCGAGGAGCCGGCGCCGTTCCTCAGGTCGATCACCTTTTCCGCAGCGGCTCACGGCCTCTTCGGCGCCACGCCCCGGGCCCCACTGCCGTTCGCGTTTTAGCGACGTCTGGGGAGGATTCGGTATGGGCTCGTTTCTCCTCGCGGCATTCTTTGCGGCTCCCGGCGCCGTCATCACGATCGACACTTCCATGGCGCCGCCCGAGTGGGCCCTCCTCGAGCGCGAGGTGCTGCGCCAGAGCGCCCGCGCGTGCGAGGAGTTCTACGCGCGCTACTTCGACGAGCGCGGTTACCTCCTCTGCGTGCCCCGCTGGGGAGGCGACGATGGGCCCGACGACGCCATCGAGAACGTGAACGACTGGCCGCTCCTCCACTCCCTCGGAGCGCCCGACTCCGTCCTCGCGCTCTACAAGAAGGCCTGGGAAGGCCATCTCCGCCAGTTCACCGAGGCGAAGACCATCGACGTGCCTTTCGCCCGCGACGGGATGTACTTCAAGGAGTTCCCGGTCTCATTCGACTGGCTCCACAACGGGGAAGGGCTCACGGCCTTCAACCTCGCGGGCCTGTCGGATCCCATCGAGGACCGGTTTCAGGCGCGCGTCAGGCGCTATGCGGGTTTCTACATGAACGAGGACCCGCTGGCCCCGAACTACGATCCCGCCAAGAAGATCATCCGGAGCCTCTTCAACGGAAGCCGCGGGCCGCTGCTTCGCAAGGCCACCGCGCTCGACTGGGCCGGCGACCCCATCGAGATCGAAGGACGCTTCAAGCTCGGCCACGGCGAGCGGAGCTACGAGGAGATGCTCGCCCACTTCAAGGACTACACGGACATCGTCGGCGACCATCCTCAGAACCTGGCCGCGACGACCCTGGCGCTGAACGCCTACATGCTCGCGGGCGAGGAGAAGTACAAGCGATGGCTCCTCGAGTACGTCGACGCCTGGGTTGAGCGCACCGTCCAGAACGGCGGGATCATTCCGACCAACATCGGCCTCGATGGCACCATCGGTGGGGCTACGGGAGGAAAATGGTACGGCGGCGTCTACGGATGGGGCTTCTCGGTCGTGGTGCCCCAGTCGGGCGAGATGGCCCATCGGAACCACCACGAGCTGGGCCTCACCGGCTTCGGGAACGCCTATCTCTTGACCGGAGACAGGCGCTACCTCGAGGTCTGGCGCGGCATGATCGAGAAGGTGAACGCCGAGAAGAAGGTCGAGGGTGGCCGCGAGCTCTTCCCCCGCATGCACGGCGACCAGGGGTGGTACCACCACACGCCGGAGCCGTACTCGCAAGGCGCGCTCGAGATCTGGTACTGGTCCATGGATCGGGAGGACCTGAAGCGCCTCCCGAGGACGGGCTGGATCGCCTTCCTCGAAGGGAAGAACCCGGACTACCCCGTCGAATCTCTCCGCGCGGAGCTGGCTTCGGTGCGCGTCAAGGTCCAGGGCATGAGGCGCGACCCGACGACGCCCGACACGCGCCTTTCCGACGACCCGATGAAGTTCAACCCGGCCGACGCGCGAGGGCTCGTCGAGCTGACCTTGGGCGGGTTCCACCCCGGCCACAAGGGGGCACCGCTCCACGCGCGCCTTCGCTACTTCGATCCCCTCCGCCGCCGCGCCGGCCTTCCCGAGGACGTCGCCGCACTCGTCGACTCGCTCACCGGCGCCGAGGCGACGGTCACGCTCGTCAACCTGAGTCAGATCGACGCCCGCACGGTCATCGTCCAGAGCGGAGCCTACGGCGAGCATCAAGTCGTCGCCGTCACGAGAACCGGCCGGCGCGAGCCGATCGGCGCGCCCCACCTCACGGTGCGCCTCGAGCCCGGCGCGGGCGCACGGCTCATTATCGAGACGAAGCGCTACGCCAACCGGCCCACGTTGAGCTTCCCCTGGAGCCGCACGTAGCTCGCTTTCATTTCAACCGCAGAGGACGCAGAGTAACGCAGAGGTGGTCAATCGACGCCTCTGCGTCCTCTGCGATGTCCTCAGCGTCCTCTGCGGTTCCCGTCCGACTTTCTCAGCTCTTCTTCTCCGCAATGGAAGCGGCCGGCGGCTCCCCGTCGTCGCCGTCGCCGATGCCGTACCGCAGGAGCTTCCTGTAGAGCGTCTTTCGGTCGATGCCGAGGACCGCCGCCGCCTGCTGGCGGTTGCCGCGGGTCGCGCGCAAGACGCGCACGAGGTGGTGGCGCTCCAGCTCTTCGAGGCTCAAGAGCGCCGACTCGGCCGGCTGGCGCGTCTCGAGCGGGAGGTCCTCCGGCAGGAGAACGGGTCCCTTCGAGAGGGCGATCGCGCGCTCGAGCGCGTGCTCCAGCTCCCGGACGTTTCCCGGCCACGGGTAGCTTCCCAGGAGCCGCATCGTCTCGGGCGGGATCGCGGGCATGGGCTTGCCGTTCCGCTCGGCGTAGACGCGGGCGAAGTGCTCGACGAGCGCGGGGATGTCCTCGGGCCGCTCGCGCAGAGGGGGCAGGTGGATCGTCACGACGTTGATCCGGTAGTAGAGGTCTTCGCGGAAGCTCCCCTCCTTCACGAGCTGGAGGAGGTCCTGGTTCGTGGCGGCGAGGATCCGGACGTCGACCGTCAGAGGTTCGGCCCGCCCGACCGGCTTCACCTCGCGCAGCTCGATGGCGCGCAGGACCTTCGGCTGGAGCTGGACCGGCATGTCGCCGATCTCATCGAGGAGGACCGTGCCGCCCGCCGCGCCGGGAAGGATCCCCGGGCTCGACGCCGTCGCGCCCGTGAAGGCCCCGCGCACGTGGCCGAACAGCTCCGACTCGAGGAGGTTCTCGGGGATCGCGGCGCAGTTGACGGCGACGAAGGGCCCGCGCGCGCGCGGACTGTTCTCGTGGATCGTTCGCGCGATCAGCTCCTTGCCGGTCCCGCTCTCTCCCCTCAGGAGCACGGTCGCCTCGGTCGTGGCCACGCGGGCGATCGTCTTGTAGACCTCGACCATGGATGGCGACTTGCCGATGATCCGCGGCGGGGACGGACCGCCGTCGAGGGCGGCGCGCAGGTCGCGGTTCTCGCGCACGAGCCGCCTCTGCTCGAGGGCGCGCCGCGCGACGAGGCGGATCTCTTCGAGCTTGAACGGCTTCGCGACGTAGTCGAAGGCGCCCTCGCGCACCGCCTGCATCGCGGTCTCGAGCGTGCCGAACGCCGTCATGAGGACCACGAGCGTGTCGGGGGAGCGGCGGCCGACCTCGGCGAGGAGGTCGAGCCCCGAGCGGTCGCCCATCCGCACGTCGGTGATGACGAGGTCGAAGCCGCCGCCGACGGCTCGATCGAGCGCCACGTCCCACCGGGACTCGAACTCGACCGCGTGGCCGTCGCGCTGGAGGGCCTCCGCGACCATCCGGGCCATCTCGATCTCATCATCGACGACGAGGATCTTGCCGGTCGCGGCCATCTGGGTCCGTCAGGCGGCCGCGCCCGGCGCCTGGACGGCGGCGGGGAGCCGGATCGTCACGGCGCTCCCTCGTCCCGGCGCGCTCTCGATGCGGATCTCGCCGCGGTGCTGCTGAACGATCTCCTTGCAGATCGAGAGGCCGAGGCCGGTCCCGCGGCCGGCCCCCTTCGTCGAGAAGAACGGATCGAAGATCCGCGCGAGGTGCTCGCGGACGATTCCGACGCCGTTGTCGCGCACGACGAGGAGAACACCCGGCGACTTCCCGCCGGGATCCGCGCGCGTCTCGACGGAGATCCGGCCGCCCGACGGGAGTGCGTCGAGCGCGTTCGAGACGAGATTCAGGAGGACCTGTTCGATCTGGTGGACGTCGGCGCGCACGCGGGGAAGGCCCTCCGCCAGCTTCTGGATGAACTCCACGCGCCGTGCCTTGAAGGCGGGCGCCATGAAGGCGGCCATCTCGCCGACGAGCGCGTTCAGGTCGGCGGCTCCCAGCTCGGGCGCGGGCATCTTGAGCGGGCTCAAGGTGTCACGGCTGATCTGGATGAGCCGCTCGGTCTGCGAGAGGAGCCGCCCCACGCGCTCGCGATGCTCGGGCTTCAAGTCCTGGTCCTCCAGGAGCATCTGCAGCGTGCCCGATATGACGTTGAGGGGCGTGGCGAGCTCGTGGGCGATCTCGCGGGCCACTTGCCCGAGCGAGGCGAGCCTCTCGAGTCGCTCGTGGTCGTGCTTCGAGGCGAAGAGGGCCTGGTAGGCCTCTTCCAGCTCGCGGTTCGTGTTCTCCAGGTTCTTCGTGGCCGCCTGGACTCGCCCCTGGAGGCTCTGGTTCAGGTCCTTCACCTCCCCCAGGAGGTTCTCCTTCTCCTCGAGCACGGCCCGGAGCCTGTAGACCATGTCGTTGTAGCTCATCGCCAGCCAGCCGATCTCATCGCGGGAGAATCCCATGGCCACGAGGTCGAGCCGTCCGTCCCGGAGGCGCCCCATGGTGCCGACGAGCCGCGCGACCGGGCTCACGACGAGGAGGTGCATCCCGAGGAGCAGGACGCCGACCGTGAGCGCGAAGGTGACGATCATGCCGATGAGGAGGGGCCGGTTGGAGGCCTCGACCTGCGCGACGAGATCGGACTGGTCGGTCTCGACGCGGATGACGCCGATGACCTTGTCGTTCGGGTCCCGGAAGGCGCGGTGAACGATGACCGTCGTGGCGTTCGGCGGCTCCAGCACCCGGCGGACCGTTCCGGCCTGCCCGAACGCATCCCGGTCGTCCTCGCCCGGCTCGGGCCGGTGCTTCTCCCCCCAGAACGCCCGGTTCCGCAGGTCGCTCTCCTCGGCGATGTATACATCGACCGCCAGGATGTCCCGCCTCGGGCGCATGAAGTCGTCGAGCGCCGCCTGGAGGAGCGCGGGATTGGCGACCGACATCAGGCGGTTCTGCAAATCGAGGACAAGCCGGTCGGCCTGCGAGCCCGCCATCTCGCGGACGAGGTCCCTCACGCCTCCCGTCGTCGAGAGGGCGAGGATTGCCAGAGCGGGAGCCTGGATGGCGAGAAGGAGCAAGATGATCTTGAGGCGCAGCCCCGTTACGGGCCGAGCCGGAACGGGCGCCCGTACGCGGCTGACCATGGCGGTATTCTATCCGGAACGTAATCCCGTCGCTGGTGGGGAAGACGTTAACCGCAGAGTACGCAGAGGGGGCTGTTCGATTCCTCAGCGTCCTCTGCGCTATCCTCTGCGTCCTCCGCGGTTCCCGTCCCTTCCGGGCGGGCGGCGCAGATCGAGGCCCGTGCCGGGGTCGCGCTTCGACTGGATCCAGACGATGACCATGAAGGCGAGGAAGCCGGCGGCGAGGAGGCCGGTGATGATGTACTTGCCTGCGGAGATCGCCTGTTCGGCTTCCTGGTCCACGGGTGGGGCCACGATTCGAATGGAGCGGGCGATGAAGAACGGCGCCTCCCGGCTCTGGCCCTGGCGGTTCTCGAACCGGAGAACCTTGTAGAACGCCCCATCGACCTCGACCCGGTCCTGGCGCCTCTCGAGCGCCGGCGGCCGGTCGGCAAGGTCGCAGACGAAGCCGGCGTCGCGGTCGAGATCCATGAGGAAGACGCGGTAAACGTCCTCGCGGCCGCGGACCGGGTCGACGAGGCGGAGCGGATCCCAGTCCGTCACGAGCCCCGCGAAGTGGAAGATCCTCCCGCGCAGCTCCCCGGCGTGCTTGAGGATCGTCGAGTAAGCGACCGGCCCTTCCGATTCCCTCTCGATGGCGGCCGGTTCTATGCTGGAGACGTGGTCGAGGAGCCTTCGGTACGCCGGCTCGGTCTCCACGCCCCGCAGCTCCGTGAGGTCGGTCACGCCCCGGAGGGCGCCGTCGAGAACGACCGCCCCCTCGGGGATCCGCGACGGCGGCGGCGGGGGAACTTCTTCCGGCGCGGCGGCCGGCTTTGGTCCCGCTGCGGCGCCGGGGCCCCTTTGACGCATCACCTGCATGCCCGAGTAGCGGAAGAGGAGGACGACGCAAACCGCGCAGAATCCCCCCAGGAGAACCAAACGCCGGATCTGGTGAGAGGTCAACATCTTCTCCGAAGGCAGTTCACCGCAGAGGACGCGAAGGACGCAGAAGTGCGCGGAGGAGGTCGTTCGATTCCTCTGCGTCCTCTGCGGTTCCCGTCGGTTCCGGAGTCACGAAGCCCGCTCGTGGACCTGAACCGCTCACGACCGGCCGGCGGCGAACTCGATCTTCTCGAGCTTCTCCAGCCGGCAGAGGCTCATGACGTTCACGACCTCCTTCCACGGAACGAGGGGCTCGGCATCGATGATGACGGGCACGTCGGCCACGCCGCCCTTGGCGTAGTTGGCCACCATGCCGCGCACGATGTCCCTGAAGTTCTGGTCGTCCCCCACCGGGGTCGGCCCGATGTGGCGCGTGACGGCCTGCGAGGCGTCCGCGGCGTTGGGCCGGAAGCGGAGGAAGACGCGGATCTCCTCCAACATGAGCGTGACCACCGGAGTCGTATTGACCCCCTTGTCCTTCGGGAGCCACGACTCCACCTTGCCTTCAAGCTGGCGGAAGTGGAACGAGCACATGAAGAAGATGCAGAGGCAGAAGATGATGTCGACGAGGGCCGTCACGTTGAGCGGGACAGGGTTGTCCGCCCCTTCGCCTGGTGTTGAAGATCCTGCCATGGTTGTCCTTCCCTTATGCGTTGCCCATCCGCTCCGCTGCGCCGATCTCGACCTTGTAGAGCCCGGCGTGGGCGCACGCGTCGATCACGGCCTGGACGTATTTGTAGAGGGCCGCCTGATCGGCCCGGATCATCACCCTCCGTTCAGAGAGGATGGCGCCCTTCGCCCGGCCGAGGTCCGCTTCGGATTTGATCATCGTCCCGATCGAGCTGGCGTTGAAATCTCTCCCCCGGATGCCGATCTTCCAGTGGCTTTCCTCGATGCAGACTCCGCCGCTCTTGTACGCGAGGCACACCTGCTCCCGCGGGGTGTCGTGGTAGACGTTCACCGTGGTGACGCCCTTCTTGTCGGGCTCCTTGTCTTCCTTGACGCCGTCCACCACGGGCAAGATCACGTCCTCAAACTCCCTCTGGCCCATGTCGGCGCCGAGCATCAGGAAAAGGAGGAGGAGGAACATGATGTCCACCATGGGGATGAGGTTCGGGGTGACCTCCTCCTCCACCTGCAGCCTCGGCCGCCTGTGATGGTGTTTCTTTTCCTTGGCCACTGCCATGGGTCACCGATCAAGCTTCCGCCGAGCGGTCGCGCAGGAGGACGGCGACCTGGTTGGTGGCCGTGAGGGCGATCTTGGCGATCTTGTTCTTGAAGAGGAAGTAGGCCGTCAGAAAGATAATCGCGCCGAAGAGCCCCATCGTCGTGTTCACGAGGGACTCGTAGACTCCTTCCGCCAGGTCGCCGGGGGTCGGGGCCTTGAGCGACTCGATCTTCTGGAACGACGTGATCATTCCGGTCACGGTTCCGAGGAGGCCGAGGAGCGGGCCGAGGTTCCCGACGAGGGAGAGGTAGGAGATCTTCGTGTTGAGGCCGAAGAGCTCGACCGACGACGCTTCGCGCGCCGCCTCGATCGCCTCCTCCCCGGTGCCTCCGTTTTCGAGGCCGGCCTTCATCACCCGCGAGACGAAGCTGTCCCGGGCGGTGCAGATCTCGTGCGCCCTCTCGAGGTCGCCGGCGTCCATCGACTCCTGGAGCTGATGGAGGACGTCGGGCGGATCGAGCTTGTCCTGCCGGAGGTTCACGGAGTGCTCGATGATGAGCGCGAAGCCGACGATCGAGAGGGCAAGCAGGATGCCCCCGACGGGCATCGTCGCCTTAAAGAGGTCCATCCAGGTCTTCTTCGGCTTGCCCGTGGTCGCCGAAACCTCCGTGGCTCCTTCGGCGGCACGGACGGCCTCGACCACAGTCAGGGCGCTCATGACGACGACGGCGACCAGGAGGAGGCTCCTGATCAGCTTGCGGTCCTTGACGCCGGAGAAAATGACGGAGAAACGGCTCATGTGGGTCACCTCGCGATTCACTTCGTGCCGGGCAGCTTCGCGGCGACCTCTTTCTCGAGCGCCTCGAAAGCCCCCTTGAGTCCAAAACGGTTCCCGTCCCATTCGGGGAACGCCTGCTTCAAGTTCTTGAGAATGCCGTCGACCGCGTCGTAGTTCCCTTCCTTCACCTGGATCGAGAAGGAAGCATAGCGGCACTTCCAGCTCGGGCCCGAATCCCGCACCGGCGAGAGCGGGAAGGCGGCCTCGAAGATGGCCCGGGCTCGCCCGTAGCCGCCTTTCTTGGCGGGGATCATCTCGGCGTAGCCGAGGTCGATGAAGATGTCGAGGAGGTCCGGGTTCTTCTCGAGCGCCTCCACCTTCGGCGCCGGGCTCGCCTCGCCGATCGCGCCGAGGAGCCCGCCGCGCACGAGCGCTTCGTCTAGGCTCGCCCGCGCCTTGGGCCAGTTGCCCGCAAAACCGTATGCGCGCCCGAGGCGGGCCAGCAGCTCCCACTTCACTTCCGCCCCCTTCTTCGGCTGGGCCGCTTCGAGGAGCTTCACGGCGCTGTCCCAGGCGTCCTTCGGGACATCGGTGCTCCCGATGGCGTCGGTGAAGGAGTCTTTCCCCTCCGGAAGCCCCGTCAGCTCGAGGGCGATGGCCAATGCCCGCTCCGACGTCCTCTCGAGGGTCTTCGGCGAGATCGGGACCTTCAGGCGGCGGCTCTCGTCGTACCACTGCGAGTAGAACTCGATCGCGGCCGAGAGGTGCGAGCGGTATTCCTCCTGGGCTCCCCCGTCCTTTCTCGCACCGGCCTTGCGGGCCTCGCGGTCGTAGGCGAGCGCGAGATCGTGCGAGAGCTGCGGCAGGATCCGCGAGTCGGGGGATTTCGTCTTGAGCGCCCGGAAGGATTGGACGGCATCGTCCAGGCGGTCCAGCGCGGCCAGCGTGCGGACGCGGCTCTGGTTGAGGAGCCCCTCCTGATCCGGATCGGGGTCATCCTCCTTGGCGGCGGCTTCGATCACCTTGAGCGCGTCGGCGTGGCCCCTCTCGGGCAGGAGCGCACCGATCGAGTACATGTCGGCCAGCCTCACCCAAGCGGCGTAGCGCAGCTTCTTGCGGTTCCTGAGCCGCTCCGCCCCCAGCTCGGGGTTTTCCTTGGCGGCGGCCTCGACGATCTTGGTGAACACTTCCTCCGCCTTGAGGAACTCGGGCTTGCCTGCCTTGAGCCCCTTCGAGCGGATGCCGAGGCTCCAGTGGGCCAGCCCCACCTGGAAGAAAGCGTTGTCCCGGTGCTCGCTCGCCGACTCCGGCACCTGGAGGTAGAGCTGGGCCGCCTTCAGGAACTCCTCCTTCTCGAAGGCTTCATCGGCCTGGAGGTAGATGCCCAGGCCGGATTCCTTCGAGCCCTTGTACTTCGTCGTGAGCCGGTTCAGGTTGGCCTGGTATTTCTCCTGCATGGACTTCGACGGCGCGGACACGTTGGCCAGGAGGCGCGCCTTGACGGCCTCGAAGGCTCCCTGAGAGGCCAGCTTGTGGTCCGGGAAGCGGTCCACGACCTCCTCGAAGGCGATCGCGGCCTCGACCTGCCGCTTGGCGCGCGCGTAGGACTTTCCGAGAAGGAGAAGGATCGGCGCGCTGCGCGGATCCGACGCCTGCATGTGGGAGAGGATCTGCCGGCTGGCCCGGATGGCGCCCGGGATGTCGCCCCGCTCGAGGAAGCCGTCGACGATCGCCTCGGCGTCCTCGCCGCCTCCGCCCACCCCCGAAAACCGGGTCAACAGCTCGCGGGCCTGCCCGCCCGCGGGCCCCGCGGGGTCGGCCTTGTCCACTTCGCGGAGGATTTTCACGCCATCGGTGGCCTTTCCGATCTTGATGGTGGCCAGCGCCATCTCCACCTGGATGGCGAGGCCGATGGGGAGCCTCTTGATGGCCGGGAAGAGCTGGAGGGCCTTCTCGCCCGCGGCGCGGGCGTCGTTGAACCTCTGGCAGCGGTTCGAAGCCTGGGCCTTCAGGTAGAGCGCCCGCTGGAGGACGTCCGCCGCGACGGGGTTGTCGACGTTGATCCGTCCGTGTTCATCCGTGAAGAATTCGAGGAGGTTCTCGACGCCGGCGAAGGCATCGGCGGCCCTGCGGTAGTCCCCCAGCTCGTTGTAGCACTGGCCGGCGAGAATCGCGGCCTGGTAAGAGAGGGGCGTCCCCGGATAGGTCGCCTGGAAGTCCTCCAGCTCGCGGATCGAGCGCTGGATCATGGCGGTCTTCTCGGCCTTCTCGAGGAGGAGTCCGTGCTCGTAGAAGGTCCGCGAGTAGCTGTACGCGGCCGCCATCTCCTCGGGCGAGGCTTCGAGGGTGCCGCTCTCGTCGTCGCCTCCTTCTTCCGAGCCCGACCTGCCGGCGGCCGGCGCCGAGCGGGCCTTCTCTCGCAGCTCGAAGAAGACCTTCTCGGCCAGCTCGACCATGCGCTTGGCCCGTCCCCGCAGCTCTCCGGCGCGGGCCGCGTCGGTCGCTCGGCCGGCTTCCCTCGCCAGAACCGAGCAGCCGCTCAGGAGAAACTCGCCGAGGTCGTTCGCCGCAGCGCCGCCGGTCTTGACGTCCTTGAGCAGATCGTCGAGCGCCGCGACGGCCGTCTTGAAGGCATCTTCCCGCGCCGCTGCGCCAGCCGCCGTCGAGGCGGCTCGCACGAGGAGGTCGACGCGGATGATCCGGAAGACCTCCCGGTCCACGGGGTTCGTCGAGGCGAGTCCGCGCTCCACGACCCGGTCGGCGATGACCGCCCAGCCTCGCTGGGCGAGCTTGCGGGCGAAGTCGATCTCCGGGTTCGGTGCGGCAGCCAGGAGGCCGGCCCCAAAGAGACATAGCGTGCCGGCCAGCAGAGGCCCCACGAGGGCGGCGCAAAGCGCCGCGGCGAACGGCGCTCGTCCTTTCCCGAGAACAGCTCGTTCCGTCCTGCGCATGGTCACTTCTTGGTCCCGAAGACGCTCGCGTAGCGGTAGTAGACCTCGAGCGTGAGGACGTTCACGGCCGTCGTGTAGACTCGGCCGCCCGGATGGCCCCACTTGTCGACCTCGGGGTCCCAGGAGCCGTCGCGGCAGCCGGCGCTCTTCGGCTTCTGGAACGGCACGAGCGACTTCTTCATCGACTCGTTGAACTTCTTCCAGGCCGTTCCGCCCGGCGCGTCGTACTGAAAGAGGGCGAGGGCGGCGTAGTACCAGTAGTAAAAGTCGATCGTCTTGTGCTGCTCGTCCCAGGTGGGGAGGTCCTTGACGATCGCATCGGCGGCGACCTTCATCCAGGGGTCCCCCTGCTTCTTGTCGATGAAGATCTTGCAGAGGAGGCCGACGGCCGTCATGACCGGATGGCTCTGCCACTTCTCGTTGATTCCCGTGAGCGTCGAGCCGGCGTCGCCCGGCGACTCGTAGCCGACGACCCCCTGGACGCTCGTGACCCTCTTCAGCCACTGGCGGACGCCCTCGTAGGCCGTCGCGTGATCGAAACGGAGCCCCGAAAGCTCCGCGGACTTCAGGGCCATGACCGCCCAGCCGGTCACCGAGGTGTCGTTGTCCCCCGGGCGCACCGAGTAGCGCCAGGCGAAGCCGGGGTTCTGGGCCTTGATGAGGAAGTCGATCCCCCGCTGGGCAGGGTCCTTATAGAGCGGGGACGAGGGGATGAGCCAGGCCGCCTCCGTCATCGCCAGCGTGGCGATGGCGTGGTCGTACATGAACTCGCCCTCTTGCTTCGCGAAGGAGCCTTCCGCGTCCTGGTGCTCGCGCAGCCACCTGAGGCCGTTTCGGACCGTGTCGGCGAAGCGGATCTTCCGCCCCTTCTTGAACGGATCGTCGAACTCGTAGCGGGACGTCGGGAGGTAGCCCGCACCGAGGAACGCGAGGAGCGCGAGCCCCGTGATGCCCGCGTCCTGCTTGTGGGAGCCCGTGCCGCTGCACTTCTCCGGGCCGCCGCAGTTATTGTCGTAGCGCCCGCAGGCCCAGTTCCCCTCGGGGTCCTGGTGGCGGGCGAGCCACCTGAGGCCGGCGATGACCGCGGCCTCCGTGCCGCCGCCTCCGCCGCGCGCCCGCAGGTTCCTCTTTCCACCGAAGCGGCCGCCGTAGCGGCCGGCGCCGCCGGCCCCGCCGCCGACGCCGAGGGAGTCGTAGATCGCGGCCTGGCTCGAGTCGCGGCCGCGGATGCCGCCCGCGCTCCCGGTCTGCGACGAGATGAAATCGAAGGACTGGCCCTTCATCTGCCCGTAGTCCTCGTTGTCGGCCGACTCGTTGTGGTCCGATTCCTCGGCCTCGGGGAAGTAGATCGATGGATCCGTCACGGAGTCGTCCTGGTCGCGCGAAGGGAGCCCCTTGCGCTCGACGGTGCTCCGCCGCTCCTCGAAGCGCAGCGGCTCCGTCTTCCCCGCCTTCGCGACCTTCATCTCGATCGTCTTTTCCTGGAACTCCGGCTTTCCCGCGAGGCTCACGAAGCCGGCGATGAGGACCAATACCAGGTGCGCCACAACCGAGATCGCCCACCACGGCGCCCGCTGGAGCATTCCGCGGAGCCACGTGATGCTGCCGAAGCCTTCCCCCTCGCCTTCTTCGCCTTCGCCCTCGTAGACTTCTTCCTCGGGGGCGAGCTCTTCTTGCTTGGCCATGGTCACTCCCCTCTTTCGACTTACCGCCCCGCTGAGAGCCGCTGGACGGCCGCCGCGGCCTTGTTGGCCCCGTCCGTGCGCGGATAGAACGACTGCAGCTCGCTGTAGATCGCCCGCGCCTGAGTTTTGTAGGCCTCCTGGAGCTTCGGTTCCCTGAGGAGCTGGACCAGCTCCTCGGCGCACGCGCCGGCGCGGAGATAGGCCGCCTGGACGTTCTCCGTCGACTCACCCTCGTCGGGAGGGTTCACGATGGCGGCCCAGACGTAGTTCTCGAGGGCCTCCTGGAGCCCCTCGACGGTCTTCTTGCCCTTCATCTCCTGCATCTGGGCATCGGCGAGCCCCAGAACGGCGCCGCAGAGGACCGAGCGGCTCTTCGACTCCTTTCTGAGGAGGCTGAAGTTGATCTTGGCGCCGACAAGGTCGCCCTTGGCGAGCTGGGCCTTCGCGAAGCCGAGCCGCGCCGCGTCCCGGACGTCGGGGTTGGAGCTCTTCGAGAGCTTCTCGTAGGACTTCGTCGCCTCATCCGGCTTGCCGGAGAGGGCGAAGCTCTCCGCGAGGAGAAGCTCGATCCGGTCCGTCAGCTCGGAGCCGACGCTTGCCCCTTCGGCCTTCTTCTTCGCATCGTCCACGGCGGCTGTCAGCTCCGCGGGGTTCTTCTTCTGCGAGAGGAGGCGGATCTTCAAGAGGACCGCGTCCGAGAAGTACCAGCTATCCGGCACGGCGGCGAGGAGCTCATCGACTGCTTTGATCGCGTCGTCGGCTTTTCCTTCCTCGCTGAAGGTCTGCACCTCGCCGTAGAGTCCGTGCTGGAGGAAGACGGGGCGAATCTGCGCCTTTGCGGCCGCCGGCGGTGCGGCCTTGGCCTTCCTGTCCTTGCCGTTCTTGCCCGCGGCCTTCGCGGGCGCTCCGCCTGCCGCTTCGGCGAGGTGGATCGTTGCGCGAAAGCCGGAGTGAGCGCGGGCAAAATCGCGGCCCGCGAGGGCCTCGCGCGCTTCGCGCAAAGACGGCGGCATGCCGTCGAGGGTGACGCCGTCCGGGGCGATCTCGCGGCGGGAGATGTTCTTGGCTCCTGCACCCGGGAGGATGATGACCAGCCCGCTCGCCGCCTCTTTACGGACGTCCCCCTTGAGCTCCTCGCCGCTTGTGAGGCGGACCGAGTCCGCGAGAGCGAAGGCGGATAGGGTCAGTGAAAGGGCGAAGGCCGATAGAAAGAACGAGCATGTCCGCCGGGGGCTGAGACTCAAGACCATTCCTCCTAAGTTCATCCAGATGATCCAATCCGGGCCTTCAAAAACTTTCGAAGCGCGGATCGAGCGGTCCGACTGGATTCACCGGCGGGCCCGTGCGATAGCCCCGAGTGCTTCTCTCGGGTGAGACCGTGCAGCCGGGCCGCGGGCCGGTTGAGGCCGCCAAGTATACCGCTCGCACCGCTTCGACAGAACAAACCGCGTGCCTCGGCGGCCGTGCCCGTCGAATGAGTGTCAAATCGTCCAACGGCTGGAGCTTGGCCCACGTTACAGCGGCCGGCTGGGCAGGCCGAGGACCAGGAAACGACAACTTCTGGGGCAGCCTGCCCCAAGCTGCCCCATTCGGAAGGACCGGAGGCGGACGGTAGCGTCCGGATCCGGCGTCCGCAGGCGCACCGGCATCCGCAACCGCAATCGCAGCCGTTCCCGTCCCCGTTCCCGTCCCCGCATCCGCAGCCGCATCCCCTCACTTCTTCGTCCCGAAAACTCTCTCGTACCTGTAGTGGATCTCCAGCGTCAGCACGTTGATCGCCGTCGTGTAGACGCGCCCTCCGGCGTGGCCCCACTTGTCGACCTCGGGGTCCCAGGAGCCGCGGCTGCAGCCGGCGCTTTCCGTGCGCTGGGACGGCACGAGCGCCTTTTCCATCGAGGCGTTGAACGCCTTCCACGCCGCCCCGCTGGGCGCGTCGTATTGGAACAGGGCGAGCGCCGCGTAGTACCAGTAATAGGAGTCGATCGTCCGGTTCTTCCCGTCCCAGGCCGGCAGGTCCTTCACGATCAACTGCGCTGCGGCCTTCATCCACGGGTCCCCCTGCCGCTTGTCGAGGAAGATCCGAGAGAGGAGCCCCACTGCGGTCATCACGGGGTGGCTCTGGAAAGTGTCGTTGACCCCCTGGACCGTCGAGCCGGCATCGCCCGGCGATTCGTAGCCGACGACCCCTTGCGTGCTCGTGACGCGCTTGAGCCACTGGTGGACTCCGTCGTAGACCGCGGCCTGGTCGAACTTGAGCCCCGACAGCTCCGCCGACTTGAGGGCCATGACGGCCCAGCCGGTCACCGATGTGTCGCTCGTGTGCGGGCGCACCGAGTAGCGCCAACCGGCGCCGGGGTTCTGCGCCTGGACGAGGAAGTCGATCCCGCGCTGGGCGGGCTCCCTGTAGAGCGGCGAGCCCGCGATCAGCCACGCCGCCTCGGTCATCGCCAGCGCGGGGATGGCGTGGTCGTACATGAAATCGCCTTCCTGCCGGGCGAAGCAGCCGCTCGTGTCCTGCTGGTCGCGCAGCCAGCGGAGGCCGTTCCGCACGGTGTCGGCGAACCGGATCCATCGGCCCTTGTTGAGCGGATCTTCGAACGAGTACCGCGAGGTCGGAATGTACGCCGCGCCGAGAAAAGCGAGGAGAGCGAGGCCGGTGACGCCGGCATCCTGCTTGTGCGAGCCGCCGCCCGAGCAGGACGGGGCCGCGCCGCAGTTTGCGTCGAAGCGGCCGCAGGACCAGCGACCGTCGGGCTCCTGATGGCGGGCGAGCCAACGGAGGCCGGCGAGGACGGCGACTTCGGTGGGGCGGTCAGGGGGACTCCCAATGGACTTGCGCTTCCATCGATCGCCGAGGGGACCCCCATACGGGCGGGGTCCACCGATCTCCCCGCCCGGACCCAGAATGTAGGCGACCCCCGACACGCTCGAGTCGATCGGACCGCGGATTCCCTCCCCCCTTCCCGGCAAGGAGGAGAGCCCATCGAGACTGGTGCCCTTCATCCGATTGAAGTCCTCGCCGTCGTCCGATGTGTTGCGGTTGGATAGCTCGGCGTCAGGAAAGTAAATCCGCGGGTCCACGGCCAACTCATCCGGGCCGTGCGTGGGCAACGTGTGGCGGGCCACGTGGCAGATAGGTGGCGTGGGCCAAGTCGTCGGCGTCTTGGAGACCATTGGGGTGACCTTGATGGCGATGGGCTTGGCCTCCACCTCGCCCCGCCCCGCCAGACCGATCATCGCCGCCACAAGGAGCAGGATGAGATGACCCGCCACCGAAACAGCCCACCAAGGGGCCCGCTGGAGGGTCTCGCGGAGCCAGACGAGCGTCCGGCTCGACTCTCCGTCTCCATCGGAAACGCCGTGGGCGTGGACTGCCCCTTCCGGGGCCCGGTCGTCGTGTCGCGCCATGGGATCACCTCCCGTTGCGCAGGCATTCGGTTCGTAGAGCGGGGACGCTACACATCGCATGCCCCGGCTCCTGCGCCCGAGGATAGGCTCCCGAAACTACCGCCGGCGGGGCAGCCTGCCCCAGAGAGCCCCGCCAGAGCGTGCGGACGCTGGGGAGGATGCGGAGCGCCGATGCGGATGCGGACCGCGGTTCCGGCTGCGGCTGCGGATGCTGCTCCGGCCGCGGATGCCGATGCGGATTGCGGATCCGGATGCCGCTGCGGGTGCCTCCAGCGGAGCGCCGCGAAGGAGACCGAGACACCCCAAACCCTTTCCAGTGGACTGCCCCACCCCTTGCCCTAAGATACGCCCCACTTTTTTCAGGAGCCGGGATGGATTCCCTCTCGCAGCTTTTCGAGACCGCCCTTGACGTCTTCGGACGCCTCGACCACTACTTGAACCTGTGGGCCGCCGGTATGGGTCCTTGGTTCTACGTCCTGCTCTTCGCGATCGTGTTTTGCGAAACGGGACTCGTCGTGACGCCTTTCCTGCCCGGCGATTCTCTCCTCTTCCTGGTCGGAGCTATGGCGGGGACCAAGGATTCGACCGTCAGCCTGCCTCTGGCCGCGGTCCTCCTGAGCCTGGCGGCGGTCCTGGGCGACGCCGCGAATTACTCCATCGGCCTGCGGCTCGGGCCGCGCGTCTTCACGCGCGAGAACTCATGGCTCCTCAACAAGAAGCACCTCCTGCGCACGCAGGCGTTCTACGAGAAGCACGGCGGCAAGACGATCGTCATCGCCCGCTTCGTGCCCATCATCCGCACCTTCGCCCCCTTTGTGGCCGGGATCGGGAAGATGCGCTACACCCGGTTCGCCGCCTACAACGTAGGGGGCGGCATTGCCTGGGTCGTCTCGTTCCTCATCCTCGGCTATGCCTTCGGAAACTGGCCTGTCGTGAAGCGGAACTTCCAGCTCGTGATCGTGGGGATCATCGTCGTCTCTTGCATCCCGATCGCGGTGGAGTTCCTGCGGGCGCGGAGGGCGGCGGGGTCCGTCTCAGGGTCCGGGGCCGGATCGGCAGCCGAATCCGCATCCGACTCCGACCGCGAGCGCGGAGGCGCGTAGAGGAATGCACGATGAGAAGGCCGAGGCGAAATCTTCCGCCTCGGCCCCCGATCTTCGGTAGGACTCCCTCAGATGCACCCGGTAGCGCAGCCCAGGTCCTCCCCGACATCGTCCGTCGGGTCAATCCCGCAGTTACTCGGGCCGGGCATGGGAGGCAATGGGCCCGCGAGGAACTGGTAGTTCAAGCTGTAGACCGCGTCGGTCAGGTCGAGGGTCCCGGTGTCATCCGTATCGGCAGCGTCGAGACATCCCGGGGGCTGGCCGGCCAGGAACATGAAATTCAGCACGGCGACCGGATCCGTCAGATCGACGCTGCCGTCGACGTTCGCGTCGCCGCGCTTGAAGGTCCGTCCGGCGGAGGGGGTCGCGACAACTTCGGCCGAGTTTCCGCTCTCTCCGCCCGCCCCCACGGCCCGCACGACGTAGTAGTACGGCGTCCCGTTCGTCAGACCGGAGTCCGTGAACGCGCTCGTGACCGGATCGCCGACCTTTGTGTAGGGTCCACCCGCCGCCAAAGACCGGTAGACCCGGTAGCCGGCAAGGTCCGGCTCGCTGTTGTCGCTCCAGTCGAGCGCGACCTGTGCATCGCCCGGCGTCGCCACAAGCCCCGCCGGTGGGGCCGGTGGTTGGGCGCCGCCCGTCACCTTCACGTTGCAGACGACGCCGGTCAGATCAAGGGAAGCGCCCAGCGTATCCCCCGCGGTGACCGCAATCCCGGCCGCCATCGAGGCGGGGGAGTTGGCCAGCGTCGCGCGGCTCAGCTCGGTCCAGGTCGTGCCATCGGGAGAAGTCGAGCCGATGAAATCGTTCCCTTGGCGCTCGAGGCGCAGCCAAACGTTGGGGACCGCGAACGATTCGGTCGAGTTCTTCGCCGGCTTCGTGAAGGCGTTCAATGCCTCGCGCCGCGTGAAGGCGACCTTCTTCGAGGAATTGACGAAAAGGACGGCGGCGTGACGGGAGCCGGGGGAGAGGTCCTCGCGGAACATGAGGCCGATCCGTCCCCGGTCGAGCACATCCTCCGAGCTGACCTGAGCCTCGATCGAGGCCGGGGTTCCGAGGTTCTGGTGGACCAAGGTGAACTGATCCTCCTGCCCCGCGATGTCCTTGCCGCCGGAATAGACCTTGAGGCACCCGCCCTCCGGCCGGGCGCCTCCCTTGATGAGCGGCGGATCCTTCGAGACCTCGCCGAGGATCCAGGGGGCGAGGTTCTCCGTGCGGAACTGGATGGTGACCGGCTTCTGGAGGCTCGCATCCGCCCCCTTGTTGTCGAGCACCGTGAGCGCGGGGAGGTAGCGGTGAGCGGCGTTATAGGTGTGCTTCACCACGGCCCCCTCCATCGTCTGTCCGTCGCCGAAGTCCCAGGAGAACTTCACGATGTTCCCGTTCGGCGATGTCGAACCGTTGCCGTCGAAGGTGACTTCGACCGGCTCGGTGCCCGTGTCGGGCGTCGCCGTGAACGCAGGCGCGGGCGGGAGGGGGAAGCTACCCCGCTCGACGCGGTAGTTGTTCAGGATCTGCGCCGGGTGCAGGACCTCGTCGTGGACGCGCACGCGCCCGATGACGAGGTTTCCTCTTGTGGCATCAAAGACGGGCGCCGTGGTGGCCAGACCGAGGGGATCGGCGACGTTCTGCGCGGCAATGGTGACCTTGCCGGGGTGGGTGTTGATCTGGCCCGGGCCGAGACCTTCCCAGGCGGCGAGGACTCCGTTCGCGTAAACGCGCGTGGTGGTCCCATCGTATGTGTATGCAAGGTGGTTCCACTGGCCGAGCGGCGGCAGGTTCGGGGTCCAGCCGAGATCCTGGTGCGATCCGCCCCATTGGGTCGTGGCCCCCCACCACTGGTGGGTGCCGTAGCCAAGGTTCATGTTCGAGCCGTCGGGGCCCCCGCGCATGCCCCATGCGACGACAGCCTCATCAGGACCGGCGGTGGGGTTGAAGACCCAGGCCTCGATCGATCGCGTCGGATCGGGCCCCATGATGCCCGCCGGGGCATCGTTGACGCTCGTGTAGGCGTCGCCCGTGGCATCCTCGTTGAAGCTCAGCCCCTTGCCGCCATCGATGGTGACGGGCGCCGGCTCGCCGACCTTGGCGAAATCGCCCATGGACCCCTGGTTGACCCAGGTGTCGGTCCCGGCCGAAGCGTCCCCGGCGTCGAGGCTCACGAGGAGCTCCCCGGCCGCTTCGACGGCTGTCCCCTTGAGAACGGTGACGGTCCACTCGGCTTCCAGCGTGTTGAGGGTGTTCGTCAAACGCACCTTGACGTTGAACGAAGCCGGTTCGGGTTGGGGGATCGCGTAGGCGATCTCTCCCTCTTCGGAGACCGTGGCCCCTGCCGGCTCGAGGATGGTGAACGTCGGCAGCGGGAAGCCGGAGACTTTCATCTGGAAGGAGTAGCTTCCAGCTCCCGTCATCACGTACTCGGGTGCCGTTGGGTTGGGTTGATTGAGCAGGCCGGGCTCCTCTTCGGCGGGTAACGGGTACAGCGACCGTTCGATGAAGTAGTTTCTCAGGATCTGCCCGTCGGAGAGGACACCGTCGTGAATTCGCACCTTGCCGATCGAGAGGGAGCCCCTCAGCGGTACATTGAGAGCCACTCCACCGGCGTCCCACTGAGCCGCGATCGCGATCTTCGGCAGGGGATTGGTGTTGATGACCCCCGGCCCGAGGTACTCCACGTTCGAGGCGTGGCCGTCCTGGTAGACGCGCGTCGTGGTCCCGTTGTAGGTGTAGACGAGGTGGTGCCAGACGGCCGGCGCCGGGACCGGGCCCCATCCGATGTCCGGGAATTCCCCCCCCCAATGGCCGATCGCGTCGAAGAGGACGTGGGTGCCCATGTTGAACGACATGTTCGTGCCGTTGGGGCCTCCGCGCTGGCCCCACGACAAGAGCGTCTCCTCGGAGGCGTTCTCCGGGTTATACACCCAGACCTCGATCGTGCGGGTCGGGTCCGGCCCCGTGAGTCCCGCCGGCGTGTCCTCCACGCAGACGTAGGCGTCGATCGGGTTGAGCCCGTTGATGTTGAAATCGACGCCCGGGGCGCCGTCGTGGTCCTGGATTTCCGGATCTCCCGTCTCGGCGAACTGGGTGAGCGCCGCCTGGCTCTCCCAGACTTCGGTGCCGGCGGATTCGTGGCGGGAATCGAGGTCCACGAGCAGCTCCTCGGCGATTTCGATATCCTGCGCCACAGCGGGCATCCGCAGGACACATAGGACCGCGCAGGTGACCATGGCGGAGATGAAAAGCCCCGGCGAAATCCACCCCGTCCGTCTCTGTCCGTGCGCCGCGCCGTGACCGCGGGTGGCGAGAATTCTGCCGACTTCTCTTTCGCTGAAGCTACGGCGAGATAAACAAACCATAACTCTCCCTTCTCCAGTCTCGTGTGGTTAAGCTACCTACCGCTAATCCTACTCGTTCGGGATCTTCCGAAAGTAATCAAAATTCCGGTGCCGCAGGAAGAGTTCGCCGGTGCGATGGGGCCTCCGATGGGACCGCTGGGGCTCCGGCGGGATCCGGTAGGGAGAGGCATGCCGGTAGCCGCCGGCCGCTTGCCGGGTTACTCTCGGCGTTCTACGTACGATAGAAGGGCGAGTCGGAAACCTTCGGAGCGGAGGTTTCGATGGGCTGCCATGAGCGGACTGCCATGAACGGATCGTCATGAACGAATTGCCATGAACGGAGCTGATCAATTCGATAGGCCCGCCGGGATGGCACTGCAGGTCCAGTTCACGAAGGACCTTGAAGAGGCTCAGGGCAAGCTGTTCGGCTACATCCACTCGTTGGTTCGGGACCTCGAAGATGCCGACGACTTATTCCAGCAGACTTGCTTGATCCTCTGGAAGAAGTACGGAGAGTTCGACCGGCAACGAAGCTTCTTCGCTTGGGCCTGCGGCATAGCGCGACTCGAAGTCTCGAACTTCCTCCGCGCTCGCTGCCGCAGCCGGATCTACTTCAGCGACGAGCTGAATTTGCTCCTCCTTGAGACCATGGAGAAGATCTCGCGGGACGAGGCAGCCGAGCGGCGCGAAGCTCTCGCCGGGTGCATGGTCAAGCTCCGCCAGCGGGACCGAAAGCTTCTCGAAGAATGCTACGGTGGACCCGCCAGCGTCACTGAGATCGCGGAGCGAAGCCGCCGCTCTCCTCAGAGCATCCACAACTCTCTCCGTAGGATCCGGCGAGCGCTGTTCGAATGCATCCACCGCACCCTGGCGCAGGAAATGAAAACTTGAGCGAACCAGATCGATTGAAAACTGACTTTTCGGGATCGATCGCCGATCTGGTGGATGGATATCTGACCGGCCGGATCGAAGCGGCAGGGCTATCGGAGCTGGAAGCGAAGCTGCTGGCGGACGAAGGGGCCCGACGAGAATTCTTGCGCTACTGCCAGATGCAGGCTGATATAGGCTTTGCGGTCCGCGCGTCGGTGGCGGGGAGGCGGGCGCTGCAGACCATCCAAGCGCCGGCGGCCCAAGCGCCGGCGGCAAGGAGGAGCCTCCTGGACGTGGGTGCAGTTGCCGGCAAGGCTCCGGGAATTTTGAGCGAGGGTCTTGACGCCAGGCCTCTCCGGCGGAAACTCCGCCTCATCGCCGCGATGGCCTTGGCTTGCTTGTTGGCCGCGGGCGCCTGGGGAATGGCCTCCCGATGGTGGGGGGACCGAGGGTCGCCTGCGGGAGGCGACCGTCCCGGGGTCACCGCCTGGCTCGTGAACGCGCAAGACTGTCAGTGGGAGGAGGCGATGGCCCCGACGGGGGACATGCGGGCCGGCGGGCTCTTGCGGATCAAGCGTGGCCTTGCCGAGGTCGGTTTCCGTTGCGGAGCCCGCATGGTGCTCGAGGGGCCGGCATCTCTGGAGATCCTGTCCGGTACGAGTGCGCGCATCCTTTGCGGTCGGGCGACGGTCAAGGTCCCCGAAAATGCCAGAGGCTTCACGGTTCTTTCCCCGCGAGGAAGGGTCGTCGACCTCGGAACGGAGTTCGGCATCTCGGTCGCCGAGGATGGAATCACGGAGGTCTTCGTCTTCAAAGGGCTGGTCGAGGCGGCCTCCGGCGGGGACCGGGACAGGAACCCGGCGGCGGTGAGGATCGGAGAGCGCCAGGCGGCCGTGCTGCGCAGAGAGGGCATCTCGTTCCTCCGGGAGTCGGAAGCCGCCGCTTCGCTTCAATTCGTGCGGAAGATCGTGCCGCCGTGGAGCATCGTCCCGCGCGCGCTCAGGATTGAATTCCGCGGAGCGGTCGATGGCACTCTGCGAGACGATCGAGGCGCCGGCACAGGCTTCACGCACCGCCTGCCGGGCACGGGATCGAGCTTGAACGAGCTGGACGCGAACCTCCAGCTCCGCGCCGCGGAGGGAAAGCTGGAGCTGCGCACGACAGCCAGCGACATCAACACCCAGTTCCGGCTGGACCAGGGTGAATATTTGGGGATGCGCCTATCCGAATTGGGCTTCAGCGGTACCGAAGACTTCGCGGTCGCCGTTTCGATTCCCGACATCCCTCCGATGGACTTCGTGGGGCAGTTCGGGCTTTTCGCCGGCTCGCGCAGCGACAGGGTGATCCGTGGAGGCCTGATCAGCCTCAGGAAGCCGGAAGCCTACTCGCTTTTCCTCGTCAATAACGACGGCGGACTCGATTCGGACTTGCACACGGTGGGCCTGCTGTCGACGGGAGACGATCTCATGCTCACGTTGCGGCGTGCCGGCGGCAAATACTCCCTCACCGTCGAGAACCGGACGACGGGCAGGTCCAGCGCCCTCGCCATCCGACATCCGGGCTATCTCGACGGCGAGAGCGATCTCGTCGTTGGGCTTTTTGCCGCGAATCCGCGCGGCGAGATGCGAAGGACTGTACTGATCGACGAGTTCGAAGCGACGGTCTGGACGGTCCCGCAGTAGCGGTGTTCCGGATTCTTCTCGCCCTATGGACCGTCCTCGCCGGCTGCGAGCGGTCCGGCGGAGCCCGCGGCGGCGCCGCTGGTCCGCTCCTCGTCGACGCCACCTCCAGCCTGGGCCTTGAGGCGGCTCCACAGGCGTGGCCCGACGGGCGCTACCGCCTTCCGGAGCTCTCTGCGGGCGGCGTCGCGCTTTTCGACTTCGATGGGGACGGCGACATCGACATTTTTCAGGCCTGCGCCCCTCCGCCCGATCGTCCGGATACCCCTGCACCGGACCGACTCTTTCGACAGGAGCCGAACGGGTCATTCCAGGAGGTCCCCGGCGCCGCGGGGCTCGCCGATCCCGGCTACGGGAACGGCGTGGCCCTCGGAGACATCGACGGCGATGGCGACAAGGACGTCTTCATCGCCAACCTCGGCCGGGACTCTCTCTACGAAAACCGCGGCGGCGGAAGTTTCGCCGAAATCAGCGGCGCGGCCGGCATCCTGGATGACGGCTGGTCGACCTCGGCAGCGTTCCTCGACTTCGACCGCGACGGCGATCTCGACCTCTTCGTAGCCCGGTATCTCATCGATGACCCTTCCATCGAATGCAGGACGTCCCGCAGCGCCCCGCGGGACTACTGCGGACCCTCGCGCTACCGTGGAGTGCGCGACCTCCTCTTCAGGAACCGCGGCGACGGCACGTTCGAGGAGGTTGGCCTCGAGGCCGGGATCCGGGAGGAACGGCCCGGCTTCGGCGCCGTCTGCCTCGACTTCACCGGTGATGGCTGGGTGGACATCTTCGTCGCCAACGACATGCAGCCGAACCAGCTCTGGGTCAACCAGAGGAACGGAACGTTCATCGACCGGGCGCTCGAGCTGGGCTGCGCCGTCTGCGGGGCGGGGAAACCGCAGGCAGGGATGGGGGTGGCGGCGGGAGATGTGGACGGGGATGGCAGGATCGACCTCCTGGTGACGAACCTCGCCGACCAGTCGAACACCCTGTACGCCTCCACGGGCGCCCCCGACGGGGGATTCGCCGACCGGTCCGCGTCGTCCGGCATCGGGGCGCCGTCTCTGCCTTACACGTCTTGGGGCTGCGCCTGGCTCGATCTCGACATCGACGGCGACCTCGACCTCGCGGTGGCCAACGGCCGCATCGCGCGCGGCCCCCTGCGCGCCGGCGCCGCCTTGAGTCCCTTCTGGAACCCTTATGCGGAACCGAACCAGCTTCTCCTGAACCGGAACGACGGGAAATTCCTCGATGCGGCCCGCGCAGGCGGCGACTTCACCACACGCCCGGAAGCGACCCGTGCGCTCGCCGCCGCAGACATCGACCGCGACGGCAGGCCCGACATCGCAACGGCCGCGATTGGGAACCGCCTGCGAGTCTATCTGAGCCGGGGCCCGACCTCCGGGCGGCATTGGGTCGCCCTGCGGGCCCAATCCCGCTCCCCCCGAGGCGCATGGACCGACGCCCTCGGAGCGGTCGTCTCGCTCGAATCCGGCGGACGCCGGCAGGTGCGCCCGATCCTGAGCACGTCAAGTTTCCAGAGCGCCACGGAACCGATGGCCCACTTCGGCTTGGGTGAGGCGGGACGCATCGACCGCGTCGAGGTCGCCTGGCCCGACGGCACACGAGAGAGCTTCACGCCGCCGGCGGCCGATCGGACCGCCGTGGTGCGCAAGGGGGAGGGGTCGGCCGCGGGGCGGTGACGGCCGCAGCCGCAGCGGCTGTGACTGCGGTTGCGGATGCGGATGCGGCGGGCCCCTCAGCGCCTCCCTGCCTCCGCTTCCCTCGCGCGCCGCTCGTCGGTGTCCGCCTCGTCGCTTCTGCCGAGCCTCCGCAGCGACGCCGCGCGCAGTTTGTACGCGTCCACCGATTGTGGCTGCCTCCGGATGACCTCCGTGAGGTCCTCAACCGCTCCTTCATGCTCGCCGAGGGCCGCGCGGGCCATTGCGCGGCTCTGTCTTGCGGCCGTGTGGGCTGGTTGCAGCTCCAGGGCACGCGTCAGGTCGGCGACGGCCTCCCCATACTCTCCGTGCATGCCGTGGTCGACGCCCCGGCTGTACCAGCCGCCGGGAAAGCTCGGGTGGGCGCGGATGGCCTCGTTCCAGTCGGCCACCCCTCCGGTGCGGTCGCCGAGGCGGCTCCGAAAGATCCCTCGGTTGACGAGGATCGGCCCGTCGAGCGGGTTGAGGCGCAAGGCCGCGTCGCAATCGGCGATCGCTTCTCGGACACGACCCAACTCGACGAGCGCCGCCGAGCGGTCGACGAGCGGCTCGACGAAGTCCGGATCGGCCTCGATGGCCCGCGAGTAGGCCTCGACGGCCCCCGCGAGGTCCCGGGCGCGCGCGCGGGCGACTCCGAGCTGGTGGAGGATCTTCGCTTCCCCGGGCGACTTTCTTGCCGCCTCGTCAAGCTCCGGGAGCGCCTCCTCGGCCCGACCAAGCGCGAGAAGCGCCTTGCCTCGCCCCCAGCGCGCCTGTGCGGGGTCTTTTCCCATCTCGAGGGCCACAGTGAATCTGGCGAGCGCGGTCGCCGGGTCCCCTTGAAGGAGGAACGCCTTCCCTTCGGCGATCGGGTCGCCGCCGCCCGCCGATTCGATCGGCGGCGGGCCATCCGGCTCGCTCGAGCAGCTCGAGAGGCTGTTCAGGGCCAGGGATGCCGCAAGAATCTTGTTCCAGGGGAGAGGCGGTTTCCTGTTCAATGACATTCGGTCCACCAGCATGACGCGGGAGGGAGGCGCGGACCAGATGGATTTCGCTCGTGGGAGAATGCGGCTCGCGGTGGTCTGGACGGGAGGACTTGCGGCCCTCGCCCTGACCGGCGGCATTCTTCTGGTCGCGACGAGGGAAGGTCGAGACGCTCCCGCCGGTGCTCCGGCCACAGCGGTTCCGTCTCCGCAGGCACCCCCTCCGCCGGCCGCCACGCGCCCGGCCGAGCCGGCCCGCTCCGAGTCGGCGGTCCTCCTCCCTCGCCGCGGCCCTTCGTGGCAGGAGACCGACGATCCGTCGCGCGACGGCTGGGAGAGCGAGGTCTTCAGCGCCCAGGCGGCCCGCCAGCTCGACCTCCTCGCACGCTCCGTCCTCCATCCGGAAGAACTGTCCGACGAACGGCTGCGCGAACTGGCCGCTCCGGACTTCCGCGCGGACAGGGTTCGCTCCACAGATCTTCGCGACATCTTCCGCGACCGCGTCCTATCGGTCCGGCGGGCGGTCCGCGACCGCGACGCCTCCGGGCGCGACGCCGAACGCAAGGAGTCTCTCGAACCCCGCGACGGCGGCGGCCCCGAGGGGCTCGGCCGGCTCCTCGGCGCCGTCGCGGAGAGATTCCGCGGCGTCGACGAGACCCGGTTTCAATTCAAGATCATCGGCGTCGAGACCGCCGCAGGGAACCTGCAGACGCGCCAGCGGCTCGAGACTCTCGCCCGCGGCCGCGGCAAGCTCCTCCAGGAGACCGCCCACTGGAGAATCCGGTGGGAGAAGGATGAGGCCGGCGCGTCCCTGCGCCTGAAATCGATCGAAATCGAAGACCACGAGGAGGTCGAGCGCCCCGCGGAGGAGCCTCTATTCTCCGATCGGACCGCGGCGGTGCTCGGGACGAGCCGCGGCTGGCGCGCGCAGTTGCTGCACGGATACAACCACTGGCTCGAGCGCATCCAGGACCATCGCTTCTTTTCGATCCTCGGCACTCCGGCCCTCGCGGTCGGCGACATCAACGGCGATGGCCTCGACGACCTCTACGCCGGCCAGGAGGGCGGCCTCCCGAACCGGCTCTTCATCCAGCGGCCCGATGGGACCGCCGCCGACGCGTCGGCGGATTCCGGCGCCGATTGGCTCGAGAGCACCCGCGGGGTCCTCCTCGTCGACCTCGACAACGACGGCCACGAGGACCTCGCGGCGGCCGTGCTCGGCGGTCTGGTCATCGCGGCGGGGGACGGCCGGGGCCGCTTCGCCGTGCGCGCGGTCCTGCCCACGCCGAGCGACACGATGAGCCTCAGCGCCGCCGACTTCGATCGGGACGGCGACCTGGACCTCTACGCCTGCACCTACAAGCGCGACGATCTCGTCGTCGAGTCGGGGGTGATGACGATCGACGACTCCGACGCGTTCATCTACCACGACGCCGACGACGGCGGCCGGAACATCCTCTACCGGAACGAGATTCCCCGTGCCGCTGGACCCCCGGCGGAGGGTCCGTGGCCGTTCACCGACGCGACCCGCGAAGTCGGGCTGGACGAGAACAACAGCCGCTACAGCTTCGCCTCCGCGTGGGAGGATTTCGACGAGGACGGAGACCTCGACCTCTACGTCGCCAACGACTTCGGCCGAAACAACCTCTACCGCGCGGAGAGCAGACCCGACGGGAGCGTCCGCTTCGCCGACGTCGCCGCCCAAGCGGGTGCCGAGGACCGCGCGGCGAGCATGTCGTCGAGCTGGGGAGATTGCGACCGCGACGGCCGAATGGACATCTACGTGGGGAACATGTTCTCTGCGGCGGGGAGCCGCATCGCGACGCAAGAGTTGTTCAAGCCCGGTGCGGGGGACGACGTCCGCGCGCACCTCCGGAGGTTCGCGCGCGGAAACACCCTCCTGCGCAACCGCGGCGACGGCACGTTCGCCGATGCGAGCGAGGAAGCCGGGGTCGCGATGGGTCGCTGGGCGTGGTGCTCCCCCTTCGTGGACTTGAACTGCGACGGACTCGAGGACCTCTTCGTCGCCAACGGCTACATCACGACCGAGGACACGGGAGACCTCTGAAGCTTCTACTGGCGACAGGTCGTGTCGCACACGCGCAGCCGACCGGAGGATCCCGCGCCGACGACTGACCGCTACTTCAACGAGCTGACCCGCATGGTCAACGAGGGACGCTCCTGGAGCGGACGCGAGCGCAACAACTGCTTCCTCAACACCGGCGGGGTGCGCTTCGCGGATATCTCCGCGGCTTCGGGGCTCGACTTCCCCGACGACGGGCGCGCCGCGGCGCTCTCCGACTGGGACCAGGACGGCGACGTCGACCTCTGGATCTCGAACCGAAACGCGCCACGACTCCGCTGGATGCGGAACGAATCTCCTCCCCCCTCGGCCGGCGGGGGCCATTGGATCGCGTTCCGCCTCCGGGGAAACGGCGCGACGACGAACCGCGACGCCATCGGCGCGCGGGTCGAAGTCTTCGCGGTTGGGGGCCGCGGCAGGCGGCTCGTGCGGAGCCTCCGCGCGGGCGAAGGGTTCCTCTCGCAGTCTTCGAAGTGGCTCCACTTCGGCCTCGGAGGGTTGACGGCGGTCGAGATGGTTGCCGTGACCTGGCCTGGCGGCCCGCGAAACGGGACGGCCGAGGAATTCCGCGGCTTCGAGGTCGACCGGCGCTACGACCTCGTCCAGGGGAGCGGCCGGGCGCGCGAATGGAAGCGCCCCGCGGGCCGGGCGGCGCTTGCGGAGGCTCGCTCCGAGCCGCCCGCGGAACCTGCGGAGACCTCCGGTTCGATCCGCATCCCCCTCATCGCCCTTTTGCCCCTGCCGACGATCGAATACGAGGACGCCGCGGGGCTCCGCCGCCCGCTCCGCGCGGAAAACGGGCGTCCCCTCCTCGTGAACCTCTGGGCGAGCCGGTGCGCCCCCTGCCTGGAGGAGCTGGCGGAGTTCGCGAAGAAGGAAAATGCGATCCGGGCCGCGGGGCTCGATGTCCTCGCCCTCTCGGTGGACGGCCTCGCCACAGACCGATCCGCCGGACCCGTCGGACCCGGCGGCCCGTCGGATCCCGCCGCAGCCCGCAAGGCCGTCGAGCGGCTCCGCTTCCCCTTCGCTTTCGGGAGGGCCGGCGAGGGGCTCGTACAGGCCTTCCAGTACCTCCACGACGGCGTCGTGGTCCTGCGCCGGCCGCTTCCCGTTCCGACGAGTTTTCTCATCGACCCGCGGTCTCCCCCCGAGGGGTCCGCCGCCCAGGGGCCGGCTGCCGGGGGGCCAACCAACGGTACCGCGGGGCGGCTGGCGGCGATCTACAAAGGGCGAGTGACAGTCGAGACCGTCATCGAGGACATCTCCCACGCCTCCCGTTCCCGCCGCGAGAGGTTCATCCGGGCCGCTCCGCTCCCGGGGAGCACGATCGGCCACGAACTGACGGAGCGCGCGGCCGCCGTCGAGGATGCGAAGGGGCAGTTCCAGCTCGCGGTCGAGATGGAGCGCGCGGGCCGCGCCGCCGATGCCGCGGTCCAGTACCGCGAGGTCCTCCGGGTCCTCCCCGATTTCGCCGAGGCCCACAACAACCTCGGGCTCGCCCTCTCGCGCTTGGGGAGCTTCGCCGCGGCCCGCCGCGCGCTCGAGCGCGCGCTGGAGCTCAAACCGACCTTCGCCGAGGTCCGATTCAACCTCGGCATCGTCGAAGAGGGAGAGGGGCGCCCCGAGCGGGCCGCGGTGCGGTACCGAGAGGCTCTCGACCTCAAGTCCGGCCTCGCGGGAGCGCACGAAGCCCTCGGCCTCCTCCACGCCAGGCGGGGCGATCTCCGGGCGGCGCGCGAGGAGTTCGAGCTGGAGGTGCGGCTCCATCCGGGCTCCGCGTCCGCCCGAAACCACCTCGGCCTCGCCCTCCTCGACCTGGGAGCCGCCGCCGAGGCCCGTCTGCAGCTCGAAGAGGCGGTGCGGCTCGACCCGCGCCTCGCCGACGCCCGAAACAACCTGGGAGCCGCCTGCCGCCGCCTGGGCATGATCGAGAGGGCGGAGGAGGAATACCGCGAAGCCATCGCGCTGCAGCCGTCCTTCGCGGAGGCGCACAACAACCTCGGAGCGGTCCTCCTCCGGCGAGGAAAGCTCGCCGAAGCCCGCGCGACATTCGAGCGGGCGCTCGCGATCCGCCCGGACTTCGCGGCGGCCCGCGTGAACCTCGATCGCGTTCGGGCGCTCCTGGATGAGAGCGGGAAGTAGAGGGCGGAGTCCCCCTCCGACGCCATTCGGGCAGCGAACGCTGGGACCTGCGCCTCATCCGCTCCCGTCTGGCCGCGCTCGGTCTCGACTGGGACCAGCCTCCGCTTGCCCCCGCGGGTGAGGTCCTGGCCGGAGACCGCGCCGAGGCTCGATCCCGGCCGAGAGGGTCCGCGAAGGTCGAGTTCGACTTCGGGCAGCTCGATGGACGCGCTCCGCTCTCCCGGCCCGCCATCGCCGCCGAGGACATCGAGTCCGCGGTGCGGACTGCGAGAGAGAAGTCGGGAACGCGCTGAATCTCACCGCTCACTCGCGGCGGATTGCAGGACACCATGCGAGCAGCGCCACTTCGAGATCTTCCGCCTTGACCGGCTTGGAGACGTACCCGTCCATTCCGGCGTCCAGGCACTTCTGGCGGTCGCCGGCCATGGCGTGGGCGGTCAGGGCGACGATGGGGGTCCGCCTGCCGGTGGTGGATTGCCGCCGCCGAATCTCGATCGTGGCCGCATATCCGTCCATCTCCGGCATCTGGCAGTCCATGAAGATGATGTCGTACGGCAGCTTCGCCTCCAGCGCGACCGCTTCGAGCCCATTGCCCGCAACGTCGACGCGGGCGCCGAGCTTCGTGAGCATCCGGACCGCCACCCTCTGGTTCACCGCGTTGTCCTCGACGAGAAGGACTCGACGAAGCGGGATCTCCGGATCCCCGGTCGCGGCCGCGCTACCACCTGCGTGCTCACAGGCCCCTGCGGGCTGACCGGACGGCACCGGAGCCACCGCGGGCGGGCGTCCCGCCGCCGGCGGTCTGGAGACGAACTCGATGGCGGAGTGAAGCGGGTCGAAGAGCACGGGCTTGAGGAGGATATCTACGAATCCCGCTTCGCGGAGCCGCTGGTCATCGCCCCGCTCCTCGGCTCCGGCCATGAGGACGAACTGGACGCCGAGGGACCGCGGATCGGCCGATAGCGAGCGAGCGAAGGACTCGATGTCTCCGGGGGCCAGGTCGCGGTCGATGAGCGCGACTCCGTACGGCTCCCCCGCTTGCCGGGCGTCCGCCAAGCGACTCAACGCCTCGTCGGCGGACGACGCGGGCTCCGCTCGCAGATTGAAGGCCGCAAGCTGTTCGATGAGGATGCTCCGGCTCAGCTCCGACCCGCCGGCCACGAGGACCTTCGTTCCTTCGAAGGACCTTCGAGGCTTGGGGGCGGGCGCGGCTGGATCGATCAGCGGCAAATCGAGGGTGAGCCAGAAGGTCGATCCCAACCCGGGCTCGCTCTCGAGGCCGATTTCACCCCCCATCAGCTCCGTGAGCTGCTTCGAGATTGCAAGCCCGAGGCCCGTCCCCCCGAATCTCCGCGTGGTCGACGCATCGGCCTGCGTGAACTCCTGAAAGAGGCTCGCTTGCGCTTCCGCGGGGATCCCCACTCCTGTGTCGGTCACGGCGAGCCGCATCCGCGCTCTCCCCTCCTGTCGGTGCAGGCACCGGACGTCTACGAGGACGTGCCCCCGGGCCGTGAACTTCACGGCGTTCACGACGAGATTCATGAGGATCTGGCGGATGCGGCCGGGGTCCCCGAAGAGCCCGCGCGGCGCACCGGGGTCGATGCGAGCGAGTAGATCGATCCGCTTGGCACGCGCTTTGGCCCCCAGAAGGTCGCAGACCTCCGCCACCACGGCCTGCGGATCGAAAGGGATCGATTCGATGATGAGCTTGCCCGCCTCGATTTTGGAAAAATCGAGGATGTCGTTGATGACCGTCATGAGCGCCTCGCAAGAGGCCAGGATCGTCTGCGCGAACTCCCGCTGCGAGGGATCGAGCCGCGTGTCGAGGAGGAGGCCGGTCATCCCGAAGATGCCGTTCATGGGGGTGCGGATTTCGTGGCTCATGTTGGCGAGGAAGGCGGATTTGGCTTCGGTGGCGGCTCGGGCACTCACCAGCGCCGCTTCGAGCTGCCGCGCCTGGGCCCCGACCTTCTCGTTCGACTCCGCGAGGGCTGCGGTGCGTTCGGCGGCCAGGGCCGTGGCCCGCCGGCCCACCGACTCGAGGGTCATGACTAGACAGGCGAGGAGGAGGGCGATGAGGGCCGTGCCGGCCCCCGCCCAGGCGGCCGTGCTATCTCCCGTCAATTCGAACCCGGGAGCGCGCCTCCAGCCGAAAGTGAAGGTCCGGCGGGCGAGGACAGACTGCGTCACCATCTCTAACTTGGTTCGAGGGCTCGAAGCATCCGCGAAGATCTCCTCGCCGGGGTCCGCCGAATTCCCCTCGAAAACCCACAGATCGAGCTGTCCCGTGCCGTGGCCGAGGACTCCTCGCAAAAAGTTCTCGGCGAAAAAAGGGGCATAGACCCAGGCCTCGAGAGACCGGCGGCGGTCCTCGACGGTCGCAGTCGCCTCTCCCTTCCTATAGGCCGGCAGAAAAAGGAGGAAGCCGGCGCGCCCCCGGTCGTCCCCGACGAGCTGGATCGTTCGGGTCATCGTGGCCTCGCCCGTATCGCGCGCCTCATCGGCCGCCTCCCGCCGAAAGGGCTCGGAGGCGAGGTCGAGCCCCTCCATGCGCCGGTTCGAGCCGAGGGGCTCGATGAAGGCGGTGACGTATCGGTTGGGGAGATCCTCCCCTGCGGCTCGCGCAGGGACGTTGGGGACCGAGTGAACCCGAAACTCGCGGGCACCGTCGGTGCGGGTCGAATCGAGGAACGAGGCGAGCCCGCTGGGCGCCACGGGGAAGACGACCCCGACGCCGTTGATGCCGGGGAGGCGCTCCACGATTTTCATGGAGTCGATGTAAGCCTTCCATTCGTGGCGCTCCACCGACTTCGAGGCGGCGAAGAGGCTCACCCCGCCTCGCAGCGCGACCTCGTACGTGGCCATTCGCTGGGCGATGTTCTGCTCCGCGCGCCTCACCAGCGCCTCGAAGTGGGCCCGGTCCTTGTCCAGGCTGCCTTCATGAATCCAGTAGAAAAGCCCACCGCTCAACCCCCACCCCAATAGGAGCACCGTGCCGGGAAGGAGGAAGCTCTCCGCAGGCTTGAAGGCTGACAGCACCATGGCCGTCATGTGCACAGAAGCGAGAAAGATCTGAAGGTGGATCAAGTCCTCGTTGAGAGACCCTCCGCGGAAAGCGCCCGAGTCGAGGCACGTTCCTGCAATGCTGAAGGCGGAAACGATGATCGCGGTCATGTGCCCCCCGGCGGCGCCGAATACGGCGGAGCCGATGAGGAGGAGGGGAAATACCAGAAAGAGAAACGGGGCCCCGGAAAGCCGGACGAGGACGAGGAAGGAGACCCCGCTCGCGACCGTGGCGACGAGCGCCCCACGGATCATCCGATCCCAACGCCAGAAATCCCGGCGGAAGATCCGAGGGCCAATGGCCGCGAGAGCCGGAACCAGTGCCAGCGCCCCGAGCGAATCCCCTACCCACCACGTCGCCAGGAGCACGCCGGCGTCGGAGATGGAGACGCCTCCCGAAGCCCAGAGACTCCCGACGCCGAGCGCGGCGCTCACCGCAGGACTCAGGACGGCAGCCGCAAGCTGAGTGGCGGCCTGGGAGAGAAGTCCGAGCCGTTCCGCCTTCGTCTTGGCGCGGCGGATGATGGCCGCCCCGATGGCCGCTTCCAAGGAGTTGCCCAGGGCGATCCCGAGGGCGGCGGCGACGGAGTCCTGCGTCCCGATGGCGGCCGCGAAAGCGGCGATGGCGATCCCCGGGCAGGCCCACTTGCCAAGGAAGAGGACCGCGGAGATCGCGATCCCCGTCGCGGGCCAGACCGGCGAAACGCTCCCGTGCTGGCTCGCCAGGAGGAGGCCGAGACGCGCGGCCCCGTAGTACACGAGCGCGACCAGCCCCACCGAGATGAGTGCGCGGGCAGGTTTCGGGTTCAAGCCGACGGGATCTTCCGGGCTTTGAGTCATGAGATTGTGAACTGGCCCCGCTCCGCAGCGCATCAGCCGGCACGCCCGGCGAGTGGATCGCTCCCCGGTTACCCATGCGGAGCATCCCATCTTCGGCCGGAAGCTCCGGCGGATTGGAGCCCTCGCGGCGCGAGCCGAAGTTTTCGGAACATGATTCGGGGTTCTCGGCGGGTAACCGCTCAGAGGCGATAAGCCGCCGCGTGAATACTCCCTTCGCTGCATGGCCCGTGCCCGCGGTCGGCTTCATCGCCGCGTTCTTGGCGAGCGGATAAGCCGCCCGCGATCCGCCCAGGAGGCGGACGAGGCTCCGCTCGGGCGAGCTTCATCCGCGATGGATTGACCCCGGCTGGTGAACGGTTACCTCGGCGGTTTCGACCTCACCGAGGGGTCTGGAGGCCATAGGAAAATTGCGGACTCATCTCTGTCGATCCATCCGCCGGTTTTTACGCGGTCTTTCTGCCCGCTTCATGCTCGGTCGCAACAGTCATGTCGACGGGGAGAATCCGGTGGACCTCGGAGGGAATTCGCATGAAAACCTCGGCACGAACCCGCCGATGGGCGTCTCTCGCTCTTGTCCACGCGTTCGCCTTACTGCACGGCCGGGATCTCGAAGCTCAGGCCCACTTCCTGCGCGGGGACGCCAACCACGACACGGCGATCGACATCTCGGACCCGATCCGCGTCCTTGACTTCCTCTTCGGCGGCGGCTCCTTCCCACCGTGCATGGACGCAGCGGATGGAGACGACAAGCGAACCAGGCGCACACCTCGGAGTGCTTCATCCCCGCTTGGCACGGGTCGTTCGCCCTGGAAGACCCCCTTCAGGGAGCCTGCGTGGCGACTGAACGCGCAGACGGTAACCGTTCCGGGCCGCCAGGCCCGGTGAACGGTTGCAAAACAACCGGAGCGCCGGTGTTTGGGTCCGGCGCTCCGGTGCGTGTATTCTCAGGCTGGATGTTGAAATCGACGACGGGTTACTTACCGGTGGCCTTGCCGATCGCGGCGACGATCTCCTTGGTTGCCTTCTCGTCAAACTTGCCTTTCTCATAGGCGAAACTGGCCTTCGACTCGTTCCCCGAGTAGATCGTGACGGTCAAGTCGGCATCCTTGGCGATCTTGTACTTCTCGGGGCCGGCGACGTTCTCGACGATCGTGAGGGGAACGTTCGCGATTTTCTCCGTCTTCGCCAGCTCGGTGACCTTGGGCTCCAGCGCATCTCGCTTGTCGGTGAGGAAAACCACGAAGCTGGCGAGCTTCGCTTCCTTGTTCGCCGCCACCGCCTTGTCCAGCTCCTTCACCAGACCGGTGAAGGGGGCGTTGATCTCGCGCGCAAACGCGAGAACAACGGGCCTCTTGCCGTACTGTCAGACGTAGCAGAGCGTTTTGCCCTTGTTCGGCCCGGTAATGTCCCGCACATCGAAGGGGGACGTCTTGTCACCGGGCTGCAGGCCCGATTTGAGGAGCTTCTCTGCCGCGGCCAGGCTGGCAACGCCAACCAGTGCGGTCAAAGAGAAGGCCAAAAGAACTTTCGTACTCATGAGATTTGATCCTCCTTGGGTTTGAGCCCGAGACCTACACGCAATCTCCATTCATCGATCTCCATCGATCTCTTGTGGAGATCCCTCCGGCGGGTTTAGGTCGGGAGTCATTCGCCTCGCCGTTCCAGCGACACAATCTACCGGAGGATTTGACGCAGGCAAGCCCCAATTCGTTACAGGATTCCGTCAAGTCTTGATTACAGCGGGGATCTCAGCACAATGGCGGAGCTGTCCATGAAAAGGTCGATGGCCCCTCTTCTGGTTGCACTTGCGTCTATCTGGCCCTGCGTGGCCTCGCGCGCCGGGTCCTCGAGTCAGCTTGCGCTGTCTCCGGACGGCCGCTGGCTCGTCACGGCGAACATCGACAGCGACACGGTCGGCGTCATCGATACGACGGCGCGCGAGAAGGTCCGTGAAATCCCCGTGGGCCACCGGCCGGAGTGCGCAGCATTCATCGGCGGCTCAGGGCAAGCCCTCGTCACCCTCTACAGAGACGACGCACTCGCCGTCGTGGACATCGCCCAGGGGATCGTCTCGCGGCGCATCGCGACCGGCGACGAGCCCTACGGCGTCGTCTGCACGCGCGACGGGTCCCGCGCCTTCGTCAGCCTCGATTACCCCGGATCGGTCATCGAGCTGGAGCTTCCGGTGGGCACCATGAGGCGCACGTTTCGCATCGGCGCCTTCTCCCGGGGATTGGCCCTCTCGAGCGATGAGCGGAGGCTCTACGTCACCGAATTCCACACCGCGGCACTTTCGGTGATCGACATCGATACGGGCGCTACCCTCGAGCGCATCGAGGGGGAATCGCCGGACAACCTGAGCCGTCACGTGGCGATCCACCCGAGCCGGCCGAAGGCGTACCTCGCCCACCTGCGGTCCCGCGTCACGAACCCGCACGGCGAAGGGGCGATCTTTCCCTTCATCACCGTCGTGAGCTTGAACGCCGACGCCGAGCGCCGCCGCGGCCCGATCGCCATGGACACGTTCAACGGCGTGGTGGCGGTGTCGAACCCCTGGGAAGTGGCCGTCTCGCCGGATGGCAAGAGGCTCTACAGCGTCTACTCCGGCACGAACGACATGAACGTCTGTGAGGTCCTCGACGACGACTACCGCGAGCTGAGCCGGAAGGCGGCGATTCCAGTCGGGAACCACCCGCGCGCCGTCGCGGTCAGCCCCGATTCGCGGACCGTGTACGTCTACGACACGCTCGACTTCCGAGTCCGCTTCATCGACGCGGAGAGCCTCCGGACGGTGGCGCTCGTCCCTTGCGCCACGCCGACGCGAAGCGAGGCTTGGGTGCGGGGCAAGCTCCTTTTCAATTCCGCGCTCCAGCCGATGGTCGGGCGCCGCTGGATCTCCTGCTCGAGCTGCCATCCCGATGGGCAGGCCGATGCTCGCACATGGCACAACCCCGAAGGTCTGAGGAACACAACGGCGCTCGTGGCCATGAAGGAGACCCACCCGCTCCACTGGTCCGCCGACCGCGACGAGGCGCACGACTTCGAGCACACGATCCGGAGCCCCCTCATGCAAGGGCGCGGGCTGATCCGAGGAACGGCCCAACCGGACCTGGGCGAGCCGAACGCCGGCCTCTCGGCCGACCTCGACGCTCTGGCGGAGTACTCGAACTCGTTCGAGCCCATCTTGAGCCCACACGCCGCCGGGCAGGGCAAGCTGACCGCGGCAGCCGGACGGGGAAGGACGGTTTTCTACCGGGAGGACGTGGGCTGCGCGAAATGTCACTCGGGCCCGAGGTACACGGACAGCACGCTGGCCAAGAGACCGTTCCTCCTCCACGACGTGGGGACGGGCGGAGACGACCCGTCGGAGAAGCTCGGCACGGCGTACGATACGCCGACCCTCATCGGCATCTACCGGACCGCTCCGTACCTCCACGACGGTACGGCCCGCACGCTGCGCGAGGTTCTGGTCGATCGAAACCGCGGCGACCGCCACGGCAAGACGCGCCACCTCGCCTCTGACGAGATCGACGACCTCATCGAGTTCCTGAGGAGCCTGCCGTACGACCTTTCGCGGAGCTTCTGAAGCGAGGGGTCCTCCTTGCTGAGCTGCCCCTGATGACCGGGCCCGGTGTGCCGGTTCATCTCATTCCGGGCCGCAGGTACTCCATGAGGCTCCGCACCAGGACTCGGGCACCTTCCACGGCGGGCGCTTCGGCGGTGACGCGGATGATCGGCTCGGTATTCGAGGCGCGCACGTGGAGCCAGCGATCGGGCCAGACGACCTTCACCCCATCGGTGAGGTCGAGCGGGCGGCCGCGGTAGATGCCTTTCAAGTGGCGCAGGAGCGGCGCTACGTCGCGGGGCCGGCACTGCACTCTTTCCTTCACCATGAAATAGCTCGGCAGTCCGGCCCGGAGGCGGCTCAGGGTCCCCCCCGCCCGCGCGAGCGCTTCCAGGGCGAACGCCATCGCCACGAAGGCGTCGCGGCAAGGATTGATGGCGGGCACGATCACACCCCCGGTCCCCTCTCCGCCGATCGGACCGCCGCACTCGATGAGCCGCGCGACCACGTTCGTCTCCCCCACTTTAGTCCGGTGGACGGGACAGCCATGGCGCGCCGCGATGTCGTCGATCATGCGGCTCGTGGAGACGTTCACGACGACCGGCCCCGGCCGGCGGGTCAAGACGTGGTCCACGGCCAGGGCGAGGGTGCACTCCTCGCCGAGAGGGTTCCCCTCCTCGCTCACCATCGCCAGCCGGTCCGCATCCGCGTCGAGCGCGAAGCCGACATCGGCGCCGGTCTCGAGGACGCGCCGGCAAAGAGCCCCGAGGTTGTGCGGGGTGGGCTCGGGCTCCCGGGGAAAGGGATCACCCTCGTCGGTGGAGAGCTCTTCGACGCGGCAGCCGAGCGCCCGGAGGAACTCCGGCGCGGATTTCGAGGCGGCGCCGTTGCACGCGTCGACCACCGCCCGAAAGCCGCGGGAGCGGATGGCGGCGGAGTCGACGGCGCGGAGCACCGTTTCCTGGTGTCGCATGGCGGCGGAGCGATCGGTGCGGACGTCCGCGATCTCCTGGGCGGCGACCCGGGGGAAGACCCCCTGGTGGTACATGTCGAGGAGCTCGGCGAACTGGTTGGGCCGGAGCACGATCCCGTCCGGGCCGAAGAACTTGAGCGCGTTCCATTCCGCGGGGTTGTGGCTCGCGGTGATACAGATCCCTCCCGCGGCCCGCAGCTCCCTCACGTGGTGCTGCAGCGTGGGAACGGGGACGATGCCGAGGTGGACCGGTATGCAGCCGACGCTGAGGAGCCCGGCGATGGCGGCCTCCGACACCATCTCGCGGGAGGGTCGCGTATCGGATCCGACCACGACCGGCGCCGCACCGCAATAAGTGCCGAACGCGGCGGCGAACGAGGTCACGACCTGGGGGGTGAGCGCCTCGCCGGCCACGCCGCGGACGCCGGAGATGCTGATTTTCAAGAGGGATCGTGTGCGCACGTCAGTCCTCCCGGCGCGCGTGGATCGCGCTCCTGCCGTGCGCCATGGCATCCTCGAAGAGCGCGTCGGCGCGCGCTTTCGCCTCCGCCTCGACGATCACGCGCAGGAGCGGCTCGGTGTTCGAGGAGCGCACGTGGAGCCAGGCATCGTCCCACTCGACCCGCACCCCATCGGCGAGGTCCGGTGCCCTCTCCGAGTAGGCATCGCGGAAGATGTCGAGGACCTTGTAGACCTGGTCCGTCGAACAGGCCAGCTCGCCCTTCCTCATGACGAGGTGCGGGAGCCGATCGACGACGTCCCCGGGCCCGACCCCTGTCGTGGCCATGGACTCGAGCACCATCCCGAGCGTCTGGAGGGCGTCGAAGGTCATTGCGCCGGGCAGTGAGGCGACCCCGCCGCTCCCCTCGCCCGCAAGGACCGCCCCCTCCTCGAGGCCGCGGTCGATGACGTACCCTTCGCCGACCGACGTCCGGATGACGGTTTGCCCGAAGCGGCCGGCGATGGCATCGATCCGGCGCGACGTGGACAGGTTGGTCACGACAGGACCGGTCCGCCGGGAGAGGCGGCAGTGCGCCGCGAGCGGCAGGGTGTACTCCTCGGACAGTGCGGTGCCCTGGCCGGTCGCGAAGGCGATGCGGTCGCCGTCCACGTTGATGACCGCTCCGACGTCGGCGTTGATGTACTTCATGATCCCGACGAGCTGATGCATGTTGGCGATCGTCGGCGCCGGGTGATGCGCGAACTGACTGGCGGGCATCTCGTTGAGCGGGATCAACGTGCAGCCGACCTCGCCGAGGAAGCGCGCCATGATGCCGGTCGCGGAGCCGTTGCAGAAATCAACGGCCACGCGGAAGCCCCGCCGGCGGATGGGCTCGGCGTCGAGCGACGCCAGAACGTGCTCCAGGTAGCGGTCGACGACGCCGGGGGCGGTCGACACGGGGCGGAAAGCGTTCCCCGGCGCGCTCGCGAAGCCCGAGGAATGGTAGATGTCGAGGAGTTCCTCGCTCTTGACCGCGTTCAGGAGCGTTCCGTCCGGCCCGATGAACTTCAGCGCGTTCCAGCGGGCATCGTTGTGGCTGCCCGTGATCGACAGACCGCCCGCGGCGCCGAGCTCCCGGACCGCGAACGAGACCACCGGCGTCGGGCAGACGCCGAGGTCAATGACCTCGCAGCCGGGGGCCAGGAGTCCCGCAACGGCTCCCGAGCGCAGCATGGAGGAGGAGCGGCGAGTGTCCCTGCCGATGACGACGGGCCCGCCGCCGCCCCACGTGCCGAAGGCCGACGCGAAGTTGACGATGAGCTCCGGGGTCAGCGCGTCGCCGACCACCCCCCGCACCCAGGAAGTTCCTATCTTCAGTTCTCGCATCTCGGGATCCATGGGAGGCGACGCGGCGGCCGCGCCCCCGCAGTGCTGCAATCCTGCAGTGCCGCCGCCCTCACTTCAACGAAGCCGCATCGACGCCTCGATGCAGCGCCGCGCCGCGCCGCCGCATTGCCGGAGTTTCTCGAACAGGGTCAACTGAACCATGGCCCGCACCTTGTTGAGATCGGGAGGATCGGCCAAGGTCAGCCTGAAGTAGCTGTCGCCGCGCAGGTAATCGGTCAGAAATCGCACACCGAGTTCGAGCGCGATCAGCTCGACGGCTTCCACCATCAGCGCAATCTCCTCCCGCGTGACCTCTCGCGCGGTGGCGAGGAAGCCGCGGGCGAGGGCCTCGTAAATCTCCATGTCCGCACCGACTTTTTCCAGGCTCCTTTCCCTCTCGCCGGCCACGTTCGCGAGCGACCGGACCATGTCCCCCCAGTCGGAAAGCCATGTGTGCGGCATGATCGTGTCAAGGTCGACGAGCGACTTCACCTGGCCGGTGCGCGCGCAGAAGAGGAAATTCTCGAGTTTCGTGTCCCCATGGATCGCCACGGTGCGGATCCGACCCTCCGCCAGGGCGCGCGCCAGCGTCAGGCCGTAGTCCGCCTCGCGGCGGGCGAGGGCGAGGAAAGGCTGCAGGTCGAGGTCTTCCATGCGCCGGCGGTAATCCTCCGGCGGCAAATGGACGAGGAAGTGGCTCTGAGTGCTCGCACGCACCCGCGGGTCTTCGGGCAGGAGTCCGGCGGCCTCTTCGAGGCGGCGGTGGCCTGCCAGGACCGAAGATAGCTGGTTGAAGTAGACCCGCGTGTCGCGGTAGCCCGGCAGCGGGTTCTCGAGCTTCGAGACGTCCATACCCGCGGTGAAGTCTCCGTACAGGGCGAGCCCTCTTCCCGTCTCCTCGGCCACGGCGAGCTGCGCGCCGCGGTCGGGGATCTCGGCGAGGCTCTTGTAGGTCCGGCAGTCGGGGATCTTCACCATCAACCGCCACACGGCGGCGCCCCTGCGATTCCTGCACTCGAGGTACGGCGCCCCCCCGCGCGTCGGAATCAGCGTGATCACCTCCCACTGGCGGCCGGCGGGCAGCTTCCCCGACGCGAGGCTGAAGCGCTGGGCTTCGAGCGACGCCAGCATCGCCGCCATGACCGACTTCGGCTTCGTGAACACCTGATGGTTGAGCCGCTGGAGCAGGTACTCCCGGGGTGCTTGCCCGGGGCCGCAGACGAGCAGGTAGGTGTCCTGGTGGATGTTTCCCTTCTGCGGGAAATCGAAGGCCTCGATGGGGGCGGGCAGATCGAACCGCGAGCCGATCCGGGCGGCAAGCGCCGTCGGATACTCCTCCGTGACTCCAGGATCGCCCGCCGGCGTCTCTTCGAGCGCCGCGTCGCGCGGCTCCGCGATCACCATCGTTCCGTGCTCAACGGCATGCTTGAGGAATCCTTCCCGAGGGGCAGTCTCGCCTTGCGTTCCCGCGGCTGTCAAGAGGGTGGGACGAGGGGGTTGCGAGATGCGCGTACGTAACTGCGAGGTTCTCGCGACCCGGTGAGCCGAGAAGGAGGTTGACCGCAGAGGACGCAGAGTTACGCAGAGGGGGGGGAGATCGGTTCCTCCGCGCCTTCCGATCCTCGCGCTGGCGCGCCCCCCTCCGGTCGGCCGCTCCGCGGCCCTTCCGGTCCTCGCGCTGATGCGCTCCCCTCCGGTCGGCCGCTCCGCGGCCGCCTCCGGGCACGTCTCGGAGGCGACCGCTTCGCGGTGCCCGCCTCCTCCGACCGTTTGCTCCTGCGCACTGCTCGGAGCAAACCCTCCAGG
>Ga0187893_10001461_pt1 | contig 56377 bp, 52 predicted proteins | sample MA1701074metaG_FD_139574 | JGI IMG/M metagenome (GOLD analysis project Ga0187893, IMG submission 139574) | White microbial mat communities from a basaltic lava cave in the Kipuka Kanohina Cave System on the Island of Hawaii, USA - MA170107-4 metaG ...
GCGCCATATCGGTGACGGGGTAACAACTGAAGGCGATTTCGGTGATGCGAATCATGACGATCGTTTAAGGATGCTCATGAGTTGACGCTGGCACGTTGGACGGTCGCTGAGCTGTTGCGCTCAACCAAGGGCTGGCTCCAGCCCGCCACAGAGGCTCCACGCGCGTTCTGCGGCTCATGCCCATTCCGCCGGAACAGGCGCTTCACCAAACCTGCCGCAGACTCCCGCAGACGATTCGGCAAACTGCGGCGCGAGCGGGCGAGCGCTTCAACCTCCCGCGCCAGTTGCTCCCGCAAAGCGGCGCATTCACGTTTGGCGTTCGCGTTTTGTTGAATCAAATCAATCATCTGCTTCTGCAATTCAATCAGCCGATAGTAAGGATCGAGGTGGCCGTCTTCCGGCTTGCCGGACTGCATCCCATTCGCGCCCCTGGCCATCGTCCCTTTGTTCCCCCAGTGACTATTTGCCCACGGCCTTCACCACTCTCTGCGCGGCGTCCGCCATGGAATCGCCGCTGATGATGGTCAGCCCGCTCTCGGCCAAAGTTTTCTTCCCGGCCACGACGTTGTTGCCTTCGAGCCGAACGACGAGCGGCAGCTTCAGTCCCGTCTCCTTTACCGCCGCCACGATGCCCGTGGCGATGACGTTGCAATCCATGATGCCGCCAAAAATGTTCACGAAGATGCCCTTCACGTTCGGGTCCTGCAGGATGATCTTGAACGCCGCCGTCACCTGCTCCTTGCTCGCCCCGCCCCCCACGTCGAGAAAGTTCGCCGGGCTGCCGCCGAAGTGCTGGATGATGTCCATCGTGGCCATCGCGAGGCCCGCGCCGTTGACGAGGCAGGCGATGGAACCGTCGAGTTTGATGTAATTCAGGTTGAACTTGCTCGCCTCGATTTCGAGCGGCGCTTCCTCGTTGAGGTCCCGCATCTCCTGGATGTCCTTGTGCCGGTAAAGCGCGTTGTCATCGACACCGATCTTCGCATCCACGGCACAGATGCCCTCCTTGCCGTCCGCCGTTTCGACGATGCAAAGCGGGTTGATCTCGACAAGACTGGCATCACACTCCCACCACGTTTTGTAAACGCCCATCACGAGTTTCGCGCAGGCATTGAACAGATCGCCCCTGAGGCCGAGGCCCGCCGCAATCTTGCGCGCCTGGAACGGCTGGATGCCGACGGCAGGATCGATCCATTCCTTGAGAATCTTCTCCGGCGTTTTCGCGGCAACCTCCTCGATGTCCATGCCGCCCTCGGTGCTGGCCATGATGAGCGGGCGCGAGTTGGTCCGGTCGAGCAATACGGCGAGGTAGAACTCTTTTTTAATCGTCTCCGCGCTGGCCACGAGAATAGTGCTGACGAGCCGGCCATCCGATCCGGTCTGCTTTGTGACGAGCACCTGGCCGAGCATGGCCTTGGCGAGCGCGACAACATCATCCACGGATTTGGCGAGCTTCACTCCACCCTGGAAGCCGCTTTTGAACGTGCCCTTGCCACGTCCGCCCGCATGGATTTGTGATTTGACGACCGCCAGCTTGTGGCCGGAGCCGAAGATTTTCTCGGCGGCTGCCTTCGCTTGTTCGGGTGTGGCGCAGGGCGCACCTTGCGGCACAGCGACGCCGTATTGGGCAAGAAGCTTCTTGGCCTGGTATTCGTGGATGTTCATTACCGGAAATAAGTCTTGCGGGATTGAATTCGGCTCTCTAAGAGAAAGCAACTTCTAATGCACTTCGAGCTATGAAACCACACCGTGGCGTTCTCATCCTTGTTCTCGGCATCCTCAGCTTCGTGTTCTGCGGAATTTTCACCGCAATTCCCGCATGGGTGATGGGAAACGGCGACCTGAAGCAGATGGACGCGGGTGCAATGGATCCATCCGGGCGCGGGATGACACAGGCGGGAAGAATCCTGGGGATGATTATTTGCATCCTTTCGATTTTGGGGGCCGTGGCGTTCGTGGCCCTGTTCGCCCTCGGAATGCTGGGCAGCCTGTTCGCCCCCCAGCAGTAGCGGGATTCGCCACCGCGAAACCCTCGGCGCTTAGGGCACCTCATCGCTGCTCGATCGGCGCCACCTTCAATCCCACCGGACCGGTGTAGATGGACTGTGGGCGGATGAGCCGATTGTCGGCGAGTTGCTCGAGCACGTGCGCCGTCCAGCCGCTGGTGCGGGCGATGGCGAAGATCGGCGTGAACAAGTCAGTCGGAATGCCCAGGGAGTAATAAACCGTGGCGGAGTAGAAATCGACGTTCGCGTTCAGTCCCTTTTTCTTCAGCATCACTTCGGCAATGCGCTCGCTCATCTGAATCCATTTTTTGTCGCCGAGTTTCTCGCTGAGGACTTGCGCCATGCGCTTGAGATGCGGCGCGCGGGGATCGAGCACTTTGTAGATGCGGTGGCCGATGCCCATGATCTTCCGCTTGTTGGCCAGGGAGTCTTCGATCCAGGCGTCCACCTTGTCGAGTGAGCCGATCTCCTGAAGCATCTTGATCACTCCCTCGTTCGCCCCGCCGTGGAGCGGGCCTTTGAGCGTGCCGATGGCGGTCGTGATCGCCGAATACATGTCGCTCAACGTGGCGATAGTGACACGCGCGCTGAAGGTCGAAGCGTTCATGCCGTGGTCGGCGTGGAGCACATAACACATGTCGAGCGTGCTTTCGGCCTCCTTCGACGGCTTCTCACCGTTGATCATGTAAAGGAAGTTCGCCGCCTCGCCGAGCTTGGGGTCGGGATGCACCAGGCCCTTGCCCTGCCAATGCCGATGAAAATAAGCGGTGACGACCGGAATCTGCGAGATAAGCCGGAGGGCCTTGCGCCGTTGCGCGTGCTGCGAATGGTCGTCGCATGTCGTGTCGAAGCAGCCGAGCGCCGAGACGCCGGTGCGGATGGCGTGCATCGGCGGCGTGTCCTTGGGCAACTCGCGGATGATGTCCACCACGCCTTCGGGCAATTCGCGAAACTCGGCGAGCAGCGCCTTGTAATCAGCCAACTCCTTTTTATTCGGCAGATGATTGTGGTGCAGCAGGTGGACGACTTCTTCGTAGGTGACGTTGCCCGCAAGTTCGTTGATGTCGTAGCCGCAGTAGATGAGCTGGCCGATATCGCCGCGCACGTCGCTAAGGCGCGTATGGGCCGCGACCACGCCTTCCAGACCCTTGGGAGTTGCAACCGGAGTATTCATAGGAAAAGTCTCTGTCCAATCTAAGAACCGTGCATGGGCAGGTCAACGGTTTTCGCCTGAGACACGGGTCGTGGGGCGTGGTACGGGGCGTGAAGCGGCAACTCACGCTGGCTTCTCGTTCCACACACCGCGCTTCACGCCTCACGTTCGATACATCTCCGCCTTGAGCACTCCGACGAAGGGGAGATTGCGGTAACGTTCCGCATAATCGAGGCCGTAACCAATGACGAACAGGTCCGGGATGGTGAAGCCCACGTAGTCCGCGCGGATTCTCTCGGCGCGGCGCGCGGGCTTGTCGAGCAAGACGCACGTTTTGGTGCGGCGGGGCTTGAGTTGACGCAGCTTCGCCAGCACGCGCTTCATGGTGCGGCCGGTGTCGAGGATGTCGTCCACCAGCAAGACATCGCGTCCGCGCACGTCCAGGCGGAGTTCCTTGGTGAAGATCAGTTCGCCGGAGGTCGTCCCCATGCCGTAGCTGGACACGCCAATAAAATCCAAACGCAGCGGGAGCGATAGATGCCGGATGAGGTCGGCGAGAAACATCACCGTGCCGTTGAGCAGCGAGACGACGACCATCTCGCGGCCGCGAAAGTCCCGCTCGATCTCCGCCGACAAACCGCGGATGCGCCGGGCAAGCTGGCGCTCCGTGATAAGGATGCGTTCGACTTCGTCACGCCACGGGGCGGGGACATCTCCTTTTCTCCCTTTCGCCCGGCTCGGAGCGTTCATGTGGTCGGATGGGCGAGACAACTGCTCAGATGTGCTTCGAGTCCGCGTGGTCCTTCTCCGTGTAGCCGGACTCCTGGCGTTTGAAGTTCACTTCGTTCTTCTTCACGTACGCGTTGAAAACATCGTCCGCGCTCATTCCCAGCACCTGCGCCATGCTGATCAGGAAGTGGAACAGGTCCACGACTTCCACGCGCGCGTTCTGTTCGTCGAACTTCTGGTACTTGGCCCACCACTTCCACGGCACACTGTCGGTCAGTTCAGCCAGTTCCTGGGACATGGCGCGACAGTAATTAAGAGTCCATTTGGTCTTGTCCTCGTCACTCATGCCCTCGGTCTGCACGCCGATGCGTTGGTTGAGGGTCTGTTGCATGCGGAAAAGTTCACGGAGTTGGTCGGGTTGCTGCATGAGGCGAGGATTTCAAGGCACGGATGGGAAGCAAGAGGAAAGGTGAGCCGTGGTGGTGCGTGAGGCGTGAACAGGAGTGTTACCACCGCGCGATCCTCACGCACCACGCACCAAGTCTCTCCCCAACTTTGCCCTTTGAACTTCGCCCCTTGCCCGCCTATAACCATCGCCATGTTGACGACGTTTTTCTCCCAGGGCGGGCCCATGATTTGGGTCATCCTGCTCGCCGGTGCCGTGGCCGTCGTCGTCTTCATCGAGCGCGTGCTGCATTATCACCGCGCGCAGATTAACTCGGTCGAGTTCCTCAACGGCGTGCGCAACGTGATCAAGCGCGACAACGTCGTCGAGGCCGTATCCATCTGCGACGCCACGCCCGGCCCGGTCGCGCGTCTGGTGAAGGTGGCCATCATGAACCGCGAGAAAGGCCGCGAAGGCATGCGCGAAGCGTTGGAGGAAGCCGGCCTCATCGAGGTGCCGCCGCTGGAGGACAAGCTCAACCTGCTCGCCACGATCGCGCAAGTCGCCCCGCTCATGGGACTGCTCGGCACCGTCCTGGGCTTCATCAAGATTTTCACCGCCTTGCAAACCAAGACCACCATCCCGACCATGCAGGACCTGTCCGGCGGCGTCTGGCAGGCCCTCATCTGCACCGCAGCCGGCCTGGCGCTGGCCATCCCCGCTTACGCCGCCTACAACTATCTGGTCAGCCGCGTCAATGCCATCGTGCTCGACATGGAGAAGGCGGCGACCGAGATCACGAACATCCTGGCCGACACCCTCGGCCGCAAAGCCTGATGAGATTTCCGCACAACGCCAAGATTTACCGCGGTCAGATCGACGCCGCGCCCTTCCTGGGCGTGTTCTTTCTGCTCATCATTTTTCTGCTGCTGAATTCCTCATTTGTTTTCACACCCGGCGTGCCCATCACCCTGCCTGAAGGCGTGAACCTCCCGGGCACTGACAAACCGACCGCGGTCGTCGCCGTCGATCCCAGCGGACATTTTTATTTTGAGAACCAGTTGTGCGACGAGGCGCGGCTCAAGGAACGTTTGCGGGACGCTGTGCAACGCAGCCCCGATCCGGTGACGCTCATCGTGCAAATTGACAAGGACGCAAAAGCGGGCGTGCTGGCGCGGCTCGGCGCAATGGCAGCTTCGTTGGGCATCCGCGAAATGCTTCAAGCGGTGCGGCCGCCGGTTACGCCGGTGCCGGCGCCCAACCCGCCCACCCCATGAACCGCAGGTTTGGAGTCCCCGCTTTAACCGGTATCGCATTCCGCCGACTGAAGCCGGGACTCCAAGCCCGCACCTTCAGTTCCTGGCCTCAGCGAGCGTCCATCGTTGGAGGTCCAGGCTCCCGATGAACTCCGCCACGCTTGAACCCGTGCGTTGGACGCGCCGTCGCTGGCTGTACGCCGTGGCCGCCGTGTTCCTGCTCCAAGCGGGCCTGGTGTTCCTGCTCGGCCCCCGACCGCAACGCCTGCCGGAGCCACCCATCTTCCGCACGGCTATCCGGATGCTAACCGATCCCGCGGTTCAACTCGACTCCATGGCCGGGGGCATGGAAGACCCGGCGTTGCTCGCGCTGCCCAGCCTGCGTGGATTCTCCGGCCCAGCCTGGTTGACCTTCCCGCCGCTTGAGTATCAGCCCGCGGAATGGGTCGAACCGCCGCACTGGCTGCCGTTGGACAGCAACGGCCTCAGTTCCACTTTTTCCCGCTTCGTTGCGACCAACCGCATCTCGCCTCCGCTTATCGCGGACAAACCACTGCCGCCGCTGCCACGCTACGAGCCGAACTTCCCGAACGAACCGCTGCCGACCCAATCCCGTCTCCGTATCGAGGGAGATTTGGCCAGACGGCCATTACTTGCTCCCATTGAACCACCGTCCTGGCCGCACACGGAAATGCTTTCCAACACAACCATTCAAGCTTCCGTCGATGCCGCCGGCTTCACGTTCTCGGCGGTGCTGCTGGTTGGAGGCGGTTTGAAGGAAGCTGATGCCCACGCGCTCAAGCTCGTATCCGCCGCCAGGTTCCGTCCGCTGCCCCGCGTCCAACGTGGGCCTGATGGGACTGGCCCGATGAGCTGGGGCCGTTTCGTCTTCCAATGGCACACCTTGCCGCCGCCGGCGACCAATCTCTCCTCCGCCCTGCCGTGATATGACGCCCGACAAGCTGCTGTTCGGTTACACCGTCATCCTGCTGCTCTCCGTGGGAGTGGTGGCCTTGTATTCAGAACGGCGGCGGCGATGGTTCGGACCAAGACCGAGTGACGACCGCGTGTTCCGCTGCGAGAAGTGCGCTTACGTCTATACCGACGACCCCGACGTGGACCGCTCCCGTTGCCAGCAATGCGGGACGTTAAACGAGGCAATTAAGTTTTAGTCCGTGGTCAGAGGGCGCAGCCAGGGCCAGGACTCACGTTGCAGTGACCGCTTTGGGCTGGCGCGCAGAGGTCGAGAGCGTTCTCCAAGCTGACCAGCCGGCGCAGCAGCGAGCGATAATGACGGTAGGCTTCCGGCCCGTGTTCCGCCGACAACAAATGATACAACTCATGTTCCGGCAAATCCGGCGGAGCCGCGCCGCGGGGAACGTGAATGCCGCGGCGAGTGAGCCGGGGCGCGGCAATTAACACAAGCAGCGAACTGACGCTTTGCACTCCAGCCTCCAGATCACGGAGGCCGTCCCGGAGGATTTCCCCGCCGGGCAGATGCTCATACATCGTTCAGCCCTCCGTTCAAGCTAACTCCCCGTCTTCACTTCCACAATATCATGCGTTCCCGCTTCGCGAATTCCAGCGGGGCTGACGCGGATGAACCGCGCCTTCTCGCGCAACTGCGCCAGGTTCGACGCGCCGAGATAGCCCATACCCGATTGGATGCCGCCAATCAATTGCGTGAGCACCGCGTCCACCGAAGCCGTTGCCTCCTTCAGCGCTTCCACGCCTTCCGGCGCGACCTTCGCGGGCGCGGTAGTCGAATGGCCGTAGCGCGCCGCCGAGCCGGCCTTCATCGCCGCCAGGCTGCCCATGCCACGGTATTGTTTGTAGAGCTTGCCGTTGATTTCCAGAATCTGCCCCGGCGCTTCCGGGCTGCCGGCGAAGATGCCGCCGCAAATCACCGCGTGCGACAGCGTGAGCGCCTTGACGATGTCACCGGACTTCGTGATGCCGCCGTCGGCGATAATGCTCACGCGCCGGGCTTCCGCCACACGCGAGGTCACGTAAAGCGCCGTGAGTTGCGGGATGCCCACCCCCGCAACGACGCGCGTCGTGCAAATCGATCCCGGCCCCTGGCCCACCTTGATGGCATTTGCTCCCGCTTCCGCCAGAAACTCCACTCCGGCCGCGCTGGTTACGTTGCCGGCGACGATCGGCAGCCTCGGAAACGCGTCGCGGATCATTTTCACCGTCTCGCCCACGCCCTTGCTGAAGCCGTGCGCCGTCGAGACGGCGATGACATCCACGCCGCGCTCCACCAGCGCGCCAACGTGTGCGACGATGCGTTCGCGGTCAAGCTCGCCAAACATGTTGCGCGTGGCCGACACCGCCGCGCCACAAAGCAGCCGGAACTTCGCGTCGCGCGCCGGCTTGAACTGCGCCTTTTTCTCCTGGGTAATGCGCTCCACGTCGCTCATCGTGAAGAGGCCGTGCAGCCGGTCGCCCTCGTCCACCACCAGCAACTTGTGGATGCCGGGATGGTCGGTAAAAAATTTGTCCGCGCGCGCGATGGGGTCCTTGCTGATTTCCTTCTTGCTGATCGTGTGAACCTGGTCGCGCGGCGTGAGCGACTCGATGACTTTGCGCCTGGCGTAGCGCTGCTTGACGACGTGGCCGGGCAGGAGGCCAAGCAGCCTGCCCGATTCCTCCACCACCGGGAACGTGCGGAACTCGAACTTTCGCTCCTCGACCATCTTGAGCACGTCGCCAATCAACTGCTCTGGCGAAACCTTGATCGGTTCCTGGATTAGCCCGTGGACATGGTTCTTCACGCGACTGACTTCCGAGAGCTGCTGGCGCTCCGGCATGTTGTAATGAATGAGTCCGAGCGCGCCGTTCAGCGCCATGGCGATGGCCATGCGCGACTCGGTCACGGTGTCCATGTCCGCCGAAATGATGGGGATATTCAGGCTCAACCCGTCGGCCAGCACGGTATCGAGTTGCGTATCGCGCGGAAGGATTTCGGAATACAGCGTGGCCAGCGTGACGTCATCGTAGGTCAGCGCCAGATCGGAATGGGCGGCGAAGAAGGCGTCCGCCGGCTTGTAGAAGCTGGCGTCCGTGTCGGAAATCGCTCGCGAATTTGCCATGTCAATAGATGCCCGAGCCGGGCCGGGGAAGGCAAGGAGGAATGTGGAAGTGGCTCAGTTTGGTGGGGCGAGGCTACTGACGAGCCGGCTCGCTCCACCGGATGTTGCAAACTGAGCCACTACCAGGAATGTTCAATGAGGGCTGAGTGAGGCATCGTCGTCCACATTGCCCCTTGCTCCACCGGGCGCTTCTCCGCAACATCCGCGCGTTACCGGCCAATGAATGAACCCGCTGCCAGGCTGTCGCCCCGCGAAGAACGTTTCGAGCAAGCCCGGCAACGGGCCGGGTTGTTTCTGGCGCCACTGATCCTGCTCGTGCTTTGGTTTGCGCCCCTGCCAGGTTTGAAAGAACCAGCGCATCGTCTGCTCGCCATCCTCGGCGCGGTGGTTACACTGTGGGTTACGGAATCGCTGCCGCTTCCGATCACAGCCCTGCTTGGGCCGACGCTTTGCGTGCTGGCCGGCATCGGCCCGGCGAAAGAAGTGTTTCGGGGCTTCGCCGATCCCATCATCTTCCTGTTCCTTGGCAGCTTCCTGATCGCAGAAGCGATGCTCCACCACGGTTTGAACCGCCGCATTGCCTTTCAGGTGCTCGCCTTTCCCTTCGTCGGCGACAGTCCCGCGCGGCTCTTGACGGCATTTGCCATCATCACGGGAACCATCTCAATGTGGGTGTCCAACACCGCGACCACGGCGATGATGTTCCCCATCGCCGTCGCCATTCTTGCGGAGATGGCCCGGCAGCAAAGCGCGAGCACGGGCCGCGAAATCCATTTCACGCAATTGAAGTTTGGCACCGGCTTGATGTTGGTCACAGCTTTCGCGGCGTCCATCGGCGGACTGGGAACGCCGGTCGGCACGCCGCCCAACCTGATTGGGCTGGGACTGATCAAACAGCACCTGGAGATTGAAGTCCCGTTCTTTCAATGGATGTGCTTTGGCGTTCCTCTGACCGTTGTGCTCGTTGCGTTCCTGGCGTTCTATCTCAACCGCGTCTGCCCGGCCGAACCAGGACTGCTCACCAACAGTGGCGACTGGCTGCGCGGAGAGAAAGCGAAACTTGGCGCGCTCCGCCGTGGCGAAAAGAATGTGCTGCTGGCGTTCGGCCTCACTGTGCTGCTCTGGCTGGCGCCGGGGTTTCTCGCTTTGGCGCTGGGCCAGGAACATCCCGCCGCCGAATGGATGAACCGACATTTTCCAGAGGCGATTGTAGCCCTGCTCGGCGGCCTGTTGCTCTTCGTGCTGCCGGTGAACTTTCAGCGCGGCGAATTCACGTTGAGTTGGCGCGAAGCCATGCGCATCGATTGGGGAACTATCCTGTTGTTCGGCGGCGGCCTCGCGTTGGGTGAATTGATGTTCTCCACAGGCCTCGCGCGATGGCTGGGCGAAGGACTGGCCCACGCGTTGCAAGCCCATTCCGCCCTCGGCCTGGTGATGTTGTTCACGGCGGTGGCCATTGTTCTTTCCGAAACCACCTCCAACACCGCTTCCGCCACCATGGTCGTGCCCGTGGCCATCGCCGTGGCACAAGCCGCCGGAGTGGACCCATTGCCGCCCGCAATCGCCGCCTGCCTCGGCGCATCGATGGGTTTCATGCTGCCGGTTTCCACGCCGCCCAACGCCATCGTCTATGGGTCCGGCTGCGTGCCGTTGCTCAAGATGGTGAAGCACGGGCTGGTGCTGGATTTGGTTGGCTTCCTGGCCATCGTTCCGGTAGCAACGTGGCTTGTGCCGTGGCTGCTGAAAAAGTGAAACGCGACTCATGCCCGGCCTTTGAATTATGAAACGTCTGCTCTGTTCCATTTTCCCGCTGATTTGTGTCCTGTCCGTCTCTTCTGGTCGGGCCACGATGCCGCCAGCCTGGGCCATCGACACCCTGGCCGAAGACTACCTCGCGGTGCGCGAAACGGGCGGCTTCAGCCAACGCCTCACCATGCCGGAAGCACTGGCCGTCCAAAAAAGCTTTGTCAGGAAACTGCAGCCGAAACTCGGCAAGCCCGTCGGATACAAGGTCGGCCTCGTCACCCGCGAAGCCCAGCAACGCTTCGGCGTCGATGCGCCGTTGCGCGGGGTGTTGCTGGAAAAAATGCTGCTGCCCAATCAGGCGGAAGTCCCGGCCAACTTCGCCGTCCGTCCCATCCTCGAAGCCGACCTCGTCGTAGTGGTGAAGAACAAGGCCATCAACGACGCGCGATCCATTCCCGACGTGGCCGCCCAAATCAAAGAGGTCGTCGCGTTCATCGAACTGCCGGACTCTTACATCGCCACCAATCCTCCGCCCACCGGCGCGATGCTGGCCGCCGGCAATGTCGGCGCGCGGCTCGGCGTGCTCGGCCAACGCCTGCCGGTGCGCGACGCGGCGGCTTTCGCCCAGGCATTGGCCAACATGAAAGTGAGGATGGTGGATTCCACCGGGACGGAATTGGGCCGGGGCGAAGGCCGCGTCATCCTCGACCATCCGCTCAACGCCGTTCTCTGGCTGATGGAGGAACTGCATCAGGCGGGCGTCAAACTCAAAGCAGGTGATCTCATCAGCCTTGGTTCCATCAAGGCGGTTCCCGTGCCCGCTGGGAAAAGTGTCACCGTCAAATATGAGGGCCTGCCCGGCGGGCCGATGGAAGCGACCGCGCACTTCCGATGAACCGACGGAGTGCGCTCGTCCCCAGACGCAGAAACAGGCGAACGAAAAGGGCTGAAGAACCTTCTACACGCTTGGAGATTCATGCGCCGCTGCGTCTGGGGATGGGCGCACCCCGGCAAATCCCCATCGCCTCACGAACTACTTCGCTTCCAACTGGCGGGCTGCCGCCCGCTTTGCCGCCAACCGCTTTACCAGTTCATCCGCTACCACGCCCGCGAGGATCACTGCTCCGATGATGGCGAACTCCAGGTGCGTCGGGATGCCGAGGATATTGATGGCATTGTAGAGCACGCGCATCACTGCCGTGCCGATGATGACGCCGATGATGGTTCCCTCGCCGCCACGCAAACTGCACCCCCCGAGCACGGCCGCCGCGATGGCGTAAAGCTCGTAGAATTCTCCGAGGCCAGAGGGTTGGATGGAGTTCAAGTTCAGCGAAAATAAAATCCCGCCCACGCCCGCCACCAACGAGCAGATGACGTAAGCGAGAATCTTCATACGATCGGTGTCGATGCCACTGAAGCGGGCGGCGGTTTCATTGCGGCCCAACGCCAGAAGGTAACGACCCCAGATCGTCCGTTCGAGGAAGACATGCGCCAGCACTGCCACGGCCAGCAGGATGAACACCGAGAAAGGCAATGCGAAGGTGCCGGTGATTTGCAGCTTTCCGATGGCAAGCTGGCGCAGTCCATCGAAGCTGCTGCCAAAACCCTGGCTCTGATCGTCGGTAATGTAACGCGTAATGCCGCGGTAGAGCAGCAAGCCGCAGAGCGTCACTACGAACGGTTGTAAGCGAACTTTCGTGATGAGCAGGCCGTGCGAGAGACCGATGAACAGGGATACCAATACCACCGCCAGCAACGTCGCCGGCACGCTCCAGCCTTTGTGCGTCAGCAGCCACGCCATCAACGACCCAACCAGTCCGATGACCGACCCAATCGAGAGGTCGATCCCGCCCGTGATGATGACGAACGCCACGCCGATGCTGATGATGCCGAAGAGCGATGTCCACGAGATCAGGTTCTCGAGGTTGTAAGCGCTGACAAACTTGTCGTTGATGAGCGCCGTCGCAGTGAATACGACAATGAGAAGGCCGAAGATGCCCAGGAGCTTTTTCATCGTTTGAACGAGACCAGAACCGTGATCAAAGGTTTAACGCTTGAAAAGGTAAATGGTTCAAAAGCAGCGCGGCTCGTTCAATGCCTTCCTTGGTTGGTTGCCAGGCGCATCACTGCCTCCTCGGTCAATTCCCCGCGGGACAGCTCACCCGCGATCCGCCCTTGGCACATCACCAGCGTCCGGTCGCTCATGCGGAGCACTTCCTCCATTTCGCTACTCACAAACAAAATGGCCACGCCACGGCCCGCCAGTTCCTCCATTAGCCGGTAAATCTCCTGCTTGGCACCGACGTCGATGCCGCGCGTTGGTTCGTCGAGCAGCAAAACTTTCGGCTCGAGCGCGAGCCATTTGGCGAGCGCGACTTTCTGTTGGTTGCCGCCAGAGAGGTATTGCACGAACTGGCCCAGACTGGGCGTCTTCACGTTCAGTTGCTTCGTCATGCGCCCGGCGATCTCGTCTTCGCGCCACGAGTTGCGGAAGCCGGCGCGGGATTGGCGATTCAGGCTGACCAGGGTAGTGTTTTCCCCTACGGCCATTTCTAGAATCACGCCTTGTTGCTTTCGATCCTCCGGCACCAGGGCAAGGCCGGCGCGAATGGCGTCCATCGGGGAACGCACTTCGACAAGCTTGCCCGCGATTCGCACTTCGCCGCCCTGGGCGCGGTCGATACCAAACAACACACGTAACAGTTCCGTGCGTCCGGCGCCCACGAGGCCGGCCACGCCCACAATCTCACCGGGCCGCAGTGTGAAGTTCAATTCATGCCGGGGATTTGCCGGCGTGCGAAGCGCGCGGGCTTCCAACGCCATTGTAGCATCCGGCGTGAGCCGGATCTGACTTTCTCCGGAGGAAGAATGATCCGGCTCACACCGGATGCTACGATGGATCACGAGCTCACGCCCGACCATCAGCTTTACCATCGCGTCGTGGTTAATCTGGTCGTCCTGAAGTTCTCCAGCGTTCTCGCCGTCGCGCAAGACCACCACGCGGTCGGCCAGTTCCTTCACCTCGCCGAGGCGGTGCGAGATATAGACGATGCTCACGCCGCGCGAGCGCAGTTCCTTGATCACGCGATAGAGCTGCTCCGTCTCGTGCTGGCTGAGGCTGGAGGTAGGCTCGTCCATGATGAGCACGCGCGCTTTTGCGCTCAGCGCCTTGGCAATTTCGACCATCTGCTGCCGACCCAGCGACAGCGTGCTGACCAGCGTACGCGGCGAACAATCCAGCCCGACTTGTTCCAGGAAACGCGTCGAGTTCGAGTAGAGCTGTCCACGATGGACGAAGCCGAAGCGCTGCGGCTCGCGGCCGAGGAAGATGTTCGAGGCCACGTCGAGATTGTCCGCAAGGTTCAGCTCCTGATGAATGAGCGCGATGCCGAGATGTTCCGCCGCGCGCACGCTGTCGATGCGAACGGACTTGCCTTCGAGCAGAATCTCGCCACTGTCCGGCTCCTGCACGCCGGCGAGGATTTTCATCAGCGTGCTCTTGCCCGCGCCATTCTCGCCGATAACCGCCAGCACTTCGCCGCGCTCCAGCGTGAGCGAAACATCGTGCAACGCGCGCACGCCGGGGAAGCGCTTGGACAGAGAGCGGGCTTCGAGGACAGCGGCCACAGGTTTAACGCAAAGACGCGAAGGCGCAGAGACGCAAAGTTGAGAGGGGCATGAGATGGCGGCTGCTTACGGCTGAGATAACGCTGGAATGCGATCGACTTGATTAGATTCTTTCAGACCGTTCACGATTCGATAGATAACATTCTTCACATAGCGCTCACCGAAGTTGATAACGAGGCCAAGCTTAAGTCCGGTCAGTCGCAAATAGGTCAGCATCTGTGCCTCGAACACAGAGTTCCATTCCGTCACTGCTTTGTTATCCACCAGAACCAAGTTCTCAACCTTCATGTCCAATCGGAGTGGTCTTCGAAGAACACGGCCCTTGTAAATGATACGCACGGGAAGTTGGCGTTCGACACAAAGCCCGCGCAGCTTCAATTCCTCCGCCAACGCCTCCTCATAAACATCTTCAAGCAGCCCTGGGCCACCCAATTCCCGATGAACTTCAATCGCCCCGTTGATAATGATCCGGCTAATTTCGTTCTCGGTCATATCTCATCCCCTGCGTCTCTGCGCCTTCGCGTCTTTGCGTTAAGAAGGTTCACTTCCCCGCTTCTTGCATCTTCTTGAGGTCGGCCCAGAACTTTTCCACGTTGATTTTGCGGACTTCGACGATCGGCACTTCGTGGAAGCCGCCCGCGGGCAACACGGATTTGTTACCATTGGCCAGGCCATTGAGGATACGGACGGACTCGTAGCCGTAGTAGTAAGGCTGTTGGCTGACGGTGCCGAAGACGTGGCCGTCGATGATTCCCTGGAGCACGGCGTTCGCCTCGTCGAAGCTGACGATTTTGATTTTGCCAACCTTGCCGGCTTCCTTCGCGGCTTCAAGGCAGAGGGGAGAATTGTAGGCAAAGAGGCCGACCATGCAGGCGAGGTCGGGCGTGCTGGCCATTGCGTCCTGCGCGTTGGCCTTGGCGCGGGCATAGTCGAAGTTGTCGGTGCGCGTGTCGGTGATGGTGTATTTGGCGCCGCTCAAGGCCTTGCCCGGCGGATCGTAGTTCAGCTTGCCCAGGGATTGCATCGGACGGTCGAGCAATTCGTCAATAACGCCCTGGCGGCGCTGTTGCGCGTTGAGCTGTTCGAGGCGACCGACGAAGATCATGATCTTGCCGCCGTTGGGCAATGCTTCCTTCACCAGCTTTCCGGCGGCACGGCCGGCCTTGTAGTTGTCCATGCCCACGAAACAAAGGCGCTTGCTGTCGGGCGCATCGGAATCGTGCGTGATGACGGGACAGCGCGCGGCGACTTCGTTGATCAAATCGACCTGGTTCTTGGCGTCCACCGGGCTGATGGCGACGCCGTCGATGCCACGGGCAAGCAGGCCCTCAACCATGCGCTTCTGATCCACCGCGCCTTTCGGCGGCATGAGCACTTCGCACTCGACGCCGAATTCCTTCTCCGCGGCACGCACACCGGCAGCCGCGGTGTTCCAGAATGGGTCCACGCCGTTGGTGACGTAGGCGAGTTTCTTTTTCTTGCCGGCGGCGGGTTTGGCTTCGGCAGCTGATTGAGGAGCAGCGGAGTCGGAGGACTTGTTGCAGGCGCTCAAGCTGAGCAGGAACGCGGAGAGAAGGAAGGTCAGGAATCGATTGGTCGTAGTCATGATGGAAAACATTTGTTCGTGAGTGACACTTGGTCCGCCCTCACCCCGGCCCTCTCCCCCAGGAGAGGGAGCGTTTGGACAAGCTCCGTAGGAGCGAAATCTTTGTAGAAACGAACCCACCCATAATCGTTTCAAGCCCGGTCGGGGCGGCATGTTCCAAGCGATGTCGCTCCTACGGAGCTTGGGAGTCTTCCTGGCTCTTGAACTACAAAGATCACGCCCCGCCGGGGCTGAACTACAATGGCAGCAGAGTCGAGTTGAGGGCAGGCGTTCATCGCTCATCGCGTCGGGTTTCACGACACCGTCATCCCGCCGTTCACATGCAAGCTCTGGCCGGTGATGAACGATGAGGCATCGCTCGCCAGGAACGTCACCGCGCCGGCCAAATCGTCTGGCACACCCCAGCGATTCGCTGGGATAAGCGCACGGTATCCGTCCTTCTCAGACTGCGGATCATTCGCGTGGCGCTCGACGGGAATCCAGCCGGGACAAATCATGTTCACGGTGATGCCCCAGCGCGCAACTTCGGTGGCGAGGCTGCGGTGGAAACCGTTCTGCCCGCCCTTAGCCGCGACGTAAGCGGTGAAATTCGGCACACCGCGCTCCACGACTTCCGAACCGATGTTGATGATGCGGCCCCAGCGTTGCTTTTTCATGTGCGGCAGGCAGGCGCGCGTGATCAGGAAAGGGCTTTTGATGAAGAAATCCACCATGCTCTGGAAGAAGTCCCAGTCGTATCCCTCGATGGGCTTGTGTGGCTGATCGCAGGTGGCGTTGATGACCAGGATGTCGATGGGGCCGAATTGCTCGGCGATCTGTTTCGTCATCCGGTCCACTGAGTCTTCGTCCGTCACGTCCGCTTGCACGAGCATTCCGTCCAGCTTCTGGCTCTTGTAATCCGCGAAAGCGCGTTCGGCGATTTCGCGGTTGTTGAGGTAGTTGAAGGCGACCTTGGCCCCGGCCCGGCCCAGCGCGACAGCCATCGCGCGGCCCAGTCCGCGGCTACTTCCGGTGACCAAGGCGACGCGGCCGGCTAATGAGAATGGATTGGAGGTCATACGTCAGTTGCTGTGACGCGAGGCTAGGTTGGGCTGGGAGAGAGGACAAGAAAGAGTTTCAACCACGGATGGACACCGATGAACACGGATATCGAAGAGGAGCGCGGGTTATGGCCCGTTTGCATTTCGCGGGCACTCGAAGCTGCAAGCGCTCAGCCCCCACCTGTGTTTCTGCGCCCCAGGACCGGCGCACTCCAGTTGATCAGCGGGCTTGTTCCACGACGGTCAACGTATCGAGCCTGGCGTTCGCAACCTTCTGCTTCTGGCCGCCGGGCCAGGTGATTTCCAGATCGTCGAATCGAGTGGCTTTGCCAAGGCCGATAGTGACGGGAAGTTCAGATTGAGAGAAGTAGCTGCGTGTGGGCATCACCTGGGCCGAGAGCGTTTCACTACCGCGACGGGCTTTTACCCACGCTCCGATCGCGTCGCGATTTCCCTTGGCGCCGATGAGTTTCAGGCGCAGGTAGTGATGGCCGAGGCTCTGGTCGTTGCGCAGGAGCAGGGGCGTGCCGTTGACTTGCGCGAGGACAACGTCGAGATCGCCGTCGCCGTCGATGTCCGCGTAGGCAGAGCCGCGTCCGACGATGGGCTTGAATAAATCTCCGCCCGCCTTTTCCGGCGGAACGACCGAGAAGCCGGCGCCGTGGTTCCAGAACAATTGGGCCGGCTGATGGTATTTCTGGCTGGCCTGAATCTTCGCGATTTCCTCTTCGAGGTGACCGTTGGACGTGAGCAGGTCGAGGCGACCGTCGAGATCGTAGTCGAAGAAGAACAGGCCGAACTTCAGGAGCAGCCGGCTGGCGGGGCCGACGCCTTCCTGAATCGCCTCGTCCACGAAGCTGCACGGGTCACGCTGCGAGACGTACATGGCGGTCATTTCGTTCGCGAAGTTTCCGATGCCGATGCCCAGCGTGCCGTCGTTGCGATAGCGGGCCGTGTCGATACCCATTGCGCCGCGGGTCTGGCCGTTCACGTCGAAGGCAACACCGGACAGCGCGCCGATTTCCTTGAACGTGCCGTCCTGCGCGTTGGTGAAGACAAAGTTCTGCACCGTGTCGTTGGCGACGATGAAGTCCATCCAGCCGTCGTTGTTCAAGTCCACGGGAGCGACGCCGAGTGTTTTGGCCACGGGCACACCCGTCGCCGGATTCTTCACCTGCACACCGCTCTTCGCGGACACGTCGCTGAACTTTCCACCGTCATCGTTGTGATAGAGAGCCGGGAACGCGCCCTGGAAACTCATCGGCTGGCCGTAGGCGCGCGTGGTGCCGTCGATTTTATAGCCGACCTCAAAGTCGATTTCGCGCGACCAGCGCACGTAGCGGCCAACGAACAGGTCGAGCCGGCCGTCATTGTCATAGTCGAACCATGCGGCGCAGGAACTCCAGTCGGACGGCAACCCGCCGACGCCGGCGTCCTTCGTCACGTCGGCGAATTTGCCGCCGCCGAGATTGCGGAACAGCCGGTTTCCCCCGACGCCCGTGACGAACAAGTCGGCCAGCCCGTCGTTGTCGAAGTCGCCGACCGCCGGGGCCATGCCGTAGAAACCCACGTCGAGACCGGAGCCAGCCGTCGCATCCGCGAACCTGCCTTTGCCGTCGTTGCGATAGAGCGCCACCGTGTGCGGCCTGGCGGCTTTCTTGGGCGCCCAAGGCCAGTCGGTGCCGTTGATGAACAGCAGGTCGGCATCGCCGTCGTTGTCGAAGTCGAAGAACGCCACTCCGCCACCCATTGTCTCTGGCAGCAGCTTATCCCCGTATGCGCCGCTGTAGTGGACAAAGTTCACCCCGGACGAAGCGGTGACGTCGGTGAATTTCGCCACCGGCACCTCTGGCACGGTGCGCGTTGGCGCCGTCGGCGCGGTAATGCTCGTCATCTGCGTGGGTCTGGCTACCGGCTTCTTGCGCAACACGGCCCAGGCTCCGGCTCCAAGCGCAACGATCACCAGCAGCGCGATGAATGACCCGCGAAATGCGCGGCCAATGACGCGGTCGTCGGCGTGAACCAATTCCTCCTGCTCATCGGATGAATGTTTGCTCGTTGGGTCGTTCATGGAAACCTGGTGATGTTTTGCCTTACGAAGGCAGCGGCGTCAGCGGAAAGCCCAGCAACTCCGCGGCGTCGCGCATCCGTTTGTCGCCGGTGGCCAGCGGCCAGTCCTGGGTTTGATCGGCGCTGGCCAGATGCAACGCGTCCAGCGAACGCAGCGGCACCTTCGGGTGACAAACTTCCAGGATACGATTGGCCCGTTTGAAAATCGCCGGCCCCATCGGCAACAGTTCGATCACGTCGCTCATCACGTTTCGGTCAAATGCCCCCCATACCTTACGCCTCAGCGCTGCCGTAAGACCGCCCGCGCGTTCTTTGGCCAGCAGGGCAGACCAGACCTCGGTGTACGCCAGAACGGACGAGCAGACCGTCTGCCCGTCCGTCTGTTTTCCGTAGAACTCGCTGTCCGGCTCGCGCGCGAATAATTTCACCAGGACCGAAGTATCGAGATACATAGTCAAGCCCGGCCATCGCGATCTTCGCGGACAAGTCCCTCGGCGGCTGGAGCACCGCGCCTGAGCGGCTGGGAGCGCAACAACTCCCAATCCATCCGAAACGACTGCCGTCGCGAGCGCACCGGCACCAGCTTGGCCTTGGGTTGCCCGTCGCTGGTGATGATGACTTCGTTGCCGCGCGCCGCCTCTTCGAGCAGACTCGAAAGCTGGTCCTTGGCCGTGCGCACATTCACGACCAGTTCGGCCCCTTCAAGCGCGGTGGCAGTTTCCTGCAGAGCCATCGGTTCAACCCCCGCAGGCGGGTATTTGAAGACCTTTCTTTTCATGGCGCCGATTGTGGCCTCATGTGGCCACAATGTCAAGTTTGCTCTTCGGCAGCTTCATGGAGGAGGCGGTTCGCTATGCAAGGCAACGCGGCGACCGCCGGATTCAAGCTCTGGCGCACCGGCGCGTTGCAGTGAGTAAATCACAATCGCCTGCGCCGCGTGGTCGGCAGCGGGGTTGGCGCGACGGGCAATGGTGACAGCGCGATCGCGCGCGTTGTCGTCCACGCGATAGCGCTCGTGCAGCGCACGGTGCTCGGCGGAAAGCTTCGAGTCGCCGAGTTGCTCGTAGATGAGCGCGAGGTTGTAATGCGCCGGCACATTCTCGGCGTCGATGGAGAGCGTTGCCTTGAATCGTTCCACGGCCTGACGGAGAAAACCTTCCCGGGCGGCCTTGTCCGCCTCGCCGCGCTCCATCTTGGCTCGCTCGAAGAGCGTCTGGCCAAGTTCGTTAATGACTTCATAGTCGCGGCTGAAATCAAACCCGCGCTGGTCCAGTTCAGGATAACGATCTTCGAGAATGCTGCGGAACTCAGAGATAGCCTTGTCCAAAAATCCGTTTTGTTTGTTCACCAGTCCATTGAACCACGCGACCGTCCACCGGGGCGCCGGCGGGTCAAATTTCGCCGCCCGTTGGAGCGCTTCCACGGCTTCGTCCAACCGGCCTTCTTTGTAGTAAACGCGAGCCAGGTTGATTGGGCCGTCGAACCGGCCCAGCTTCTCGACCTGGGAGAAGGCGTGGCTGGCCTGGATGAGTTCGCCCTTTTCACTGCCGCGATCACCCTTGTTCAGCAGGCCGATGCCGTAATCGTTCCAACGCTGCCAGGGCGGGATTTTCGACGGCTCGTTGCTGACAGTCGCAGTGATCCCATCGATGGGGAACGTGATCGTGTCCGCTGCGATCAAACGAATCGGCAGATCGTTTGTCACGCGGAACGGCTGGCCATTGCTCCAACCGGGCGCGAAAACGTAGTTGTAATAAATGGTGTCGAACTTCCGGTAGTTCAGCATCACGTCAAAAGTCAGCGGAGCGGTCACATCCTCCGGTACCGTGAATGAGTAATGGACGACGAAGCCCGCCCCTGGCGGAATCTGGTTGTTGTAGAGCGGCGTGAAGATGTTCTGCGGATTGCGGCGATCGATACGGTTGCCATCCTTGTCGAGCATGAAGACGTTCACGAAGTGGGACCAGGGATCGACCTCCTTGAACTGTCCCAGTCCTCCGCTGCGCGCCACGACGCGCCCGCCGCTTTTGCCTTCGACGTCCACCCAGATTTCGTTCGAGTCCACCGTACCCTGCGAGAAGGGATGCGCGACGCGCAGCGTGCGCAGCACCACCTCCAGGAGATAGGTCTTTCCGCGCTTGAGTGCTGGAACAGTTGGGCGCAGTGGCGCGATAAGCGCGCTGTCGATCACCCCGCCTTCCTTCACGCCAAAGATGTCCACGCGCAGCGAATTGGTGCTGAACTTCGCGTGCTCCGGCACAATGTCCTGATCGCCGCGCACGTGGGGCAATGCGTTGTTCGCAGCGGGAAAAAGGTGGCTGTGGATGAAGCGCTGCGACTTGTTGGTGGGATTGAAGAACTGCGCCGCGAAATCCTCCGATGGCTTCAGCGGCATGTGGCAGCCGTTGCAATTCTGCTCGGCTTTCGGCGGATAGTAAAACGACCGCGCGCCATGGCCTGCGCCGCTCAACAGGAAGGTGTCATAATGGTTCTGCCCGCGGAGGAACTCCTTATAGTGGGTGACCTCAATGGGCAGACCGACCTTGTGGCAGGTTGAGCAAAACTCCTCTGATTTCATGAACGGCTTGAGGAACATTTTCTTATGAAAGTCCGGCTTGGCCTTCACGAGCTGGTTGTTAATCCACTGCAACGCCTTGTTCGTACTGTAGGCAAAAGGATAATGAATCGGCTCATCGATGGTGAAGGCCGCGTTGCCTGTGGTGTCGTTCACATGCGTGATGGCGTGGCAAGCGGTGCAGGTGATGCCGGCCTTGGCGGTCGGATGATTATGGATGTCGTAGTTCGGATCATCGAACGCCCCGCTGAAGAACGGCACCACGTCATGGCAGCCGGCGCACCAGCGGGAGGCCTTCACGCTGCCGTCGCGCTTCAACCCGACCTCGCGCGTCTCCTTCACGCTGAAGAGGTAGAACGGGTTGTTGAAAGAACTGAAGTGATGCGCGCTGTGAAACCAGCCCTTGTAGGCATCCTCGTGACACTTGAGGCAATAGTCATCCATCATCAGCGTGCGGGCTGGAATGAAGTTGCCGCTGGCCGTGCGCGCCTTCGACGGATGGAAGTATTGTTCGCCTTCCCTGGAGCCGATCTGGTTTTTCTGCGGATGCGTGGAGTGAAGAAGGACGGTCGCCAGCACCAGCGCGGCCACCGCGCCGCCAAAGCGCAATCCAATGGCCCACTTGATGCGCGGCCCGGCCAGCCGGTGAATGACATACAGCCACACCGCGAGCACCGGCGTGATAACGTGCGCCCAGTAGATGGGTTGGCGCAGCACCGGATTCTTGATGCTGAAGAAATCGAAGCGCATCAGCGCCACGCCCGTGAACAGCAACACCAGCGCGACGAAGAACAGGAGGTACCCCACGCGCACCGCGCGGCGGTTGGGCCGGTCGTGGGCGTTCTTGATGTGAATGAGGCCGAAGAGGACCACCGGCAGCACGAACAACAAGCCCAGCGCAAGATGGCCGCCGAACATCACCATGTAGAAATAGTTCTGATACGTGGTGTTCGGGTCGCCCTTAAGCCATTCGAGGAACGTGATGGCGCCGAGGTAAACCGAGTTGGCGCTCAGGAGGGCGAACGCGACGAAGATGAAATACAGCACCCAGCGCAGCCGCGGACCGACAGCGCGGACGTACTTCTTTTGCTGGGGTTGGTCTGGCAAAACGTTGTCGGTGCTCATACGTCGGACGTCAGCGCTGCGAAGCCCAAGGCTTTATCGGACTTTCTGGTCAACGCATGACTTACTCGCCCGCTGGCGCAGGCCAATCCATCTGTGGTCTGATTTTGGGGCGCTGGGGTGAACTGCTGGTTTTCATGGGTGAACCGTTAGTTCAAAACGCCGTCAGGACATCCGCCCACGCAATGGCCTTTTCCTCGCGCGTCTTCAGATTCTTCACCTTCACTTGCAAGGCGCCATCCGCCATCCGCTCCAGCCGCGCGGTGTAGGCGGCGTTTAGCTCCATCGCGCGCTTGAACTGCTTGTCTGGCTTGAGCGGCGTGAAGGAATATTCCACCACCTTGCCCGCGCCGCGCAGTTCGGTGATCAGCTTCAGAGAGTCCGCGCGCAACGTCTCGTCCTCGATCAGGCAGAACACGTCCACGCCGGCATCGAACTTCGGCAGCAGTCCCCGAGCCTTCAGCAACTCGAGCAACACCACGTCGCCCATGCCGAAGCCGAGCGCGGGCAAATTCACTTTGCCTCCGCTCATCAGCTTCACGAGATTGTCGTAGCGACCGCCGCCCGCGATGGCGCGGAACTCGCCCTTCTTGTCGAACGCCTCGAAGACGACACCCGTGTAATAGGCCAGCCCACGAATCACGTTGTAATCGATCTTCACGAAGCCGCCGAGGCCGCGCGCCGCGAGGTTGTCCAATACGTGCTGAAGCTCGGGCGTCGGTTGACTTGCGGTGATGAAGCCCTTCACCTCGTCCAGAGCGAAGCCGAGCTTATCCAGCTTCGCGCGGCTCGCGGCCGACTCCTCGCGCTCCAGCTTGTCGATGATTTGGTAGAAGTCGTAGGACTTCGCCGGGTCGGAGCAGCGTTGCGCAAAGAACTGTTGCCACGCCTGCCGGCTGCTCAGGCGGATGACGAAATCGTCCTCGGTCAGCTTGAGCGAGCGCAGCGAATCGATGAGCAGCGCGATGATCTCCGCGTCCGCCGCCGGATCGTTCTCGCCGATGATGTCCGCGTTGAACTGGAAGTGCTCGCGCAGACGTCCCTTCTGCTGGCGTTCGTAGCGGAATAGTTGCGGGATGGCGAACCACTTGATGGGCTTCTTGTAGGCGCGCTCGTGGGCCGCGACCATGCGCGCCAACGTAGGCGTCATCTCCGGGCGGAGCGAGATGGCGCGCTCGCCCTTGTCGATGAAGTTGTAGAGCTGGCCGACGATTTCGTCGCCGCTCTTGGTGGTGAAGAGTTCGAGCGGTTCTAGCGGCGGGCCGTCGTATTCGCGGAAGCCGTAGCGCCGCGCGGCGCCGCGCCAGCGGTCGAAGATGTATTGGCGCGCATCGGCGCTCCAGACATCGGTGTGCGGGAGCGGCTCAGGATAGAAATCGCGAAAACCAGGTAGTCGGTCCATGCGTTAGGAGTAGCGATTAAATAAATCTTCTGTCGGCCAGTCGGTCACATTCTCGGCGGCCTGGCGGAGGACAGAATCAAAATCTGTGTCGGCGAGTGCTTTCGGCTCAGGGCGCAAGTTGAAGAGCACTGCCATGCTTATTCCGCTCGTGCGCCGCACGAGGAACGTGTTGCTACCCGGCATGTCGCCGTAGTGCCAATAATTCGCCTTACCGCTCTTGCCCACTGGCCTCACAGACCAGCCGCATCCATAGTAGACATCCTCCAGCGAGCCGTCATCCTTCCGGGATACTGGAGGCGATGGAGGCGCATACATGGCCGCGAAGCTTGCAGGCTTGAGCAACGGGCTGTGCTGCGAATTATCGAGTGCTGCTGCGAAGCGGCCCAAGTCAACCACTGAGGCAATCCAACCTCCGCTTGCATCCGTTGCTTCGAGATTTATGGCGCTAGGCGCACCTTCGTCGTTCTTGCTGTAGTAGCGCACTTCGCCGTCTGCCCGTTCGACGCGGCGGCCGAGGCGCATGCGTTTGATATGCGCAGGGGCGAGGACGGTTTGCAGGACGAAAGTTTCGTAGGGCTGGCCGGTGACTTTCTCGATGACGCGACCAAGCAGGCAATAACCGAAATTCGAGTAGGCGTAGCGGGTTTCAGGATCGAAATCGAGCGGTTGAGCGAGTTGATGGCGGATGATAGGCCACGGGGAGCCGACTGGAAACTCAGGAAACTTCTTCGCCAGCCATTCTTTCGCGATAAACATTGGGTCGCCACCGTGCTTGGCGCGGTCCCAGCCGCCGGTGTGGTGGAGAAGCTGCCGCACGGTGATGCGCCGCCAGCGTCCGTCGAGGGTTGCACTTTGGGGAAGATGAACGTCGAGGCCAAGCAGATCGAACACGCGGCCATCGAGATCGAGTTTCTTCTGTTCGGCGAGCTTGAGCACGGCCACAGCGGTGACCGGCTTGGACAGGCTGGCGATGCGGAAGAGCGATTCAGGTGTTGCGGCCAGCTTCTGCTCACGATCCGCCCAGCCATAGCCGCGTGCATAGACAAGGCGGTGGTCTTTGACCACAGCGAGGGCTCCGCCGGGCGGGCCGTATGCTTTCATGAAGTCTTCCATGGGCTTGTCGAAAGCGACAGCCGGGGAAACGAGACTCTTCGCAGCGACGAGGTGTGAGGCAGAGAGCGCAGCGGCGCAGACAAGGAATCTACGGCGCGTCCACGGCGTCGCTGTAATTCGCATTTGCGCGCGGGCCATATTCATTGGTGAGTGCGTCTGGCCGACTGATCGCAGTCTGAATGTTGGGCACTATTCATCGGCGCTTCTTATGGCCTTTGGATTTCCCTCCGGCCAAACAAAAAGGGCGCTTCCCGTAAACAGGAGCGCCCTGAAATCGATTCGTCGGGCGGAGGCGGCTCAGTGGTCCGTTTCGGGGCCTTTGGCCTTTTCCTCGGCGGCCTGGGCTTTGAGCGCGGCTTCCACCTGTTCGGGCGTGAGCTTGATCACCGTCTCGCGCATTTCCTTGCCGGGCTTGAACTTCACCACGGCGCGCTGCGGGATGGGCACGTCCGTCTCCGGCGCGTTGGGATTGCGGCCCACGCGGGCCTTGCGCACCTTCACTTCAAACACGCCGAAGTTGCGCAGCTCCACCTTCTTGCCCGTGGCAAGCGCGGCGGAGATGTAGTCGAGGGTTTTTTGAATGACGTCCAGGACTTGTTGCTGGACGAGGCCGGTTTCGTTGCTGATCCGGATGACGAGGTCGCGCTTGGTCATAAGGTGTTTGGCTTTGTCATGTTACGCCTAACTTCTTAACCAACGCTGCGAGGTATAAGCCTGCGGGACGGGAACGGTCAAGACCGTAATTTTCAAGGGTTTCCGTCGGGAAGGCCAGTTAACAGTGTTCAGTATCCAGTGTTCAGTGACTGCGACGCAAGGGATCGACTGAATACTGGATACTGTAGACTGAACACTGAACATCCGCCCTCTTCAGCTCTCAATCACGTTAATCTCCACCGGCTCAACGTTGATGCCGTTCTTTTCCAGCCAGGAAATGGCGGTCTTGATCTCGGCGCGCTCGCCGTCGAGTTCCAGGCAGACGATGCCGATCTCGTCGGTAACGCTGGCCTGGCGGATGTTGGTGATGACTTTGAACTTCTGGCCCAGTTCCCAGAGGATGGGGCGGGTGATCTTTTGCGGCGGATACATGAGCCAAAGCCGGGTTTGTTGGGGGACGGCTTTGGCGGGCGCGGGTTTCTTTTTGGCTTTGGTGGCCATGGGTCGTGGTGCGTGGTGCGTGAAGACGGATTTAACCGCCGGCAATCGCGGGGATGATGCTGATTTCGTCGCCGTCCTTGAGCTTGGTGTGCTGGTTTTCGAGGAAACGGATGTCCTCCTCGTTCACATACACGTTGACGAAGCGACGGACGGCGCCGGTCTCGTCCACCAGGCGCTCCTTGATGCCAGGGTAGCGAGACTGAAGTTCATTGATGGCGTCGCCGATGGTGGCGGCGTTGACTTCAACGAGCTCGTCATTGTTCGTGAGTTTGCGGAGAGGAGTCGGGATTCGGACTTTTGATGCCATAGGAGAGTTGGGTGTTGGAGTGATGGGGTATTGGGGTGTTGGAGCACTACGGAAGCTCAATAGTCCATTACTCCAACACTCCATTGCCCCATCGGTCGGTTTCATGCGTTAACCAGAGATTTGTCTTCCGCCGCCAGCAGGGTCTCAAACTCGCGCAGGCTCGGCTTGATTTCGCGCGGATGACCGCACTGGCCATTCACAGCGTCGAGCGTCTTGAGTCCGTTGCCAGTGATACAGAGAACGGCGGAATCCTTCGCCGGAATCTTCCCGCAGGCAATGAGTTTCCTGGCTACGCCAACGGTCACGCCACCCGCCGTCTCGGCGAAGATGCCTTCGCATTCAGCAAGCAGCTTGATGGCGTCGCGAATTTCGTCGTCGGTCACGTCTTCGGCGTGGCCGTGCGTTTCCTTCATCACTTTGAGTGAATAGAAGCCGTCGGCCGGTGTGCCGATGGCGAGTGACTTGGCAATGGTGTGGGGCTTGACCGGCTTGAAGAAATCGAGGCCCGCCTTCTGCGCGTGCGAGATTGGATTGCAACCCGTGGCCTGGGCGCCGTGGATGTGCCACGGGGTTTCCGGCACGAGGCCGAGTTTCGTGATTTCCTGATAGGACTTATGGATCTTCGTGAGCAATGAGCCGGAAGCCATGGGCACCACCGTATGTTGCGGAACCTTCCAACCGAGTTGCTCGATAATCTCGAAGCCCATGCTCTTGGAGCCTTCGGCGTAGTAGGGGCGCATGTTCACGTTCACGAAAGCCCAGCCGTACTTGCCGGCGATCTCCGCGCAGAGGCGGTTCACTTCGTCGTAGTGGCCTTTGATGCCGATGACGTGGGAACCGTAGATGAGTGAGTTGACGATTTTTCCCTGCTCCAAATCGGCCGGGATGAAAACGTAAGCCTTAAGCCCAGCGGAAGCCGCGTTGGCGGCCACGGAGTTGGCAAGATTGCCAGTGGAGGCACACGCTACGGTGGTGAAGCCCAGTTCGCGTGCGCGGCTGAGCGCGACGCTGACGACGCGGTCCTTGAACGAAAGGGTCGGATAATTGACCGCGTCGTTCTTGATCCACAGTTCACGGATACCCAGCGCCTTGGCCAGCCGATCGGCTTTGATCAAAGGGGTAAACCCGACCTCGGTGCCGACCGTTGGTTCTTCAGCCACTGGTAGCAACTCGCGATAGCGCCACATCGTTTGGGGGCGCGATTCCACCGCATCGCGGGTCAGAGACTTCTTGATGTGCGCGTAGTCATACACGACTTCGAGCGGGCCGAAGTCGAATTCGCAAACGTGCGTCGCGGCCAGCGGATATTCCCGCCCGCACTCGCGGCACTTGAGGGCCTTCATGAAACCAGCGTGACTGTGCATAGATTGTTCAATCATTCGAGATGAGTCGGAGTAAGATTAGGATTACGAGAAAGTCGCGGGCCGCTCTCTCTTAATCCTAATCTTTTTCTTAATCTCGATTATCTCGGTTCACTGTTTGCCGCGGGTTTCGCTGCCCAACACGGGCAACAAAAAACCCCTTCTCATCGGGAGAAGAGGTCAGACAAACTTGTGCGCTCTTCCCATCTTTCCCCGAACCGCCATCGGTCGGGCTGGATTTGGCACCTGGACGTTGCAGTCGCGCTGCAACCGGTTGCCGTGGTTTCACAGGGCCAGTCCCTCAACCACTCTCGATGAGATCGTTGATACCTATCAACGAATGCGGATAGATTGATTTTAACGGAGGGCGTTGTCAAATGGATTTTGGGGCACGTGTCCCGGCTTGTCAGCGCCACCTTAAACCGGCCTCTGCCGCGCTCTCCGAGCAGGCGAATCAACCCCTCCCACCATGCAACCTTTTTAAGCATTGATCGCCTCCTCTCACTCCGGTATCCCTTGATTCGTTGAGACAGCCGCCAGGCCTGGCAATCTCAGCCAGACTTCGTGAGACTGACACTCCGAGGAATCGTATGAAACGGACACTCGCCTTCATTGTCGCCCTGGCCGTCGGGGGTGCCAGCGCCGCCCTCATTATCTCTGATCGATTGAATTCACGATACGCCGCCGAACTCGCGACGCGACAAGCGGCGTGGCAGCAGGAGAAGGACGAACTGGAAGCGGCTTTGCAAAACGCGACAGCATCCCGCCCCGATCGCGCTGCTCCCTTGGGGGTCCAGGCGCCAACACTCGTGAAACCATTGAAGCTGACGCCAGCCGAGTTGGTCGCCCGATTGCGGGCGTTGAGAATTTCGCCTGGAGCCGGCCAGTCGCGCGCGGCGCGACAGGCAATCCATGATTTCGAAGAGCTGATCGCCGCAGGGCCAGCAGCGCTGCCGGCGATTGGCGAATTTCTCGCGCGCAACGAGGACATTGATTTCGCGGCCCCCGGCCAAAACCGGAGCGGGCGCGGCAGCGTGCCCGACGATTTCGTTCTACCCCCTTCGCTCCGTTTCGGCTTCTTCGATGTGGTGAAACAGATTGGCGGGCCCAAGGCGGAAAAGCTTCTTGCCAACATGCTCGAAACCACCGGTCGCGGCGCCGAGCTGGCGTGGCTCGCGCGCGCGTTGCAGGGAATGGTCCCGAACAAATACCGCGAGATCGCGCTGGCCGCCGCGCGCGAGTTGCTGGCGCGCCCATCGCCCGCCAGGCCGGGCAGCCCGCTGGACCTCAACGACCGGGAGCATCTTTTCAGCGTGCTGGAGATGTACGGCGACACCGGTTACGTGAGCATTGCCCAAAGCCAGTTGGTACAGCCCGATGGAGCCTTGGATCGCAGCGCGCTCAAGTACCTCCAGAATTCGCTCGGTTCACAGGTCGTGACCATCGCGGCGCAGACGTATCAGAATCCCCTGCTGATCACCAACGCCGCCGCCAAAGAGCCGCTGGCGCGTCTGGCCTTGAACTTCGTCGGCGCGGACGCCCAGGCGAATGAATTCTATCAACAGGCCATCAATGATTTTGTCCTGACGAAAAGCCATCGCAAGAACCTCATTGAGGACCTTAATCAGGACGGTTTCGCCGATCTGAAAAACCTCAGCGCCCAGGACTTGCCGCTCATCCAAAACCGCATCACGCTAATCGAGCAACTCGCGCCGACAGCCACAGACCCGGTCAACGCCGCTGCCTTCAAGGAAGCTTACAAAGACCTTATCAACATGCGCGAGCGCGTCCTGCGCCCGCCTAACCCCACGCCTTGATTCCGCCTCGTCACCTCGGCGGCTGCTTTTTTCACACACGGCTCTTCACGGTTGCCGCCAGCGCATGCGGGTTAAGCCTAAATGCCTTTCGGGAATTCAGGCGAATGTTTGTCCCGGAGGGACATTCGACAATAGCCCAGCGTTTCAACGTTGGGAGCCACGGGCGAGGGAAACCAGTCCCGAAGGGACGGCTGAAAACCCGCCGCCGTGCCGAGTCGGATTACCACCGTTCAACCGTCCCTTCGGGACGAGCCGCGACTGGCACCGAGTTCCCGCCGTTGAAACGGCGGGCTATTTTCACGATGTCCCTCCCGGGACAAAGCTTTCGCGGAATTCCCGAAGGCATAGGGTTAAGCCTTCTTTTTGCCGGCGACGTCCGATAGGCTTCGGACGTGACTGAACTGCCGTTGCACGAATTCCATCGCCGCCTGAGCGCTGGCTTCGCTGAAGTAAACGGCCGGGAAGTGGCGGACAGCTACGGAGAAGTGCTGGCCGAACACATGGCGTTGCGCAAGACTGTTGGCGTGCTCGACCTCAGCTTTCGGGGGCGCCTTTCACTGGCCGGCGCGGATCGCCATCGATTCCTCAACGGGCAGGTCACCAACAACGTAAAGGACCTGAAGGTCGGCGAAGGCTGTTACGCCGCGCTCGTCACCGCTAAAGGGAAGATGGTGAGTGACCTGAACATCTACTGCCTCCCCGACGAGTTGCTGCTCGATTTTGAGCCGGGCCTCAGTGGCGCCGTGGCGCAAAGGTTCGAGAAGTACATCATCGCAGACGACGTGCAGGTCGTGGACGCCGCGCCGCATTATGGCCTGTTGAGCGTGCAAGGACCGAAGTCCGCTGAAGTCGTGAACCAACTCGGCCTCGGCCTGGCGCTATCGGAGAAGCCGTTTTGCTTCACCAGTGTCAATGATCCAACTCTCGGAGAGGTTTATTGCGTGTGCCAGCCCCGGGGTGTGGCAACAGGGTTCGACGTGTATGTCCCAGTCGGAGCACTCGCGGCCGTGGCGGACAAATTGATTGCCGCGGCGAAATCATCGGGCGGACGCCCCTGCGGCTGGCAAGCGCTGGAAATGGCTCGCATCGAGGCTGGTATCCCGCGCTTCGGCGCGGACATGGATGAAACCAACCTCGCGCCTGAAACGGGGATTGAAGAACGCGCCATCAGCTACAGCAAGGGCTGCTACATCGGCCAGGAAATCATCGCGCGCCTCCGCACCTACGGCCAGGTCACGAAGTCGTTGCGCGGCCTGCTGCTGGCGGACGAGCTGCCCGCGCTACCCAAGCGTGGCGAGGAGCTGCATCACGGCGACAAAGAAGCCGGCTACATCACCAGTGCGCTGGCCTCGCCCACGTTCCTCCGCAACATCGCGCTCGGCTACGTGCGTCGTGAATGCAATGAAGCGGGTACTGAACTGCGCGTCCGTATCGCAGAACGCGATTATGCCGCCAGCATCGTCCCACTGCCGTTCCAATTCTAATTTCCCCCGCCATGAGAAAAACCAAAATCATCGCCACGCTTGGCCCCTCGACGGATTCGCCGGAGATGCTTGGCAGGCTCATCGACGCCGGGATGAACGTGGCTCGGCTCAACATGTCGCACGCGCCGCACGATTGGGTGCGCCGTGTCGCGCGGGACATCCGCGACGCGGCGTCGAAACGCCGCAAGGCCGTCGGCATTCTCATGGACACGCAGGGGCCAGCCATCCGCACCGGCGATTTGCCCGTCCCGCTGGATCTTCAGCCGGGCCAGAAGTTCACGCTCACCGTGCGCGGCGAGCAGAGCGAGGAGTTGCATTCGGTGGACGTGAATTACGAAAACTTCATCAATGACATCAGCGTGGGGGACGTGGTGTTGCTCGACAATGGCGAGATTCACATGAAGGTGCTGGCCAAGCACGCCAACAAGGTCGAATGCGAAGTGCTCACCCCCGGCAAGCTCGGCAGCCGCCGCCACATCAACCTGCCGGGTGTGAAAGTCAGCCTGCCCGCGCTCACGGCGAAGGACCTGGCCGATCTCGAAGTCGGCCTGGACACAGGTATCGACTTTGTCGCGCTGTCGTTCGTGCGCGAGGCGAAGGATATTCAACAGTTGCGCAAGATCGTTTCTCAGGCCGCTCACAAGCCGCTCATCATCGCCAAGATTGAAGATCAGCTCGCGGTAAAAAACTTCGACGAAATCCTGCTGGAAGCGGACGGCATCATGGTGGCGCGTGGCGATCTCGGCATTGAATGTCCCTACGAGGAACTGCCCATTATCCAGCGGCGCATCGTCAAGGCGTGTCTGCACATCGGGCGGCCGGTCATTGTCGCAACGCACATGCTGGAGAGCATGATTGAGAACCCGTTGCCGACCCGGGCGGAAATCACGGACGTGGCCAACGCGGTGTTCGAGGAGGCTGATGCCATCATGCTCAGTGGCGAGACCACCGTGGGCAAGTATCCGCTCAAGTGCATTGAGGTGTTTGACACGATCTCGAAACGCATCGAGCGCAGCGGCGGCGCCAATTTTCACGAGCGCGCCGAGTTCACCAGTGGACGGCAGAAGCTGGTGAAAAGTGCCGTGGTGCTGGCCGATCAACTGAAGGCCGACGCCATCCTTGTTTTTACGATCCGTGGCAACATGGCCCGGCACGCAGCTTCCTGCCGCCCGCGTTACTCGCCGATTTATGCGGTGTGCGAATTTCCCGGCGTGGCGGACTCCCTTTCGCTCAACTGGGGGGTCGAGGCCTTCGTTCATCCGTTTGATCACGAGCAACCCGAACGAACAGTCGAGTCGGCGCTAACCTGGCTCGTCGAGCAGGGCCGGTTGCGGCGAGGGAACAACGTCGTCATCATCACCGCCATCTCGGCAGGCGAGCAAATCGTGGACGTGGTGGAGATGCGCGGGGTGTCCTGAGGCGCGATCAACGCCGGCACGGACTCAGGCGGATTGCCTGACTCGATTTCTTGCTTGGCGTCGATGCGCGCAGGCCTACTCTAAAGAGCACCGCCGGACGCCCGGATTGAAAAGGCATGAAGAGTTTTCTCAAGAAGCAGGGACGCGCAGCCGTCATCGCCGGCTCGATGACGTTCCTTGCGGCAGCCCAGGCCACCACCGTTTCGCCGACATCCTTCACCGAGATGGTGAGTCAAGCGGACGTAATCGTCACCGGCCAGGTGCAGTCCCAGCGCTGTGAGTGGCGGGGAACGGGCAGCGAACGAAGGATCGTCACCATTGTCACCCTCGAAGTGCAGGCTGCACACAAGGGCGCGCCGCCTGCCCGTTTGGAATTGCAGTTCCTGGGCGGAACTGTCGGCGATACGACGCTGGAAGTTTCAGGAGTTCCCCAATTCAAGATTGGGGAAAAATCCATCCTGTTCGTCGAAAAGAACGGGAAAAAGTTTTGCCCGCTGGCGGGGATTTACCACGGCAAGTTGACCATCGAGCGCGAGGCTGGAACGGGACGCGAAATCCTGGTCCGGCACAATCGGCAGCCGTTGACGGACGTTCGTGAAATTGGAGCAGATGACGGGACGATGGCGCGGGCTGCTGGCGCGGACGGCACGCGACAACCGCTGAGCGTCGGCGCTTTCGTCGGGCGGATCGGACAGGAATTAGGGAAGCCTTCGCCATGAGACGATGGACCGCCGACCGCATCGGACGCCTGTGCTTCGTGAAGTGCGCCCTCCTCGCGCTCCTGTGTGGAGGGGGCGCCGTCCCAGCCGCAAACGGCCATGTGTTCTCGTTTACGAACGCGAACTGGCCCCTGGGAGAGATCAAATTTTCATTATTGCTCGGTCCCGCCGGGAGGACGTTGGAGGATGGCAACACTTCGTGGGACCAGGTTGCCGTTGACGCAGCCAACTTGTGGAACGCGGAATTGACGCCTGTCCGGCTGACGACGTCGCCCGCACCGGGTTTTGCCGGACAGATGGACAAGGTCAGCCAGGTGTTCTGGAGTTCCAGCGTGTACGGCATGTCGTTCAATGGCGCCCTAGCGGTGGCCATCGTGTGGAGATCGGGCAGCAAACTGACCGAGGCGGACATTGTCGTGGACGATACGCTGCGCTGGGATTCCTATCGTGACAGCATAACGAATCATGTGGATCTTCCCCAGAGCGATCCGCGTCTCAGGATCACGAATGATTTGCAGCGCGTGCTGCTGCATGAGTTCGGACATGCGCTCGGCTTGAACCATCCCGACCAGGCCAGTCCACCCCAGGCCGTGGAGGCGATCATGAACAGCGTGATTCAAGATTTGAATTATCTCGCGGCGGACGACATCGCCGGCATCCAGGCGCTCTTCCCTCCCGAAGCAACGCGTCCGACGGTGACGATCCTCTCCCCTTCCAGCGGTGCACGGGTGTTTCAACCCGGCCTTACCGTGCTCGGCACAGCCAAAGACAACGCGCTCGTGGAACAAGTGCTGTATCAATTGAACGGCGGGGCGTTTCAGAATGCGACGACGACGAACGTGGCCACAGCCATCAATTGGTCCGCAATGGTTTCACTCGAACCCGGGACCAACACCTTTGGCGCAAAGAGTGTTGATACATCCACGAACGAATCCACGATCGTCTCGCGCAGCTTTTTCTACGTCGTGTCAAACGCCCTGACGCTCCAGACCAACGGAGCAGGCGTCATCAGCCCGAACCTGGATGGTTTTGGACTGGAGATCGGACGTGGCTACACCATCACCGCGCTGCCATCCGCGGGAAACGTTTTCTCGAACTGGACCGGTGGACTTACTTCGAGTCTGGCACGGTTGACGTTTCTGATGAAAACGAACCTGATGCTGCAAGCGAACTTCGTGACCAACCCATTCCTGCCGTTGAAAGGAACATTTACAGGATTATTTCGAGAGGCCGGCACCGCACATCACGAAAGCTCCGGCTCCTTCACGCTCAAGTTGAGTGATCCGGGTTCGTACACAGGGAAGCTCTTGCTGGCCGGCAAAAGCCATTCCTTCAGCGGTCGCTTCAACCTCGATGGCCAGGCCACCAATTACATCACACGCGGCACGAACTCGACTTTGACTTTGGGGATGTTACTCGACTTGAGTGTGAGCGGAACCGAGCGGATCACTGGTGCCGTCAGTGATGGAGTGTGGACGGCTGAGTTGCTGGCTAATCGTTCCGTGTTTAACGCGACAATGAGTCCCGCTCCGTGGACCGGGCTTTACACGCTCATCGTGCCCGGCACGAACGATCCCCCGGCGGGGCCGGGGGGCGACGGCTACGGGACCGTGAAGGTGGATGCCGTCGGTAACGTGAAGTTAAGCGGCAAGCTGGCCGACAACACCACGCTCTCGCAAAAAGCGCCTTTGTCGAAGAACGGTGAGTGGCCTCTCTACCTGTCGCTCTATTCCAAGAAAGGTTCGCTGTGCAGTTGGCTGCGGTTCGACACAAATCTTCCTGCCAGCGGCCTTGCGGGAACGTTGGATTGGTTCAAGCCTGCCGTGACGAAGGGACTTTACGCTTCCGGATTCACAAACCAGACGGGCCTGATTGGCTCCAGCTACGTTCCTCCACCCACCAAAACTAATCGGGTCATTGCGCTGACTGATGCTGCGGTCACGATGAGTGGCGGAAACCTGAGCGATGCCGTTACCAATTTCGTCACGCTCACTCAGGACAACAAGGTGACAACGACCAACTCCGGTTTCTCCCTGACGTTCACTCTATCGAGCGGCCTGCTCAAAGGCAGCTTCATCAATCCGGCCACCGCGAAGAAGACCTCGTTTACTGGCGTGCTTCTACAGACCAACAACTCCGGCTCCGGCTTTTTCTTCAGCACCAACGAAAGCGGTCGCATCGGGGTCAGTCAATGGTATTGACTGATTCTTACTCCCGATTAGTCTCCGCCGCATGGCACGGAAGCTACGCCTCCAATTTCCCGGCGCAATCTATCACGTCATGAGCCGCGGAAACCGTTGCGAGGATATTTTCCGCGACGACTTCGACCGGGAGTCTTTTCTCCGGACCCTCGCCGATACGTGCGCCAAGACTGCCTGGCAAGTGCATGCGTTTTGCCTGATGCCGAATCATTTTCATCTCGTCATCGAGACGCCCCAGCCCAATCTGGTCGCTGGAATGAAATGGTTCCTGGGCACCTACACGGCGCGCTTCAATCGCCGCCACAAACTCAGCGGACATGTTTTCGCCGGCCGTTACAAGTCGCTGCTGGTCGGAGGCGAGGGCGGGTATCTGCGGACGGTGTGCGACTATGTGCATTTGAATCCCGTGCGCGCAAAACTGCTCCCCGTCCTTGCCGCGCTTCGGAGCTATCGCTGGAGCAGTTTCGCACTGTTTCTACTTCCCTCTGAGCAGCGTCCCGCCTGGCTGCGTAGTGATAGGCTGTTCGGCGAATGCGTCATCCCGCGCGACAGCACGGCAGGGCGGCAGGAGTTCGAGCAGCGATTGGAGGCTCGCCGTCAACAAGAGTCGGACGAGGCATTTCAGCCCGTTCGTGGCGGCTGGTGTTTCGGAGACGAACAGTTTCGCCAGGAACTGCTCGCTCAGGTCGAGAAGGAGACGGCAAGACATCACTACGGCGCCGACATCCGAGAGGCCGCTGAAGCGAAAGCCGCCCGCATCATCGATGAGGAATTGCGGCGGGCCGTTTGGACCGAGGCGGACCTGGCGCGGCGGAAGAAGGGTGACCCGCGCAAGATCCAGATTGCCCGGCGCCTTCGGGCCGAAACGACGGTGACCATGCAATGGATTGCCCAGCGGTTACAGACGGGCACCAAGACGCACCTGAACCACCTGCTTTACTGGCACCGACGCGCGGAAGCCGAGGGGAGCACTATCGATGCATTGAAGCAGGCCGCGAAATCAAGCAGAGGTGGATCCGGTCGATCTGCCGCTGGCGCGCCGATTCGCTCGGACGAACCGATGGCAACGACTCGCAGCCGAAAGCGCCGGGCTTTGCCAAAACAAACACTTATTCCGGCGCTCGCCAGCGAAGATACGCCATTACCATTGACTGACCCCTATGGCTTTGATCCCGCCTCTGATTGAACTCAGGCCAGCTTGAGGTTTTTCAGGACCTGTGTCGTCGAGTGCGGTTTGTTGAGGGTGTAGAAATGAATGCCGGGCGCTCCGGCCTGAAGCAACTCCGCGCATTGCTGGCTCGCGAATTCGATGCCAAAAGCAGTTGTGGCCGCGTCATCGGCGCCGAACTGCTCCAGTTTCGCTTGAAGCGACGGAGGAATGGTCGCCCCGCAGATCATCGTGAACTTTCGAATTTGGGCGGAACTGAGGATCGGCAACACCCCCGGACAAATGGGAACCGACATCCCGATCTTCGTCAGATAATCGCGGAACTCGAAAAAATCCCGGTTGTCGAAGAAAAGCTGCGTGATGACGAAATCCGCCCCGCAATCAACCTTGGCCTTGAGTCGATCCCAGTCCACGCGCTTGCCTTCCTTGCACGCGATGTGGCCCTCGGGGAAGCCTGCGGTGCCGATGGAAAAGCCACCGATTTCCTTGAGGAATTTCACCAGTTGGTAGGAATACTCGAATCCGCCCGCGACGGGTTTCCATTCACCGACGCCGCCCGGCGGATCGCCCCGGAGAGCGAGAATATTCTGAATGCCGAGACCACGCGCCTGTTCAATCACCTCACGCAACTGCTCCCTGGTCGAGCCGACACACGTGAGATGAGCCATGGCTGTCAAGCCGTGCTGGCGCTGGATACGATCCACAATCATCAACGTCTTGTCCCGCGTGCTTCCGCCGGCGCCGTAAGTCACTGAGCAATAATCGGGCTTCAGTTGCATCAGGGCGGGGATGGTTCGTTCGAGCAGCGCACGGTCGCCTTCCTCTGTTTTCGGAGGAAAGAACTCGAAGGAAATCACGGGCCGGTTCTCGGCATGACGGGCTGTATGAATATCGCGGATGAACTGCACGCGCCAGAGAATCGACGAATCCACGCCAAGCTCAAGCCATCAATGCAGACAACCGTCCCTGCATTGGAGCGCCGATCTCTGACCCGGCGCGGACAGTTTCCCAGGTGAGTCGCGCCGAGTCGAAGACCGGCGCTCCGAAAGTTTATGACTGGCAGCGCACCAGGCTCACCGCTAGGCTGGATTCGCAATCGACGACAACATGAAAGTCGGAGTCTTCACTGTCATTCTGAGTTCGAAGAAGCTTGAGGCAACCGTCGATTATCTTGCCGGCCTTGGCGTGCAAGCGGTGGAACTCGGCGCCGGCGGATACGCGGGGACCAGCCATTGTCCGGTGGACGAACTGCTCGCCAGCAATCGCAAGGCAAGGGAGTTTGTGAAGGCGATCCGGACGCGCGGCTTGCAGATTTCTGCTCTGACTTGCGCGGGGAACAACATTCATCCAATCAGGAAACTTGCCGCTTCGTTCGACCGCGATTTCCAGAAGGCGGTCCGCCTTGCAAACAAGCTTGAAGTGGATGTGGTCATCACCTTCGCTGGCTGTCCGGGTGGCGCGCCTGGGGACAAAAGCCCCAATTGGGTCACTTGCCCGTGGCCGCCTGACTACCTGAAGATTCTTGACTATCAGTGGAACAAGGTCGTCATCCCGTACTGGCAAAAAGCCGCGCGTTTGCTGAGAGCCAACGGGGTGAAAGTCGGACTCGAAATGCATCCAGGGTTCGTTGTGTATAATCCCGAGACTCTGCTTCGACTGCGCAAGTCGGCTGGCCCGTTGATCGGCGCAAACTTCGATCCATCGCACCTCTTCTGGCAAGGCATCGATCCCTGCGCGGCGGTGCGCGCGCTCAAGGGCGCCATCTGGCATTGCCACGCCAAGGACACGGCAATCCACAAATGGAACTCCATCACCAACGGCACGCTCGACACCAAGCACTATCGCGACGAGTTGAACCGTTCGTGGATCTTCCGCACGGTAGGCTACGGGCATCCCCGTCATTTCTGGTGCAACTTCGTCTCCACGCTGCGCATGACCGGCTACGACGGCGTACTCTCGATGGAACACGAGGACAGTCTGATGACGTCGCGCGAAGGGTTGGAGAAGGGAGTCCGTTTCCTCCAGAGCATCGTGCTCGAAGAACCAAAAGGAAAAGTCACCTGGGCTTGAAGAAGTTCACTCAACTGTTCGTGATACGCGGGCCCCGCTGCCATGCCTGAGTTCTTCGACACTCACGCCCATCTCGACTTCCCGGATTTCGCGGAGGAGCTACCGAAGATTGTCGAGCGTGCAAACGCTGCGGGAATCACACGAATCATCAGCATCGGAACCAGCCTGGAAGGCAGCCAGCAGGCAATTCAACTGAGCGAGCGGTTCGAGAACGTGTTTGCTGTCGTGGGCTGGCATCCGAACGACGCACTCGCCGCGCCGGACGATCTTCGACCCGCGTTGCGCGAATTGGCAAAGCATCCCAAGGTCGTGGCCATCGGCGAAACCGGTCTGGATTACTACCGCCTGCCGAGCCACAAGGAGGGCGGCGAGATCGAACAGGACGACCTTTTCAAGCGGAAGCAGGCCCGGATTTTTCAGCAGCAGCTCGAAGTAGCGGAGGAGGCGGGACTCCATTGCGTCATTCACCAACGCAGCGCCTTTGCAGACACCGTGGCGATGATGGAACCGTTCGCTGGCCGAGTGCGCGGGCAATTCCACTGCTTCGTCGATGACGCAGCCGCAATGCAGCGGGTATTGGCGTTGGGATCAGTCGTCAGTTTTACCGGAATCCTGACCTTCAAGAACGCCCAGAACATTCGCGACATACTGGCAGCGACTCCGCCCGGCCACTTCATGCTCGAAACAGATTGCCCATTTCTGGCGCCGGTGCCGTATCGCGGCAAGCGTTGCGAGCCAGCCTACGTCAAGGAACTGTCCGAAGCGGTCGCGCAAGTAAAGGAGTGTTCGCTCGCTGAACTGAGCGACATGACCTGCCGGACGGCCCGTGAATTCTTTCCGAAACTGAAGTAAAAGGCTGGCGCCGCCAGGGACAGCCCTGAGAAATGAGGCGGCGCTCATGCAACGGGGGAACAACTCAAGGATGGGCTTCCATCGCATTTTCCGACGGAGCCGCTGATCGAGAGGGCGGCGGCGCTTCTTTCCACGGCACTTCGTAGATTTTGGTCGAGGTGCGGAAGCCCTTGACCGTGGTCGGGGCCAGTTCCACGCAAGTGCTCGCGAGTTTTGCATCCAACTGGCTCAAAGCGCGGTAAGTCGCCTCGCCGATCAGGATTCGCCCGCGACCGGACAATCCTTCCAGCCGCGCCGCCAGGTTCACGTCGCGGCCGAAGACCGTGTAATTGAAGGTGTGTTTTTCGGAACCCATCAGGCCCACCGTGACGACGCCGGTGTTGATGCCCGTGCCCATGGCCAGCAACTTCAGCATGGGCAACGGCGGCTGGCCTTGCTGGGCACGTTGCTGGTTTTCCAATTCGCAGCGTTGGTTTTCAGCGGCACGCTGCTGATTCAACGCATAAATCGCGCGCTGCGCATCGATGGCGGCGCGGACGCAACTGAGCGCGTGCCGGTCGTTGGGCGTAGGCGCGCCCCAGAAGGCCATCACGCAGTCGCCGATGTATTTGTCGAGCGTGCCCTCGTGCTTTTTGACAGTGTCTGCAATGGTGCCGAGGTAAAGATTCACGGTGTTCAAGACTTCCCGGGCTTGCTCGTTGAAATAAGTGTCGGCTTCCGGATGAAGCAGCTTGCGGTCGCGCACAAATTCCTCGGCCCGTGCATGGCTCTCATCGGTCATCTCGGTAAAGCCCCGCACGTCGGAAAAGAACACCGTCACATCGCGCCGAGCGCCGCCGAGGGAAAGCTTCTCAGCCTTGAGCAGTTCGGTGACAACGTTTGGCGAAACAATTTTTGCGAAGATGCTGCGAATGCGGCGGCGCTCGCGCTGCTCGAAGAAGGCGCGGTAGCTGATCAGCGTCGTGTGGGTGACGAGCAACGCGCCGCAAGGCAACACGAGCGGAAGCCAGTAGCGAACCTCGGCGTAGAGGTAAAGGCTCAAGCTGACGTAGAGGGCGAAGATTAGCACCACGCAAATGGCAGAGACGAGCGCGCGCAGGTTCCAGGTGAGGATGCCGGCGATGAGGCTCAACGAGAGGATGAGGTATAGCTCAAACGCGAGGCCCGGCTGCTGGATAAAGCGGCCGATGATGAGGGAATTCGCCGTGTTCCAGTAGCGGCTGGTCAGGTAGGTTTCCTTTTCGAGCGGCGTTGCTCCGTAGTCCTTGAGGTCGTTGCCAGAGGCGACGGAGCCGATGATGGCGAGCTTGTCGTGCCAGAGCGTGGGCAGGTCGTTGGTCTGGCCCAGTTCGCGCAGCCGCTGGTGCAACAAGAGGCTATGAGCCGATTCACGCGTCAGGCGCCGGTCGTCATACGTCAGGCTCCAATCGATGTAGAAGCGGGCCTGGCTGTCGATGGGAATGACGCGCTCGGCACCTTCGGGGCCGCGCAACACGATACGGCCCGGCTCGATGAGTGCGCTGCTGAGGTCGAGTTTGAGATACCGCGCCGCGGCGGTGAGGCCGAGATCCCAGACGCGCAGGCGGGTGAAGGCTTTCGCCGTGCGCCGGAGGTTCCTGGGCAGGTTGGTTTCGCCGCCGAGTTCAAGGAGCGCCACCAAATCGAACGTGCCGTCCGCTGAGATCGGAATCCGGGTCTTCACGTCACCGGGAAAGGGAAAGACCAATTCGTTGGTGTTGAATTGAAAGCCGGTGAACGTCGCCTGCGCTTCGAGGATGGCACGATGCCAGATGACGTAGTCCTCAAAGGCCTTCGCCCGGCGCAGGATGCCGTCGTAATCGCGCTGGGCGTCGATGTCGCCAATGGCGGCGGCGTTGGTGCGAAAGAGTTCCGGCGGCACGGCGTCGCGGACCGAGCCAAGGATCACCTTGCCGGATTCCTGCATCTGACGGGTGAAAAAATAGTCCGAGGCTTCCTCCGTGCCATCGGCCAGCAAGGCGGGGGGGTGGTCGGGGCGCAGTTCGGCAAAGAGCACGTCGAACGCGATGGCCTCGGCGCCCTGGGTGTCCAGTTCCTGGATAATCCGTCCATAAACGTGACGCGGCCAGTAGAGGCCGGCGCTGTAGCCGAGGCCGCCGCCAAGGACGCGGTTGATGGTCTCGTCATTGATGAAGACGAAGCCGAGGTTGGGCGCGTAGGGCGTTTCCTGGTGCAGCGCCTGGCGGGCGCGCCAGTCGAAGGTCATCCATTCAAGGCGCTGGGCAAAACCGAAGTTTTCGTCGCGGTGGGTGAGCGTTTGCAGGAGGACCATGAACCCAGCGACGACACCGCAGAGGGCCACGGGAACGAGCTTGCCGGTTTTCAGCTTCACCGGAATGAACCTAAACAAACCGGGAAGGGCAACACAAGGTTGCTTCGACTGGCGGAGAGTTCACAAGGCACCAAGGCTCGCAACCATTCACTCGGCAAGCGGATCACTCACTGACGTTGTTTGGAGAAATGAACTGCTCCGGCTGTTTTTGTATCAGGCGCCTGGGCGGCGGCAACACCGGAGTGGCCTTCTTTTCCGCCGCGTCCAGTTCCTTGGTTACAGCGTCCACAAGCTCTTTCGGCGCTTGCTGGATTCCGCCGACGGCCGTGAAATACACCGCGGGCGGGGCGTTCAAGTCATGTTCGACTGGTTCTCCACCGGGTGGCACATGGATATAGGCCACCCGGCCTTCCAGCAGCGTGATGGGCGGTTTCAAATTGCCGATCTGCCGAAAGCTCAAGCAGCCTTTGGTGCCGCGGATCCCCGCAACGCCAGTGGGCATCTTGATTTCATAGCGGGAGGCTTTGGAGAGTTTGTTGACCTTGAAATACATTTCCCCATCCGACAGATGCACCTGCACTTCCACCGCCGTGTCTGCGCCCGTCTCCGTCAGGGTCAGCTTGTCAAAGGCCACCGTGCTGTTTTCTCCCACTCGGACGACGCCGGCACTGACGCCGAGGAACAGATCCACGATGGAATCCGAGCCGGTCCGGATGGTGGAGCCGGAGCGGAGAATCATGCCGGTTCTGAGCGCTCGGGCCGGGCCTCCATTTGTCGAGTAAGTAGCTGTTCCTTTAATGGATCGGACTTCCGCACGGCCGGGCACCGTTTCAGCGGCAAGACCCTGCGAAGCGAACACCAGGATGGCAGACAGGATGGCAACAGTAACCGGGATGTTGGCAGGACGTTGCGATAGTCTCATGTCACGACAGCTTCGGGCTGGCCGCTCTGCGATGCTCGAAATTATGTCGAGAGGTTTCAAAGTCAATTGAATACTCGGATTGCCGGAACAACACCCGAGCACAGTTCCATTGAGCAAAACGACGGCCAAGAATCGAACGTCCGGGAATGAGACAGGGGCTTCTCCAGCCGGCGGGAAATCACCTGGGCGGCGGCGGACTCTTTAGTTTCGCTTCGATGCGTTCAAGGTAGGCGTAAGGCACTGGATTGAGCTTTGGGTCGGGCATGTTGGTTTGCGACTTCATCAACCATTCCTTTGAGAGCGCAAAGTCCTCCGTCTGGAAATGATGCCAGCCGATATAGGCTTGCGTGAACCAGCCGTTCGCGTCGATGGCTTGTGCCTGCTTGAAGGCCGCGGCAGCGGCGGCATGGTCTCCGATCCAATCCAGACATTGGCCCTGGCCGATAAAGCCGCGCGGGTCGTAGGGATTCAACTCCGCGCTTTTCTTAAACCACTCAATGCCTTGTCGTGCCAGGTCTTTGTGCCCATCCAGCCCTTGAAAACTTAGATCGCGGTACACACCGCCGATCAGCGTGGCCGTTTCGAAGTTCCGGCTCTCGGCGCGAAACGCCTCTTGCAGCGCGCTTAATTCCGCGTCCGAGTTGGCCCCGGCCCGCGCGCTCCTCACCAGCCAGTAGCTCTCGACCGAGCGTTTCCACGCCTGGGGTCCGAGATACGCCACCGCTGCCAGCAGAACGGCCGTCACGGGGATCCGGAGCGGCCAGCGCACAGTGTGCCAATAGCGTTCGCTGGCAAAGCGGTAATGACTGGCGACGATCGCCATCAGCGTCACCGCCAGAATCGCGTTGGCGGGGACGTGCATGTTGTAGTCCCAGAACGAGTGGACGAGGATGGCGAGCAGTCCGATGGCCCCACCGGCAACAAAGGCCGATTTGTTGCTGCGCCTGGCGCCCAGATCGTTTTGCGAGCGCTGGACGAACTTCCAGCCGCGAAACACCTGATAGTAAAACGCGGCCCAGCACGACAGCACGATCGCCGCGCCGACCAGTCCCCAATCAGCCAGCGTGTTCAAATAATCATTGTGTACCCGATCAGGGCGATGTTGGAGGACCGGGCCAGCCGGACGATACTGGCGAAAACGATAGTCAAAATGGGCTGGCCCCGCTCCGAACCAGAAATGATCTTTCCAAAGCGCCACCGCCGGCTGCCACAAGCGGAAGCGCACGTCCTCAACTTGCGCGGCCACGACGAACCGTTCCCGCCGCTCTGGCCCGATGTCAGCCTTCCAAAGAAAGAGGGCGAAGACCAGGACCAGCACGCCCAGGACGATCGAGGCGCGCTTGCGATAATCGCGTTCGCGCCAAAGCCACGCAAAAAACACAACCAGGCTTGTCGCCGCCGCCAGCCAGCCGCCACGTGAAATGGTGGAGGAAAGCCCGGCGAAGATGGCCAGCGCCGCGTAGGCGAGAAACACCTTCATCAACATCTGGAAACGTCCGGTGAGCGTGAACGCAAGGGCCAGCGGCAGGATCATTTCCAAATAGCCGGCGAGGTGATTGGGATTGAGGAACGGGCCGGAGCCTCGCTTGCGATAACCTTCAGGCTTCAACAGGTGCCAGGCATGGTCCGAAGTGGTGAGAAACTGATAGACCGCGTAGAGCGAAATCAGCATGGCCAGAAAAATAAGCGTCAGCCCGACAATTTGTGTCGTCTCCTGCTTGTGCAAGTTGTTCACCACGGCAAAAAAAAGCGCGGCATAGACAAGAACTTTGATCATCTCCTGCCGCGCGAGGAACTCCACCTCCGCCATCAGGTAGCAGACCACTGCATACGCGACGAACGCCAATACTCCCCAACAGATCGGTGGCCACAACAAGCGATGCCTGGGATTGACGCAAAAACGGGCCAGCCACAACGCCAGCACGATCACGGTCAACCATTCAGCAACAATGAAGTAATCGAAACCCGCCTGCGTCACTGTGCCAAACGCAAGCGGCGAGTAGATAAGAATCGCCAGCACCAGTCCGAGGATGCCCTTCTCGCACCAACTATCGAGTTGCTCGCGGTCCACAGGCTCCTTGTCAGTTCTGGCGTTTCCCCTCGCGGCTCCTTGGCGGACTCCGGCCCCTAGTTAATATACTCCCGGGGATCGGTGATCTTGCCGGCCACCGCGCTGGCCGCCACCGTGCTCGGTGAGGCGAGAAACACCTGCGATTCCTTATGGCCCATGCGCCCGGGAAAATTCCGGTTTGTGGCGCTGATGCACTTGAGCGGCGTATTCATGCGTCCAAACGTATCGACCGGCCCGCCGAGACACGCGGCGCATCCGGCGTTCTCCGTCATCTGCACGCCCGCATCAACGAGGATTTCCCAAACCGTTTTGTCGCCCCAGCGCGACGTTTGCAGATCGTGAACAATCTCCGGCGTCGCCGGAACTCCGAAGGTGTCGATGGCCACCCGCCGGCCCTTGAGGACGCGCGCGAACTCGAGAAAATCGCTGGTCTTGCCGCCGGTGCAGGACCCGATGTAAGCGCGGTCGAGCTTGACGTGCCCCATCTCCTTCGCCTTCTTGCGCTGGCCGGGATCGGGGTGGCAGGCCACGGTCGGTTCCAACTTGTCGAGAGCGACGGTCATTTCGAAGACGAATTTCTCGTCCTTGTCCCGCAGCACCGGCTCATAGGTGGACTTCGTGCCGTTCAGCCGCGTTCGGTAGTTCACGAGTTCCTCTGTCTTCGCATCGAACTCGAAGATGCCGTTCTTGCCGCCGGCTTCGATGGCCATGTTCGCAATGGTCGTGCGGTCGTCCATTGACAGACTCGCCACACCGGGCCCGTCGAACTGCATCGCGCGATAGGTGGCGCCGTCGAAACCAATCTCACCGATGCAATGCAGGATGATGTCCTTGGCCATCACGCCGGGCTGCAACGTGCCCTCGAGCCGAAAGTGCATTGTCTCCGGCACCTTCAACAATAGTTTGCCCGTGCCCATTACGAAACCAGCGTCCGTGTTGCCAATGCCGGTCGCAAACTGGTTGAACGCGCCCGCCATGCAGGTGTGCGAGTCGGTCCCGAACAGAATTTCGCCCGGACGCGTATGTCCCTTCTGCGGCAGCGCCGTGTGGCAGACGCCCGCGTAGTGCGAACCGTATTGCTTCTTCAACATCCCCTTCGACGGATCGAAGACCCACTTGCCATCCGGGTCGTCGATCACGTCATAAAAGTAAGTGATGCCCTGCTCCTTCACGAAATCGCGGAGAATATCGACATTGCGGTTCGACTTCGAGTCGGCGGTGAAGATGTAGTGGTCGGGGATGATCACGACACGGTTGCGATCCCACACCTTGGCGTTCTTGCCGAATTCACGCTTGAACACCCCGATGGTCCCCGGCCCGCACACATCGTGGGTCATCAGCACGTCCGCCTTCACCCAAACATTGTCGCCCGCCTGCACGCTGGTCTTGCCGGCGGCGCGGGCGAGGATTTTTTCAGTTAAAGTCATGGTCGGGAATCATTACTCAAGTTCAGAGTGCGCTGCAACTGTGGAGATCACGCAGAAAGGCCACTTCAGGCCCTGTGGTAGAGGGCGCGGCCAACTTGGTGCTCGTCATGCTGTGCATTTCCTGCCACAGTCACAGGGCGTGCAATGGAAACAAACTGGTCTGCCGTCCTTCGGCTTATGAACTCGCGCCGCATCGGTTTGCTCTTGATGGCCGTCAATCTCGGCTTGGTCGGGGCCGTGGCCTACCTGGTCTTTGCCTTGAAGTCCAATCCGACGGTGATGACCGGCACCATCCGCACCGAGATTGTAACGAACACCGTCACCCAGATTGCCGTCCGCAAGATCAACGCGACCAACAATCTCCTCGCCGCTCTGGCTGCACGGCCCTTGAGCTGGCGCGCCCTCGAATCGACGAACTACGTTCAATACATCGAGAACCTGCGCGCTTTTGGCTGTCCGGAGGAAACCATCCGCGACATCATCATCACGGACGTCGCCAAACTTTACGCCCGCCGCCGCGCCGAACTGCGCGAGCAACTGGCGCCGTATAAATTCTGGCAGGCGGTGGATCCGTCGGGTGGCCCCGCCCATCCGGAATTGCGGCAGCATCTGCGCGCCCTGGACAAGGAACAGCGCCAGCTCATCCGCGAATTGCTCGGCGTCGAGTTGCGCACGGAGATGGCCCGATACACGGACGATGGCGATTCTCCTGAACGCGACTACACCTTTCTTCCCCAGGAAAAACAGGACCACGTGAAGTCGCTGGCCGAGCAATACAGCGAGCTGGAGCAGGACGTTTACGTCCGCGCGGGCGGCTTGCTGTTGGATGAAGACCTCGAGGAGCTTAAGCAAATCCAGCGTCAACGCCGGGCGGAACTGGCCTCGGTGCTCACGCCGGAGGAACTGGAGGAATATGAACTGCGCCACTCGGACACGGCGGACAATCTGCGCGGCACGCTCGGCGGCCTGCAGCCGAACGAAGAGGAGTTCCGCAAGATCTTCAAGCTGCAACGGACATTTGATTTGGAGTTTGCTCAAGGGTTCGACTCCCGTGACCATGCGGCGATGGAGATTCAATCTCGCGCGGCTTTCCAGGCCGGTGAAGCACTCAACAGCGAACTGGCGAAGGCCCTCGGCCCGGAGCGATTTGCCCAATATCAACGCGCGCAGGACGGCGATTACCGCGCATTGTTGCAAGTAACCGAACGCTTCGACATATCGGCGGACGTGGCGGCCAAGGTTTACAACATGAAGCAGGCGGCGGAGGCCATTAAGGCGCAGGTCGAATCCAACCCGAACCTGACCGACGAACAACGCGCGCAGGCCATCGCCGGCATCGCCAGACAAACGGAGCGTTCCGTGGCCACCGCCATGGGCGACGAGGTGTTCAATGCCTATTCGAAGAATGGCGGGCAATGGGTGGGCGGCCTCTCTGAGATCGACCAGAGCCGTGTCCCGCCCCCACCGCCGCCCGCCGGCACCACGTTGCCTTACGATATCAACATCCTGCCGCCGGATTTGCGGAGTTACCTGCTCAACCCTGTCCTGTTCCCTCAAGTGCTGCAGCAGCCGGTGAAATGACGCGGCGCCGATGTTTTTTCAGGCGAGGCGGAGTGTAATCGTCTTTTGGCTTCCGGCAATGTCCAGGTGGGCTACCCTTTGGTCGTGAACTCGCGTTGGCGACTGGCTGCGGTCCTGTGGTTGGCTTTCCTCACCAATCTGCGGTCTGCGGAGTCGTTCGACCTCGTCATCCGGGGCGGGCGCGTGGCGGACGGCACCGGCAACCCGGCGTTCTTCGCGGACGTGGCGGTGAAGGACGGGCGCGTTGCGGGGCTGGGCAAAGTCGTGGGCCATGCGCGCATGGAGATCGACGCCATCGGCCTTACGATTTCGCCGGGCTTCATCGACGTTCACACGCACGCGGAAGAGATCGACGAACTGCCGCTGGCGGAGAATTTTGTGCGCATGGGCGTAACCACACTCGTGCTCGGCAACTGCGGGTCCTCCGCGCTCAACGTTGGGGAGTTCTTCCGCCGGCTCGAAGCCACCAATATTTCGCCCAATGTCGCGACGCTGATCGGTCACGGCACGGTCCGCGGCAAGGCGATGGGCGGTTCGTTCATGCGTCCGCCCACCAGCCAGGAACTCAACCAGATGAAGTCGATGGTCCAGCAAGCCATGAAGGACGGGGCCGTCGGGCTTTCCACCGGCCTGATTTATCTGCCTGGCACGTTCGCGAAGACGGAGGAGATCATCGAACTGGCCAAAGCCGCGTCGGATTACGACGGAATTTACGCCAGCCACATGCGCAGTGAGAGCGATGAAATCCTGGAAGCACTCGACGAAATGTTTCGCATTGCGCGCGAGGCGAAGATTCGCGCCCAGATTTCCCACCTCAAACTTTCCGGCAAATCAAACTGGGGCCAGACGGCGAGGGTCGTCGCAGCCCTGGATCAGGCGCGGGCACAGGGACTCGACATTACCCAGGACCAATATCTTTATACTGCTTCGAGCACTGGCATCAGCCAGTTGGTGCCGGAGAAGTATCGTGAAGACGGCCAGTTCACCAATAACCTGGCCAACCCGGAGCAGAAAGCCCTCATGGTTGCGGAAATGAAGCGAACCTTGGTGAAGGGAGGAAGGGAGGATTACGCCTACGCGGTCATCGCCAGTTGCAAACACGATCCGGCGCTGAACGGTTTGAACATTGTCGAGGCGGCGAAGAAAAAACGTGGATCAGGCTCGTTGGATGACCAGATTGAACTGATCCTCGATCTCCAGGCCAACGGAGGCGCGAGCGGCGTCTTCCATGGCATCAACGAAGACGACCTTCAGCAGTTCCTGCGGCATCCCAACACCATGTTCGCGTCCGACAGCGGCGTGCGAAAATTTCAGGAGGGCGTGCCGCACCCGCGCGGCTACGGCAACAACGCCCGCGTGCTCGCCCGCTACGTGCGCGAATTGAAATTGCTTCGCCTGGAAGACGCCATCCGCCGGATGACTTCACTTCCCGCAGCGGCCTTTCGTTTGAAAGATCGCGGCATGGTGCGTGAAGGCGCCTGGGCCGACCTGGTGGTGTTCGATCCGGCGCAGGTCCAGGAACGCGCGATTTTCAATGACCCGCATCATTACGCCGCGGGCTTCGCGTGGGTGCTGGTCAACGGCGTGCCGGTCGTCAAGAATGATGAACACACCCGAGCGCGCCCGGGAAAGGTTCTCCGCCATCGGCCCTCCTCGCCGTGAGTTAGCGGTTTAACTTTTATTGTGGCCGCTGAAGGGGTGACTTTTGTTGACCGAGCCCTCCCCGTCCCTCTCCTCCATTGGGAATGGAGGAGAGGGTGCCCGACTTGTCCGCCGTAGCCTTGCCGAAGGTGGAAGGGCGGGAGAGGAGGTTCCTGCGAACCTCTGGGTTGCGGCTACGACTTTTCTTGAACCACCCTAGCTTGGCGATTCGGGCTGAGAAACCGCTCGACGTATTTGCCGAGAATGTCGGCCTCGAGATTCACCACATCGGCGACTTTGCGTTCACACAACGCCGTCACTTCATAAGTGTGCGGGATGATCCAGACGCGAAAGTTCTTTTTGGTGACATCCGCGACCGTGAGACTGATGCCATCGATAGCAATCGATCCCTTGAAGATTATGTAACGCATCACTTCCGCCGGAGCGGAGACTTCGAGGACGTGGTCCCGCCCGGCGCGCTCCCAGCGAACAATTTTGCCCACTCCATCGACATGGCCGGTGACAAAATGGCCATTGAGACGACCCGTGGCGGGGAGTGGACGCTCCAGGTTCACCAGCGAACCCGGGCGGACGTGTTGAAGATTCGTGCGTTCCCAGGTTTCGCGGAGCAGATCGAATTGAACCAGCTTCCCGCTTCTCCGCGGAGTGAGCTTTACGGCAGTCAAACAGCACCCATTCACCGCCACACTGTCGCCCCGCTTCAATCCGCGCGCGCAACGATGGGCTTCGACGATCAGCGCGATCGACGTTGCGGAGAGCTTGATTGCCCGGATGACACCGGTTTCTTCCACGATGCCCGTGAACATGACCGGCAGGTTGCCGTTTTTGCAAAGGCCGAGGCAAGTTGTTTGCGCCGGCTCACGGTGGAAAACCAAAGGCCAGCTTCACCGCCGAGTATTCAGGATGCACCGTTCCATCCCGCGCGCGAATGACGAGCGGCGGTTCGTTCCAGGTCCGGCCGCGCATCCATTCCGGCAAATCGCCGGCGCGCATCATCCCGAACAATCCGAGCAACGGACGTTCTCCTTCACGCAGTGCCACTGGACGCTGGCGAACGATGACCAGCCCCGCTGCCGCCGCGCCCGACTTCACCCGCGCTTCCTGCTCTTCCGGCGCGATGGGAAAGATGCATGCGAAGAATCCTCCGTGCTCCAGGTGCCGCGATGCAACGGTGCAATAGTCCGCCACAGTCCCGCGCAATTCAAAACGGCAGGCGATCTTTTGCGGATGATCTCCTTCCACACCGCTGCCCGGCGGAAAATATGGCGGACTTCCAAGCACCAGATCAAATCGCTCGTCGGGCCGCAGCATCCCCGGATCGCGAAAGTCGCCCTGCCGGATTTCATAACGCGCCTCAAGCCCGTTCCACCGCGCCGATTTTCGCGCGAGCCGCGCGCTCTCCTCCTGCGCCTCCACGGTCACAAACCGCGCGCCCGCCAGCCGCCATGCCGCAATCATCCCCACCGCGCCCAGCCCGCTGCCGAGGTCGAGCACCGTTCGCGCGGACGGACACCAACTCGTGCCGTACCACGCCGTCAGCACGTCGTCGGTGGAGAACCGGTGCCCGTTCTCCAGTTGGAACAGGCGGAAGTGTCCGCTGATGGCGTCCAATGTCTCTCCTGACTCCACGGGCGGCAGGCCGGACACCGCGCCCGGCGGGACCGGCCCCGGTTTCGCCCAGCCCTTGAAGAGGGGATTGGAATTCATCGCGCACAGCTTGCGCGGGGGCCGGCTATTGAGCAACCGGCGAAACAGCGTGTCTTGTTCGCGCGGGTTCCCACCGGACCAAGGCACACGAAGCGCATCCGGTCCCCGGTCGCAGCGGTTCGCGGCGTCTCGCCGCAAACGAAACCGCCCGCGCGGACGCATCTTGACACCGCCCCGCCGGAGCGCGAGCCGTCCCGGCTCGCAGCAGCCTTGCTCGTCGATTCACTTGAAAATCCTCCCACGGCTCTCCCTTCGCAACCGCTGCGGACGGGGACCGTCCGCGCTCCGACGAGGCGCGTTTTCCGATTTGACGCCGATGCGTGGCTGGCTGCTTACTACCCACACCATGATTCCCGGCTTCAATGCACAACCACCCACCTGACATCGCTTATGAAAACATCTGCTCCACACTTCGCGCCTTTGACTCTGCTTTGCGTTTGCGCACTGCTTGGATTCGGCTTCATCGCTCAAACCCGCGCTGGTGCCGATGCCTCAGCCAATGATGGCAAGCTGCGCATCATTTGCTTTGGCGCGCATCCCGACGACTGCGAGTTGCAGGCCGGCGGCACCGCCGCGTTGTGGGCGGCGCGCGGGCACAAAGTAAAGTTTGTCTCCGTCACGAACGGCGACATCGGCCACTGGCGCGAGGCCGGCGGTCCCCTGGCGCGGCGGCGCAGGGCCGAAACCGAGCAGGCCGACAAAATCCTTGGCGTGAGCACCGAAATCCTCGACCTCCACGACGGGGAGCTTTTGCCCACGCTGGAAAACCGCCGCCTGCTCACCCGGCTGATCCGCGAATGGAAGGCCGACCTCGTCCTCGGCCATCGGCCGAACGATTATCACCCCGACCACCGTTACACCGGAGTGCTCGTGCAGGACGCGGCCTACATGGTCACCGTGCCGCACTTCTGCCCGGACGTGCCCATCCTGGAAAAAAACCCGGTCTTCATGTATTTCCCCGACCGTTTCCAAAAGCCAAACCCGTTCAAGCCCGATGTGGTCGTGGACGTCGGACCCACGATGGAGAAAAAGCTGGATGCGCTGGCGGTCATGGTTTCGCAGTTCGCCGAAGGCGGCGCGAACGGTTCCGCCAGTCTGATGCCGTCCGATCCCGAAGGCCAGAAGCGCCGGCATCAACAAGTCCGCGAGAACATGACCAGGCGCAACAGCTCCCTTGCGGATCGCTTCCGCAAGGAACTCGGCGAGTGGTATGGCGCGGACAAGGCCGGGCAGGTGAAATACGCCGAGGCCTTTGAGCTTTGCGAATACGGCGCGCAACCCGACAAGAAGGAATTGAAACGGCTCTTTCCGTTCTTCGGGGAATGAGTTGGAACCATGAAAGTCCGCAAACTGCTGCACACGCGCTATCGGCTGAACGACCTGGAGAAGTCGGTGAAGTTTTACAAGGACGTGCTGGGGCTGGAGGAAATCCGCCGGCACAAGTCGCCGCGCGGCTCGGAACTGGTGTTCCTCAAAGCGCCCGGCAGCGACGAGACGATTGAACTTTGTTACTTTCCTTCCAGCGGTCCGGTGCAGGTCCAGCCGGACCTCACTCATTTGGCATTCGAGGTGGACAGCCTGGAGGAATTCGGAAAGCACCTCGCCTCGCACGGCCTGAAATATTCCGACGGCCCGACCCTGAAGGAGAACGGCGGCGGCTTCGCATTCATCGACGCCCCGGAGGGCTACGAAATTGAACTGATCCAGATCGGCCGGCAGCCCGGCACAGGGGCGTATTAGATCGTTTCAGCGCCGAAATGGCGACGGCCGCGCAGGTGGGACGACACACCGTTCACCCTTGTTTCTTACGAGGCCGCTGGGTCATCCTGAAATCTCGCCCGCTTGATCACTGAGCCGCCCCAGACCATGCAAGCGGCGAAGGCAATCACGGCGGTCATCAAGACTGGAAAATAGACCGACTCCAGGTAGCGATCTCCCAAATCACCTCGGAACAAAAAAAAGGCGAACACCGCGTCGGCTAAAAGGATGAACAGACCAAGGAATTGAATCCTCAATCCCTTGCGCTTCAATTTTGGATTTGGCATGGGCCAGTCGGCGGGACGCCGACTGTAGCGACCGGGACGGTCGCGCCACCCTCTTTCAACTGCATCGTTCCGGCTAAGCTTAGCGACCGCCGCCGGAAACGCCCGGCCGGCTGCAACAATCGCTGACAAATGATCCGAACCGTACGACTGCCCGGTGGGGCGACGGTTCGCTGCAGTGTCAGCGGGCAACCCTACGACGAAGCCAAAGCCTTCCAGACTACCTCCGCCAGCCTCGCGCGCCGCGTGAAGAACCTCCAAAACCAAGCCAAAGCCCTGAACATGACTCTCGTTCCTGCCTAACAACTTGCATGGCCTGTTATTCAGGAGGCCACATAGAGTTCATGAGATTCAGATTCCTCTCATGGCAACGAGCGAACGCGCCAGAAGTTGTTCGTGCCCGGCGTCGGGCTGGTTGTAAACGACAGAACTCCACTGATAGTCATCGTGTTCGTCTGCTGGCCGATCCAATTGACCGGTGGCGACAGGTTGAAGGTACGATCCAGAGCGTACTGGCTGGCCGGGTAACCGGTGTAAGAAAACTTCATGTCACCCTCCGGCGAGAGCGTTCCAACAAGCTGGTGGTGGCCCGGGGCGTCACCCAGGATCGCGCGTGCGATGCCGTACGAAATCTTTCCGCCCGCCGCGCCGATATTGCCTCCTGCATACAAATTAGTGCCCCATGTCGCCATTGATCTCACTTCTGCGCCGCCGCCGTTGTCTGGACCGATCCCTGAACCTAGAGCGGACCAACTCGTCCCATCCCATCGGGCAATGCGATTGGCCGATACTCCCCCCGCCGTCGTGAAAATACCTCCCGCAAACAGAGTGTTCCCCGCCACGGCCACCGACATCACGGTGTTGTTCATTCCGCTGCCCACCGCCGACCACGAGCTGCCATCCCAGCGAGCCACATAATTAGCGGGGATGAGCACATCGCCGGCGGTGAACGCGCCGCTGAAATTGCCCCCTGCATATAGGTTCGTGCCAGACACCGCCAAACCGTTGACACCGTAGTTCAACCCGCCGGCCAGAGCCGACCATGAGCTTCCATTCCATCGGGCGACATAACGGGTTTGTGTTCCACCCGCGTAAAGGAAACTGCCTCCCGCAATCAGGTTGCCGCCAAAGGGCGTTAGCTCGTACACAATGTCGTCCATCCCTGAACCTACGGGCGACCACGCGCTCCCATCCCACCGGGCGATGTAACGGGCTGTCACGCCGCCCATCCCCGCAAAGAAACCTCCCGCATACAAGTCCGTGCCCCATACCGCCAGGGCATGAACAAAGAAATATCCTCCAAACAAGCCTTCAGTTACCCCGCCACCCACGTCAGACCACTGCTCCTCGTCCCATTTGGCAATGCCGGGTGATTCGATGATCGTGCCATTGTTGTTGGTCGCCCAGAGAAAGGCACCGGAGGCATACACGCTGCCATCCGAGCCAAACGCGAACGCCTGGACCGCGTTGTCCATTCCCCGGCCCAGGGTGGACCATTGGCTGCCATCCCACTTCGCAATGCAATGCGCAGTGGTATTACCGATGGTTTGAAACACACCTCCTACATAGAGATTGCCCTGACCATCCACCGCCGTGGCGGTCACCGTTGCGTTTGCGCCGGGCAGGCCGTTGAAACCGACCCAGTTGGCGTCACTGTAGGCCGGGTTTCCAGCGAAGCACCAGCTAAACAGGAAGATGGGGAGACATGTGATTAGGGTGGTTTTCATGATAACCTTTCAGACGATCCGCCTGGTACTGATAATCAATAGACTGACCTGCCTGCCCGCTTTTTATGCCATCGTAATCGCTCACGCGAGACGTGGTCGAGCGGCCAAAGACCCAGCGACCCGGCGACACGGAGGACGTCCGAATCTCCGACGACGGGCCGGAGCCGGGTTAGATGCAGCGCGGTTAGGCGGCATCATCAACATCTCTCACTTCTTCTTTGCGGTGCGACAATCATGACACTCAACCGCTCTGGCATCAATGTGCCCTTTCGCCTCCTCGTAATACCACTTCTGGTCTTTGGCCTTCCAAATCTCTCTCTTGCCGCATTTGCAGCAAGTGAATGGCTGATCCAAATAAAACTCCGGCAAGCCGGAGTAGGTGTTGATGTGTGAAAGCTTGGTGTGGTCCGCTGGCGCAGCCGACGGATGACCTCGCTGCTGAATCGGCGTGAGGTTCAAAACTCTCTCCGCCTCGCGAATCTCCGTCTCGGTGGCATCCCGGCCAGTCTGTGTGTGCTTGCTCATGATGCACGCGCTGCCGCCTAACGACCCAGCGACCCGGCCCGCGAGACGCAACGATTGCAACAGTGATGCGATGGCCGGGTTAGATGCAGCGCATGGTTAGGCGGCAGAACTTTCATTTGCCTGGTTCATACTGACTGACGAACCGCTCGATGGCTCCGAGTGGGCCGAAGTCACTCTTGCGGGCTGTGACCACGACCGCCGGTGCGTCGGACTTGGCCTCTCGTACGCTCCGCTCCACCCCAGGAAAACGAGAGTGAAATGCCGTGAAGAAATCCCTCACGGCACCTTTGGCAGCAAGGCTGTGTCGCATCCGCAACTCCCGAGTCTCGATGTAACCGGCCTCCAGCAGCGCGGCCCTGCGTTCACGCCAAAGCCGTGCTGTGGGATGGTCGGGTGCCATCTCCGCAGCCACCGGGTAGGCATTGGTCATATCTCGATACTGTGCCTCCATCGCCGCAGCCTTCTCGAACACGGGTCCGACCGCTGAATCGATGCGCCGGGCCAAGCGCGGAAGCAGCACGACACCCAAGACCATCGCAGCTATTCCTGCGAGAATCACTTTTGTCTTGGTGTTCATAGATGTGATGCGCCGCCTAACGATCAGAGCTCAGCCACGCCGGGCCAAGGGGCGTGAACCGCGCAGCGGAACTAGAACCGCTCCCCGGCGTTGGCTGCAGCGATTTGTTAGGCCACAACATCATTTGTCTATCACGGCATCGGCTTCAATTTCAATCAGCCAATCTGGGTCGATAAAGCGTGAGACCTGCATGATCGTGTTGACCGGGCGAATATCTCGAAAAAACTTTCCATGAACCGACCCGACTCAGGTCGCTTTGGGCTGGAGCACCAGATTGTATTTGGCCGCCAGTTTCTGGAGCAGCCGTTGCTCGGTTTGCAGCACTTTTTCTTCATACTTTTTGAGCCC
>Ga0187893_10001462_pt1 | contig 56376 bp, 34 predicted proteins | sample MA1701074metaG_FD_139574 | JGI IMG/M metagenome (GOLD analysis project Ga0187893, IMG submission 139574) | White microbial mat communities from a basaltic lava cave in the Kipuka Kanohina Cave System on the Island of Hawaii, USA - MA170107-4 metaG ...
CGCCCTCGCCACGCTCGACTCCAACGGCGAGGCCTCCTTCGAAGGCTGCGCCCCCGACGATTCCCTCGGCCTCGACTTCACCCTGCGCGCCTGGGCCCAGAAGCACGCCGACGGCAGCGGCGGGATCATCGACAGCGGCAAGGAGACGGTCTCCGTGCGGTAGTGCAGGAACGCGGCGCGCTCGCGACCGGACGCGCACAAGGTCGTGCCGCTCTTCCCGCTGCCGGGGCCATGCACTCCGCCCATGTCCTGGCCTGGCAACGACGAAGCCCATCCTGACGCAGGTCACGGACGACCACGGGCGCGCCGCCGAAGATTGCCGCGTTCCACCTCGATCTCGCGATGCTGCTCGAGCGAACGGGTCAGCGCGATGCCGCGATCGAGAGCTTCCGGACTGCAATCGCGCTCGACCCGAACCACGCCGAGGTCCGCTGCAACCTGGCAGCGTCTCTTCTGAACGTGGGCCGGCTCCCCGAGTGTTTGGAGCACATCCGGCGCGGCCACGAGCCTGGAGTTGCACGCCGAGGGGATGGAGTCGGGCAAGCCGGAGGACCGCGCCGCCGTCCAGGAGGCGCTGCGCGAATGGCAGGAGGAGGCCGAGCTCGCCGGTATCCGCGACCCCAAGGCTCTCGCGCTCCTCGGGGGGAATGCCGCATGCCCGCCGCCCGGGCCGGAACAGATCGGGGCGGGAAGCGTAGTGTGACCGGGCGTGCGGAGCGCACGCGGAGTCGCGAGGATCGCGATGCGGGATCGACGGGATCCGCGGGAGGCGCCGTTCATGTCCGAGTCAGCGCACGTCACGCGGCGGAGCTTCCTCGGCGGCGTCCTGGCGGGAGCCTGCCTCGCTCGAATCGCGCCGGCCGTGGCGCATCCGCGGCAGGCCGCGGAGAACGCGTCCGACGACGTCGGGCTTCCGGCGAGCTACCTCGAAACCGGAGTCGCGGCGTTCGCGAACGCGTGGCGCACGAACAACGCGATCGCCGGCCATCACGGCGCGGCGGTGATCGCCGGATACTTCTTCTCCCGCGAGAACCCGCTCGACGAACCGGCACGCAAGGCGCTTCGTGCCGAGATCGACGCCTTCCTCCGCGACCTCGGCCCCTCCTTCCGATTCGAATCGCCCGCGGAGGCGCCCGACCCCGATCTCTGCACGAGGATCGTCACGACGCTCGAGACCCGGATCGACGAGTTCAGGACCGGAGGGCACAACGTCATCTGGGCCACGCTTCCGCTGAAGGCGCTGCGGCACGCCCCGTCGCTGGCGCGGCCGACGACGATCGACGGGATCTGCAGGCTGATCGAGCTCTTCCACACCCAGCTCCCGGCGCGGCACGACACCGACTACAACCGGTCGCATCCGATCGCGAAGTTCCAGACGCCCGCGGAGCTCGTGACCTCCGCCTTCTCGAGCTTCGCCGCGCCCGTGAGCCTGCGGCCGTCCGAGCAGATCCACTTCGTGACGCACGCGGACGCCCTGGCCGAGTTGTGGGAGATGGGCTTCGAGTCGCTCGCGATCCGGGGCAGCGAGGCGATGAAGATCAACGTCAATCGCATCGCCCTCTCGACGCCCGCTCGCCGCCCTCCCGACGAGACGCTCCCCGCGAGCCCGTTGGCGCACGGGTACTGGAGCGATTCCAGGGTGCGCAGCGGCGGCCTGGGCGCCGGCCACCATCTCAAGTTCCCCTACAGCTATTACCGGCGGCGGAAGCAGCTCTCCGACGTTCCGCTGCGCCAGCGCTGCGATGATCAGGTCCTGCAGATGCTGGCGGCCGCGATGGCTTGACCGCCTGCTGGCGCGACGCCGCCTCGGCGGATGGTTCGTCACGTTGCCCGAGGCGCTGCAGGGGGCGGGCCGGCACACGGCCGGCCAGGTCTTCTCCGAGGAGCTGCGCCAGGCCGACCCCGAGACCCTCGAGCGCCTGCGCCGGCTCGGCTACCTCGAGTGACCGCGCCGAGAGGCCAGGAAGACCTGGTCGCGATGGAACTCGAGGAATCGCTGCTGGCCGCGGGTGAAGCTCCCGACGTCGACGTCGCGGTCGACCGCGACCCCCATCCGCAGCAGCGAGGGCCGGTCGGCGACCGGCGAGACGAGCAGGCGCCCGTCGTCGCGGAACGAGATGAAGCCGCGATCGAAGAGGTGGTCGATCGTCGGAGTGAGCAGCAGCCCGTTCTCGCCGCAGAGCCGCTCCGCGTTGGTGGCGTCGCGCCACGGCTTGCAGTGGCTGGCGCGGAGGTGCTCGGCCCGGTCGACGCGAGTGACGCGACAGCATGACTCGACCTGCTGCACGCGCTGCTTGAACAGCCCCTGGCCCCGTCGCGCCAGGACGATCGCCTCCTTCTCCGTCGCCGAGAGCGCCTCGTCCAGCTCCACGCGGCGACGCAGGTGCTCCTCCCACAGCACGAGCTCGGGAGCGGGGGCGGCGGAATCCGAGAGGATCCGCGCCGCGGGAGCTTCGAACCGCATGAGCGCGTCCAGACCGTGGCCGATCAGCCCCCCGAGCTCGAGGGCGAGCGGCGCCGGGAGCTCCGCGAGATAGATGTTCTGCACGCCGTGGCCGTTGCGCCGCAGCGGCGAATGGCGGGGCGGCAGCAGCGGCGTCAGGCGAGCCATCCATTCCGAAGGGCGGAATCGCGTCGGGATCTCTTGGAACGCGACGTCGACGCGCCAGCCGATCAGGTCCCAGTTCCGGCCCGCCGACCCGAACTCCTCCGGCTTGGGCGCCTCGTACGCGTACGAGCGGGCGATGCCGAACGCCTTGATGCACCTCTCCGCGAACGACAGCACGACGTCGCCCGGTGCGACCTCGCGCATCGTCTCGTAGGAGGCGTGCGTACGACCGTCCGCCCGGCGCTTCGGCGACCAGAGGAAGCCCCCCGGCACCTCGTGCCGGAAGGTCTGGTTCTGGTTCACCCACCAGTAGCGCATTCGCCCACGTCCGGTCGGAACGAACGGCGTCTCACGGCGGCCGCCCCGCGGTCGCGAACGCCGGCGGGGAGGGGGCTCGGGCAGGGCGCGGATCTCGAGGTCGGGGCCGAAGGAGAGCACGAGCTCGACCATGCGCGCGTTGCCGCCCGCGGCCGCGTGCAGGAGCGGCGTGCGCTCGAGCGACCCGCCGGAGAGCCTCAGCGCCGTCTCGGCGTCCGCGACCCCGAGCGCGCCCGCCAGACGGTCGCGCGCGCCCGTCGCGCGCTCGAGCCTGCGTGCAGAGCGCTCTCGGCGGCGGCTTCTTCGCGCGGGTAGCGGTCGATCTCGCGACGGGCGATCGAGTGATCCTGTGGGAGTGAGCCGCGACGACAGCCGCCGTGCAGTCGGAGAATGCCGTGGTGCCGCCCCGGCTGCGGCTCACGGGTTCAGCGGCCACAGCCACGGCAGCAGCACGATCACGACCGCGAAGACGACGAGGCTGAGCGGCACGCCGAGCTTCAGGTAGTCGGCGAAGCGGTAGCCGCCGGGTCCCATGACCAGCACGTTGGCCGGGTGGGACACCGGGCTGGTGAAGCTCGAGGAGGCGGCCATCGCGACGGCCATCATCAGGGCGTGCGGCGAGAGCCCGAGCTGCGCGGAGGTGCTGAGCACGATGGGGGCCATCAGCAGGACCAGCGCGGCCGTCGGCACGATGCTGGTCGCCGCGAACGTGATGGCCATGAGCGCCGCCACGACGGCCACCGGTCCGAGACCGCCCACGGCGCCCATCACGACCTCCGCCACCAGCTTCGCCGCGCCGGTCTCGTCGAGCGCCGCGCCGAGCGGAAGGAGGCCGGCGATCAGGAAGACGGCCTTCCACTCGATGGCGCGATAGGCCTCCTCCATCGTCAGGCAGCGCGTGACCACCATGAGCGCGGCGCCCACCACGGCCGCGATGTAGATCGGCGCCAGGCCGGCGAGCGCGGTCGCGAGAACCGCCCCCATGATCAGCATGGAGAGGTTCGCCTTGTTCGAGCGCGGCAGCTCCTGCGCCGCCGCGGTCAGCACGATGAACTCCCCCTCGCTGCCGAGCTGGCGCAGCCGCTCGCGCGGCCCGTGAAAGAGCATCGCGTCGCCCGGCCGGACCTCCATGTCGCCGAGGTTCGACCGGTGGGGGCGGCCGCCTCGCCAGATGGCGAGCAGGCTGAGGCCGTACTTGTCACGGAACTGCAGCTCGCTCACGCGCCGCCCCGCGAGCGTGGTGCGCGGCGCGAGGACGACCTCGATCATCCCGACGCGCTCGGAGACGAGCTGGCCGAGGTCGGGCTCGACCTCGCTCTCGACCTCGAGGCTCACGACGCCCTGCACGCGGCTGAACTCGTTGAAGTCGCCGAGCAGGAGCAGCCGGTCGCCCGCCGTGAGCACGGTTCCGGGCGCGGCGGCCGCGCGCGAGCCGTCGGCGCGCACGATCTCGAGCACCCGCAGCCCCGGCGGATCGGCGAGCGCGCACTCCTCGATCGCCTTGCCCGCGAGAGCCGAACCGGTCGGCACCTCGGCGAGCAGCAGCCGCTCGTGCAGCCGGTGCGCATCGCGCAGCTCCTCGGCGCCGACCCGCCGCCAGCCGGTGAATCCCGCCGCTCCCTCGAGAGCCTCGACCCTCTCTTTCGGTCCCTCGACCAGCAGCCAGTCGCCGGCGGCGAGCGGCTCGTCGGCGAGTCCGGCGCCCGCCGGCGCTCCGTCGCGGCGCAGGAGGAGGACGTTGACGCCGAAGCGCTGGTGGAATTCGACCTCCTGCAGCGTCTTGCCGGCCAGCTCGGAATCCTCGTCCACCTGCAAGTCGGCGAAGGCGAGCGCGGTCTCGAGCAGCGGCTCGAGGGCGCCCGCCGCGACGGCGGCGAGCTCGCGCCAGCCGCGCAGCTTCTCGAGCCGCTCGAGCCGCCCGGAGACGAGCAGCGTGTCGCCGCCCTCGATCGCCTCGGACGGCGGCGGGGCGAGCCGCTGCATGCCGCGGCGGTTGATGCCGAGCACCTGGAGGCCGAGGATCGCGCCGAGGCGGGCCTGCGCCAGCGACCGGCCGGAGAGCGGAGAGTCGGTGGAGACGCGCAGCAGGAAGACGCGCTCCTTGAGGTGGTACTGCTCGCGCAGGTCGAGCGCGCCGCGCTCGGCGGCCTCCCGCGCCACGTCCCGCTTCGGCAGCAGGTGGCGGCCGACGAAGACGGTGAAGGCCGTGCCGACGAGCAGGATCACCGCACCGAGCGGGGTGAAGTCGAAGATGCGGAACGGGCGCATCCCCGCGTCGCGCAGCGCGTCGCTCACCAGGATGTTCGGCGGCGTGCCGATCAGCGTGGTGAGGCCGCCCAGGAGCGAGCCGTAGGCGAGCGGCAGGAGGAGGCGCGAGGGCGGCATCCGCGTGCGCCGCGCGATGTCCATCGCGACCGGGAGCATCATCGCGGCGACGGCGACGTTGTTCATCACGGCCGAGAGCACCCCGGCCGTCAGCATCAGCGCCGCGATCATGCGCGCCTCGCTCGCTCCCGCGAGCCGCATGACGTGGCGGCCGAGGCGGTTGGCCACGCCGGTGCGCGTGAGCGCCCCGCTGAGGATGAAGACGGCCCAGACCGTGACGACCGCCGGGTTGCTGAACCCCGAGAGCGCGCGGGCCGGCGCCACCAGCCCGGTGAGCGCCACCGCGCCCAGCGCGAGCAGCGCGGTGACCTCCATCGGGATCCACTCCGTCACCAGCAGCACGACGGCGGCGGCGAGGATGGCGAAGACGACGAGGATCTCGGGAGTCACGGTCCTCCGGTCTCGCGGTCGAGGATGGGAGCCGCCGCGTCAGAACGAGAACGTGACGCGCAGCGTGGCGATCCAGGCGTCGTCGAGGGTGGAGTCGCCGCCGGGGTGCAGGACGTACTGCAGGTCGGGCTTGACGCGCACGCCCGGCGCGAGCGAGAGGCCCCAGAACGCCTCGATCGCCACCTCGCGGTCCTCGTCGAAGCCGGCGCCCGCCTCGTCGGAGAGACGCACGGCGCTGAACCCCAGCCCGAGCGCGTCGTCGCAGCGCGGCAGCAGGAAGCGGGCGGCGGCGACGCCGGCGCCGACGTGGCGCGAGAAGGGCGACACGTCGGGATCGGCTTCGCCGAGCTGCAGGAACGCGTCGAGCGTGCGCCCCTGCGCGTCGCGCAGGAGGCGCTGCTCGACCACCGCGTAGAGTCCCTCGGTCCCGTCCTCGCGGCCGCCGTCGTACCGGCCGAAGCCGCCGGTGTGGCGCCAGGCGCCGAGCGCGGCGCGGCCCGCCTGTTCGCCGTCGGGATCCCACCGCAGTCCGAGCTCGCCGATCCCGAAGAGATCCGAGGGGTCGCCGAAGAGCGTCGCCGCGCCGCGCTCGCCGGTCCTCACCCCCTCCTGCGCGGCGCCGTCGAAGATGCCGAGCCGCAGGTCGAGCCCGCCGGGAAGCGCCTGCATCGCCGCGGCGCCGAAGGCGGTGTCGGGATAGGTGGGGAAGGCGCGGATCGTGGGGCTGAACGCCATCGACGAGTGGATGAAGCGCAGGGCGCTCTCGACGGTGGCGAACAGGCTGTTCGCGTCCATCTTCCCCACCCGGACCCGGGTCGCGCCGCCGGCGAAGGCTTGCTCGTACCACGCGCGCGCGAACTGCACGCGATCGTCGGCCGCGTCGACGTTGGAGTAGTTCTGGAGGACGCCGACCTCCTTGGAGCCGTCGTCCCCGTCGATCACCTGCAGCCCGGCGACGAGGATGCCGCCCTGCAGCCCGAAGGCGCGGCCGGCGTCGGCGGTCACGATCGCCTCGAACAGTCCGCGCGCCGCCGAGGAGCCCGGGTCGGCGCCGCCCTCGAAGTGCGAGGAGAGGTCGATCGAGAGAAGCAGGTCGAGATCGACGCCCCGCTCCGAGAGGCGCCGGCGCGGCTCGCGCGAGTCGGCCCAGAGCCAGGAGATGAGGCGGGCCTGCGCATCGCCGGCGGCGAAGTCGTGGCGGCGCAGCTCGTCGGCCTCCACCTCGGCGCGGGCGGAGGGGGCGTCCGCCGCCTCCGGAGCCGGCGCCTGCATCGGCGCACCCGCGAGAAGCGCGAGGATCGGCGCGGTCATCGGCGACAACGCTGCGTCCCGTTCGGAAAAGCGCGCCAGCGTACTCCCGCGCGCCGCGGGCGGCAATCGGGGGAGTGCGCGCGTCGAGCCGGCGGTCCTCCGGCGCGGCCGCCCGCTAACGTGCCCGGCCCGTGCGGCGCTTCCTCGCCGCGCGCGACGGCGGAAGGACGGTTCCATGGACCTTGAAGCTGCGGCGGCCGCGTGGTGCATCCTGGAGGTGGTCGGCGCCGCGGCGGCGCGCGCGCAGGAGACGCCGCCCGACCTCGAGGCGCGCGTCAAGGCGCTCGAGGAGCGCCTCGGCGCGAAGAACTCGCTCCAGGCGGTCTGGAAGGACGGACTGCGGTTCGAATCGCCGACGAAGGAGTTCGAGATCCGCATCGGCGGGCGCATCCAGTTCGACTCGATGTGGGGGGAGGCCGACCGGGACGCCGAGGCGGCGATCGGGAGCGCGGTCGAGGACGGGGCGGAGATGCGCCGCGCGCGGCTCTACCTCGCCGGCCGGCTGTACGAGAAGATCGACTTCCGGTGGGAGTACGAGTTCGCGGACCAGGACGGCAAGACCAAGTTCGTCGACGTCTACGCCGGCCTGGTCGAGCTCGACTGCTTCCCCGACCTCCGCGCCGGACACTTCCGCGAGCCGTTCGGGCTCGACGCGCTCAGCGGCGCGACGGAGCTCCCGTGCATGGAGCGCGCGCTGCCGTTCGCGCTCGCGCCGTTCCGCAACCTCGGCATCCAGCTCTCGGACGCCTGCGCCGGCGAACGCGTCACCGCCGCCGCGGGGGTGTTCCGGGAGAGCAGCGACCAGGCGATCGGGCAGGCGGACGGCGCCTACGCGGCGACGGCACGGGTGACCGGCGTGCCGTGGTTCGCGGACGAGGGAAGGCGGCTGGTGCACCTGGGCGTGGCGGCGAGCCGGCGCGCGCCGCCCGACGACGAGGTCCAGTATCGCTCGAAGCCGGAGAGCAACCTCGCCCCCGTCTTCGTCGACACCGGCGTGCTCACCGACGTCGAGACGGTGACGCTCCTCGGCGGCGAGGCTGCGCTCCTCCTCGGCCGCTGCTCGCTGCAGGCCGAGTACGCGAGCGCCGAGCTGCGCCGCACCGCCGGGTTCGACCGCGCGCGCTTCTCGGGCTGGCAGGCGCTCGCGACCTGGACGATCACCGGCGAGCCGCGACGCTATCGCTTCGCCACCGGCGTGTTCCAGGCCCCGCAGCCGGCGGCCGACGCCTTCGATCGCGCGGGAGGCTGCGGAGCCTGGGAGGTCGCGGCGCGCGTCTCGGCGCTCGACCTCGACGACGGCGTCGTCGCCGGCGGGGAGCTCGTCGACCACACGCTCGGCCTCAACTGGTACCTCAATCGCTCGACGCGCGTCCAGCTCAACGCGATCCACTCGCGACTCGACCGCGGCGCGTCGGACGGCAGTGCGAACATCCTCGAGATGCGGGTCCAGCTCAGCCTGTGACCGGGGCGTCGGTCGGAGGGGCGGCGCCGCGGTCGACGATGACGCGCAGCGGCGCGTCGGCGCGCAGGGCGACGTCGCGCTGCGGGAACGGGATCGAGATGGCGTGCCGCTTGAAGGCGGCGTCGATCGCGAAGCGCAGGTCGCTCGCGATGCGCCACTGCTGGTCGGCCGCGTCGATCCAGCACATCAGGCGGAAGTCGAGCGAGCTGTCGCCGAACGCCTGGAAGTGGACGTCCGGGGCGGGGCGCTTGAGGATGCGCCCGTCCTTCGCGGCGACCTCGACGAGCACGTCGCGCACCATCTTGGGATCGCTTCCGTAGGCGACGCCGACGTTCACCGAGATGCGGATCTTCGGGTCGACGTGATCGTAGTTCACGACCTTCTGCGTGATGAACTCCCGGTTGGGCACGAGGATGTGGATGTTGTCGTTCGTGCGCAGCGTGGTGGCGCGGATGCCGAGCTCGCGCACGGTGCCGAAGGTCCCGCCGCCGATCTCGACGAGGTCGCCCGGTTTGATCGGCCGCTCGAACAGCAGGATCAGGCCCGACATGAAGTTGCTGACGATCTCCTGCAGGCCGAAGCCGATGCCGACCGAGAGCGCCGCCACGAGGTAGCCGAGGCTGCGGATGTCGACGATCTGGCTGATCGAGAGCCACAGCCCCAGCCCCATCACCGCGTAGACGGTGAGCGTCGTGATCGAGTACTGCGTGCTGCGGGCGAGGCGGGTGCCCGGCAGGACGATCGCCGCGAGCGCGAGCTTGAGCTGGCGCGACCCGAGGACGAACACGACGATCAGCAGGAGCGCGGCCGCGACGTTCCACCAGGTGACCGCGAGGGCGGGGTCGGCGACGTCCTGGAGCGGAAGGGGGAACTCGAGGGAGCGGCGCACGCCGGCGGGCGATGTCCCGGTGACCGCGAGCACGGCGGCGGCGAGCCCCGCCACGATCGCGACGCGAAGCAGGGAGCGGCCGATCCGGTCGAGCGCCTGGATCCGCGCGGCCGCCTCGGGTTCCCCTTCCGATCGGGCGAGCGCCCGGTCGCGCCACTGCACGAGGAGGAAGGCGATCGCGTGGTAGGCGATCGAGCCGAGCGGGAACGCGGCCACGACGGCGAGCCCGAGACGCGTGACGAACGAGGCGAGAATGCGGTACCCGAGCGCCTCGAGCACGAGCACCGTCGGCACGAGGAGCACCAGCACCGGGCGGAGCAGGGCGGCCATCCGGAGCAGGAGTCGTCCGACGGGGCGCGAAGGCTCGGGCAGCAGGCTCGCGAGCAGCGAGCGCTGCAGCAGCAGGAGCAGCACCACGGCGCCCGCCACGATCTTGTGCGCGAGGTCGATCGCCTCGATCGCGCCCGCGTTGCCGTAGTCGAGCCGGGTGAGCGAGAGCTGCAGCGTCAGCGCCGCCAGCGAGAACCAGAGCTGAAACTTGACGGCGGCGCCGACGCGGCGCGCGGTGGGCGCATCCACGGCGAGCACCATGCGCCCGGGGGGCCGGGGGCGCAGGAGCTCGCGGTTGAGGGCGAGCCCCATCCAGAAGAGGGCGAGCAGGTTCCCGAGCCCGCGCAGCAGCTCCCCGCCCGAGGGCGGCAAACCGTGAACGAGCGCGATGGCGAGCCGCGGGGCGATCCAGAGGAACGCGGCGAAGCAGGCCGATCGCGCCAGGTGGGCCACCAGCAGCGCCGTGCGGACCGGGAGCTCCTCGAGCCTCCGCGCGCCCAGCCGGTCGATCCGGCGCGACATCCAGGCGCGCAACAGGTGGAGCAGCAGGCCGAGCGGCACCAGCGCCGCGAGGAGCAGGAGCAGCGAGCCGCGGTGGCCGGGGACCGAGAGCCATCGCGAGCCGTCGCCGAGGCGCTCGAGGGCGGCGGCCGGCAGATCGAGCAGGTCGGAGAGCCCGTTCGCGATCGCCTCGCGCGAGATCCCGATCGGCGAGCGCTGCAGGAGGCTCTCGCCCTGCGGGTCGGCGGGCGCGTCGCCCGGAGCCGGCGGGGGCGCCCGCTCCTGCGCCGATGCCGCGGCCGCCAGCGCGAGCGAGGTCAGCAGGAGGAGGAGGCGGCGCGCCATCGACGAGCCCTGCGATCCGGCGTCGGGTCGCGGCGGAGGTTACCCGCCTCCCGCTCCCGCCCCGCGCGCCGGCGCGTCAAGCCCCGTACCACCGCAGCGCCGCCGCCGCCAGCCCGAGGAAGAAGAAGAACCCCGCCACGTCGGTGACCGTCGTCAGGAAGATGCTCGACGCCAGGGCGGGATCCATGCGCAGGGCGCGCAGCCCCAGCGGGATCAGCACGCCGGCGACCGCCGCGGCGAGCTGGTTCATCACCATCGCCGCCGCCGCCACGACGCCCAGCACGACGCTCCCCTTCCAGAGCCAGCCGATCGCACCCACCACCACTCCGACGGCGAGGCCGTTGATCAGCCCGAGGATCGACTCCTTGAGCAGCGCCCTCCGTCCGTCGCCGGGGGCGATCTCGCCCAGCGCCAGGTCGCGGATCACGATGGTGAGCGTCTGCATCCCGGCATTGCCGCCCTGCCCGGCGATGATCGGGAGGAAGACCACGAGCGCGGTCCACTGGGCGATGGTGCTCTCGAACAGGCCGATCGTGAGCGCTGCCACGAACGCCGTCGCGAGATTCACCATCAGCCACGGCAGGCGGCGCCCGACCGACATCCGCCACGGCGTCAGCGCGCGCTCCTCGCCGGAGAGGCCCACCATGAGCTGCATGTCCTCGGTGGCCTCCTTGCGCGCGATCTCGAGGGCGTCGACCGCCTTCACCACCCCCAGGATCCTGCCGCCCTCGTCGAGCACGGGAAGCCCGAGGTAGTGGTAGTGCTCGAACTTGCGCGCCAGCGCCTCCTGGTCGTCGCTGACCAGGGCGAACTTCACGTCGCGGTGCATGATCTCGCTCACGCGGCGATCGCCCCGGCGGAAGATCAGGTCGCGCAGGGGGACGATGCCCACCAGCCGCTGGCCCGCGTCGGTGACGTAGATGTAGGAGACGTCCTCGATGCGCTCCTGCTGCGCGTGAGCGCCGAGCAGCGCCCGCGCCTGCTCGACGTTCATGTCGTCGCGCAGCGTGATGAACCGCAGCGACATGATCCCGCCCGCCGTCTCCTCGGGGTACTTGAGGAGCCCCCGGACGTCGTGGGCCGCGTCGGGGGGGAGCGCGGCGAGCACGTCGCGGCGCGTCGCGGGCGGCAGGCGCTGCAGCAGGTCGGCCGAATCGGCGGCGCCGACCCGCCGCAGCAGCTGCGCGAGCTCCGCGGGCGTGAACGCGCCGGCGAGGTCGGGCAGCCGCTCCTCCTCGAGCTCCACCAGGGTCGCCGCCGACTTCTCCGGCGGGAGCTGCTTCAGGATCGAGCGCGCCTCCCCGGTCTCGAGGCGCTGCAGCCGGTCGGCGAGGTCGGCGGCGTGGAGGGGGAGGTACTCGTCGACGGTCGACAAGGCGGGATCGGACATGGCGTCCCTCAATCCTGTTTCGAACCGGCGTGCGGCCGCGGCGGATCGAGGCGGGCGATCCCGCGCAGGAGGCGGCCGAGGATGTCCGAGCCGGAGATGAGCCGTCGCCGCTCGCCCCACAGCAGGATCACGTCGTCGTCGACCAGATCGTTGTGCGGGGTGCGCGGGCTGACCCGGAAGCGGCCGATGACGTCGCCGAGCGGCGTCGAGCGCTCGCGGACGACGATGGGGCGGTGGAGGCAGGCGTCGAGCTCCGTCGCGGCGCCGCCGAAGAGCGCATGGCGCAGGAAGCGATGGGCGTGCATCACCAGCTTCGGCTCGCCGGCGAGATCGGTGATGACCACCCACTTCCTCCCGGACGCCTGCAGGCGCTGGAGGAACGGATCGCTCGCGACCCGTTCGAAGGGCGGCAGCTCGGGGCGGACGCCTCTCATCGGGAGGGCGATCACGCTGCGCGGATCGACCGGCTCGCCCATCTCGGCCAGCGGCACGTCGTCGAGCTCGAGGAAGTTGATCGCCCCCGAGCCCTCGACGTGGCTGACGTCCGACTCGCCGGCCTCGACGTGCTTGCGGATGAGCTCGTGGAAGTCGCGCTCGCGGAAGAAGGCGCGCGACTCGGGCCCGACCAGCCGGTCGAGCATCCACGAGGAAGGCCGCGCCACGGGGTAGAGCAGGAAGCCGTAGGCCCGCAGCAGCGGCGTGAACCGTGCGCCGATGCGGACGGCCCGGCGCGAGAAGTAGGCCTGCGGCAGGATCTCGCCCAGGAACGTGATGACCACGGTCGAGAAGAGGAACGCCGCCACGCCGGTGAGGACCGAGTCGGCGAGCAGCGTCAGCAGCACGTTCATGCAGACGTTGCCCCAGAGGATCGTGGCGAGCACGAAGTTCGGGTTGCGACGCAGCGCCAGCAGCCGCGCCGCCGCCTTGTCGCCGCCCGCGGCGTCCACCTCGAGCCGCAGCCGCCCCACGCTGAACACCGCGAGGTTCAGCCCGGAGAACATCGCGGACTGGCTCAGGCAGAGGGCGATCCCGATCCAGGTGGTCGGATCCATGGGCGGACATTGTGCCCGCAACCGGCGCGGCCGTTTCCGCCATCGAGACCGCGATCGCGGCGCGGCGTGCTACGCTGTGGCGCGCGTCGGCGGGCCGGAGCGGCTGCGCGCGCGAGGGCATCCAGGACGGACCGAGGAAGCAGGCCGATGGCGATCACGAGGTGGATGAGCTGGGAAGGCGGGGTCGATCTGTGCGGCGCGACGAGCCCGGGGATCGCGACCTCGAACGTCGTCGTGCACGTCGGGCGCGTGGTGCAGACGCCGGCGGGATCGGCCTCCTCCGCGCTGATCCTCTTCGCCCCCGATCCGGCGAAGGCGCCTGACTTCCTCGCCTTCGTGACGACCGACGAGAAGGTCGGGCGCTACCTGGGCCCGAACATCTTCGCGGGAACGCCGTTCGAGAAGGCTCCGGTGGTGATCGGGACGTTCGAGGTCACCACCCAGGCGAAGGGGGTCGGCGCCAAGGTCACGGCCGGGGGCCGCGTCTTCGAGACGTGGCTCTCCGAGCTCGGGCCGACCGAGCTCGTGCGCCGCGAGCCGGCGTCGGGCTCGCCCTTCTGGCAGCTCGGCGTCGAGGCGGCGGCGGCGCGCACCTCCCTCCGGGTCGACGGCAAGGAGATCGCGCTCCACGTCCCGAAGGCGGGGATCTCGGGCGGTCCGGCCGCGGTCTCCGCTCCCGCGGGACTCTACGCCCGCTGAGCGCCGCGGCGCGGCCGTCGACGCTCTCAGATCCCGTAGTACCACGGCAGCACGAACGTCAGCGTCATCCAGGCGACCACGGCGAGGGGGATGCCGACGCGCGCGAAGTCGCCGAACGTGTAGTTGCCGGCGTTCATGACCAGCAGGTTGGTCTTGTAGGCGAAGGGCGTCGCGTAGCTCATGTTGGCGCCGAACAGGACCGCCAGCACGAACGGTTCGGCGGGGACGCCGATGCGCTGCGCGATGCTCACGGCGATCGGCGTCCCGATCACGGCCGCGGCGTTGTTCGACACGATGTTGGTGAGCACGGCCATCGTCAGCATGAGTCCGCTGAGCCGGATGCGCGCGCTGGCGCCGGTGCTGGCGGCCACGAAGCACTCGGCGAGGTACTGCGCCGCGCCGGTCTCCACCAGCGCATGGCCGAGGGCGAGGCTGGCCGCGATCACGAAGATGACGTCCACGCTGAGCGCCCGCGCCACGTCGCGCCAGCCCATGCACGCCGTCACCAGCAGGAGGAGCGCGCCGGCCGTCGCGCCCACCGCGATCTGCACGACCTCGAGCGCGGCGAGCAGCACGACCGCGAGCATGATCGCGATGGCCACGCGCGCGCGCTTGCCGTGGGGGACCTCGTCGCCGCCGTCGAGCACGAGGAGGTCGCCCGAGCGGCGCATCTCGGCGACGCGCTCCCGCGGTCCCTGCACCAGCAGGACGTCGCCGACGTCGCACTCGACCTGCTCGAGCGGCGGCTTCACCTCGCGTGCGCGCCGGCCGACGCGGTGCAGCGCGAGAGGGATGATGTCCTGGCGGGCGAAGAGGGCGACCTGGGAGAGGCGCGAGCCGCAGAGCGCGCTGCCCTCGGTGACCACCACCTCGGCCATCTGCTGGTCGGGGGCCGACAGCGGGTGCTTCTCGTCGACCCTCTCGTCGCCGCAGTAGAGCTGGGCGCCCAGCAGGCGCTCGTACTCGCGCAGACGCTCCGGCCGGTCGCGCAGGACCAGCCGGTCCTTGGCCGCGATCCGCACGTCGGGGAGCGCGGCGATCGGGACCGATGGATCGCGCAGGATGCGGGTGATGCGGGCCTCCTCGCCGAGGATCTTCTGCACCTCGAAGAGCGTCTGCCCCACCGCGCGGCTCTCCTCGGGGATCCGCAGCTGCGCCAGGAAGAGGCGCGGGGAGGTGTCGGCCAGCACCGGCGGCCGGTCGGGAAGGATGCGCGGCGCGCACAGCCAGAGGAACAGGAGCGCCACGCCGGCGGTCAGCGCCGCCGGCACGACGAAGTCGAACATCTCGAACCGGCGGACGCCGAGGCTCTCCGAGACCGACACCACCAGGAAGTTGGTCGAGGTCCCGATGGTGGTGCCCATGCCGCCCACCAGCGTCGCGAGCCCCATCGGCATCAGCACGCGCGCCGGCGACGCCTTGCTGCGCATCGAGGCGCCCACCAGGATCGGGAGCAGGAGCACGACGACCGGCGTGTTGTTGATGAACCCGGAGAGGACCGCGCTGCAGATCAGCGTGACGAGCAGCGAGAGCGTCGGGCTCACGCGCCACGAGCGCGCCACGGCGCGGCCGACCGGCTCCAGCGCGCCGGTCAGCACCAGCCCCTTGCCGAGGATCATCAGCGCGGAGACCGCGATCAGCGCCTCGTGGCCGAAGCCGGAGAAGAAGTGGCGCGACTCCATCGGGCCGTGACGGGTCGAGAACGGGAAGAGCTCGAAGGCGACGGTCAGCACGGCGAGCACGCAGAGCGAGGAGGTGGCGAGCGGGATCCGGTTGCGCGTGAAGAGGAAGAGCGCGCCCGCCGTGACGACGAGCGAGAAGAGGCCGTGGGCGTTCGGCGGTTCCGGCCAGTTCATCGTTCGCGCTCCATCCTCCGGGCTCGCGGGACGGTCGGATCGGCGACCGGTCAGCGCCGCTGGAACTTCTCGAGGTCCTTGGTGCGGCCGATGATCAGCAGGGTCTCGTCGGCCGCCAGCGCCGCGTCGGCATCGGGCGCCGAGACGTCCTCGGTCGACTCGCCGTCCTGGTTCACGACCGCGCGCTTGACCGCGATCACGGTGACGTGGAAGCGGTGGCGCAGGCCGATCTCGCGCAGCGTCTTGCCCACGAAGGACTCCGGCACCGGGGTCTCGATGATCGCGTAGTCCTCGCCGACGAGCACGAACTCGACCAGGTTCTTGGAGGCGAGCGCCAGCGCGATGCGCTCGGCCGAGTCGTGCACCGGCTGGACGACGCGGTTGGCGCCCACCTTGCGCAGCACCTTCTCGTGGTCGTCGTTCTTGGCGCAGGCGAGCACCTGCGGCACCTCGAACTCCTTGAGGAGGAGCGTCGCGAGCACGCTGGGCTCGACCTGGCCGCCCAGGCTCACGACGGCGAGGTCGATCTCGCGCTCGCAGATCTCCTTGAGCGAGCCGCGGTCCCGCACGTCGGCGACGAAGACGAGCGCGACGTGGTCGCGCACGCGCTGGAGCGCCTCCTCGTCCCGGTCGACGGCGATCACCTCGACGCCCCGCTTGGCGAGCGTGAGCGCCACCGTCTCGCCGAACGGATCGAGGCCGAGGACCAGGACGGTTCGCATGACGCTCGAGCTCCTCAGCTCAGGAAGACCCGCTCGCGCGGGTACCGGAGCGGCGAACGTACCGTCGATCCGCCGAGGAAGAAGATCAGGGTGAGCGGCCCGACGCGACCGGCGATCATCGCCGCGACGAGCAGGAGCTTTCCCGCCGCCGGCAGGTCGGGCGTGATCCCGGTCGAGAGTCCCACCGTCCCGAGGGCCGAGCACGACTCGAACAGGATCGCGATGAAGTCGGGCGCGCGCGCGCCGGGCGCCGACGTCGCGATCGTGAGCGCCAGGATGAGGGCGAGCAGCACCATCATGTAGACGCTCGTGATGGCGACGGCCTGCCGGATCTGCGGCTCGAACAGCGCGCGGCGCAGCAGCGTGACGTCGGCCGCTCCGCGGATCTGGGCGACGACGCGCTTGCAGAACACCACGAACGTCACGGTCTTGATCCCGCCGCCCGTCGACCCGGGCGACGCTCCGATGATCATCAGGAGGCAGAGGAGGAGCAGGGCGGGACGGCCCAGCCCGCCGACGTCGACCAGGTTGAAGCCGGCCGTGCGCGCCGACGCCGCATGGAAGAACGCGTCGAAGCAGGCGGTCAGCGGACCCGCTCGGCCCGGCGCGCCCGCGAGCGAGGGCAGCAGCGCGGCGGTGCCGAGCAGCAGCAGCAGGCCCGACGCGATCAGCACCGTCCGCGAGTGGAGCGACAGCACGAACGGCTTGCGCCGGCGGTGGCGGAACCAGCGGACCACCTCGGCGAGCACCTGGAAGCCGATCCCGCCGCCGATGAGCAGGAGCACGATCGCGGCGCACGCGACGCGGTCGTCGCGCCGCGCCGCCAGACCCTCGGAGAACGTGGAGAAGCCGGCGTTGCAGAACGCCGAGACCGAGTGGAACAGCCCGTGCCAGGTCCCGTCGGACAGCTCGCGCCACCGCCACGAGAGGAAGAGCGCTCCGGCGAGCTCGATGCCGAGCGTCGCCCCGACGACGTGACGCAGGAAGTCGCGCGTGCTGCTCGACGCCTCGCCGTAGGAGTCGGCGAGCGCGGCGGCGTGGCGCTGGCCGATCCGCCTCCCGATCGCCCTCACCAGCAGCACGGCCACGAGCACGACGCCCAGTCCGCCGAGCTGGATCAGGACCAGCAGGAGCACCTCGCCCCGGAAGCTGAGCGCGCCCGGGAGGTCGGCCACGGGGACCAGGCCGGTCACGCAGATCGCCGACGCGCCCAGGAAGAGGCAGTCGATCCACCCGAGCTCCCCGCCCTCCTGCATGGACGGCAGGTGGAACAGCCACGCCGCGACCGCCGCGACGGCCACGTAGGCGAGGACGGCCAGTCCCGCCGGCGAGATCCAGTGGATCCGGCGCGTCGCCCCCTCCGCTCCGGCCGCGTGCGCCGACTTCAGCATCGGCGGATCGCCTCACGCATGCGTGCGCCTCACTTGCCCAGCCGCTGCAGGTCTCCGATCACCCGGCCGGCCCAGAGATACACGTTGTTCTCGCGCACCTGCGCCCGCATCCGGGCCATCCGGCGGCGGTTCTCCTCGGCGGGCGCGTCGATCGCGTCCTTCAGCGCGCGCGCGAACGCGTCGGTGGCGTAGGGATTGATCGCGTAGGCGTCGGTGAGCTCGCGGGCGCTGCCGGTGAACCGGCTGAGCAGGAGGGCGCCTCCCTCGTCGACGCGGGCCGCGGTGAACTCCTTGGCCACGAGGTTCATCCCGTCGTGCAGCGAGCTCACGACCGCCACGTCCGCCAGCTGATAGTAGGCCGCGAGGTCCTCCATCGAGAAGTGGACGCGCTCGAGGACGATCGGCCGCCACGAACCGAGCTTGTGCCGGGCGTTGATGGCGATGACCTTGTGGATCATCTCGTCGTTGTAGCGCTGGTACTCCGGGACCTGGATGCGGCTCAGCGGACCGAGCTGCACGAACGTGAACTTCTGGCGGAACTGCGGATGGAGCTCGAGGAAGCGGTCGACGGCGTCGAAGCGCTCGAGGATCCCCTTGGTGTAGTCCATGCGATCGACGCCGAGTCCGATCCACTGGTTCGCCGGCTTGTACTGCCGGCGGAGCTGCTGCAGCCGCGCCCGCACCTTCTCGGAGCGGGCGATCGTCTCGATCCGCTCGAAGTCGATGCTGATCGCGTGCGGCCGGATGCGGGTGGAGTGTCCGCCCCGGATCACCGATTGGTGCTCCAGGTCGACGCGCGCCTCGATGGTGCGGTCCACGGTGTCGAGGAAGTTCTGGCAGTGATACTGGATGTGGAAGCAGAGCAGGTCGTTGCCGAGCAGCCCGTCCAGGATCTCCGAGCTCCAGGGGCAGACGCGGAACGCCTCGCGATTGGGCCACGGGATGTGCCAGAAGTGGGCGACCAGCAGGTCGGGACGGCGCTCCTTCAGGAGCCGCGGCAGCAGGGCGAAGTGGAAGTCCTGGATGAAGACGAGTCCGGTCTCCTCGCCGATCTCCTCGAGCACGACGGCCGCGAACTTCTCGTTGACGGCGCGGTAGGCCTCCCACTCGCGCTGCAGGAATCGCGGCTTGACGTAGACGGTGTGGCAGAGCGGCCAGAGCGCCCCGTTCGCGAAGCCGTAGTAGTAGTCGTTCTCCTCCTCGGCCGAGAGCCAGACGCGCCGCAGCGTGTAGCGCGGTCCCTCGGGCGGCACGCGGATGTGATCGGATCCGTCGACGGTCTCGCGGTCGCCGTCGCCCGCGCCGTGCGCGACCCACGTGCCGCCGCACGCCGAGGCGACCGGATCGAGCGCGCTCGCCATCCCGCTCGCCGGGGTGATCAGTCGCAGCTGCCCGCGGTCGTAGAGGTGCAGGTACGGCTCGCGGTTCGAGACGATGCAGATGCGGTGCCTGCCGAGCTTCTCGCCGGCGACCCGCACCAGCTCGTCCTGGTTCCAGATCATCGCGCCAGCGTACTTCGCCGGCCTCCCCGATTCGAGGCGCGCGGAGGCGTCGCGCGCGCCCATTCCAGCGCTCCGATCGCCGCGACCGGCAGCTATCTTGCGACGCCGGGATGCGACCATGTCACGGGTGCTGATCGTCTCGAATCGCCTGCCGGTCACGGTGGAGCACGAGGGCGAGGAGATCACGATCCGTCCCAGCGTCGGCGGACTCGCGACCGGGCTCGCCGGCGTGCACGACGGGCAGGAGAGCCTCTGGATCGGCTGGCCCGGCCGGACCGAGGGGCTCGACGCGCGGCAGCGCGGGACGCTGGAGCGGAAGCTCGCCGAGCTGCGCCTGCTGCCGGTCAACCTCACCGACGAGATGGTCGAGGCCTACTACGAGCGCTTCTCCAACGGCGTCGTCTGGCCGCTCTTCCACTACCTGCTCGGCCAGATGGAGCTGGAGGTGAAGGAGTGGGAGGCGTACGCGGGCGCCAACCGCCGCTTCGCCGACGCCGTGGCCCGCGTCTGGCGCCCCGGCGACCTGATCTGGGTGCACGACTACCAGCTCATGGCGCTGCCGGCGATGCTGCGGGAGCGCCTGCCGGGCGCGCGCATCGGCTTCTTCCTGCACATCCCCTTCCCCGCGGCGGCGGTGCTCGAGACCCTTCCCTGCCGCGAGCAGGTGCTGCGCGGCCTGCTCGGCGCCGACGTCGTCGGGTTCCACACGCCCGCCTACGTCAGCCACTTCGCCGCCTCGATCCTCCACCTCCTCGGCCTCGAGACCACGGTGGATACCGTCGCGTTCGACGGCCGCGACGTGCGGCTGGGCAGCTTCCCCATGGGGATCGACCCCCGGCCCTGGGGCGAGCTCGCGCGCGACCCGGAGGTGGTCGAGCTCGCCCGCACCCATCGCGCCGGCGTCGACGGCGGGCTCTTCGTCGGCATCGACCGCCTCGACTACACCAAGGGCATCCCGCGCCGGCTCCTGGCCTTCGAGCGCCTGCTCGAGCTGCACCCGGAGCTGCGCGGGACGGTGCGCCTGATCCAGGTGGCCGTGCCGTCGCGGGAATCGGTCGGCGCCTACCGCGACTGGCGCCAGCAGATCGAGGCGCTCGTGGGACGGGTGCACGGCGCCTACGCGACCGCGACCTGGTCGCCGGTGCACTACCTGCACCGCTCGCTGACGCAGAGGGAGGTCGTCGCCCTCTACCTCGCCGCCGACGTGATGCTGGTGACGCCGATCCGCGACGGCATGAACCTGGTCGCCAAGGAGTTCGCGGCCGCGCGCCACGACGAGCGCGGGGTGCTCGTGCTGAGCGAGTTCGCGGGAGCCGCCGCCGAGCTGACCGAGGCCGTGCGCGTGAATCCCTACGACGTCGGGGCGGCGGCCGCGGCCTACCATCGCGCGCTCACGATGCCGGCCGAGGAGCAGAGCCGTCGCATGCGCTCGCTGCGCCGCCGTGTCCTCGTCCACGACGCGCGCGCCTGGGCCGAGAGCTTCCTCGCCGCGCTGCGCGATGCCGCTCCCGCCGGACTCCCGCGCGGCGCGGCGTCGGAGCCGCGCGAGATCGAGGCGCTGGTCGGGCGCGCCCGCGACGCCGACCACCTGATCCTGCTGCTCGACTACGACGGAACGCTCGTGCCGTTCGCCGGCCGGCCCGAGCTGGCCGCTCCCGACGCCGACCTGCTCCGGCTGCTCGAGGAGCTCTCCTCCAGGCCGGGCGTCGCCGTCCACCTGGTGAGCGGGCGCCCGCGCGGCGACCTCGACGGCTGGTTCGGCAACCTGCCGATCGGACTGCACGCCGAGCACGGACTGTGGTCCCGCCTCGAGCCGGCGTCGCCGTGGCGGCGGCTGTGGGTGCCGACGCTTCCGCAGCGCGGGCGGTTCCGCGCCATCCTCGACGACTTCGCCGATCGCACGCCGGGCGCCGTCGTGGAGGAGAAGAGCGAGGTGCTCGCCTGGCACTGGCGCGCCGCCGATTCCGATTTCGCCCGCCGGCAGGCCAACGAGCTGCGGCTCCACCTCGCCCAGATCTCGAGCAACGTGGGCGTCGAGGTCGTCGCGGGCGACCGCGTGATCGAGCTGCGTCCGCACGGCCTGCACAAGGGCGCGATCCTGCCGATGGTGCTCGATCGCGCGCCGGCCGACGCCTTCGTCGTCGCCCTCGGAGACGATCGCACCGACGAGGACCTCTTCGCGTCGCTGCCGGCCTCCGCGGTCGCGGTGCACGTGGGCGCCGGCTCCAGCCGCGCCGCGCTGCGCCTCGCGACCCACGTCCAGGCGCGCGAGCTGCTCCGGGCGCTGCGCTCGTGATGGGCCTCCCGGCGGCAACCTACCGCCTGCAGCTCAACCGCTCGCTCCGGTGGGCCGACGCCGCCCGGATCGTCGACTACCTCGACCGGCTGGGGATCGACGCCTGCTACGTCTCGCCGATCCTCGCCGCGCGCCCGGGCAGCGAGCACGGCTACGACGTCGTCGACTTCGGCCGGCTCAACCCCGAGCTCGGCACCGAGGAGGAGTTCCGCGCCTTCGCGCAGACGCTCCGCCGGCGCGGGATGGGGCTCGTCGTCGACGTGGTCCCCAACCACATGTTCATCGGCAGCCCCGACAACCTCGCGTGGCGCGACCTGCTGGAGAACGGACCGTCCTCCCCGTTCGCGAGGCACTTCGACGTCGACTGGACCCCGCCCAAGCCCGATCTCGAGGCCAAGGTGCTGCTGCCGGTGCTCGCCGACCAGTACGGCCTCGCCCTCGAGGCGGGGGAGATCGACGTCGTCCGCGCCGACGGCCGCTTCGACGTCACCTACCGGACGCTCTCGTTCCCGGTCGATCCCAAGAGCTGGCCGCAGATCCTGCGCAGCGCGCTTCGCCGCCTCCGGGGCGGCGAAGACGCTCCGCAGCCCCGCCTGGCGGAGCTCGAGAGCATCGTCACCGCGCTCGACCACCTGCCGCCGCGCACCGAGACCGACGCCGCGCGCATCCAGGAGCGGCTGCGCGAGAAGGAGGTCGCGCGCCGGCGCCTCGCGACGCTGCTGGACGCGGACGGGGCGGTGCGTCGGGCGGTCGACGAGGAGCTGGCGGAGCTCAACGGGCGCACCGGCGATCCGCGCAGCTTCGACCGCCTCGAGACGCTCCTCGCCGCGCAGGGCTACCGGCTGAGCCACTGGCGCGTCGCCGCCGACGAGATCAACTACCGCCGCTTCTTCGACGTGAACGAGCTCGCGGCGCTGCGCATGGAGGAGCCGGCGGTCTTCGACGCCGCGCACGAGGTGCTGCGCTCGCTGGCGCGGGACGGCCTCGTGACCGGCGTCCGGATCGATCACGTCGACGGGCTGTGGGATCCCGAGAGCTACTGCTCGCGCCTGCGCGACCTGCTCGGCGCGGGCGCCGCGCCGGACGAGCGCTACGTCGTCGTCGAGAAGATCCTGGGCGCGCGCGAGCGGCTGCCCGAGCGGTGGCCGGTGCACGGCACCACCGGCTACGACTTCCTGAACCTGGTGAGCGGCCTGCTGGTGCGGCCGGAGGGGATGCAGGCGCTGATCCGCTTCGAGGCGCGGCTGGCCGGCGAGCGCCGGCGTTTCGCCGACGTGAGCTACGAGTCGAAGAAGCTGGTCCTCCACGCCCTGATGTCGAGCGAGCTCACCGTCCTCGCGCGCCGGCTCGATCGCATCTCCGAGCAGCATCGCGCCTCGCGCGACTTCACGCTGCAGGGCCTGCACGACGCGCTGCGCGAGGTCATCGCCTGCTTCCCCGTCTATCGCACCTACGTCCGGCCCGGCGACGCCGCGGTCTCCGAGCAGGACCGCGGCCACGTCGAGGCCGCGGTGCGGGCGGCGCGGCAGCGCAATCCGACCACCAGCGCCTCCCTCTTCGAGTTCGCGCGCTCGGTCCTGCTGCTCGAGGCGCCCGACGGGCTCGATCCCGCGCAGATCGCGGAGCGGCGCGAGTTCGTCCTGCGCTTCCAGCAGCTCACGGCGCCGGTGATGGCCAAGGGGCTGGAGGACACCGCCTTCTACCGCTACTTCCCGCTGGCGGCGCTCAACGAGGTGGGCGGTCCCGCCGACGCCCGCGGCGTGTCGATCGAGGAGTTCCATCGCCGCCTCGCCGAGCGGCAGCGCCTCGCTCCCCACGCGATGTCGGCGACCTCGACGCACGACACCAAGCGGGGCGAGGACGTGCGCGCGCGGCTGCTCGTGCTCTCGGAGGTCGCGGAGGCGTGGGAGCTGGCCGTGGAGCGCTGGCGCGAGGCGAACCGGCCGCACCGCGACGCGGCGGGCGGCGAGCCGGCGCCCGACGACCTCGAGGAGTACCTGATCTACCAGACGCTCGTCGGCGCCTGGCCCGACGGGGGCCGGCCGGTCGACCCGGAGTTCGTCGCCCGCCTGCAGGCCGCGGTGAACAAGGCGCTGCGCGAGGCGAAGCTGCACACCAGCTGGACCAGCCCCGACGTCGAGTACGAGCAGGCGGTGGAGCGCTTCGTGGCGCGGCTGCTCGATCGGGCCCGGAGCCCCGCGTTCCTCGACGACGCGCGCCGCTTCCACATGGGGGTCGCGCCCGCCGGCGCGTGGAACTCGCTGACGCAGGTGCTGCTCAAGGTCGCCGCGCCCGGGGTCGCCGACTTCTACCGGGGGACGGAGCTGTGGGATCTCTCGCTGGTCGACCCCGACAACCGTCGGCCGGTCGACTTCGCGAGCCGGGCCGCGCGTCTCGACGAGATCGCGCGCGAGGCCGGACGCGACGCCGCGGGGCTCGCCGAGCGCCTGATGCGCGATCCCGAGGACGGCCGGGTCAAGCTCTTCGTGACCGCGCGCGCCCTGGCGTTCCGCCGGGCCCACCGCGCGCTGTTCGAGCGCGGGAGCTGCCTGCCCATCGCGTCCACCGGCCCGAGGACGGAGCACGTCATCGCGTTCGCGCGCGTCGAGGGCGGCGAGGCGGCCCTCGCGGTCGCCGGCCGCTGGTACGTCGGCCTCGGCGCGCCCGAGCTCGCGCCGGTCGGCGAGCCGGCGTGGCAGGAGACGCGCCTCCTGATCCCGCGCGAGCTCGCCGCGCGGCGCTGGCGCGAGGCGATCACCGGCGCCCTCGTCGAGACGCGCGACGGCGCGCACGGCCGCACCCTCCGGGTGGCGGACGCGCTCGCGCGCCTGCCGGTCGCGCTGCTGGAGGCGACGTGAGCGCGCGGCGCCATCCGCTGGAGCGACGGGCGAGCGGCGTCCTGCTCCACCCGACGTCGCTGCCGGGGCCGTTCGGCTGCGGCGATCTCGGCCCGGCAGCGCGCTCCTTCGTCGAGCGGCTCGCGCGGGCGCGCCAGCGCTGGTGGCAGATGCTGCCGGTCGGTCCGGTGGGGCCGGGCAACTCGCCCTACAGCTCCTCGTCCGCCTTCGCCGGCAGCGCGCTGCTCGTGAGCCCGCTCGATCTGGCGCGCGAGCGGCTGCTCCCCTCGGAGCTCCTCGGGCGCGCGCGCGCCCGCTCGAGGCGGCGCGCCGACTACGCGACGGCGATGCGCGTGCGCGACCGGCTGCTGCGGGCGGCCTTCGCGGCCTTCCCGGCCCGCGCCGGCCGCCGCGGGCGCGAGCAGCTCGAGGCCTTCGCGCACGAGCAGGGCGACTGGCTCGAGGACCATGCGCTGTTCGAGGCGATCAAGCGCGAGGAGGGCGGCGCGGCGTGGATCGACTGGCCCGAGCCGCTGCGCCGCCGCCGGCCGGGCGCGCTCGCCGGCGCGCGCCGCCGGCTCGCGGGCGAGATCGGGTTCCGCCGCTTCGTGCAGTACCAGTTCGATCGGCAGTGGTCGGCGCTGCGCGACCACGCCCGCCGGCGGGGCGTGGGGCTGGCGGGCGACGTCCCGTTCTACGTGCAGTTCGACAGCGCCGACGTCTGGGCCCATCCGGAGTTCTTCCTGCTCGACGCCCGCGGGCGGCCGCGGGTCGTGGCCGGCGTCGCGCCCGACTACTTCGCGCGCGACGGGCAGCGCTGGGGCAACCCGCTCTGGGACTGGGGGGCGCTCGAGCGCGACGGATTCTCGTGGTGGGCGGCGCGGCTGGAGCGGGCGCTGGCACGCTGCGACTGGGTGCGCCTCGACCACTTCCTCGGCTTCCACCGCGCGTGGTCGATCCCGGCCTCCTCCCGCACCGCGCGCCGCGGCCGCTACCTCCCGGGTCCCGGCCTCCTCTTCTTCACCCGGATCGGCCGGCGGCTGGGCGGGCTGCCGTTCCTGGCCGAGGACCTCGGCACGGTGGTGGCCGCCGCCCGCGAGCTGCGCGACCGGGCCGGCCTGCCGGGGATGCGCGTGCTGCAGTTCGCGTTCGGGAGCGGTCCGGGGGCGGAGGCGGAGCGGCCCCACTTCCACCCGCGCCGCTGCGCGGTCTACACCGGGACGCACGACAACGACACGGCGCGCGGCTGGTTCCACGGCCGGCGGCCGTCGCACGCGGGTTCGCGCGCGGAGCTGCGGCGCGAGCGGGAGCGGGTCCTGAGCTACCTCGGCACGGACGGCCGCGAGATCCACTGGGATTTCATCCGCGCCGCGCTCCGATCGGCGGCGGAGACTGCGATCGTCCCGCTGCAGGACGTGCTGGGCCTGGGGTCGCGCGCGCGCATGAATCGCCCCGGGACCGGCGAGGGGAACTGGGAGTGGCGATTCGCCGCCGACGACTTCGGCGCCGCCGAGTGCGATCGGCTGGGGGAGCTGACGGAAACCTACGGCCGAGCTTCGGAAGGATCGGCATGAGCAGACCGCCGCCAGGCCTCTTCATCGAGCGGGTGATGCCGTCCGTCGACGGCGGCCGCCATCCGGCGAAGGCCGTGGCGGGGGAGCCGTGCGTCGTCGAGGCCGACGTCTTCCGCGACGGCCACTTCGTCCTCGCGGCGCTGCTCCTGTGGCGCCGCGCCGGGGAGCCGTCGTTCCGCTCCGCGCCCATGGCGCTCGTCGCCAACGACCGCTGGCGCGGCGAGTTCCCGGTCGAGGAGGGCGGGCGCTTCGTCTTCACCGTGGAGGCGTGGACCGACCGCTACGCCTCGTGGCTCGCCGACTTCGAGAAGAAGGTGAAGGCGGGGGCCGCGACCCCCGCGGATCTCGCCTCCGACCTGCTCGAGGGCGTGCTGCAGGTCGAGCGCGCCGCCGAGCGCGCCTCCGGCCGCGCGCGGGAGCGGCTGCGCGACGCGGCCCGGCGGCTGCGCGCCGAGCCCGACGCGCGGCTCGCGCTCGAGCTCGCGCGCGACCCGGCGCTGCGCGAGCCGGTCGCCGCCGCGCAGGAGCGCGTCGACGTCGTGCGCCACGATCGCGAGCTGGAGGTGATCGTGGAGCGGCGGCGCGCCCGCTTCGGCGCCTGGTACGAGATGTTCCCGCGCTCGCAGGGCACGGTCCCGGGCCGCCACGCCACGTTCGGCGAGGCGGCGCTGCGCCTGCCGGCGATCCGCGAGCTCGGCTTCGACGTGGTCTACCTGCCGCCGATCCATCCGATCGGAACCACCCACCGCAAGGGGAGGAACAACGCGCTCACGGCGGCGCCGGACGATCCCGGCAGCCCGTGGGGGATCGGGAGCGCGGCCGGCGGCCACACCGCGGTCGAGCCGGCGCTCGGCACTCTGGCCGACTTCGACCGGTTCGTCGCCGCCGCCCGCGAGCTCGACCTCGAGATCGCGCTCGACTTCGCGATCCAGGCCTCGCCCGACCATCCGTGGGTGAAGGAGCACCCGCAGTGGTTCCGCCGCCGGCCCGACGGCTCGATCCGCTACGCCGAGAACCCGCCCAAGAAGTACCAGGACATCTACCCGATCCACTTCGAGGACGAGGAGTGGCAGCCGCTGTGGGAGGAGCTGCTGCGCGTCGTCGAGTTCTGGATCGGGCACGACGTGCGCATCTTCCGGGTCGACAACCCGCACACGAAGCCGCTGCCCTTCTGGCGCTGGCTGATCGACCGCGTGCGCGCGGAGCACCCCGACGTCATCTTCCTCTCCGAGGCGTTCACGCGCCCGGCCGTGATGAAGGCGCTGGCCAAGGTCGGGTTCACGCAGTCGTACACCTACTTCACCTGGCGGAACACCAAGGAGGAGCTCACCGAGTACCTCACCGAGCTCACGCAGCCCGGGATGCTGGCCTTCTTCCGCCCCAACTTCTTCGTCAACACGCCCGACATCCTGCCGCCGATCCTCCAGACGGGCGGGCGGCCCGCGTTCAGGATGCGGCTGGTGCTCGCCGCCACGCTCTCGCCCTCGTACGGCATCTACAGCGGTTTCGAGCTCTGCGAGAACGAGGCGGTGCCGGGCACCGAGGAGTACCTGCACTCGGAGAAGTACGAGATCAAGGTGCGCGACTGGAACGCGCCCGGGAACATCAACGAGACCGTCGCCCGGGTGAACGCGATCCGACGCGAGAATCCGGCGCTCCACCGCCTCGACGGTCTGCGCTTCTACGTCACCGACAACGAGCAGATCCTGCTCTACCGCAAGGCGACGCCCGACCGGTCGAACGTGCTGATCGTCGCCGTGAACCTCGATCCGCTCCGTCCCCACCACGCGACCGCGATCGTGCCGCTCGAGGACCTCGGCGTCCCGCCGGGCGGTCGCTTCGAGGTCGAGGATCTGCTCACCGGCGCCGTCTACGCCTGGTCCGAGCGCAACTACGTCCGACTCGATCCCGCCGTCGAGCCGGCGCACATACTCCGAGTCGGGAGGCGACTGCCGTGAAGCGTGCGAGGTCCCCCAGGCCGCGGCCCCGCGACCGGCTGCCGGACGATCCGCTCTGGTACAAGGACGCGATCATCTACGAGCTGCGCATCCCCTCCTTCTTCGACGCGAAGGGCGACGGGATGGGCGACTTCCGGGGGCTCACCGAGAAGCTCGACTACATCGAGGATCTCGGCGTCGACGCGCTCTGGCTCCTGCCGTTCTACCCGTCGCCGATGCGGGACGACGGCTACGACATCGCCGACTACGTCGACGTCCATCCCGACCTCGGGACGCTCGACGACTTCCGGCGCTTCCTCGACGCGGCGCACGATCGCGGGCTGCGCGTCATCACCGAGCTGGTCATCAACCACACCTCCGACCAGCACCCGTGGTTCCAGCGCGCGCGGCGCGCGCGGCCCGGCAGCCGCAAGCGCAACTTCTACGTCTGGAGCGACACCCCCGACCGCTACCGCGAGGCGCGCATCATCTTCAAGGATTTCGAGCGCTCCAACTGGACCTGGGACCCGGTCGCCGGCGCCCACTACTGGCACCGCTTCTACTCCCATCAGCCCGACCTCAACTTCGACAGTCCCGACGTCCGGCGCGCGATCTTCCACGCGCTCGACTTCTGGCTCGGGCTCGGCGTCGACGGGCTGCGCCTCGACGCGGTGCCCTACCTCTTCGAGCGCGAGGGGACCAGCTGCGAGAACCTGCCGGAGACCTACGAGTTCGTCAAGGAGCTGCGCCGGCACGTCGACCGCAGGTTCAAGAACCGCATGCTGCTCGCCGAGGCGAACCAGTGGCCCGACGACGCGGCCGCCTACATCGGCCGCGATCGCTGCCACATGGCGTTCCACTTCCCGATCATGCCGCGGCTCTTCATGGCGCTGCACACCGAGGAGAGGTTCCCGATCGTCGACATCCTGGCGCAGACGCCCCCGCTCGACGAGAGCAGCCAGTGGGCGCTCTTCCTGCGCAACCACGACGAGCTCACGCTCGAGATGGTGACCGACGAGGAGCGGGACATCATGTACCGGGCGTTCGGGCGCGACACGCGCATGCGCGTGAACCTCGGGATCCGCCGCCGGCTCGCGCCGCTGCTGGGCAACAACCGCCGCTCGATCGAGCTGCTGAACGGGCTGCTCCTCTCGCTCCCCGGCACGCCGGTCCTCTACTACGGCGACGAGATCGCGATGGGCGACAACGTCTATCTCGGCGACCGCGGCGGAGTGCGCACGCCGATGCAGTGGAGCGCCGACCGCAACGCCGGCTTCTCCCGCGCCAACCCGCAGCGCCTCGTGCTGCCCATCATCATCGATCCCGAGTACCACTACGAGGCGATCAACGTCGAGGCGCAGGAGGCGAACCGTCACTCGCTGCTGTGGTGGATGCGCCGGCTCATCGCCCTGCGCAAGCGGTTCAAGGCCTTCGGCCGCGGAACGATGGAGCTGCTCCACCCGGCCAATCCGCGCGTGCTCGTCTTCCTGCGCACGCTCGGCGAGTCGCGCGTCCTCGTGGTGGCCAACCTCTCGCGCTTCACCCAGTGCGTGGAGCTCGACCTCTCCCGGATGAAGGGGCTGGTCCCGATCGAGCTGTTCGGGCACACCGCCTTCCCGCGCATCGGCGATGCGCCCTACCTGCTCACGCTCGGGCCGCACTCGTTCCACTGGCTCTCGATCGAGGCGCCGGCGGGGGCCGCCGTCGCCCCGGAGAGCGCGACGCGCGCTCCGCCCGTGCTCTCGGTCCCGTCGGCGTGGACGGCCGTGATCCCCGACGAGCAGCGCGCCCCGTTCGAGCGCATCCTGCTCGACTGGGTGCGAGGCCGGCGCTGGTTCGCGGCGAAGGCGCGCCAGCCGCGGCAGGCCCGGATCGTGGAGTCGGTCCCGCTGGCCGTCCGCGACCTGCGCGCGTCGCTCTGCATCCTGCAGATCGACTACCGCGACGGCGAGTCGGAGCGCTACTTCGTGCCGCTGGCGCTGCTCTCCGGCGAGCGCGCCTTCGCGGCGAGGACGCGGGCGCCCGACGCCGTCGTCGCCGAGATCCGGTTCCCCGGACCGGAGGGCGAGATCCAGGACCTGCTGGTCGACGCGCTCGCCGACCCCGCGTTCCTGAACGAGCTGATGGCGCTGTTCGAGCGCCGCCGCCGCATCCGGACCGGCACCACCGCGGTGTCGCCGGTGGTCTCGTCGCGATTCGGCGAGCGCCGGGGCGACCCGACGCAGCCACTCGAGGCGCGGGCGGCGGGCGCCGAGCAGTCCAACACCTCGATCATCTTCGGCGACCGCTTCATCCTGAAGGTCCTGCGCCGGCTCGACGAGGGCGTGAGCCCCGAGGTGGAGATGACGCGCTACCTGACCGGGAACGGCTTCGCGCACTCGCCGCCGCTGGTCGGCCAGCTCGAGATGAGCCAGCGCGGCGGCGCGCCCATGACGCTGGCGGTGCTGCACGGATACGTGCAGAACCAGGGCGACGCCTGGCGCCAGGCCCGCGAGGAGCTCAAGCGCTTCTTCGAGCACGCCCTCACGAATCGCGGATCCACGCCGGCGGGACTCGACCGGCCGCTGGTCGACCTGATCGACCAGGAGCCGCCCGCCGAGGTCGCCGAGCCGCTCGGGGCCTACCTGCAGCAGGCCGCGCTCCTCGGCCGTCGCGTCGCCGGGATGCACGCGGTGCTCGGCCGCCCCTCCGAGGATCCGGCGTTCGCGCCCGAGCCCTACCCGATGGCGTTCCAGCGCGCGATCTACCAGTCGATGCGGAATCTCGCCGGCCGCAACTTCCGCATGCTGCGCAGCGCGCTCCCGACGCTCCCTCCGGCGGCGAAGGAGCCGGCGACGCGCCTGCTCGCCGCCGAGGAGCGCGTGCTGAGCCGGTTCTCGGCGTTCCTCAAGCGCAAGCCTTCGATCATCCGGCTGCGCTGCCACGGCGACCTGCACCTCGGCCAGGTGCTGCACGCCGGCACCGACTTCATGATCATCGACTTCGAGGGCGAGCCGGCGCGCTTGATCGACGAGCGGCGGCGCAAGCGCTCCGCGCTGCGCGACGTCGCCGGGATGATCCGCTCGTTCCATTACGCGGCGCACGGGCTGCTCCACGACCAGGTGGAGCGCGGCATCACGTCGGAGAAGGACCGGCCGCTCCTCGAGCGCTGGGCCGACGCGTGGTACACGTGGGTCTCGTGCGCGTTCCTGCGCGGCTACCTGAAGGCGGTGGGCGACGCGCCGTTCGTTCCGCGGGATCGCGGCGACCTGCGCGTCCTGCTCGACGCGTTCCTGCTCGAGAAGGCGGTCTACGAGGTCGGGTACGAGCTCAACCACCGGCCGGGCTGGATCCCGATCCCGATCCTCGGCATCGAGCGGATCCTCGGCAAGGAGGGGACCGGTGCGTGATCCGTCGGCGCAGCTCGGCGCGCAGGTCGCGCCCGGCGGTGCGGGCGTCTCCTTCGCGGTCTGGGCGCCGCACGCGCGCCGGCTCGAGCTTCTGCTCGACGCGCCCGGCCCGCGGACGCACGACCCGATCGACTCGAGCGACCCGATCGAGATGACGCGCGGCGGCGACGACGTCTTCGAGACGGTCGTCCCCTCCGCGCGGGCGGGCTGCGACTATCGGTTCCGGATCGACGGCGGGCGGCGCAGGCCCGATCCGCGCTCGCGCCACCAACCGCACGGCGTGCACGGCCCGTCGCGGGTGGTCGACCCGGGAGGGTTCCGCTGGAGCGACGCGGGGTTCCGCGGCCTCGGGCTCGAGGAGCTCGTCGTCTACGAGCTGCACGTCGGGACGTTCACGCGCGAGGGGACGTTCGACGCGGTCATCCCGCGGCTCGCGTGGCTGCGCGAGCTCGGCGTCACGGCGGTCGAGATCATGCCGGTCGCCGAGTTCCCGGGCGGCCGCAATTGGGGCTACGACGGCGTCCATCCCTTCGCCCCGCAGTCGACCTACGGCGGTCCCGACGGGCTGCAGCGGCTGGTCGACGCCTGCCATCGCCACGGGCTCGCCGTCCTGCTCGACGTCGTCTACAACCACCTCGGCCCCGAGGGGAGCTGCCTCCCCGACTACGCCCCCTGCTTCACCGGCCGCTACCGCACCCCGTGGGGCGACGCGCTCAACTACGACGGCCCCGATTCCGACGGCGTGCGCCGCTTCGTGATCGACAACGCGGTGCAGTGGGTGCGCGACTACCACGTCGACGGGCTGCGGCTCGACGCCGTGCACGGGATCTTCGACTCCTCGGCGCGCCACATCCTCGAGGAGCTCGCATCCGAGGTGCACGCCGAGGGCGAGCGCCTGGGCCGGCGCGTCCAGGTGATCGCCGAGAGCGACCTCAACGACGTGCGCGTGATCGCCCCGGCCGCGAGCGGCGGCTTCGGCCACGACGCGCAGTGGAGCGACGACTTCCACCACTCCGCGCACGTCCTGCTCACCGGCGACGGCCACGGCTACTTCGCCGATTTCGGGAAGGTCGCCGATCTCGCCCGGGCGATCGAGTCGGGCTTCGTCTACGACGGGCGCCGCTCGCTCTTCCGCCGGCGCCGCCACGGCAGCCCGTCGCGCGGCCGGCCGGGACGGCAGTTCGTCGTCTGCCTGCAGAACCACGACCAGGTGGCCAACGCCTCGCGCGGGGCGCGGCTCGCGAACCGCGTCGACCTCGCTCGCCAGACGCTCGGGACGGCCCTGCTCCTGTGCGCCCCCAACGTCCCGCTCCTCTTCATGGGCCAGGAGTTCGGCGCCGTCACCCCCTTCCACTACTTCGTGAGCCACGGCGACCCGGCGCTGGTGGAGGCGGTGCGCGCCGGGAGGCGCCGCGAGCTCGAGTCGTTCCGGTTCGACGAGGCCTTCGCCGACCCGCAGGCCGAGGAGACCTTCGAGCGCTGCCGTCTCGACTGGTCGGCGATCGGGCGGGAGCCCCACGCGCGGCTCCTCGCGCTCCACCGCGACCTGCTCGCGCTGCGTCGCGCGCGCGCGAGCCTGCGCAACTGCCGCAGCGACCTGGCGCGCGCCGCCTTCGACGAGGCGCGGCGCTGGCTGGCGCTCACGCGCTCCGACCCGTCCGGCGACGCGGCCGCCTGCGCGTTCAACTTCGGCGCGGAGCGCTGCGACGTCCCGCTCGAGCCGGCGCCGGGACGCTTCGAGCTCGCGCTCTCGACCTGCGATCCCCGCTACGGCGGGGACGCGGGCTCGATGCCGCCGGCCTCGTTCGAGACGGGCGCCGGCGCCGTCGGCGTCCCCTGCGCGCCGTGGAGCGCCGCGATCTACGTGCGGAGCGCGCCGAAATGACCGACCTGGTGATCCACGGCCACTTCTACCAGCCGCCGCGCGAGAACGCGTGGACCGGGATGATCGATCGCGAGCCGAGCGCGCGCCCCGACCACGACTGGAACGAGCGCATCCACCGGGAGTGCTACCGCGCGAACGCCTTCGCGCGCGTCTTCGACGGCTTCGGGCGCGTGCTCCGCGTGGTCAACAACTACGCCCACGCCAGCTTCAACTTCGGGCCGACGCTGCTCACCTGGATCGAACGCCACGATCCGGCGACCTACGCGCGCATCCTCGAGGCCGACCGCGAGAGCGCGCGCGCCCGCGTCGGTCACGGCAACGCGATCGCGCAGGGCTACAACCACGCGATCCTGCCCCTGTGCAACGGCCGCGACCGCCTGACGCAGGTGCGCTGGGGCATCGCCGACTTCCGCCGCCGCTTCGGGCGCGAGCCCGAGGCGCTGTGGCTGCCCGAGACGGCGTGCAACGACGCCACGCTCGCGACGCTGATCGACGCCGGCATGCGCTTCGTCATCCTCTCGCCGCACCAGGCCGAGCGCGTGCGGCCCGCCGGCCAGGCCGACTGGAGCGACGTCTCGGGCGGCACCATCGACCCGGGAGTCGCCTACCGCTGGCTCCATCCCGACGGCTCGGGGCGCCAGATCGCCTGCTTCTTCTACGACGGCCCGATCGCGCGTTCGATCGCGTTCCAGGGCGCGCTCTCGTCGAGCCAGGCGTTCGTGGCGCGGCTGCGACAGGCCGCGGGCGGCGACGGCCGCCTGCTCGGCGTGGCGACCGACGGCGAGAGCTACGGGCATCACACGCGTCACGGCGACCGGGTGCTCGCCCACGCGCTGCTCCACGAGGCGCCGTCCGCCGGCTTCTCGCTCACGAACTACGGCGAGCATCTCGAGCGCCACCCGCCGACGGCCGAGGTCGCCCTCAAGCCGGGGCCGGACGGCGAGGGTACGGCGTGGAGCTGCGCGCACGGCGTCGGCCGCTGGCTCCGCGACTGCGGCTGCAGCACGGGCGCGCGCGAGGGCTGGAACCAGGCGTGGCGCGCGCCGCTGCGCCGGGCGCTCGACCTCCTTCGCGACGAGGCGGCGCGATCGTTCGAGGCGACGCGCGGCGATGGTTTCGTCGATCCATGGACGGCCCGCGACGCCTACGTCGAGCTGATCCTCGAGCCGCGCCGCTCGCGCGTCGAGTGGCTCCGGCAGCACACTCCGCGGGAGCTGGGGGCGCGCGAGCAGGAGCGCGCGCTGGTGCTGCTCGAGATCCAGCGGTACGCCCAGCTGATGTACACGAGCTGCGGCTGGTTCTTCGCCGACGTCTCGGGCCTCGAGACGGTGCAGGTGCTCAAGTACGCCGGCCGCGTGCTCGACCTGATGCTCGACCTCGACCTCCGGCCGCCGCGCGAGGCGTTCCTCGGCGCGCTCTCCGAGGCGCGCTCGAACCTGCCCGAGATGGGGAGCGGCGCCGACGTCTTCCGCCGCTTCGTCGATCCGTTGCGCACCACTCCGGCTCGCGTCGCGGCGCACCTCGCCATCACGGCGCTCGTGGACGGCGCCGGCGCCGAGGACGTGGTGGCGGGCTACGACGTGCGGCGCTCCGGCACGCAGCGGCAGCGCCACGGGCGGCTCGTCCTCTCGACCGGCCGGCTCGAGCTCGAGGAGCGCGCCACCGGACGACGGCACGACTTCGCCACGGCGGCGCTCTACGTCGGCGGCGTCGACTTCCACTGCTCGGTGCGCGCGTTCCCCGGCGGCCAGCGCTTCGACGAGTCGGCCGCCCGGCTGTGGGCCAAGCTCCCGACCGGCTCGCTCCCGACGCTGCTGCGCACGGCCGAGCAGGAGTTCGGCCCCGAGGAGCACGGCCTCACCAGCGTGCTGCCCGACGGACTCGAGCGCATCTCGCGCCTGGTGTTCGGCGACGTGGTCAAGCGGTTCGCCGACGAGTACGTCCACCTCTACGAGACCAACGCGCGCATCCTCGAGATGCTCGCGGAGTCGGGCTTCGAGCTCCCGGCGGAGCTGCGCGCCGCCGCCGAGTTCGCGTTCGCGCGCCGCTTCGACGACGCCATCCGCCGCGTCGCCGGCAGCCGCGATCCGCAGGCGTACTCCGAGGCCGTCGAAGTGGCCGAAGGCGCCCGCAAGCGCGGGTACGCCTTCGACCGCTCCGCCGCGGGCGGCACGTTCGGGGAGCTCGTCACCGAGGCAACGGCGGCCGCGGTGGCCGAGCCGTCGGCCGAACGGTTCCGCGCCGCGGCGGCGCTCGTCGACGTCGGACGGCGCCTCGGCTTCGCGGAGTGGCTCGCGCGCGCGCAGGAGCTGGTCTTCGACGCGATCGGGCGCGGGCTCGCGATCGACGACGACGTGCGCGGCCTGGCCGGCGCGCTCGGGCTCGCCGTGACGGAGCGGCCCGGATGAGCCCCACGCCCGCCCCCGAGGCGCTCGCGCCGCTGCTCGCGCTCGAGCACCCCGATCCCCACTCCATCCTCGGCGCCCACCCGTCGCCGGCGGGGGTCGTGGTGCGCGCGTTCCGGCCCGACGCGAGCGCCGTGCTCGCGCACGTCTCCGGACGCGCCGAGCCGCTCCGCCTGCAGCGCGTGCACCCCGCCGGGCTGTTCGAGGCGGTGATCCCCGGCTCGCGCGAGGCCGTCCCCTACCGGCTCGAGATCCGGCGCGCCGACGGCGGCCGGACGACCGGCGCCGACCCCTACTCGTTCCTGCCGACGCTCGGCGACGTCGACGTCCACCTGATCGGCGAGGGACGCCACGAGCAGCTCTACGAGCGGCTGGGCGCGCATCCCCACCGGATCGGCGACATCGAGGGGGTCGCCTTCGCGGTGTGGGCGCCCAACGCCCGCGGCGCAAGCGTCGTCGGCGACTGGAACGGCTGGGACGGGCGCCTGCACATGATGCGGCGCCTCGGTGTCTCGGGGACGTGGGAGCTCTTCGTCCCGGGCGTCGCGGCCGGCGCGCGGTACAAGTTCGAGCTGCGCACCGCCGACGGCCCGATCCTCAAGAGCGATCCGTTCGCCTTCGCGATGGAGCTCCCGCCCGCGACGGCCTCGATCGTGCACGTCGCCGCCCACGCCTTCGGCGACGACGAGTGGATGCACGCCCGCGCCGCGGGCGATCCGGCGCGCCGGCCCCTCTCGGTCTACGAGGTGCACCTCGGCTCGTGGCGGCGGGTGCCCGAGGAGGGGGGGCGCCCGCTCACGTACCGGGAGCTCGCCGAGCAGCTCGCCGACCACGTGATCGAGCTCGGATTCACGCACGTCGAGCTGCTCCCGGTCATGGAGCACCCCTTCGAGGGCTCGTGGGGCTACCAGGTGGGCGGCTACTACGCGCCGACCGCGCGCTTCGGCGATCCCGACGGCCTGCGCTTCCTCGTCGACCGGCTGCACCGGCGCGGGATCGGGGTGATCCTCGACTGGGTGCCTGCGCACTTCCCCAAGGACGCCTTCGCGCTCGGGCGGTTCGACGGCACCGCGCTCTACGAGCACCTCGACCCGCGCCAGGGCGAGCACGTCGACTGGGGCACCTACGTCTTCAACTTCGGGCGCAGGGAGGTGCGCAACTTCCTGGTGGCCAACGCGCTCTACTGGCTCGACCGCTTCCACGTCGACGGACTGCGAGTCGACGCGGTCGCCTCGATGCTCTACCTCGACTACAGCCGCGCGCCGGGCCAGTGGGTGCCCAACGAATTCGGCGGTCGCGAGAACCTGGGGGCCGTGGAGTTCCTGCGCGAGCTCAACGAGGTGGTGCGCCGCCGCCATCCGGGCGCTCTCATGATCGCGGAGGAGTCGACCTCGTGGCCCGGCGTGACGAGGCCGGTCCATCTGGGCGGGCTCGGCTTCGGCTTCAAGTGGAACATGGGCTGGATGCACGACACGCTGCACTACTTCGCCACCGACCCCCTGTTCCGGCGCTACCACCACCAGGATCTCACGTTCGGGCTGCTCTACGCCTGGAGCGAGAGCTTCATGCTGCCCCTCTCGCACGACGAGGTCGTGCACGGCAAGCGATCGCTCCTCGGCCGGATGCCGGGCGATCGCTGGCGGCGCTTCGCCAACCTGCGCGCGCTCTACGCCTGGATGTGGGCCCACCCCGGGAAGAAGCTCCTGTTCATGGGGGGCGAGATCGGGCAGGAGCGGGAGTGGAATCACGACTCGAGCCTCGACTGGCACCTGCTCGCCGAGCCCGAGCACCGCGGGCTGAAGCGGCTCGTCGCCGACCTGAACCGGATCTATCGCGAGGAGCCGGCGCTCTTCGAGGGTGACGTCGTCCCCGCCGGATTCCAGTGGATCGACGCCAATGACGCCGATGACAACGTGGTCGCCTTCCGCCGGATCGCGCCGTCGAGCGGCCGCGAGATCGTCTGCATCGGGAACCTGGCGCCGGTCGTGCGCCGCGGCCATCGCGTCGGCCTGCCGCGGCCCGGCCGCTATCGCGAGATCCTCAACACCGACGCGGCGATCTACGGGGGAAGCGACGTCGGCAACGCCGGCCACGTCGACGCCTCGCCGGCGCCGATGCACGGTCTGCCCTGCTCGGGCGCGTTCGTCCTGCCGCCGCTCGGGATGCTCTGGTTCGAGGCTCCCGCCGGGGGGGACCCGCCGTGAACGCGGGATCCGCCGCCTACCGGCCCATCGAGGACCACGGAGTCATCGGCGACGGGAACACGGTCGCGCTGGTGGGCACCGACGGCTCGATCGACTTCCTCTGCTACCCCGGATTCGACTCGCCGACGATCTTCGCGGCGCTGCTCGACGCCGGGCGCGGCGGGAGGTTCCGGATCGCGCCGGAGGGGGAGGTCGAGCGCAGTCGCCAGATGTACCTGCCCGAGACCAACGTGCTGCTGACGCAGTTCCTGTCGCACGAGGGGGTCGCCGAGCTCTCGGACTTCATGCCGGTGGAGGAGGTCGGGCGGCCGCCCGCGCTGGTCCGGCGCATCAAGTGCGTGCGCGGGCGCTTCCGGCTGCGGATGCGGTGCGACCCGCGTTTCGACTACGCGCGGGCCGGCCACTCGGCCGAGCTCCGGGCCGACCAGGTCGTCTTCGCGTCGAAGGGAGAGGACCGCACCGCCCTGCGCCTGCGCGCTTCGGTCGGCCTGCGCGTCGAGGAGGGCGCGGCGGCGGCGGAGTTCGAGCTCGGCTCGGGGGAGAGCGCGTGGTTCGTGCTCGAGGACGCCGAGGCGGGCGACTCGTCGCCGTGCGCCGCGGGCGACTACGTGCAGGAGTCGTTCAAGCGCACCGTCAACTTCTGGCGCGACTGGATCCGCAGGTCGACCTACCGCGGCCGCTGGCGCGAGATGGTGGACCGCTCGGCGCTGGTGCTGAAGCTCCTGATCTCCCGGCGCCACGGCGCCATCGTCGCCGCGCCCACCTTCGGGCTGCCGGAAGAGTTGGGCGGCGTCCGCAACTGGGACTACCGCTACCTCTGGATCCGCGACGCGTCGTTCACCCTCTACGCGCTCTCCCGGCTCGGTTTCCACGACGAGGCGGCGGCGTTCCACGGCTGGCTCGAGCGCCACGGCGAGAGCCCCGCGACGCCGAGCGGGCTGCACGTCCTCTACCGCGTCGACGGCAGGACCGACCTCGACGAGCAGGTCCTCGATCATCTCGAGGGCTACCGCGGCTCGCGGCCGGTGCGCATCGGCAACGCGGCCTGCGACCAGCTCCAGCTCGACATCTACGGCGAGCTGATGGACTCCGTCTACCTGTTCGACAAGTACGGCGAGCCGATCCATCACGACGCGTGGCGGCGCCTCGCCCGCCTCATCGACTGGCTGTGCGACCACTGGCGGCAGCCCGACCAGGGCGTCTGGGAGGTGCGCGGCGGGCCGCAGCACTTCCTCTATTCGCGCGCCCTGTGCTGGGTCGCGCTCGACCGGGCGCTGCGGCTGGCGCAGCGCCGCTCGCTCCCGGCCGCCGTGGAGCGGTGGCGGTCCGCGCGCGACTCGATCCATCGCGAGGTGTTCGACGAGTTCTGGGATCCGCAGCGCCGCGCCTTCGTGCAGGCGCGCGGCTCGCGAACGCTCGACGCCGGAGCGCTGATCCTGCCGCTCGTGCGCATGATCAGCCCGACCGACCCGCGCTGGCTCTCGACGCTCGCGGCGATCGAGGAGGAACTCGTCGAGGACTCGCTGGTCTACCGCTATCGCACGCCCGACGGGCTCACCGGCGGCGAAGGCACCTTCTCCATCTGCACGTTCTGGTACGTCGAGTGCCTCGCCCGCGCCGGCGACCTCCAGAAGGCGCGCCTCTGCTTCGAGCGGATGCTCGGCCACGCCAACCATCTCGGGCTCTACGCCGAGCAGCTCGGCGGCTGCGGCGAGCACCTCGGCAACTTCCCGCAGGCGTTCACGCACCTCGCGCTGATCAGCGCGGCCTACGACCTCGATCGGCGCCTCTCCGCGACGAGACCGGCGAGCTGACGCGGGCTCGTCGCGACGCACGCGCCTTTTTTTGGGTTGCGGCCCGCGCCGCGCCCCCGTAGGTTCCCGGCGTTCGTCGGCGCGGCGCGCGATCGAGCCCCTGGCGGTGGAGACGGCGCCCGTCCCTCCCCGAGGTGCGTCCCGGGGGGCGCGCCCTCGGGGCGCCTTCCGTCCCGCGGCCGCGCCCGCGAGACTTCCGACCCGCCCGGACGCCCGACCCGCCCCTCCCCGCCGCCACGCGAGGTGCACCCGTTGCTCCGATCGACCGCCGTCGCCGCGCTCCTCGCCTTCGGACCGCCGCTGCTGCCGGCCGCTCAGCAGCAGGGGGGGCTGCGCGACGAGGAGATGATCCAGAGGTGCGCCGCCGAGGTGCGGTCGTTCGCCGACGCGCGGGCGGTCCTCGACGTCGAGCGCAAGGCGCTCGCCGCGTCGGAGTCGTCGCTGCTCAAGGCGCGCACGACCCTGCAGGAACCGCTCCCCGCGCCGCCGCCCGCGCCCTCCGCGATCGAGGCGCTCCTCCCGGAGGAGGTCGCCGGCCTGGTGCAGCTCCATGCCGAACATGCCGCCGCGCGCCAGCAGCGCCAGAAGGACGTCGCCGCGGCGCTCGCGCTCTTCGACGCGCACAGGATCCGGCTCAAGGAGGCGCAGGCGAAGCTCGCGGTCGTCGACCAGTCGGCGGGACGCCTCGCGCCGCTCCTCGCCGAACTCGAAACGCGCGTCGCCGAGGGCCGCCTCGCCGGCGAGAAGGTGCTCCTCGACGAGCGCCTCCCGTCGCTCGCGGTCGTGCGCGAGCGGCTCGAGGCGGCGGCGCGGGAGTCCGAGGCCGACCGGCCGCGCTGGGAGCAGGCCGTCCAGCAGCTCGAGGCCGACCGCCGGCAGTTCTCCGACGGCGAGGCGACCGACCCGGCCGCGGTCGAGTCGCAGCGTCGCGTCGCCGAGGAGGTCGCGGTGCTCGACCTCGCCGTGCGCCTCGCCGCCATCGAGCGCGAGGAGTCGGCGTCGTCGCCGGAGGCCGTCACGCCCGCGGCGCTCGCCCGCCTGGTCGAGGACGAGTCGTCGGCGCGCGAGCGCTGGAACGACGCGCGCGAGCAGGACGCCGAGGCGAGGGCCCGGCTCGAGGAGCTCGACCGCGAGGCCGGCGCCATCGCCGTGCCCGACAAGGAGTCGATCTCCGAGGGCGAGGGTCACGCGGAGCTGCGCGCGGCGCGCCGCAACGCGCTCTATTCCGACGCGCTGATCTACTTCCACGAGCGGCGCGCGGAGCTGCTCGACCGCGCGCGCTCCGCCGCCGAGGCGCTCCGGCAGGCGCTCCTCCTCGCGGGCGACGCCGCCGACCAGGCGCTGCGCCAGGGGGTGAAGCTCCTGGTGGCGCGGGAGGGGAGCCCGGGACCGCGCGAGGAGGTCTGGCGCGCTCTGCGCGGCTTCGCCGCCGAGGAGGCGCGCCGCCGCGCCGCGCTCGCCGCCCTCGAGACGCGCCTGCAGAACCGCGCCGAGCAGGCGGCCCTGGCCGAGCGGCTCGACAACGAGCGCAAGGAGAACCGCCGCCTGCGCGACGTGCTGGGCGAGGAGGAGTCCTACGCCGGCTTCCTGGCCGAGATGGCGGCGCGCAGCGAAACCGAGCTGATCCAGCTCCTGGCGCCGGACGGCGAGATCGAGCGCTCGGTGCGGGCGCGCGCGGAGGCGGTCGCCGCGGCGCAGCAGCGGTGGGCGGCGGCCGAGGCGAAGGCGTCGTCGCTGCGCATCGCGCTGCGCGCGTTCGAGAACCCCTACACCGAGATCGGGCTGCGCCGCGGAAGCGCGCGAGCGGTCGAGATCCAGCAGGAGATCGAGTCGCTGCGCGAGGCGAAGCTGCCGGTCGACCGCGAGTCGGCGCCGCTCGGCGTGCCGGTCGACGAGAACGGGAGCGCTCCCGGGCCGGGAGCGGCCGCGCCGGCCGCCGAGGCGGTGGGCGAGGAGGAGCAGAAGGCGCGCTGCGAGCGCGAGGAGGCCTTCGCGAAGGATTTCGTGCGCTACTTCCAGGCGCTCGAGTCGCAGCTCGCGCGCGGGCGCGAATCGCTGGCCGAGCTCGACGCGGCGGCCGCCGACGCCGCGGCGCGCCATTCCGACCTGCTGAACGAGGAGAAGCGGCGCTACGCGTGCGCCCGCGAGCTCGAGCGCCGCAGCGAGCGCGGCCGCGTCGGCCGCTCCCGGCTGCCGGACGGGCTGGGGAGGCTGGCGACGCGCGACGCCATCGTCGCCGCCAGCCGGGCCCGCGACGAGTGGCGCCAGCGGCACGGCGTGCAGCGCGGCCGCCACGAGGTCGAGCTCAAGCGCCTCGAGACCATCCTCGGCCTCAAGCGCTGGGCCGACCTCTGGGCGGCGGCGGCGGCGCGCAAGACGTCGCTGATCGGCTTCCCGATCACGCATGGCGCCGCCGCCCGCCGGAAGTACGACGAGCTCACCCCCGTCGAGCGCAAGGAGCTCGACTATCGCGCCGAGGTGCTGCGCCGGTCCGAGGACGGCGCGTTCGACGCGCTGATGGCGTCGTTCACCGCACCGCGCGACCGCGAGCGGTTCGAGGAGACGCTGGCCGCCTTCTACCTCGAGCTCGTGATGCAGGAGCGCGCGCTCGCCGAGTTCCGTCGCGCGATCGACGCCTACGAGCAGCTGATCCAGGTCGCGGGGGAGTGGCGCGCCGGGCTGGCGCCCGCCCCGGTCGAGCTGCGGGAGACCGAGGCGCTGCGCGTCCTCGACTACCGCGCGGCGCGCTACCTGGCCGCGATCGCGGCGGCGCCCGACCAGTTGTCGCAGCTCGAGGCGCGGTTCCGCGCCGAGTACAAGCGCGACCTCCCGGTGCCGGCCGACCCGCAGGGCTGGTCGCAGCGCTACTGGGCCGACCAGCTCTTCGCCGCCGAGGGGCGGCTGTGGGGCCATCGACGCTGGATCGCCGAGTTCGAGCGGCTGCTCTCCAAGCTCGGCGTCGAGGCGGAGATCGCCCACTACCGCAAGGCCGTGGTGCGACTCGGCTCGGAGGTGGAGCGCGCCGCCGGGCGCAGCGGGAGCCTGGCGGCGGACGTCGCGTCGCTGCGGGAGGCCTACGCCCGCCAGCGCCGCGCCGACACGATCCGCACGGCGGGCCAGGTCCTGGTCATCCCGCTCCTGGCCTGGTTCCTGCTGCGGCTGTTGCGCCGCTTCGCGCGCCGCATCGAGGCGCGTCCGCTCGAGGGGGTGACGTCGGAGCAGTCGGAGCGGCTGCGCCGCCTGCGGATGCTCGCGCGCGTGTCGAGCGCCGCGATCGGCGCGCTGGTCTGGTCGATCACCGGCATCTACGTGCTCGGGCGGCTCGGGGTCGACGTGACGCCCATCCTCGCGTCGGCGGGCGTGGTGGGGCTCGCCATCGCCTTCGGCGCGCAGACCCTGATCCGCGACTACTTCGCGGGGTTCTTCATCCTGCTGGAGAACCAGTTCGCCGTCGGCGACGTGGTCGACGCCGGCGTCGCCAAGGGGGTGGTGGAGCGGTTCAGCCTCCGGGTCACGACGCTGCGCGATCTCGAGGGGACGGTGCACTACCTGCCGAACGGGACGCTCAACCGCATCTCGAACCTCACCCAGGGATGGTCGCGCGCCGTGGTCGAGGTCGGCATCGGCTACCACGAGGACATCGACCGCGCGACCGGCGTCCTGAAGGAGATGCTCACCGCGCTGACGCACGAGCCGCCGTGGAAGTTCTGGATCCTCGAGGAGCCGACCGTGCTGGGAGTGGAGAAGCTGGGCGACAGCTCGGTGACTCTGCGCCTGACGGTGAAGATCCGGCCCGGCAAGCAGTGGGAGATCTCGCGCGAGCTGCGCAAGCGCATCAAGCAGGCGTTCGACGCCCACGGGATCGAGATCCCGTTCCCGCAGCGGGTCATCCACCACGTCAACGTGGAAGCGCCGGGCGGGGCGCGGGAAGTCGCTCCATGACCATTCCCTTCACCCTGAGTCCCCGCCTCACCCTGGGGGTGGAGGTGGAGCTGCAGCTCCTCGATCCGCGCACCCACGACCTCGGGCCGTTCGCCCCCAGCCTCTTCGAGCGGATCGGCGAATCGAAGCGCATCAAGCCCGAGATCTTCCAGTCGATGGTGGAGATCAACACGGAGATCTGCGAGAGCGCGGCCGACGTGCGCCGCGACCTCGCGGAGTCGATCGCGGCGCTGCGCGCGCAGGCCGCGGAAATCGGATTCCTGCTCGGCGCCTCGGGCTCGCACCCGTTCGCATCGTGGGAGGAGCGCGTGCCCTACCCGAGCGAGCGCTACGAGATGCTGATGGACCGCAACCGCTGGATCGCCCGGCGGCTCGCCATCTTCGGGCTGCACGTCCACGTCGGCGTGCGCGACGGCCGGCACGCCGTCGGGATGATCAACCGGCTGCTCCCGTGGCTGCCGCACCTGCTCGCCCTCTCGGCCAACTCGCCGTTCTGGCGCGGCCACGACACCGGGCTGGCGAGCTCGCGTGCGACGGTCTTCGAGGCGCAGCCCACGGCGGGCCACCCCTGCGTCATCGCGAGCTGGAGCGAGTTCGAGGCCTACTTCGAGGCGGCGAAGGCGTGCCGGGCGATCACCGGGATCAAGGACATCTGGTGGGACATCCGCCCGCAGCCCGACTACGGCACGATCGAGCTCCGCATCTGCGACGTGCCCTCGACGCTGACCGAGATCGTGGCGCTCGTCGCGCTCGTCCACGCGATGGCGCACCACTCCGACCGGGAGCTGCGCAAGAAGAACGTCTTCCGGCCGCAGACCGACTGGGTGACGCGCGAGAACAAGTGGCGGGCGCTGCGCTGGGGCCTCGACGCCGAGTGCGTGCTGGACGCCGCCGGCGCGCATCGACCGATGCGCGAGGACCTCGCCGCGATCCTGGCGAAGCTCGACCCGATCGCGCGGGACCTCGGGACCCAGCCGGAGTTCGACGTCATCCGCCACGTCGTCGAGGCGGGGCCCGGCTGCGTGCGCCAGCGCGCCGAGTTCGCGGCGACCGGAAGCTCGGAGGCGGTGGCCCGGCGGATCGTCGCCGACTTCGAGGGCGACTGCTGGAGGCGCGCTACCGCTCCGGCTCCACCACGATCGTGAGCCGGTCGGCGGCGACGCTCTCGAGGAGCGAGCGGCGCCCCGACGGCCACCGCACCTCGAGACGGTCGACGACCGACGCGCCGAGACCGAAGTGCAGGCGCAGGTCGCCCTGCGAGAGGTAGGACTGGCCGCTCGCCACCTCGGCGACCTGGGTGCGGCCGGCGGCGGTCACGGCGACGCGGGCGCCGATCCCGGCCCGATTGCTCGCGCTGCCGACGACCTTCACGAGCAGCCAGTGGCGTCCGTCGCGCGGGGACTCGTTGCGCAGGAGCTCGGCCGGCTCCTGGTTGTTGTTGAGGGCGAGGTCGAGATCGCCGTCGCCGTCGAGATCGGCGGCGGCGAGGCCGCGGCCCGCGCGCAGACGCGCCACCGCCTCGCCGGCGTCGGCGTCGAGCGACTCGAACCGCCGTCCGCCGCGATTGAGCTGGACGAGGAGCGGCTGCCGGTAGCCGATCGGCGAGTCGTAGAGCTGATCGTAGTCGGGCTGGAGGCGTCCGTTGGCCACGACCCAGTCGGGCAGGCCGTCGAGATCGAGGTCGGCCAGCACGCAGCCCCAGCCCAGGTAGTGGAAGGACGCCCGGGCCGTGCCGGCCTCCACCGCGACGTCCCCAAACTCCAGCGCGCCGCGGTTGTGGTAGAGGCCGTTCCACTCGCGCTCGAAGTAGGTCGCGACGATGTCGAGGCGGCCGTCGCGGTCGAAGTCGCCGCAGGAGGCCCCCATTCCGGAGAGCACCGCTCCGGAGTGATCGAGCGCCACGCCGGCTTCGTCCGCGACGTCCCGGAACCGGCCGCGGCCGTCGTTCACGAGCAGGTAATTGGGCGTGTTGTCGCAGGCGACGAACGCATCGGCGTCGCCGTCGTCGTCGTAGTCCCCGAAGGCGATCCCGAGCGACCGGCCCCGGAATCCGGCCAGCCCGGCCCGCTCCGTGGCATCCTCGAACGTGCCGTCGCCGCGGTTGCGCAGGAGCAGGTCGGGCAGCGGCGCGAAGGTCCGGGGCGGGCAGTAGGCGCGCAGCATCCGGCCGCGCTCGATCCGCGAGGCGATGTGGCAGACGTCGTTGCGCCTGCGGCTGTGGTCGCCGTAGCAGCCGACGAAGAGGTCGACGTGCCCGTCGCCGTCGACGTCCGCGAAAGCGCAGACGGTGTCGAGCGCGTCGTCGCGTCCCCGCGCGCCCGCCGCGGCCGCCACGTCCTCGAACCGTCCGCGGCGGTCGTTGCGGTAGAGCGCGTTGGGCTCGTCGAAGTTCGTGACGTAGAGGTCGAGGTCCCCGTCGTTGTCGTAGTCGGCGGCGCAGACTCCCAGGGAGTAGCGGGTGTCCCCGAGTCCCGACTCGTCGGTCGCGTCGACGAATCGACCGTCGCCCAGGTTGCGGTAGAAGCGGTTCCGCGGCGGCGGCTCCTGCGGCGCGCCGGAGAGGCGCCGGCCGCTCAGGAAGTAGAGATCGACGTCCTCGTCGCCGTCGGCGTCGAACGCGGCCACCCCCGAGCCGAACTGCTCGACGTAGAACCAGCCCTCGCGATCGAACCCGTTCTCGTGCACGAAGTCGACGCCGCTCGCGGCGGTGCCGTCGACGAACCGGATCGGGCAGGGGCCCGCGCGCAGGGGAAGCTCGATCGCGGGGGGAAGCCGCGGCCGTCCCCCGGGGGGGCCTTCCTCCCCGCAGGCGGCGAGCACGACCGGCGCGAGATCGCGGGTTGCAGCCAGCACGGCCCGCGACAGCCTGTTGAGCGCGTTCAAGCGGTCCGGATGGTAGGCCGGCGCACTGGAACGCGCCAGGACGGCGCGCCTCACTCGAGACCGGGCCCCGGCTCCTCCGACTCGGCCGGCGGGCGCAGGTTCTCGTGACGCTCCATCGTGCGCACGCACGCGTTCCAGCGCAGGATGGCGTCGTCGTTGCCGGGGGGGCGCAGCGCCTCCGCGCGCGCGAATCCCTCCATCGCCTCGCGCAGCCAGCTCCACGCGTTCGCGCCGGCTCCCGGAGTTCCGCGCGCGAGCAGCGCCTTGGCCCAGCGCTCGCAGCAGACGGCGCCGTAGTAGGCGCGCTCGTACTCGCTCTGCAGGCGGTCGAGCAGCGCGCGCGGCTCCTCGATGCGCACGTCGTCCCCGGCGAGGAACTGGTCGGTGAGCGCGAGGATCAGGATCACGAGCGCGCGCTGGTGGTCGGGCTCCACGTCGAGGACGTCGGAGCAGATGCTCTCGGCCTCGAACGGCTCGTTCAGCAGCCGGTAGCGCTCGGCCTTCTCGAGGGCGGGGCCGATCCCCTTCCTGGACAGCGGCTTGAGTTCGGACATCGTCGCCTCCCGGCGCGGCCGGCCCCGCACCCGGCCGCGATCAGCGCGCGTCCGCGCGCCGCCGGAACAGGCGCAGGATCCAGAGGATCGGATCGTAGGAGCGGTCCACCACCCGCTCCTTGAGCGGGATGATGGCGTTGTCGGTGATCGTGATGTTCTCGGGACAGACCCTGGTGCAGCACTTCGTGATGTTGCAGTAGCCGATCCCGTGCGCCTCGCGCAGTTCGCCGGTGCGGTCCTCGACGTCGAGCGGGTGCATCTCGAGCGCCGCCGCGTGCACCAGGAAGCGCGGGCCGACGAAGCGGTCGTGCATCCGGTGATCGCGCAGGACGTGGCAGACGTCCTGGCAGAGGTAGCACTCGATGCACTTGCGGAACTCCATCACGCGGTCGACGTCGGCCTGCGCCATGCGCCAGGTGCCGTCGGCGGCGTCGGGAGGCCGCGGCCGGAACGGCTTGATGCGCTTCTTGACCTCGTAGTTCCACGAGACGTCGGTCACCAGGTCGCGGATGGGGGGGAAGGAGCGCATCGGCTCCACGCTGACCGGCTGCCCGGCCGGCAGGTCGCTCATGCGCGTCATGCACATGAGCCGCGGGACGCCGTTCACCTCGGCGGAGCAGGAGCCGCACCTCCCGGCCTTGCAGTTCCAGCGCACGGCGAGGTCGTGGGCGTGCTCGGCCTGGATGCGGTGCACGGCGTCGAGGACGACCATCCCCTCCGACACCTCGGTCTCGTAGTCGCGGAACGCGCCGGCGCCCGCCTCGCCGCGCCAGATCCGGAAGGTCGCGCGCGCCATCACTTCATCTCCGCGATGATCTGCTCGAGGTCGGGGCGCAGCTTCGGCACCGGGCGGGTCGCGACCTCCATGCCGCCGTCCCGCGCCTTGCGCACCACGGTGTTGACGCGGCCGAGCGCCGGGTCCTTCTTCGGGAAGTCGTCGCGGAAGTGGGCGCCGCGGCTCTCCTTGCGCTGGAGCGCCGAGCGCGTGATCGCCTCGGCCACGATCAGCAGCGGGCCGAGGTCGAGCGCGGTGTGCCACCCGTTGTTGTACTCGCGGTTGCCGGAGACGGCGACCCGCCCGGCGCGCCGGCGCAGCTCCAGGATCACCTCGAGCGCGCGCGCCATCTCCGATTCCGTGCGCACGATTCCCACGAGCTCCTGCATCCGGTCCTGCAGCTCCTGCTGGATCGCGTAGGGTCCCTCGCCCCCGCCCGGCGCGGCGCCGCGATCGAACGGCGCGAGCGCGCGCCGCACGGCCGCCTCGACCTGGTCGGACGCCGCGTCGCCGCCCGCGTGCTCCGACGCGAAGCGCGCGGCGTGCTCGCCCGCGCGCTGGCCGAAGACGAGCAGGTCGGAGAGCGAGTTCCCGCCCAGCCGGTTGGCGCCGTGCAGTCCCGTGCCGCACTCGCCGGCCGCGAACAGTCCCGCCACGGTGGACATCTGCGTGTCGGGATCGACGCGCACTCCGCCCATCATGTAGTGCGTGGTGGGGCCGACCTCCATCGGCTGGGCGGTGATGTCGATGTCGGCGAGCTGCTTGAACTGGTGGTACATCCCGGGGAGCTTGCGCTTGATGTGCGCGGCGGCGTCGGGGAGCCGTTCGCGGATCCAGGAGATGTCGAGGAAGACGCCGCCGTGGGAGGTGCCGCGCCCCTCCTTGATCTCGCGCACGATGCAGCGGGCGACGTGGTCGCGCGTCAGCAGCTCGGGCGGACGCCGGGCGCTCTTGTCGCCCTGCGTGTAGCGCCAGCCCTCCTCCTCGCTGTCGGCGGTCTGCCCGCGGTAGAGCTCGGGGACGTCGTCGAACATGAACCGCCGGCCGTCCTGGTTGCGCAGCACGCCCCCCTCGCCACGCACCCCCTCCGTCACCAGGATCCCGCACACGCTCGGCGGCCAGACCATCCCGGTCGGATGGAACTGCACGAACTCCATGTCCATCAGCTCGGCGCCGGCCTCGTAGGCCAGCGCGTGGCCGTCGCCGGTGTACTCCCAGCTGTTGCTGGAGATGCGGTAGGCGCGCCCCACGCCTCCGGTCGCGAGCACCACGGCGCGCGCGCGGAAGACCTTCATCCTCCCGCGCTCGCGCTCGTACGCGACGGCTCCCGCGACGCGGTCCGAGTCCTTCAGGAGCGCGACGACCGTGTGCTCCATGAAGACCTCGATCCCCAGGTGCACGCCGTGGTCCTGCAGCGTGCGGATCATCTCGAGCCCGGTGCGGTCGCCCACGTGCGCGAGGCGCGGGTAGGCGTGGCCGCCGAAGTTGCGCTGCAGGATGCGGCCGTCCGGCGTACGGTCGAACAGCGCGCCCCACGCCTCGAGCTCGCGCACGCGCTCGGGGGCCTCCTTCGCGTGCAGCTCCGCCATCCGCCCGTCGTTCAGGTACTGGCCGCCGCGCATGGTGTCGGCGAAGTGCACCCGCCAGTGGTCGCGTTCGTCCACGTTGGCGAGCGCCGCCGCGACGCCGCCCTCGGCCATCACGGTGTGCGCCTTGCCCAGCAGCGACTTGCAGACGAGCGCGACCCGGGCTCCCCGCGCGGAGGCCTCGATCGCCGCTCGCAGCCCCGCTCCGCCCGCCCCGACCACCAGCACGTCGTGCTCGTGCACCGGCAGCTCGCTCATCCGAGGAGCCTCCAGTCGCTCCACACTCCCATCGAGCAGAGGCGCACGTAGACGTCGGAGAAGCCGACCCACACCAGGCTCATCCACGCCCACAACATGTGGCGGCGGTTGAGGCAGCTCACGCAGCGCCAGGCCGCGAAGCGGGCCGGCGACTCCGACGGCCGGTCGAGGCAGCCGCCCACCAGGTGGCGCAGCGAGTGGCAGCTCAGCGTGTAGCCGCCGAGAAGGACGGCGTTCATCGCGAGGACCAGCGTCCCGATCCCGACGCCGAACGTCGCGCCGCCCGTGGCGGGATCGACGAACCAGAGCGCCTTCCAGACGTCGTGCGCCAGGCAGACCAGGAAGAGCAGCGCGAGATAGAGGAAGTAGCGGTGGACGTTCTGGAGCACGAGCGGGAGCGAGCTCTCGCCGAGGTAGCTGCCGCGCGGCTCGCCCACCGTGCACGCCGGCGGGTCGGCCCAGAGCGCCTTGTAGTAGGCGCCGCGGTAGTAGTAGCAGGTGAGCCGGAAGCCGGCGGGCGCCCACAGGATCAGGAACGCCGGCGACCAGGGCATCCACGACGGCCACGCGCCCGGCTTCGCTCCGAACCAGCTGTGCGCCGCGTCGCCGAACAGCTCCGGCGAATAGAAGGGCGACAGGTAGGGGCCGAAGCGGTAGTGCTCGCCCTGGAACGCCGCCCAGGTCGAGTAGACCACGAATGCGCCGAGCGTCAGCGCGACGGCGACCGGCTGCACCCACCAGGCGTCGATCCGGAGCGTCTGGCCGAAGGCGCGGCGCGCCGGGAGCGTCGTGGAGTCGCGGGCGGCCATTCATTCCCCTCGCGGCCGGAGTGAGCGCGGGAGCATAGCGGCGGCCGCGGATCGCGCGGTAGCCTCCCGATCGCGGGTTCTCGCACGCGGAGAGCGCCATGACGCGACGGGTCGAGTTCGTGGTGAACGGGGTCGCGCGCGCGGTCGAGACCGATCCCGAGCGGCCTCTGCTCGAGGTGCTGCGGGAGGATCTCGGCCTCACCGGCGCGAAGTACGGCTGCGGCGAGGGGCGCTGCCGCGCCTGCACGGTGCTGGTGAACGGGCGCGCGGTCACCTCGTGCCGTTTCTCGATCGAGCGCGCCGCCGGCGCCGAGGTGCGCACGATCGAGGGGCTCGCCGGCGAGGGCGCCCTCCATCCGGTGCAGGAGGCGTTCCTCGAGACCGGGGCGCTCCAGTGCGGCTACTGCGTCCCGGGGATGATCCTCACCACCGTCGACCTGCTCGAGCGCAACCCCGCGCCGGAGCGCGAGGAGGTGGTGCGCGCGCTCGACGGCAATCTCTGCCGCTGCTGCGGCTACCTGCGGATCCTGGAGGCGGTGCAGGCCGCGGCCGCGAAGGTGGGCGCGGAGGCGGCGCGATGAGCCCCGCCCCGCGGCCGCCTTCCGGGGTCGAGCCGGAGCGCTACGAGCTGCTGCAGCCCTCGGCGTGGAGCTTCGAGCTCGGCCGGCGCGCGTTCCTGCAGACGCTGGGGGCGGGCGTGCTGATCGCCGTGCTTCCGGAGGACGCGGCGGCGCAGGAGCGCGGACGGCGCCGGGAGGCGGCGCTGGGCGAACGGCTCCACCTCGGCGCCGACGGAGCGGTCACGATCCTCTGCGGCAAGGTGGAGGTGGGGCAGGGGGCGCGCACGCAGATCGCGATGGCGGCCGCCGAGGAGCTGCGCGTGGCTCTGGCCGACGTGCAGGTGGTGCTCGCCGACTCGGACGTCGTGCCCGACGACGGCGGCACCTACGGCAGCCGCACGACTCCCTCCACGGTGCCGGCGGTGCGCGCGGCGTGCGCCGCCGCCCGCGAGCTCCTGGTCGCGACCGCGGCGCGCCGCTTCGGGGCCGAGCCGGCGCGGCTCGCCGTGAAGGACGGGATGGTGCGCGATCCGGCGCAGGAGCGCGTCCTCGCCTACTCCGACCTGGCGGAGCTCGCCGACGTCGACCTCGAACGCCACCCGGTCGGCTCCGACGTGAGGATCACGCCGGTCGCGGAGTGGACCGTGCTCGGCCGGCCGGCGCCGATCGCCGGCGGCCGCGCGATCGTGCGCGGCGAGCATCGCTACCCCTCCGACGTGGTGCGGCCGGGGATGCTCCATGCGGCGGTGCTGCGACCCCCTTCGTTCGGCGCGGCGCTCGAGTCGCTCGACCTCGAGCCGGCCCGCGCGCTGCCCGGAGTGGTGGCGGTGCAAGACGGCGGGTTCGTCGGCTTCGCCGCGCCGACCTCGCATTCCGCACGGAAGGCGCGCGACGCGGTCGAGCCGACCGCGCGCTGGAAGAGCGCGCCGGGTCCCGCGCACGAGGAGCTCTACGACCGGCTGGTGAAGAGCGGGACGCGCGGCGGCGGCCGGTCGCAGCCGCGCGAACGGGGGAACCCCGAGCAGGCCTTCGCGAGCGCCGCGCGCGTCGAGCGCCAGCGCTATCACGTGGCCTACGTGCAGCACGCGCCGATGGAGCCGCGCGCCGCGGTCGCGGAGTGGTCCGAGCGCGGCCTCGCGGTCTGGACGGGGACGCAGAACCCCGGGCGCGTCCGGGAGGAGCTGATGCAGGCGTTCCGCCTCCCGCCCGAGCGGGTGCGCGTGGTCGTCCCCGACGCCGGCGGCGCGTTCGGCGGCAAGCACACCGGCGAGGCGGCCGTCGAGGCCGCGCGCATCGCGCGGGAGGCGGGCCGCCCGGTCTCGCTGCAATGGTCGCGCGAGGAGGAGTTCACCTGGGCCTACTTCCGGCCGGCGGGCGTCATCGAGGTGGCGGCGGGGCTGCGCGCCGACGGCCGCATCGAGGCCTGGGAGCAGCGCAACTGGAACTCGGGCGGCTCGGCGCTGGAGACGCCCTACGCCGTGGCGCACGTGCGCAGCGAGTCGCTCGCGAGCGACGCGCCGCTGCGGCAGGGCTCCTACCGTGCGCTCGCCGCCACCGCCAACACCTTCGCGCGCGAGTCGTTCCTCGACGAGCTGGCGCGGCTCGCCGGCGCCGATCCGCTCGACTACCGGCGCAGCCACCTCGAGGACGAGCGGCTGCGCGCGGTCCTCGGGCGGGCCGCGGAGCGGTTCGAGTGGGTGCGGCGGCGGGGCGAGCCGCGCGACCACGCCAGCCGCGGCGTCGGCCTCGCCTGCGGCGTCGAGAAGGGCGGCTACGCCGCCGCCTGCGTCGAGGTGGCCGTCGACGCCGCGGCCGGGCGCTACCGCGTGGTGGAGATCGTCGAGGCCTTCGAGTGCGGCGCCATCCAGAACCCCGCCAACCTGCGCGCGCAGGTCGAGGGGTGCATCGTGCAGGGGCTCGGCGGCGCGCTCACCGAGGAGATCCGCTTCCGCGACGGCCGCATCGAGAACGCCGCCTTCGCCCGCTACCGCGTGCCGCGCTTCGGGGACCTCCCGCGCGTCGAGACCGTGCTGGTCGATCGCCCCGACCTGCCCTCCGCGGGGGCGGGAGAGACGCCGATCATCGCGGTGGCGCCGGCGGTGGCGAACGCGCTCTGCGCGGCCACCGGCGCGCGCATCCGGTCGATGCCGATCCGCGACGAGCGCCTCGCCGCGCGGTGACCTCCGGGCGGCGAGGCGTCCGACGGCCGGCCCGCGGCGGCTACGCCAGGATCTCGCTCAGCACGCGGCCGTGCACGTCGGTGAGCCGGCGCTCGATGCCGTTGTGGTACCAGGTGAGCCGCTCGTGGTCGAGGCCGACGAGGTGGAGGATCGTGGCGTGCAGGTCGTGGATGGTGGCGACGCCCTCGACCGCCTTCCAGCCGAACTCGTCGGTCGCGCCGAAGCTGAACGGCGCCTTCACGCCGGCGCCGGCCAGCCAGACGGTGAAGCCCTTCGGATTGTGGTCGCGGCCGCTCGCCCCCTTCTGGAAGGTGGGCATGCGGCCGAACTCGGTGGTGAAGACGAAGAGCGTGTCGTCGAGCAGGCCGCATGCGCCGAGGTCGTCGAGAAGCGCGGCGGCCGGCCGGTCGAGGATCGGCGCGTGCACCGCGTACTGCTCGGCGAGCTGCTTGTGGCCGTCCCAGTTGCCCACCCCCTCGCCCATCGCGTAGGCGCCGTTGAAGAGCTGCACGAAGCGCACGCCCGACTCGAGCAGCCGGCGCGCGAGCAGGCAGTTGCGCGCGAAGCCGGCCTTGAGCGGGTTCTCGTCGTCGCAGCCGTAGCGCGCCCGCGTCGCGGCGCTCTCGCCGGCGAGATCGGCCGCCTGCGCGGCGCGAAGCTGCATGCGCGCCGCCAGCTCGAAGCTCGCGATGCGCGCGGCGAGCTCCTGGTCGCCCGGGAAGCGCTCGAGGCGCCGCCGGTCGAGGAGGCGCGTGAGCTCGCGCACCTCGCGATCCTGCGCGGCGTCCACGCCGGGCGGCGGATCGAGGTGGGCGATCGGCCGGCTCGCCGAGAGCACGGTCCCCTGGAACGCGGCCGGCAGGAAGGCGGAGCCCCAGTGGCTGCCCATCGACTGCGGCAGGCCGCGCGGGTCGGGGATGGCGACGAACGCCGGCAGCTCCTCGCACTCGCTGCCGAGCGCGTAGCTCACCCACGCGCCGAGGCCGGGGAACCCCTCGAGCGTGAAGCCGGTGCTCATCTGGTTCTCGCCCGGCCCGTGCGTGTTGCTTTTCGCCGTCATGCCGTGCAGGAAACACATGCGGTCGACGCGCGCCGCGAGGTCCGGAAGCAGGTCGGAGACCGGCTTCCCGCACTCTCCGCGCGGCCGGAACGGCCAGCGGCTGCGCGCGAGGTTCCCCTGCTCCCCCTGGAAGGTCACGAGCCCCTCGCCGCCCGGCAGCGGGGTCCCGTCGCGCGCCTCGAGCTCCGGCTTCCAGTCGAAGCTGTCGACGTGGCTCAGCGCGCCGGAGCAGAACAGGTAGAGCACGCGCTTCGCGCGCGGCGGGAAGTGGGGCGGGCGGGCGCGAAGCGGGGCGGCCGGGTCGACGAGCGGCCGGATCGGCCCGCCCTCCGCGCCGGCCGCGGCGGCGAGCCGCCTCTCCGCCAGCAGCGCCGCGAGCGCGATGCCGGCGAGCCCGTCACCGCAGCGGCCGAGGAACTGGCGGCGGTCGAGCACGCCGTGCACCTCACTCGAGCCAGGCGAGCTCGCTCGAGGCGAGCAGCGCGCGGCAACAGGCGGCGAGCCCGTGCCGCCCGTGGAGGTCGAGCGCCGCCGCGAGCTCCCCCGGCGCCGCCGCCCGCTGGAACGCCAGCTCGAAGGCGCGCGCGATCCGACGCTCGGGACGCGCGTCGCCGCACTCGCGCTCCACCCGGCTGGCGAAGCGCCGCGCCGCCTCGTGCACGAACGGCGCGTGCAGGAGCGCGAGCGCCTGCAGCGGCGTGCTGGAGACGGCGCGCCGCGGGCAGGGCTGGCCGCCGTCGGGCATGTCGAAGTTGCCGAACGTCCCGTCCGGGTGCATGCGCACGCGCGTCATGTAGATGGCGCGCCGGAACTCCGCGGGCGTGAACTCGACCTTCGGCTCCCAGACGCGCACGTAGTTGTCGTTGGGGACGAAGGTCGAGAAGCCCGGGCCGCCCATGCGCAGGTCGAGCGCCCCCGCCGCCGACAGCATCGAGTCGCGCAGCGCCTCCGCGGGCAGGCGGCGCGGCGGGAAGCGCCAGAGCAGCCGCGCCTCGGCGTCATGCCCGAGCGCATCGTCCCGCGGCGCGCTCGACTGCCGCCAGGTGCCCGAGAGGAGGATCCGGCGGTGCAGCGCCTTGAGCCTGCCGCCGCCCGCGACCAGATCGAGCGCGAGGCGGTCGAGCAGGTCCGGATGGCTCGGGCGCCCCCCCATGGCGCCGAGGTCGCTCGGCGTCTCCGCCAGCCCGCGCCCGAAGTGCTGCTGCCAGACGCGGTTCACGATCGCGCGCGCGGTGAAGGGGTTGCGCGGCGAGGCGATCCATTCCGCCAGCGCGAGGCGGCGCGCCGGCTCGCTCGCCGGGTCGGCGAGCTCGAAGGGCACCCCCGCGCGCGCGATGCCGCCGGGCGCGACCTCCTCGCGCGGCTGCAGCGGATCGCCGCGCTCGAGCCGGCGGGTCGGCCGCGGCGACGGATCGAAGCGGCCGGCCCACGCCTGCGGCTCGCTCGCCGGCGGCCGGCGGTCGCGCGAGCTCGCGACCACGCGCCAGCCGAGCTCCTCGACCAGGACCTCGATGCGGTAGCGCAGCGCCAGGCGGTCGGCGAAGAGCCCGTCGCGGTCGCGGCTCCACACCACGGTGTCGATGGGCGTCGGCCGCGCCAGCTCGATCTCGACCCAGCCGTCGACCTCGCGCGGGATCCAGCTGTGGTCGTTGCCGTAGCGGCCGTCGTTCACGTGCTCGAGGCGGTGGCGCGGGTTGTCGGGATGGACGCTCGAGGCGCGCGCCACCGCGCCGAGGGTGGCGAGCGCCACGTTGACACGCACGCCGCCCGCGTCGGAGGGAGGCGCTCCCGCCGCGAGGATCTCGAGCTCGTCGAGGCACGGCTCGCCGCCGCCGCCGCCGTTGGTCGCCTCGACCACGAAGCGGACGCGCCGCGCCGTCACCGCGTCGAACCGCTCGACGTTGCCGCGCGCGTCCACCGGCTCGCGGCCGGGCGGTCGCGACGCCAGCGGGCCGCCCTGGCGCCACGGCCGGCTGCCGAACTGCACCCCCTCGAAGCAGGCGCGCAGCGCGTGGTAGTCGTCCTGGGTGATCGGATCGAACTTGTGGTCGTGGCACTTCGCGCAGCCGACCGTGATCCCGAGGAAGGCGGCGCCCGCGGTCGCGACGATGCCGTGCAGCTCGTCGTCGCGCTGCACGGCGGTGAGCTCGGGGTCGGGGCTCTTCACCTGGTCCCACGCCCCGGCCACCAGGAAGCCGGTGGCCGCATCCTCGCCGAGCTGGTCGCCGGCGAGCTGCGCGCGCACGAAGTCGCTCCACGGCCGGTCGGCGTTGAACG
>Ga0187893_10001463_pt1 | contig 56346 bp, 52 predicted proteins | sample MA1701074metaG_FD_139574 | JGI IMG/M metagenome (GOLD analysis project Ga0187893, IMG submission 139574) | White microbial mat communities from a basaltic lava cave in the Kipuka Kanohina Cave System on the Island of Hawaii, USA - MA170107-4 metaG ...
AGGTTCGGCTGCGCGGTCGATGTCCAGCGTTCGAATCGTGACGTGGTCGATGACCGGTGAGAAACCCACACCGGAGTCATCCAACATGGCTTTGAGCACGCCGGCCGCCCGGTTATGTTGAATATAGTCGGCCACCATCTTTTCCATCAGATGATCAAGCTCGTGACTCTGATCCATGATCGCACCTCGTTCAAGAGCCAAACTTAATGCCTTGCGCCAGCGGCAGCTCCGTTCCCCAATTCACAGTGTTGGTCTGACGGCGCATATAGGCTTTCCAGGAGTCCGATCCCGCTTCACGACCCCCGCCTGTTTCCTTTTCTCCGCCGAAGGCTCCGCCGATTTCGGCTCCGGAGGTTCCAATGTTGATATTGGCGATTCCGCAATCGCTGCCGGACGCCGAGAGAAAGCGCTCGCCACGACGCACATCGTTCGAAAACATAGCGGACGAGAGCCCCTGCGGAACGTCATTGTGCATCTTGATGGCCTCGTCGATGGTTTGAAACGTCATGACGTAGAGAATCGGCGCGAAGGTCTCGCGCTGGACAATAGGCCATTGGGTTTTCGCTTTGACGATCGTCGGTTCGACAAAGTAGCCGGGCCGGTTCAGGACATGTCCGCCACACAGAATCTCGCCGCCCTCTTTTTTGATCTCGTCGAGCGCAGCCCGATAACCTTCAATGGCCACGTGATCGATAAGCGGACCCATGAGCACATCCGGTTCCAGAGGATTTCCAATATGCACTTGGGCGTACGCTTTCACGAGCCTGCCGACCAATTCCTCATAACGCGACTCATGGATAAGAAGACGTCTGGTCGTCGTGCAACGCTGACCGGCGGTTCCCACGGCGCCGAACAAGATCGCGCGCACAGCCATCTCCAAGTCGGCGGTTTCATCGACGATCACGGCATTGTTGCCGCTGAGCTCGAGGAGGGTGCGGCCCAATCGCTGACCGACCATAGCCGCCACTCGTCGGCCGACCGGCACCGACCCCGTAAACGAAATGAGGGGTAATCGCTCGTCCTGCACCATCTGCTCCGCAAGGGTCGGTTGATCGGTGATGAAGAGCGAGAAAATTCCTGCATGCCCCTGTTGTTGCATGACGCGGTTACAAATCTGTTGTACAGCGACGGCGCAGAGCGGCGCTTTCGGCGACGGTTTCCAAATGACGGTATCGCCGGCAATGGCGGCCACAAAGGCATTCCAAGCCCACACCGCCACGGGAAAATTGAACGCCGTGATGACACCGATCGGCCCCAATGGATGCCATTGTTCGCTCATCCGATGGGCCGGCCGCTCGGACTGCATCGTCACGCCATAGAGCATCCGTGATTGACCGACGGCAAAATCAGCCATGTCGATCATTTCTTGGACTTCCCCGTCCCCTTCTGCCTTGATCTTGCCGACTTCCAACGACACGAGCGTGCCCAATTGGTCTTTTTTCTCGCGTAAGGCTTGGCCGATCAGTCGGACCATTTCACCGCGTTTCGGCGCGGGAACCATTCGCCACGCGCGGAACGCCTCGGTGGATTCCTTCACAATCCGCTGGTAGTCTTCAAGCGAACACGGATAGACCCCGGCGATCTGCTCGCCGGTGGACGGATTGATCGACGGGAGGAGCGACCCGTCGTTGCGACCGGACCACCAGCCGCCGCCGGTACTTCCTCCGGAATTCACCGCTTGGATGCCCAAATCCCGCAGTGCAGAGTGATGAATCGTGCTCATCGAAAGCAGGCCCCCAATTCATTGTTCAAGAAATCTTTCAAGAGGATGGATTCCTGGGTGACGAATCCATGGTACTGCGAGGGATTCTTCAAGACAAGGTCCATGACACAACAGACGCTGGAGGCCGTCGTCACTTGGATGGCCGACCAGAGTTTGCCCTTGATACATTGCGGATAGATTTTCTTCGCGTAATTCTCCTCAAACAATCCGCTGTCTTTGGTCCCGGTCACCGAGGCATAGATCAGCACGACGTCTTGGAGTGTTTGAGGGATTGCATGCTCGAGCACGCGTTTGAGCGTGTCGCGATCTTCGTTCAGCTTGAGGTCTTTCATCAACAAGTGGATTTTTTCACAATGGCCGGGATAGCGGAGCGTTTTGTAGTTCATCGTGCGCACTTTTCCGGCATAGCTGTCGGCCAAGGTTCCCAATCCTCCGGACGTGTTGAAGGCCTCGTAGAGCAGCCCGTCCAGCTCGATCGTTTCATAGCCTTCGAGCGGTTGCAGCGGGACTTTCTCGCCCTCCTCGATGCCATAACAGACATTCCCGTATTCGTTGATCAGGCCATCAGTCGACCAGGTGAGCGAATATTTGAGAGCATTGCTGGGATGAACCGGCAGGGCGCCCACCCGCATCTTGACCGTATCCAACGTTTCAAAATGGGTCATCAAATCATGTGCCACGATACTGATAAAGCCTGGCGCGAGACCGCATTGCGGCATGAAGGCATGGTCCGCTCCTGTGCTCAAAACCTTGATCTGATTGGTCACTTCGACATCTTCCGTGAGGTCGAAGTAATGCAGATGATGGGTCACGGCCAGGCCCGCGACAGTCGGATTGCAGAAATAGGGGAGGCTCGAAAGAATGGCGTCAAATCGATGCGCTGAAAGATAGGTGCCGACGGCGTCGGGATGTCTCACATCGAGCAGGCAGGGAATCACCCGTTCCAAGCCGAGGTCTTCGACTAAATGCTTCGGCGCATCCAAGGAGATGTCTCCCAGATGGACCTCGTAGGAGCCGCGTTGATTGAGGAGGCAGGCGATAAGAGAGCCGATCTTTCCGGCACCGAGAACCAGCACACGATTCATAATTGAGTATTATACTCCACCGGTGACTTCGGAGCACTTGGTTTGGAGAATGTTGCACCTCCACAAGCGTGGCTCGTCAGTTCTTCTCTGGAGAATCGATGACATACTGGATACGGTCGGTCGGGGTTATCGTGGTCTGGCTGTACCGGCAGCGAGGAATATCCGCCTGGATCCTTCGTAACAAGGTCGTCATCTTCATGGTAGCGGGCACTTCGCAGATCCAAACGTGCATACCGGATTCCAACTCGTCAAAATGGCGCTGCACGCGAAAACCGGGCTGCTCCATGAAGTAGGCGGACAGAAAGCCGTTCACGGCCGTGACGACCCAGGGATGCTCCTTGATATAGCGGTAGCTGAGCCGAAGCTCAGTGACCGTGGTATGTTCTTCAGCCTCCATCGCCGCACTCTATCAATTCCGACTATGAAGCCGCCACCGAATGCTTCTTTATCATCGGGTCCGACCCGAAAGTACAGCGGTCGTTATCTGACCATGTTGCGATTGACCGGTTCCGTGTGAAGACATACGAGGCGTCATCGGACGCTCGTTGTCGGGGTGAGCCTTTGCCAGCGATAAGTTCCTCCATGCTCACGCGGGGGAATGTTTTTCTGGGTACCGACCCGCGTGTACCACCACACTCCGTTGGCGTGAGCGCCGTCCTCTGAGAGCCGCACTTCAAAACCGCCTTCACGGTCATTCCCAGGCTGCCGCCACGTACCCTGCCAGAAGCGATCGGCGATTTTCGTGGTCGTGAAACGACCGCCCTGTTGCGTGTATGGTCCGTTTCCGTTTTTGTCCAATGTCGCCTTATAGCGTTTGTCATCCTCGACCTCAAGAATTTCCCATTCGCCGCTGAGGTCAGGTATTGGAGAACCCTGTGCGCTGCCGGCGGGACGTTGCGAAGACGCTACGGAGGGTGAAGCGGATGGCCCGCCGAGCTGGGCGGATCGAAACGATTCATGCCACGACAACAATTGCCAGCTGCCGTTACGGCGTTCGAGCACTCCTGTCTCCCGCATCGGAAGCACGGTCCGTTTCAATTCGGTTCCATCGGCAACATAGCGGATATAGTCGAGTTCCATCGCATACCAAGCCACGTCTCCCTTCGTCCACACTGTGAGCTCACGGATCGGAATCTCGAGTTTCTGGGCGTTGAGGAATTCCTCTCGCATGCCCTCCTCAAGCTCCGTCCAACCGATATATTTACGGCCGGCGACCCCGTAAGTGATGATATCGGCATCGTGCGCCATCAGTCGTGAGAGCGTCGGCAGATCCTTTTCGGCGTTGGCGCGCACCATACGGCGGATCGCCGACTCAGGATCTGAAGGTTCCGATGCGGTGACGATGGCCGAGGCACTGATAAACAGGGTCAGGACACACGATGCAAAGAGTCTGAGATGGATCATCGATGGCTCCCTTCACCAACAAACTCGAAGCTCACAATCTCCGTCAACTTCGCTCATCGATAGGTGTGATCAGCCACACATCGAATCAGCGTTCCGGCGTGGCGGGCGCAGTCTAGCAATTCTACTCGGCCATAGGAAGACGAGTGGGGGAAAGGAGCTGAACACTGATCGCGAAACGGTGACAGAAGCTACGTAGGCTCAACGGGAGCGAGGTTTGTATTGGCAGGCCCGTTGATGACGGTTCCATAGCAGTCGAATCGTGACCCATGACAGGGGCAGTCCCATGTTGTTTCATTTTCATTCCATCGGACGAGACACCCGAGATGTGGACACACGGCTGATCGCTGATGGACTTGCCCCTAACGATCCGGCGCGGGTGGCGGATCGCGGCAAGAGCGGAGTTTGCTCGGGAGAACGTCAATATCGGCGCGCCATATACCGCTTGGGTGACCGCGCTCATTCAGGCCATGCCTCCACCGACGATGCAGACATCTGCGTGAACGGGCCCGGTCAACGAAGGAAAGGTCCGCGGTCGGTCACTCGGTAGCCAGGCTGAATGATTGTGTCCCGATGTGGAATTCTCTGTTTCCATAGTCAATGTTGCCCCAATCCTTAAGATGTTGAATGGTGTGTCGGCTGTCTGCATTCTAGCGAGAACCATCGAAGCCTATTCACTCGGCGAAACCCTGGTTGATATATATCTAGCCAAGCAAAGCTCGTTCGGATGGCACACGGGCTGTCATCATCGCGCCGACGAAGTGGACATGAACGCGGCAATCGGCTATGAAAGGAGAGAGGGGAAGACTCTTATGATGAACATGACGACCTATAATCAAGTTTCCGTTCCTTCCTTCATGTACGGGACAGCGTGGAAGAAGGAGGCGACGACTGATCTGGTGTTGCAAGCGGTCGATGCCGGATTTACGGCCATCGATACGGCCAATCAGCTGGTCCATTACGATGAAGCGCGGGTCGGGGCGGCACTCCTGAAATTAGCTGAGAACGGGATGACCCGCGAACGGTTGTTTCTCCAGACCAAGTTCACCCCGATCAACGGCCAGGATCATCGTCTTCCCTACGATGCGCGCGCGACCATCACAACGCAGGTGCAGCAGTCCTTTGCCAGTTCCTTGGCGCATCTCCACACAGACTACCTCGACTCGTACGTGCTGCATGGGCCTTATTCCCGGCGCGGTTTAGGAACTGAGGATTGGGAAGTTTGGACGGCGATCGAATCCCTCTATGAGTCGGGGAAAACGAAGATGATCGGGATCAGCAACGTCACAGCCGATCAGCTCACCTTGCTGTGCATGAAGGCCAAACACAAACCAATGGTCGTTCAGAACCGATGTTACGCCGCCTTCGGCTGGGACAAAGAGGTGCGGGAAATTTGCCGGACACATCACATCATCTATCAAGGCTTCTCGCTGTTGACTGCGAATCGTGAGGTGTTCGCCGACCAAGAGATACGAGCCATGGCCGCACGGTATGAGGTTACACTGGCTCAACTTATTTTCCGGTTTGCGATGCAGATCGGCATGCTGCCTTTGACCGGTACCACGAACCCTCAGCATATGAAGGAAGATCTGCTATCGGATCGGTTCACCCTGCTGTCGGCGGAGGTTGGACAAATCGAAACGATCGGCCTCTAACAGGATGTTGAAAAAGTCCTCCAGCGTCGTTCTCGCATCGCTCAAAGGCTCGACGTACGGTACAGAGTACGCCTCGCCTCTTCGCTCGCTGCGGCCTTGCTGAAAGGCCATTTTGAACATCCTGGTGGCTAGTTCGTTGCATGACCTCCGGAAGAGGTGCAAATAGGGTTTAATACTTTTAGCGGCCATGATGAGGCTTTTGGTTAAACGTGTCTACGAGCCGCCAGCCGAGACCGATGGGTTCCGTGTTCTGGTCGATAGGCTGTGGCCGCGAGGCGTTTCAAAATCTAAAGCAAAGCTTGATCTCTGGCTGCCTGATATCGGTCCCTCCACAGCTCTACGCCAATGGTTCAACCACGATCCCGCCAGGTGGACACCATTCCGCCGCCGCTACCTCACTGAATTGAAAAAAAAGACGGCACTTCTCGCCACGATCAAGAAGCAGGCAAAGACCGGCCCCGTCACGTTGCTCTATTCCGCCAAAGATGAGCGGCACAACCAAGCCGTCGTGCTCCGGAGCTTCTTGTTGAAGCAGTCAGTATTGCTTCCACGAAAACACCGGTATTAACTGGAATCAGTACAGCGTCTGAGGAAACGAAGTACCATCGTGCGGTGGCCGAAGCACTCCATCGAGAATCGCGCCAAGGCGTGGCGTAACGGTGAGAGTCGAATTGGCGAATGTGGGGTCTGCCCGGTGGTGATAGATACGAGGCCGAACTTGCATTCCAGCGTCATGCACGGGTCAAGACCCGACCCCAACCTCCTTTCCGCCGCGCTCACCTTCATGTTGCACGTCGGATTTGAATGGGCGCGAAAAATTAATCTGTCATCTTTTCGCCGGTCACATCTGCAGAGTTGACCACTGTTCTCCCAGCCTCCACTTCTCACCTCGGCTGCCAGGGATGCAAATCAGCAGTGCGGTGCCTCGGCGGGGACGGAACGCGGTTCCGACTTGGACAGCAACCCTTCGAGGATCGAGTCGATCGTACCGGCCTTGTCCCAGCGCTTGCTCGACAGCTCCTCGGGGTAGTTCTCCCAGCGCTGGACATACACTGTCCGGTTCTCGGCGAACACCGCTAGGACCATCGTGCCTTCATTTGTGTAGGTCGCGGTGATCCAGCCCCGGAATTTTCCGCCGAGCGAGTCCCACTTGGCAGCGCCAGGCCGCCACTCCTTGCCGCTGCGGGACTTGTGCAGGACCATGCCGTCGCGTCCGAGCGCGAACAGACTGAGCCCCGTTCGCGGCGTGTAAACGGGAGCGAGTAGCCCGCTGACCTTGCCACCGAGGTTCTCCCATTCACCAGATGGTGATCCCTCTTTTTTCACCGTACGATAGAAGACAGTTCCGTTGGGGGCGACCGCGAACAACTCGATCTGGCCTTTGGCCCCCCTCACTGCCGCGACAGGACCTGCGAACTCGCCACCGAGGTTTTCCCATTCGGCCTCGGGCGGGTCGCCATCGCGGTGGCTCTTGTAGAAAACCTGGCCGCGGGGGCCAAGGGCAAACAGGCTCGCGCGATCCGGACCGGACGACACGGCTGTGAGCGGCCCCGTGAACTGCCCACCGAGGCGCGTCCACTGGTTGCGCGATGCGGGGCGCGTGTCGGCTGATTCTGTCTTGTAGTACACGGCGCCGTCGGGGCCAAGAGAGACCATGTCGGCTCGGCCCGGTGAGGCTGCGACGGTCGCGAGGCGACCTGGGCCGACGGCGTATCCTACCGCGCCGGGCATCCCTTTCGGCATTAGCATTTTCAGCGTCGTGCCGGCTAAGACATCCACGGTGAGGCGGCCATAGACGATGAAGGCAACGCCGAAATAGCCGGTCTGCAGCGCGGGACTGAAGTCGATATCCTGCTCCCCCGTTTTCAGCTCACCATTGACGAAGGTATCGAACTCGCGCCAGACCCATGACTGTTCACATGCTTCCTGCTCGGCGTGGCCAGTCGACGGGCCATAGGGGCTCGGCCGATTACCGAGGGTGCAGAGCGGCGAGAAAACATGCGAGTCGTCATCTGTCCCGACCACACCGACCCAGATGCGGCGAGGTGCGTGCAGGATCCGGATCACCTGGTTTACGTAGGCCGTCTGGCCATCTCCTAGGTCACGCTGGACATCCGGTGGCCACGGGAGCCCCAGTTCCTCCTTCGTGTCGGCATCGCCTGCACCGAAGGTAAAGGTGAAGTCACCCTTGCTAGTCGGGTCTCCATCGCGAACCACTTCGATCCTTTCAAAAATGACTTCCACATTCTGGGTGCCGGTGATGAAGCTGCCCGTGAGCTCTGCCGGTGGCAAGTTACCTTGCGCGTGCGCCACGATCGTGAAGAAGTAAGAGGTGTCCTGATCGAGGCGGAACCCCGGAGGATTACCCACCCTCACTTCATGTAGTGTCTGGTCTCCTTTGAACAGCGGGAACGCGGACGTCACGAACGTGCCGGGCGGTGCGGTTTGTGCACCCGTGGTGAGAGTAATGAGGGGGACCGTGGGCTGCGAGGTGCGGAACGAGAAGTCCACATAGTCCAGGCTCGGCGAAACTTTCAGGGCAAAGATTTCTTGGAAGAAACCGGCCTGCGCGATCCTCGTCGATGTCGCGCCAAGATCCGAAGAGCCGGCTCGCACCGACTTCACTGTCACCGAGACTAGTTCTGCCCCGGGGGGATTGGCCTGCCGCAGCCTGAAGATACGCGTCTCGCCGAGGTTGATCTCCTGGTCCTTCACCCCATTAGTAGCCCCAGTGGGACCGCCATCCACCTGAGTTTCGCCGGGTTTCCCGCCAACCGAGACAAATACCTTACCCTTGCTGTTGTCGCCTGTGGACCAGGTGATCTTGGTGACCCCTTTCGAGAAGCCAACCTCGATGGAAACATCTAGCGGGGATGCAGTTATGGATGGCATATCGCTTACCTCCCATGCACGCTCCAAAACTACAGACTACAAGTCGCCTCCTTTTCCTATTTCATTTAGTAGGTGTTTGACTCACACCTAACTCTAAGTTCAGCGGCCTCCTGGGATAGCCATGCCGTATATCTCACTCTGGAGCGTCTCTGCGACCTACAAGAAATATCCGCAGTATCTTTTTCCTTTGGGTGGATTTTGTCAAGCTACCGCGAGCCGGGATAGACGGCGACGCCGAGCGGTGTATCCAGATATCGTGAAACTAAAGAGTTGCTCATCTCGAAGGCTCTGGTCAAGGGGAACACGGCGCCGCCCGCTGCTGTATGATCGAGCCGGCTCGCCGGAAAGGCGTCATTGAGTATCGTTCGTGCAGAGCCGAGTGTGATCCCTGCGCAACTGACAAGAATAGGCGGGAAACGGATCTATGAATGTCTATCCGTTGGGTACCCTCTGCTGAGAGGGTACCCATTGAGATAGGTAGGATCTAGTCTAGCGGAGGAACGACGCCGGCAAACTTTAAAAGATCCGTGATCTCGAAGTCTTCACGTGTCGCGGAAGGCAGAGTCGGTTTCCAGTTCCGGTTCGCGGACAGATAGGAATCTTTATCAGCTTGTAATAAGCCGATGAACACTTCGCCGACGATGCGACCACCCACAGGACCCATGCGCAAGCCCTTCTCCAGCACTTCCGCTTCTTTCAAAATGTAATACCAGAGCGGGGTGCTTCGGTCCATGCGGAACGGGGCCAATTCGGCCAGTTGTTCGGGTGTCAACACCGGAGCACCCATCACCCGGGCAATCGCTTGTCCCGACGGAATGCCGAAATTGACATGCCTCATGAGATTGCGGGAGGCCAGTGACAGAATACCGTCCGATGGCATACCGGGAGCTGGTCCGCGTGACCCGAGGAGATGCATGAGCGGACTGGAAAGTTTGGTGTCGATCAGCTTGTTAGGTCGGAAGTTGTTTTCATCGAACTTGAAAAACGTCTGCCAATCGACGAACCGGCGCGGGGCCCGCTTGCCGCCCCGCATATCGTTGGGATCGGGATCGTTCGGATCTTGTGCATCGTCGAAGATAAACATAAAGGCCGGAGATTCTGCATTCGGGCCGAAGTTTATCCGGTAGCTGGGCCTCACCTGGGAGTGACCGAACCGGTATGCTGCCACGGCGAACTCTACCGGAATCAACGGTTCACGAAGCGCATTGCGAAACACACCATCTTGACTCCGATCGGTGACATTGTAAAAACGTGGACCGTTCCGCAGAATCTGATTGACGCGGTCTTGTCCGATCGTCATCGGCAAGAACTCGTTGACGATGATCCACTGGTAGTGCCACCGCACTTGACGCTGGGCCTCGTTGAAGACGTCCTTGGCGGGACGGTTGGTGAATGCCGGATCCTTCCGAATGTGATCGGTCACGGCATTATGAAATTTCAACATGGCCAGATGAAATTGACTGATGATGATATTCTCATCATTACGGCCGTCCGCAATGATGGCGTTGTTGTTCGGATCTCGCGGAAGATCGTAGCGCACTGCGCCCTTTCGAGACACTAACTCTGACCCTGGGATAGCTTCAACCTTGAATTTGATGTTCCCGCTGCTGGTGTCATACAGTTCAGGGGATCGGTCCGGTCCGTTTCCGTATACGCTGTCGAGATCGAATTCAGCTGTGCGAAAATTCGTCGTTCGTCTCGGGTTGGTTTGTTCAAGGGTTGGCGCTTTTAAAGCCAGTGTAAGATCATGGTCCAAAAACTGGCCGAAGAAGGTGACACCTGCCGTCATGTTCGGATTATTGGGATTGTTCTTACTCAGGTTCGGATCTGTAATTGACGTAATCGGATTGTTCAAGTCGTCTAACGCATCGAGAATGCCTCCCTGCTTACCAAGCTCTTTGACCTGGTTTTGGGCTTCATCGGTCGGCGGCGCGAAGGGCAGCAACCCGGAAAACATGCGGCTGAATGAATCATCCGGGTTACGGGGCGCGGTAGGTCTCGTCACATGCAAATTATTTCTTTTTGACATGTCCTCGGCTGCCATGGCTTGTCCCGCATTGCTGGACAATAGGCCGGCGAGACCAAGTGCAATACAACATGTCGCTCGAACGCGCATTGTGTTCCTCCTAATTTCTGTTCTGTGCCAATAAAAATGGCCAGACGGAAGGATGAAGGGTGTGTAAGAGCGATGGCCATCGCTTTGTCAGGCTTCGTGTATCGGCAAAAAGCGGACCTGAAAGACAGCGCGCGAATTGTCCGAAATTGTTACACGTTCGCAGGGTCGTTTCTCAGAGTCACTGTACAAACGTAGTTGGATTCCTACAGACCGAACGTCTGTGTACACGACAGACGTAACGAATCGTGAGGATGTTGATGGGAACGGTTGTGATAATCGGCGGCGGCCCCGCCGGGCTGATGGCGGCAGAAGCGGCGGTTGCGGCAGGCGCAAGGGTTGAGCTCTATGATGCCATGCCGTCGCTGGGGAGAAAATTTCTGTTGGCAGGAAAGGGTGGTCTCAATCTTACGCATTCTGAATCGATCGAGCTGTTTCTCTCGCGCTATGGCTCTCATCGTCCTGACATCGAACGTGCCATTTTATTGTTCCCGCCTGATGCTGTTCGAGCGTGGGCTCGTCACTTAGGCGTCGAAACATTCGTCGGCACTTCCGGACGGATTTTTCCGACTGATTTGAAAGCGGCTCCGCTCTTGCGTGGTTGGTTGCGTCGGTTGAAGCAGGGAGGCGTTCGGTTTTTTGTTCGACATCGATGGCGTGGATGGAGTCAAGGAGGAACGCTGCTTTTCATCACTCCACAAGGACCGGTTCACGTTGACGCCGATGCGGTGGTGCTCGCCTTAGGCGGAGGAAATTGGCCGACATTCGGCTCCGATGGGTCCTGGGTGCGGATCTTATCCGAACGAATGGTGCCCATTGCGCCGCTGAAACCGGCGAATTGCGGGTTCGACGTCCAGTGGACCGATCATTTTCGCGCACGGTTTGCCGGACATCCCGTGAAGACGGTCGGCATCGTCGTGAAGGCTGCCGATAATTCCGCGATTCGTCGGATGGGCGAGTTTCTGATCACAGAGAATGGAGTGGAGGGTGGCCTGATTTATATGATCTCATCTGCCGTCCGCGACGTGATCGCAACAGCAGGAACAGCGACCGTATGGCTTGACCTTGCACCGGATCGTTCGCAGGAGCGGCTCACCGAGGATCTTTCAAGGCCTCGAGGCAAACGCACGATGGCAACGCATCTCGCCCGTCATGCCGGAATCGCCGGTGTAAAGGCAGGTCTTCTGCGCGAGGTTGTGCCGAAAGAAGTGTTGGCAGATCCTATTCGCTTGGCTGCGTCGATCAAATCCTTGCCGGTGAGGTGTCTCGCGCCTCGACCGCTGGAAGAGGCCATCAGCACGGCCGGTGGCGTCTCTTTTGACGCCCTTGATACGAGCTTGATGCTTCGTTCATTCCCTGGAGTATTTTGCGCGGGAGAGATGCTGGACTGGGAAGCACCGACCGGTGGATATCTGCTCACGGGATGTCTGGCCACCGGGCGTCTCGTCGGCTCGGCCGCGGCCGAGTGGAGCACAGCAACAACTTCGCAGAGCAGCTGAGGGAATACGTGTTCTTTCAAGAACGCGCAAGCTAACCAAACAGCCAATTCCAGATCGTAGAAAACCAGTTGGCGATCACGCCGATCCATGAGGTGGTTGTCGTAGGAGGCTCAAGATTGACCGGAGATGAAGATACCGTCGGCTTGGCAGGAGTAAGACTCGAAGCAGCCGGCGCGGCTTGTGCGATCTGCGTGAGTTCACTTTCACCGAGCGGAATGGAAGAAACGGAGGCATCCGTGACGGTGGCTGGAGCCATTGCCGGTTGGTTCAGGTCGGCGGCAGCCAGCAAAGGAGATGGAGTTGCCTCCATTTCTTCCTTGTATTGAGCTACCAGGGTTTGCAACGAGGCACGCTCTTGCCTCATGTCCGCTATTTTTTGGGCAAGATGCCAACTCTGATTCATCAAGGTAGCGACCTGTCCCTTGAGGGACGACAGCCTCTCTTCGGACCGCTGCCTCATGATGGGCAGCTGATCTTCTTCCTGCTGAATAGCCATCCGCAAGTCGCTTACGGCTGCATCCTCGCGGTGGTTGGCGGCTTGCAATTCGGCAATCTGCTGATCCAGTGCCTTGACGTTCTCTCGCACCGATTCCAAGGCCTGGGTCTGTTCCACGGTCTCGGCCTTCGTCCGTTCATAGATGCGCCGACTGACACAGCCGGTCTCCATCAGGAGCACTGCTGCGAGCAAACAAAGCCCGACCCGTTGGATGACCACAGATACGGTTACGGTGGGATGTGTCATGGGTATCGCCTCATGGTTAGCCAAACTGCAACCCTCAGACATGGGCTTCCAGTTGGTCCGCTGAGTGGCTTTGCGTAGTCTCTCAAAAATCATCGAGCCTGGCAATACGGCTAGGATGTACACAGATGAGAGAGGTCCGTCAACCCTCCCGGCCGTTTCCTTGAGGAGAGCTTGGACAATGCGGTCGCTTTTGCGTACCATAAACGGCCATGTCGCCCGACGTGACTACTTCCATTCGGCTCCCACCGGAATGTGAAACGGCTTTGTTGGAACGGTTTCTCAAAGCCGAGGCCATGGCGCTTTGGACGGTGCGGTCGGCTCAACTGCAAGACGTTCCGCCGAACGTCTATGCGTTTCTGCGAAAACATGAAGAGGATGAGCAGCACCATCTGGCGCAATTCGAAACGATGGTCGGCCGCCAGCCTCGTGAACGGGAACGTCTTCCGTCGGTCCCCCGGCAATGGCCGGCCCTGGCTGTTCAGATCTACGGGTATGAGTCGCTCGGGCTGGAATTTGCGCGGCTGCTTCTGCCGTTGCGCCTGGATCTTGCTTCGATCCTCGAAGATGAGATCGTTCACGTGGGATTTTTTGAGCAAGAAATTCGACGGATCCTCAGCGGGGAATCTTCCGCCGCCGAACAGGCTCGAATCTCGGCTCTTGCTTGGTGGAGGAAATTACCGCCGACCGTGAATCGATATCTGGAAGCAGGGGTACTCGATCCGTTTCGGCCGATGTTAGCGGGACACATCCTTGCCGCGATCGAACGACGATTTGCCGAGACCGGACTGCTTAAGAGCACAACAACGGGATGAGGCGGATTATGTTTCAACGGGAAGAAGGCCGGTGACCGCCCCCATCTTGCGGTATTTCTGCTCGCGCTGCGTCAGGAGTTGTGGCGTGGCGAGTTCGAGCAGCTCGAACAGTTGGTTGGTCAACGCTTTTCCGACGAGATCATAGACGGCTCTCGGCTCGCGATGGGCGCCACCCAGCGGTTCGGGGACAATATTGTCGATCACGCCGAGTTCAAAAAGATCGTTCGCGGTCATTTTCAGTGCGGCAGCGGCGTCGGGGACTTTTTCCGGGCTATCCCAGAGGATCGCCGCACATCCTTCCGGTGAAATGACCGAATAGATCGAATGTTCAAGCATGAGAACGCGGTCCGCTACGCCGAGTGCTAACGCTCCTCCGCTTCCGCCTTCACCGATGATGATGGAGATAATCGGGACAGTCAGTCGAGACATGACGAACAGATTACGGGCTATAGCTTCCGCTTGTCCTCGTTCCTCGGCGCCGATGCCAGGATAGGCGCCCGGCGTATCGATAAAGGTGATGATCGGGCGGTTGAATTTCTCGGCCATCCTCATGAGACGGAGGGCCTTCCGATACCCCTCCGGATTGGGCATGCCGAAGTTCCGCTGCATCCGTTCCTTGAGCGTTTTCCCTTTTTGATGCCCGATAATCATCACGGGACGGTCGTTGAATCGGGCAAACCCTCCCACAATGGCCCGATCATCCCCGAACACGCGATCCCCGTGCAGCTCGAGGAAGTCTCTCGTCAGCTCATTGATATAGTCCAGGGTGCTTGGGCGTTGGGGATGGCGGGCCAGCTGAGTTCGTTGCCAGGGAGTCAGGTTTTTGTAGAGTTCGTGCTCGACTTGGGCGAGTTTCGTGCGAAGCTTCCGAATATCATTCTGGGAAGCGGATTTGCCGCTGGTCGCAGCGGCGGAGAGTTTTTCGATCTTCTCTTCGATCTCTCGGATCGGCTTTTCAAATTCGAGGTAATCTCGCATAGACCGCTGCTTCACCTGTATGGTAATCAACCAAGCGGACCCTCTAAGATAGCAAAGAGAGGGCCCCTTTGCCTAGCACTTCTTCAACATCAGACACAAAGTGGTCGCTCGGGGAGACGGTGAGGTTGGGAAGGGGAGCCGTTTCCGCTTCCAAAGCCCCATCGGTTCGAAACAACATCGAAATAGTGGTGCTGCCGGGATGTCGTCGGAGGACGTCAAGCAAGCGAGGCAACTGCTCACGCACCTCGGGTTGATCCGTGAGTCGAATACGCACCCGTTTGATGACCTGCGTCTGCACTTCGGCCAACGGCTCAATCTTGCTGCCGCGAATCTTTGTGCCCTTGTCGCCGCGATCGATCGTGCCGGTGACGCGGACGATCCGCTCCGCCGCGATCAGCTCACCGGCAGTCCTGAGCAAATCCGGGAAGACGATCACTTCGGCAGTCCCCTGCAAATCTTCCACCGTAAGATAGGCCATCCGGTCACCCTTTTTGGTAAGCATCGATTTGACCGATGCGATGATGCCGCAGAGCTTCACCTCGGCGCCGTCGGCGCAGTCTTTTAAACCCACCGTGGTCGCGGTGGAGAGCGCGCCCAACGTCGCTTCGTAGCGTGTGAGAGGATGGGCTGAAATATAAAACCCGGTCAGTTCCCGCTCATACTTCAATCGCTGAGCCTGATCCCATTCCGGAAGCGACGGCAGCGGCGGTGTCAGCGAGGTCGTCGAGGCGCTCTGCCCGTTGACTTCTTCGCCGAAGATGCTGATTTGCCCGAGGTCGCGTTCCCGTTGAGCGGCCGAGCCCTCCTCAATGGCTTGATCGAGCACTGCCATGAGTTGCGACCGCTTGGCACCGGTAGAATCGAAGGCGCCGGCTTTGATCAATCCTTCCAGCATCCGTTTGTTCACTTTGTGCAGATCGACCCGCCGGCAGAAGTCAAAGAACGATCCGAAAGGGCCGGCCTGAGAGCGTACGTCCAATACCGATTCGACAGCTCCCTCACCGACGTTCTTGATGGCCGCCAGGCCGAACCGGATTGCCCCTTCCGCGACGGCGAAGTGCTTTTGGCTGGCGTTCACATCCGGCCCGAGCACTTTGATCCCGAGGTCCCGGCACTCCGTGAAGTAGCCGACGACCTTGTCCTGGTTGCCCATGTCGGTCGTCATGAGGGCCGCCATAAATTCGGTTGGGTAGTGCGATTTAAGATAGCCCGTGTGGTAACAGACCACCGCATAGGCGGCTGCATGTGACTTATTGAAGCCATATCCGGCGAATTTTTGGATCAACTCATAAAGTTTCTCTGCCTTCTTCTCGGGAATTTTCTTCTGCTTCGCCCCTTCGATAAACTTGACGCGCAACTTCTCCATTTCCTCGGGCTTCTTCTTTCCCATCGCGCGACGGAGAATATCGGCTTGACCCAGCGAGAAGCCGGCCACCTTATTGGCGATCGCCATGACCTGTTCCTGATAGACGATCACCCCATAGGTGTCCTTGAGGATCGGTTCCAATTCCGGAACCTCATAGATAATCGTCACCTTGCCTTGTTTTCGCTTGATGAAGTCGGGGATCAGATCCATCGGCCCTGGCCGATACAGCGCGATAATGGCGATGATGTCTTCGAACCGGTCGGGCTTCAGTCCTGTGAGGAGATCCCGCATGCCGGAGCTTTCCAGCTGGAATAATCCCGTTGTCTTTCCGGAGCTCAGCAGCGCAAACGTGGCCGCATCATTAAACGGTATTTGATCGATCACCAGCGGTGGAGCGGTGGGGTGGGTTTCGTTGATCAGGGTTTCGGCGCGCCGAATCATCGTGAGGGTCTTGAGTCCGAGAAAGTCGAATTTGACCAATCCGATTTTCTCGACGTCTCCCATCGAGTATTGAGTGACGATTTCATCATTGGCGCCCTTATAGAGGGGCACATGGTCGGTGAGCGGTCCTTCGGAGATCACGACGCCTGCAGCGTGGGTCGAGGCGTGACGGGCGAGCCCTTCGAGCGCCTGCGCGTTGGCCATCAGCTCTTTAACCTTGGGATCCGTCTCAACCAGCTCACGTAAGCGAGGCTCGGTCTCCAGGGCTTGCTGGAGTGTGATGTTCAATTGAGTGGGGACGAGCTTGGCGACTTTGTCCGCGTCGGCGTACGACATTTCCAGCACGCGGCCCACGTCGCGGATCGCGGCCTTGGCCCCAAGGGTCCCAAAGGTAATGATCTGGGCGACATGGTCGGTACCATACTTCTCCACCACATAGTTGATCACTTCCCCGCGGCGATCCATGCAGAAATCCATATCGATATCGGGGAGAGAGACACGCTCAGGATTCAAGAAACGCTCGAACAATAGAGTATAAACGAGTGGATCGAGATCGGTTATGCGCAAGGCGTATGCGACGAGACTACCGGCGGCGGAACCGCGGCCGGGTCCCACTGGGATGCTCTGTGATCGGGCAAAGCGAATGATGTCCCAAACAATGAGGAAATAGCCGGCAAACCCCATCGAGCAGATGACCATCAGTTCTTCGCGCAGCCGCTGTTCATAGAGCGCGGATGGTTTATTGCTGGGCCTCTCCTTGAGCCGTTCTTTCAAACCTGCCACTGCGAGATATTCCAGATACGACTCACGATCGTTGAATCCTTCCGGGATGCGATATTGTGGGAGATAGGTTTTGTTCAGGGGAAGGTCGAGATCGCAATAATCGGCGATGCGGCAGGTGTTAGTCACTGCGTCGGGGAATTCCGCGAAGGCCGGCGCGATCTCTTCCGTCGATTTGACGTAGAGTTGATCAGTATCGAACTTCATCCGGTTGGGGTCGCTGACTGTCTTCCCTGTTTGCAGGCACAACATGAGCTCGTGCGGACGTGAGTCTTCCTTCTTCAGGTAGTGACAATCGTTCGTGCCGGCCAGAGAGATTCCAAGCTTTTTATGGATCTCAATGAGGCCGGTATTGGCCACCCGCTGGTGGTCAAGCCCGTTGGCCTGTACCTCAAGATAAAAGTGATCCTTCCCGAATATCTCTTGAAATTCGCCGGCCACTGCCATCGCGCCATCCATATCCTTCTGACCGATCAAATATGGAATCTCTCCACTCAGGCAGCCGGAAAGGGCGATGATTCCGTCGTGATGAAGCTTTAATAATTCTTTGTCTATCCGTGGCTTATAATAAAATCCTTCAAGATATCCTTTACTGACAAGCTTGATGAGGTTTTGGTAGCCGGTGAGGTTTCTTGCCAAGAGAATCAAGTGGTAATAGTCATTATGGGCGAGCCCGCTGTCCTTCTTGGCATGCCGACTGCCCAATGCCATGTAGGCTTCACACCCGATGATCGGCTTGACCCCTACCTCTTTCGCCTTACGATAAAACTCGACCGCGCCGAACATATTGCCATGGTCGGTCATCGCGACCGCCGGCTGATTGAAGGACTTGATTTGCCGGACCAGCGGTTCGATCTGATTTGCGCCGTCGAGGAGGCTGAATTGGGTGTGGAGGTGAAGATGCACGAAGGATGAAACCATGGCGGGATTCTATGGAGACGGGGAGGGGAAGTCAAACGGCGATCCATGAGGTTGAGTTGTGTTTTTCATCATGACTTTTGGAAACGGTGACACCCGCAATATCCGATTGTTCATCGAACAGGATGTTCGGCTTAGACAAGAATTAACTGAAGAGTCGTGCCGACCCCCTCGGGATAACCCTAGTTGATTCGAATGATGGTACCGACTCAGAATACTTGACATTTTTCTACCGCTATGGAGATCGAGTCGGTTAAAGCTGACACCGATCTTTATGTCGGCTGACTACAATCATTAACTCAGGGGGGAATTGTTATGAAACGTGCAGGATCTGCAGTGTGGCAAGGTGATTTGAAGTCCGGCAAGGGTACCGTTTCCACGGAGAGCGGGGTCTTGTCACAAACCCAGTACTCATTTTCCACACGGTTCGAGAACGGGAAAGGCACGAATCCCGAAGAACTCGTGGCCGCCGCTCATGCCGGGTGCTTTTCCATGGCGCTCTCGGCTCAGTTGGGTGAGGCCGGCCTGGCTCCGGAAAAAGTCGAAACAACGGCTACCGTCACTTTCGACAAGACAGAGGCAGGATGGACCGTGACCGGCGTGCACCTGAACGTGAAAGGCAAAGTACCCAAGGCCGATGAAGCAGCCTGGAACAAAGCTACGCAAGCAGCCAAAGCCGGCTGTCCGATTTCTCGGCTTCTCAATACAACCATCACGATGGATGCCAAGTTGGAACGTTGAGCATCGTGACCGCCCGCTCCGATTCCGATGTGTTGGCGTTCCTGTTCGACCTGGATGGGACGCTGGTGGACAGTGTGTATCAGCATGTGTTGGCCTGGAGAGAGGCGACACAGGCAGTCGGGATCGAATTACCCGTGTGGCGCATCCATCGCCAGATCGGTATGAGCGGCGGCCTGATGCTCCATGCCTTGCTGCGTGAAACCGGCCGGCCTGTCTCAAAAGAGGAAGCCCAGCAGATCCAGCTGGTTCACCGGGAAGCCTTTGCCAGGCAAGCCGTGTCTCTTCGTGTCTTGCCCGGAACGCATGATCTCCTCGCAACGCTGGCCCGCCATCGAGTTCCGCATGCCATAGCCACGAGCGGCCGTATCGAGAACGCTCGCCACGCCCTTCGCCTCTTGAATCTTTCCGAGGATGTGCCGGTGATCACGAGAGACGATGTCCGGTTCGCGAAACCCGATCCCGATCTTTTTCTTGCGGCAGGGGAGCGGCTGCATGTACCGATGAGTCGGTGTATCATTGTGGGTGACAGCGTCTGGGATTTATTGGCCGCGCGACGCGCGTCTGCTTTGTCGGTGGGCCTTCTGTCGGGAGGATATGGCGAAGATGAGCTGGAGCGGGCTGGTGCGTACCGCGTGTATCAGGACCCAGCCGATCTCCTCAAGCATCTCGATGAGATCGGTCTCCGATTGGCATCTGAGAAACTATAAGCGTATAAAGATCCGGCAGAGGCGTTGGAACCTGGACGGACAGCGGAGCCATCCTTGATGAGCAAGGAAGCGCGGGGTGACAACGAGACTTCGCATCAGGCACCGACTTCTTCATCGTTAACACGGCGTCAGCTGCTGGTCGGTGGCGCGTCGTTCCTAGTGATCAACGCGTCGTCGCTATCCGGCGCCCCAGCTGAAGAGCGAAGTGAAGCGGTCGATCCCATGCGCGTGCCGGGAGTCGTACCTCGCCCCTATGGTGAGCGTTCGACGTTCGAAAGACAGACACGATCGATCACCGCGACCTCGTCAACCACTCCGCTCCAAGACTTGCAAGGAATCATCACCCCTTCCGCCCTCCATTTTGAACGGCACCATAACGGTGTGCCCGCGATCGACCCGGCCCGCCATCGCTTGCTGATACATGGTCTGGTGGATCGTCCCATGATCTTCACCATGGAGGAGCTCATGCGATTCCCGTCCGCGTCGCGCATAGCCTTCGTGGAATGTTCGGGAAACAGCCGGGATGGGTGGGACGAGGCTCGGGATGCAACTGCTCAGACCCTGCATGGTCTCACCAGCACCAGCGAATGGACCGGTGTCAACTCGTCACATTGCTGGAAGCGGCGCGCGCGCAGCCGGAAGCAACCTGGATGTTGGCTGAGGGGGGCGATGCGGCTGCGTTGGCGCGCAGTGTGCCGCTCACAAACGACGTCCTGAACGAAGCGATCGTCTGCTATGGCCAGAACGGTGAAACGTTGAGGCCGGAACAGGGATACCCCCTACGGCTGCTCTTGCCCGGCTTCGAGGGCAACATTAACGTGAAATGGCTAAGACGATTGAAGCTGGGAACGGCCCCGTTCATGACGAGATGGGAGACGGCGAAATACACGGATCTGATGCCGGATGGGAAAGCCTATCAATTCACCCTCTTTATGGACGCGAAGTCCGTGATCACGAAACCTTCCGGACAGCAACAACTTCACCCGGGCTTCCACGAAATCCAGGGACTGGCCTGGAGCGGGCGAGGATGCATTGCGACAGTCGAAGTCAGTGTTGACGCAGGTAAGACCTGGCGAGCGGCACGACTACAAGAACCGGTGTTACCCAAGTGTCATACCCGCTTTCGTCTGCCATGGAGATGGGACGGTCAAGAGACCATCATTCAGAGTCGCTGTACCGACGACACGGGATATCATCAGCCCACCCGCGAATCGCTCATCAAGGTCCGTGGAACCCATTCGAGCTATCATTACAACGGAATTCAGAGCTGGAAGGTCGAACGGGGCGGGGGAGTGAAGAACGTCTATGCATAAATCTCTGCCGGTCTTTTCTGCCGTCTTCATGGGTTTCGCGTTCTCAATCACACCAGCGGTCTGGTCGGCTGACCAACAAGAGGCGCCGCATGGATTGGGTCGCGCCGCGACGGCCAGGGATATCCAGCCATGGAATATCGACGTTTCGCCGGACGGACAAGGCTTGCCTCCGGGACAGGGCACAGTCAAACAGGGAGCGCAGATCTATGCGATGAAATGCACCGGTTGCCACGGTCGACGGGAAGAGAGGGACCACATGATACGTTGGTCGGTGGCCACGGAAGCTTGCAGACTGCCAAGCCCCGAAAGACCATCGGCAGCTATTGGCCCTATGCAACAACCTTGTACGACTATCTCCGTCGTGCGATGCCCTTCACCGCGCCGCAATCGCTGACTCCTGATGAAATATATGCGCTCGTCGCCTGGCTCCTGCACCAAAACGGGATTGTCACTGAGGATGCGATCCTCGATGCCCGCACTCTTCCAAGAATCGACATGCCGAACCGCAACGGGTTCATTCCCGATCCTAGGCCGGATGTGCCCTAAATCAGGCCAGGACCTTTGACGCAAATGTATCTGCACATGCAATGTGTCAGCAGGCTCAGACGTCGATGGCTCGTCAGTATGGAGAGTCTCCCCATGATATATCTGTGTGTTTCCATGACAGCGGCGATCACGGCCGATTCTACTCGGTTATAACAGTGTCATCCATGCCACGACTCAAGGACAAAGTCGCCATCGTCACGGGGAGTAGCAGTGGAATTGGAAAGGCCATTGCCCTTCGGTTCGGTCAGGAGGGAGCCAAGGTGATGGTCGCTGCAAGGCGGTTGCAGCTGTGTGAGCAGACCGTTTCGCAAATCAGGAAGCAGGGTGGTGAAGCATGGCCGATTCAGACTGATGTCGCCGACGAGCAGCAGGTCGAGCGATTGATGGCCGACACGGTAACCCGTTACGGCCGAATCGATATTCTCGTCAACAATGCCGGTATCGGAGGGGGGAGTCGCTTGGCTGACACGAGTACCCAGGCATTCGATACGGTCATGAACGTCAACCTGAGGGGCACATTTTTTTGCTGTCGAGCGGGCTTCCGCCGCATGAAGCAGCACGGCGGCGGTGTCATTATCAACATGTCGAGTGTTGCCGGAGTGCAAGCGTGGGAAGGCACGGGAATCTACAGCGCTTCAAAACATGGCATCATGGCACTCACCAAATCATTGGCCGACGAAGGTCGTGCCCACCACATCAAAGTCAGCGCCATCTGTCCCGGGGCCGTGGCGGACGAGTTGGTGAACGCGTCCCCTGAGGACATCGAGCACAGCGAAAAGATCGATCCATTCGACGTAGCGGAAGCGGCGGTCTACCTCTCAACGCTCGGCAAATACACAGTGATCCACCAGATGGTCATCGATCGGTTAGGAGCTGAATGGTGATGTGCCTGGTTCAGTGGCGGTAGCTGTGGGCCCACGCTTGCGCGATGAGCCCGTCAGGGTAGGGGAAGGTACGAGCCCTGCTGGTCAGGACGTTACAGGTATACTTTCTGGGCGTCATCCTTTCGTCGGCGGAGGTTCGTTCCGATTCGAGCACGCTCACGCTCGTAGCCGACAGCGGTGAAGTAGAGGGCTCGATCGAAAAACTGATTGAGGAGATGCATCAATTCCAGCTCTCCGTGTAGTTCCATGGCGCTTTCGGACAACCCTTCCCGCAGGACAAAGGCGCACATGTGCTCCTTGGTGGCGGTGATGGCCCAGAGAAAGTGGCTGTAGGCCACGCCTTGTCCCGCACGCCGCGCGCCCAGCTCCGTATAGCGCCGTTCGATTTCGGCCTCGGTCATGTCCATCAACCAGTTATTCAGGTTCTGATAGATTTCACGAGTCCGGGCTCGGAGTTCGTCCGGCGGGACTTTGTGGAGATCGCTGCAGCGAGGAGAGTTCCAGACCTTTTCACTGAGCTCACGGGAAAGCTGCTCGGAGTTCTTCTCGATGAGCCGCACCAACCGGCCAGCCATCATAGCGCACCTCCATAACATAAAAGGTTATGTAACGGAATGCATGCTCCCCATAGTGGGCAAACGTTACCCGATTGGTGGCCTCAACGTCAATGACACGTTTGTCGGGGCGGCCGGTGCCGGAAGTGCCATCTCACCATTGAAACTCGGCGGTGAGGGAAGCGTCGGTTTCGATTTCAGTGATTAGCCCGACACAGATACAAAAGGCTCCGTTCCGCATATTGAGAGGGATGCACCCGTCATCTTGAACTTGCTCCATCCATTTGTTATTCTTCACCGATCCTTCGTCGTCAACGTATCCATTTCATATCACGCACCATTCTAAGGAGCATACACATGGCCGGCATCAAGCGGGCGCTGATCAGCGTTTCGGATAAGACCGGAGTCATCGAGATGGCCAAGGCCCTGGAAGCCCTTGGCGCGGAGATTTTGTCAACCGGGGGTACGGCGAAAGCGCTACGCGACGCTGGAGTCAAGGTGACGGATGTCGCCGCCTATACCGGTTCTCCAGAAATTCTTGATGGCCGGGTCAAGACATTGCATCCGAAGATTCATGGAGGCTTGCTGGGCCGGCGCTCGCTCCCGGCGCATATCGAGCAGATGACCCAACATGGAATCGGCCCCATCGATGTCGTCGTCGTGAATCTCTACCCCTTTGAAGCAACGATTGCCAAACCTGATTGCCGCTTTGAGGATGCCATCGAGAACATCGACATCGGCGGGCCTTCGATGTTGCGATCCGCAGCCAAAAACCATGAGGACGTGCTGGTGGTCGTCGATCCGTCGGATTATTCGCGAGTGCTGGATGCCGTAAAAGGGAATATGGTCACGCAGGCGCTTCGCCGCGAGCTGGCGATGAAGGTCTTTCAACATACGGCGCGCTATGATGGTTTGATTGCAGGCTATTTGGAGAAACAGGTTCGGAGTGGAGAGGTCAAGTTCCCGAAAGTGTTGTCGCTGCAGTTCGAATTGGCGGAGACGCTCCGTTATGGAGAGAACCCTCACCAGCAAGGCGCCTTCTACCGTGAGTTGACGGGCAAAGAACCGTCGGTCTCGCGGGGCGAGATTCTGCATGGGAAAGCGATGTCCTACAATAACTTTCTCGATGCCAACTCCGCGCTCGAGTTGGTCAAGGAGTATGACGAGACGGCCGTTGCCATCATCAAGCACAACAATCCGTGCGGTGCGGCGCTCGGGACAACGCCGGTGGAAGCCTACGTGAAGGCGAGGGAAACCGATCCGGTATCGGCCTTCGGTGGTGTGATTGCGTTCAACCGGCAGGTCGATCTGGCGGCGGCAAAGGAAATTACCTCTACGTTTGTTGAGGTCGTCATTGCTCCCGGGTTTGCCGAAGATGCGTTGGCTGAACTCAAGCGGAAAAAGGACCTACGCCTGTTGGACGTGGGATCCTTGGCGAAGGTGAAACAGGAAGGGTTCGACCTGAAGAAGCTTGTCGGAGGACTGATCGTACAAGATCGCGACCTCGGTGTGTTGACCGACCTTCGCGCGCTGGCCGTACCGACGATCCGGAAACCCACGGATGAAGAATATGCCGCTTGTGCGTTTGCCTGGAAGGTTTGCAAGCACGTCAAGTCCAACGCCATCATTTATGCCAAGCCGAGCCAGACCGTTGGAATCGGAGCGGGACAGATGAGCCGGGTGGATTCCGTGAAGCTGGCGGCGATGAAAGCGCAAATGCCGGTGAAGGGGTGTGTCATGGCTTCGGACGCATTCTTTCCGTTCCGTGATGGCCTTGACGCCGCCGCCGAAGTCGGCATTACGGCTGTCATTCAACCTGGCGGGTCAATCAGAGACGCCGAAGTGGTAAAGGCTGCCGATGAGCATGGAATGGCGATGATTCTGACGGGCATGCGCCATTTCCGCCATTGATCGGATGCTGAAACAGGTCCCCAACTTCGTTCTCATTCGTTCGAGACCTTCAACGTACATTGACTCAGTACGCTTCGGGCCTCTCATTCCTTGCGGCCTAGTTGGATGACCTGTTTGAGCATCCTCGCAAAGCCGGCGATCTGTTCGGTCCGGCCTTGCCGGCGGTTCCTTTCAAGCTTTCTCAATTGCATGCGCTCTTTTTCTGTGCACGCACCATGAAAATTCTTGTCATTGGCAGCGGAGGGCGCGAGCACGCGATCGTATGGAAGCTTGCGCAGAGTCCGCGAAAGCCTATCCTCTATTGCGCCCCCGGCAACGCGGGTATTGCCTCATTGGCGACCTGCGTTCCCATTAAGTCGGATGACATTGCCGGACTGAAAGACTTCGCACTTCACGAGCACATCGATCTGACGGTGGTCGGACCTGAAGCGCCGCTTGCGCTGGGCATTACCGACACCTTCCGCAAAGCCAAGCTCAGGACGTTCGGGCCAACCAGGAACGCGGCTCGCTTGGAGGCCAGCAAGATCTTTTCCAAAGATGTCATGGCGCAAGCCAAGATCAGAACGGCGCAGGCCAAGAGTTTTGAGAAGGTCGCAGACGCGCTGGCTTATGTCGAGCAGCACGAATTGCCGGTCGTGATCAAGGCGGACGGATTGGCTCAAGGGAAAGGGGTCATCATCGCGATGACCCACGAACAGGCTCGGCACGCAATCGTGGATTCGATGGAAAAGGCCGTCTTCGGCCAAGCCGGGAAGAAAGTGCTGATCGAACAGTTTCTCGACGGGGAAGAATTGACGATCATGGCGTTTACGGATGGCAAGACGGTGGTGCCGATGCCGCCCGCGCAAGATCATAAGCGGGTTGGTGATGGTGACACCGGTTTGAATACGGGTGGTATGGGCGCCTATTGCCCTGCGCCCCTTGGAACCGCCGAGCTCCAAGCTCGTGTCGCTCGTGAAGTCTTGCAGCCGATGGTGGAGGCCATGGCGCGTCTCGGTGCTCCATTTCAGGGAGTTCTCTATGCGGGACTCATGGTGGTCAAGGGAACGCCGTATGTGCTGGAATTCAATGTTCGTATGGGCGATCCGGAAACACAGGTGGTACTGCCCCTGCTTAAAACGGATCTGCTCGAGGTCATCGAGGCTGTGGTCGAACATCGTCTTGACCAGCTCACGGTTGAATGGCATCCGGATGCCGCTGTCTGTGTCGTGATGGCGGCGGGAGGATATCCCGGCTCTTACCGGCAAGGCACCCCGATCAGTGGCCTATCGTCGGCCTCTATCTCGTCGACCTCCATGGTTTTTCATGCGGGGACAGCTCGACAAGAAAACGATATCGTGGCGACTGGAGGCCGTGTGCTCGGCGTTCTCGGTCGGGGATTGACCTTATCCGAAGCGCAACGCAATGCCTATCGAGTCGTCGGAACGATCTCCTTCGAAGGATGCCACTTTCGCACGGACATCGCGTACCGTGCGCTCAAGTCCTAGAGCGGGTACGGTCAGCCATCTCAGCCAACCAGGCTCCTAAATATGTCGATCGCACTCGAAGGCGTGTTCGTGTGACCGGTGTTGTGCAATCTCAAGCGCGAATTGTAGATCCGAACAGCCTGAGCCGATCTTCTTCGATGAGGATTCAGCCTGATCTGCTAGAATGCCTTCACTCGACAGCCATCGGCGAACATGTTAGAGACAAGGCAGGAATTTCATGAACCCGTCAGGCGTGTCGACCATTTCCAATGAACAATGAAAAGGGGAACTGAGAATATGGCGATAAGCAGTCATCCGATGAAGGTCCTCGGCACAGTCTGTGGCCTCGGTCTGATGCTGAGCCTGGTGGGATGCGACTATTGGCCCCCGGCGTTGCAGGCCCAGATCGAACAGTTGCGTTCTGAAATACAAACCCTCACGATGGAAAAAACGCAGCTTCAGGCTCAGGTCTCCGACTTTTCGAAAACCAGGCAGGAGCTCCAGGGACAGGTGGACGAACTGAGCCGGATGAATCGAGAGAAAATGTCCATGATCACCGGTCTGCAAAACCAGTTGGACGCGACGCGTGCGAAAGCATTGAAGGCGATGTCTCCTAAAGCACCGACTCACAAAGCGCCGGCAAAAGTGACTGCGAAGCCGGCAACCAAAAGCACTCCCAAGACGAAGGTCACCAAGAAACCAGCCTCGAAAACTGCCGGTGTCCGATAGCCCGCTCGCCGAACGCATTACGAAGAGGAGGAGGGGGTCGTGCCTGACGTGCTTGTCGATGAACCGGTTGATGCCGGTGCCGGCGTCGCTGCAGGGGCGGGAGCTGCTGCGGTCGAGGAAGTCGCCGCTGCAGATTCCTTCTTCTCTCCCGTGCTTGTTCCACCGGTTTCCCCACCGGCGCTCGATGGGGGCTTGAGTTTATCCGAATAGTCGGTGACGTACCACCCACTCCCCTTAAACATGATCCCGGACGAAGAAATGAGTCGTCTGATCGCTTTTCCACACCGTTCACATGTCGAGAGCGGATCGTCCTTGATGCTTTGTTTCACTTCAAAGCGATACGAGCAGCTGTCACACTGATATTCATAGATCGGCACTTATTCCCCCTCACTCTTTCCCATTCTTGGGACGAGCCGGCGCGGCTCACACGAGCTTGGCAAACGCCTGTCCGAGGCGTTCCAGCCCTCTGGTAATGTTCGTCATACTGGTGGCATAGGAAAGCCGGAGATGCTCTTGGCTTCCAAACGGTTCGCCCGGCACAACCGCAATACGGGCTTCGCTCAAGAGAAAATGAGCCACGTCATTCGGTGTCTTCAGCATACCCGAGGGGCTCCGTTTCCCCAACAAGCCCTTGATATTGGGAAACGCGTAGAAGGCTCCGCGCGGCATCCGGCAGGCCACGCCAGGGATCTTGTTTAGTCCGTCGACGATTGTGTTCCGGCGATGGGAAAATTCTTCCACCATCTTCACCGTGAACGGCTCCCCAAGACGCAATGCGGCGACTGCGGCTTTCTGTGAAATGGAGCAAGGATTGGACGTGCTCTGGCTTTGAATATTGGCCATCGCAGTAATGAGGTCCTTCGGGCCGGCCGCGTAACCGATCCTCCACCCCGTCATGGCGTAGGCTTTTGAGACTCCGTTGATGATGACTGTTCGCGCCGCAATCTCCGGCCCGAGCGAGGCGATGCTGATGTGCGTGGCCCCATCGTAGAGAATCTTTTCATAAATCTCATCGGAAATCACGATCAGATCATGCCGGACCGCCACCGAGGCGATCAGCTCGAGCGTCGCTCGATCATAGGTCGCTCCGGTCGGGTTGCACGGGCTGTTGACGATGATGGCCTTGGTTCGTGGAGTAATGAGTCGTTCCAACTCGGCAGCATGGACTGCGTAACCGTCTTCCTCCTTTGTCGATAGCAGGATCGGGGTTGCGTCGTTCAAGAGCGCTTGATCCAAATAGGAAACCCAATAGGGGATCGGAATGATGATTTCGTCACCGGCCTCGAGTAAGGCTTCGGCCAGATTGTACAGCGAGTGCTTCGCACCACAGGAGACCAGGATCTGAGATTTCTCATACCGAAGCCCGAGTTCAACCTGAAGCTTGTCGACAATCGCTCCACGCAGCTCATCGATCCCTGACGCAGGCGTGTATTTGGTAAACCCCGCGCGAATGGCCGCTTCCGCCGCAGCCTTGACCGGTTCCGGTGTGTCGAAATCCGGCTCTCCAGCGGAAAAGTCGACGACATCCAGTCCCTGTGCGGCCATGGCCTTGGCGGTTGCAGCCATGGCGAGCGTCGGGGAGGGCGCGATGCGGCTGACACGAGCGGCGAGATTCATGACTTGAGACTCCTGATGCGATCTTGTAATCGGCGAGCCACTTCTGGGTGGAGAAACTCGGTCAAATGTCCACCGTGGTGCGCCACATCCTTGATGATCGTCGAAGACAGATACGAATATTCCTCGCTGGGCATCAAGAACACCGTCTCCACGTTCTTGGCAAGTTTTCGGTTGACCAGAGCCATCTGAAACTCGTGTTCAAAGTCTGAAATAGCCCGCAACCCACGGATAATGGCGTGCGCACCTGACCGCTCGACATAATCGACCAGCAATCCCTCGAATGCTGTGACATCGACTTGATGAAACTCTTTCATGACCAGTGTCACCATATCAAGACGCTCCGCCAAATTGAAGAGCGGATGTTTGGAGGGATTCGGCGCCACGGCCACGACCACTTTGTCGAACACACGAAGGCTACGGGTAATGATATCGGTATGACCATGGGTGATGGGATCAAATGTGCCGGGGTATATGCCGATTTTCATGGCTGTTGTGCACGAGGACAGGAATAGAGCGATATGGCGGTGTCACCGTAACGGTATTGGCGCAACAACTGAGTGTGCCTTAATGACATGGGGAATGCGGTCTTTGCGGCATGCTCGATGACCAGCCAAGGGTCAGCGGCGAACAGGAGATCGATCCTTGGCTCCTGGAATAACGAGAGAAGTTCGTGTGACCGGGCGTAGGGTGGGTCGGCAAAGACGATATCATAAGGACCATTCCACTGATCGGGACGGTTCAGAAACTGTTCGACCTTTTGGTCCTTGACCTCTAATTGCTGACCGATATGACAGAGCTTTACATTCTGCTGCAGAAGTTTCAAGACCTCCCTGTTCGATTCGACGGAGGTCACATGTTCGGCTCCGCGGCTGATGGCTTCGATCCCGACGGCCCCTGTCCCGGCATACAGGTCTAAAAACCGACAATTCGCCAGCCGATTACCGAGAATCGAAAAAAGAGCTTCTCGAACCCGGTCGGAGGTTGGACGAAGAGCGAGTGCTCGCGGCCCATAGAGTCGCCGACCTCGGTGGGTACCTGCGATGACACGCATACGAGAGAGCATCGTCGTGCAGGCCAGACTCTAACATAGCGTTTTTGCAGGGGTCAAGAAATCCAACTGCAAGGGGAAGCACGTAGACACGCGAGGAGGGGAGAGGGGATGAACCGCGATCGACCTAGTAAAAGATCTTCAGTTCTTTTTTGACCGTCTTCCCGGAGAAGACTATAATGTGATCGTCGGTCTCGCATTCGAATGGAGCGCATGATCACCAGAAAGTCCCGACGTAACCCTGACGGGCTCGGTTACCGAGCCCGATCCGTTGACACTCACCGAGTAGCAACTGTCTGGGATTCTTTGGCAGCCAGGCTCTTTCTGCGGTTGTTGGAGATGGTGCGGTCGATAATCGCGCCACAATTGATACATTTCCATGCGTAGAAGACGAGAAAGAAATCCGAGAAGCGCTCCAACATCATCATTCCCTTACACTTCGGACATTCCATTGCTCCCTCCCAGGGTGGCTATGTTCACAGCTGTTGGCGAAGGAAAGCAAGAGCTGCACCAATTTGTCATATGTCAGTATTTCAATAAGTTATGGATTACGTATTTGCCTTAGGCGGGTAATTCTTTCGTATTTGCTAGTACAAAAGAGTCCGGCCCGTCAATTTTTTGTCACCTGATGGGAATCATGGCGCCTAAAGGTCCGGGGAAGGGCATCGCGTACTGGCCCAAGACCGAGCGTCCTCGTGAGCGTCTCCTTGCGAAGGGTTCTGAGGCTCTTTCTGATGCCCATCTTCTCGCGATTCTGCTCAGAACCGGACGACGCGACTCTTCCGCGGTGCAAGTTGCAATCGAACTCCTTGACCGAATGGGAGGGCTGGGAGGATTGGCGGTGTGCGGCGTCGAAGAACTCTGTGCCGTCCCAGGCGTCGGTCCTGCAAAGGCCGCTCAACTCAGAGCTGCTCTGGAGTTGGGGCGGCGTTCCCTGGCCGTTCCACTCTCGACCGGCACACGTATTTCCTCGAGCGCCGATCTCTTCAAACATTTTCACCCCGCGCTCCGGGATCTGAAACATGAGATCTTCAAAGTGGTGTTGCTCGACGCCAAGAATACCGTGGTCAAAGAGACCACGGTTTCTGAAGGAAGTCTGACGCTCAGCATCGTGCATCCACGCGAAGTCTTCGCTCTTGCCGTGCGGGAGTCGGCCGCCGCCGTCATCTTCCTTCACAACCATCCGAGCGGAGATCCGACTCCAAGTCAGGAGGATCGCCGATTGACCGAACGATTGGTGGCAGCCGGCCACCTATTAGGGATTCGTGTGTTGGACCATGTGATCGTCGGCGATGGCCGCTATGTGAGTTTTGCCGATGAAGGATGGTTGACGGGGCAGAGAGAGACGGACGATGATCGGTAACGCGATATTCGTAATCATCCGGCATCCGGAATGTGAGGACACGATGGTCTAAACCGCCATATTCAACCAAGGAGGGCATACCATGGAAGCAGCCCGTATGGAGCCCATCAGAAATGTTGCGATCGTATCCAGCGCCGGTGCAGGAAAAACCTCTCTCAGCGAGGCCTTGCTGTACGTCGGTGGAGCGATTCCCTTGCTCGGTTCCGTGACGCAGGGGACCACCGTTTCTGATTTTGAACCGGAAGAAATTCGTCATCGCAACTCGACCAGCACCAGCCTCCTCCAGTTCACGTGGAACCAAACCACTATCAATCTGATCGACCCCCCAGGCGCGCTCGCGCTGCTTGGTGAACCCCTTGCCGCCTTACGGGCCATTGATGGAGTCATCCTTGTGGTGAGTGGGAGTATCGGGGTGAGGACAGAGCTGGCGCGGCTCTGGACAAGGATCAAAGAGCTGGATCTCCCATGTCTTCTATTTGTCAATGGCCTGGACAAAGAGGGTTCATCGTTCGAGAGCGCTCTGGAGACCTGCCGCAAACAATTCGATTGTCCTCTGATCCCTATGACGATACCGATTAGGCAGGGAATGAATGTGGATGGCGTGATTGATGTGCGATACGAGAAAGTTATCCGTTCTGGACCCACCTCGCCCAAGATTGATCAGCTACCGATTCCAAGTGATTTAGATGGTATTTTCAGGGAAGCACACAAGCAACTCGTGGAGGCGGTTGCAGAGACCGGGGACGCTCTCTTGGAGACCTATCTCACCCAGGGTGATTTGAACCAAGAAGACCTTCTCCAGGGACTCAGACGTGATATTCACACGAGAGAATTCCTTCCGGTTTATTGCGGATCTGCCGCTCAGAACGTGGGGGTGTGGTCGCTGCTCGACGCCATCGTTGCCGTATTACCTTCACCCAGCGAGCGTGGTCTGGACCATCCATGGCACGGCACCCAAGCGGAGACCGGCGAAGCCTGCGAGCGGAAGGGGAGTGGAGAAGAGCCGTTTTCTGCCTATGTGTTCAAGACCCTCATCGATCCTTTCGTGGGCCGGCTGTCCTATTGCCGTGTGCTATCGGGAACCGTCCAAGCGGACGCGACGGTGCTGAATTCGTCAAAACATGTGCGGGAAAAACTGGGCCATTTCTACAGGGTGCTGGGCAAACGTCACGTGGCCGTCGATTCAGCCAGGGCCGGGGACATCGTTGCCGTCGGAAAGCTCAAAGACACGCACACCGGCGACACACTCTGTCACGAACATGACCCCATCTACTATCCAGGGCTGAGTTTGCCGAAACCGATCTTGTCCTTCGCCATCGAAGCCAAATCAAAGGCGGAGATCGATAAGGTCAGCCTCGGCTTGCATAAACTCATCGAGGAAGATCCCACGCTGGAGTTCGCGCGCAATGCCGAGACCAAGGAGATGGTGCTCAGTGGTATGGGGCAGTTCCACATCGATTTGGCCCTCGAGAAACTCCACCGCAAATTCGGCGCCGATGTGAACTTGCACACACCGAAGATCCCTTATAGGGAAACGCTCAAGACAAAATCACAAGCACAGGGCAAATACAAGAAACAAACCGGCGGGCATGGACAATACGGAGATTGTTGGCTTGAAGTGACCCCGCTGCCACGCGGCAATGGGTTTGTGTTCGAAAATCGTGTGATCGGGGGGGCGATTCCTCGAAATTTTATTCCCGCAGTGGAAAAAGGTGTGATCGACGCCATGCACGGGGGACCGTTAAGCGGGTTTCCGGTCGTCGATGTGCAGGTCACGGTCTATGATGGATCCTACCATGTCGTTGATTCGTCTGAAATGTCGTTCAAGATTGCGGGATCGATGGCGTTTAAAAAGGCGATGGAGACGGCCCACCCGGTGCTGTTGGAGCCGGTCATGACGGTTGAAATCGATACACCCACCGATGCGGTCGGGGCGGTCATGGGAGATTTGAACGCCCGTCGTGGGCGAATCCTGTCCGTCAATGCACAAGACCATGTGGAACAGATTAAGGCGACGGTGCCGCTGGCGGAGTTGCTCAGGTATGCCACCGCCCTCAATGCCATGACGGGTGGACGGGGAAGCTATGTCATGGAGTTTGCCCAGTACGACGAAGTCCCTCGAGAGCTGACGGCCAAGATCATCGAACGGCATAAGGCGGAAGGACAGGCCGTCGCGACCCACTGAGATGTTCAATTGGAGGATTTGAGCACAACGAAAAATGCGCGGTTTTCCCGAAGCACGCGCAGCAACACGGTATCGCCGTGTCGGGATCGGGAGATCGCCGCTTTATATTCTGCGACGGAAGACACCTCCGTACGATTGACTTCCTTGATCAAATCACCTTCTCGGAGGCCTTCGGCTTGAGCCAGACTGTTGGGCTCGACCTTGGCAATCAAGACTCCTTTTGACTCGCGCAGTTTGAACTTCTCCGTCAGACCGGCCGTCAGCTCTTGGACGTCAAGGCCAAGTTTGACTTCCAACTTGTCCTCTTGAGGAACAGCTGCAGCGACGGCCGTCTCGCGTCGCTCCGTGAGTGGGACCTCCACCGTCAGGTACTTCAGATCTCGGACCACCTCGATCTTTGCGGCCGCGCCGGGGGTCAGTGATCCGATCAGGCGAGAGAGTTTGTTGGGTGAATCGACGACCGCTCCGTCGATTCGGACGATCACATCGCCCGGCTGTATCCCGGCGGCAGCAGCCGGATCCTTTTCGAAGACTTCATTCACAAGGACCCCTTCACCCTCAGGTACGCCGAATTTCTTGGCCAACTCGGCTGTGAGAGGCTGAATGCCCACGCCGAGCCACCCGCGAACGACTTTGCCCTTGGCCAGCAGTTGTTCGATGACCTGCCTGGCCATGTTGGACGGAATCGCGAAGCCAATGCCTTGGGCAAAATTGATGATCGCGGTGTTGATGCCGATCACCTCGCCGCGGAGATTGAAGAGTGGGCCGCCGGAATTGCCTGGATTGATCGACGCATCGGTTTGAATGAAGTTTTCATACCGTGAGAGGTTGATGTTTTCACGGCCGATTCCGCTCACGACGCCAAGGGTCACCGTGCGGTCCAGCCCGAACGGATTCCCGACCGCCAGCACCCATTGGCCGACTTTGACGCCGCTGGAATCCCCAAACCGCGCGCTCGGCAAAGGCCGATCCGCCGTCACTTTAAGCAGAGCCAAATCCGTGTCCGGATCCTTTCCAATCACATGAGCGATGAGCTTTGTTTTATCTGAAAACCGGACTTCAATTTCAGAGGCATCTCCGATGACATGATTGTTCGTCACAATATGACCGTCGCTGTCGACAATCAGCCCAGACCCTGAACCCGAAGCATTCGGCGTGCGCTCGCCGGAGCCTTCGCGAGACCGACTTACGCTGGTGATGGGGAAGAGGTTGACGACTGAAGGCTTGGCTTGCTCGGCCAGCTCGGTAATGACGGCTTGTATCTCTTCCAACATGCGAATGCCGGGAGAGTCGGCAGAGAGCGCTTCGGCACGGCTCAAGCCTAGCAGTGAAAACAGGATGACCAGGGGCAAAACCAGAACACGTGAAGAAAGGAATGCCATCGTTGCCATCGGTTGCTATTCTATCCGATCTACATCGATGTGCCTACTATCCTAAGCCGATCTCGTGAGCGTAGTTGTGAGAGGACGTTGGCCGGTGAACCACGAAGTGAGTCGATCCAGCTCCGCTTGAGGACCGATCACGATCACAATGTCACCTGGGCGCAGGAGAAGATCGGTGGCTGGAGCTAACAGAAATGGCCCTCGCAGAACCGTCACGATATGTGCTGAAGGTGCGTGAGGAAGCGCACTCAGTGGTTGTCCGGCCGCGGCAGCACCTCGCATAACGGTGAGACGCTCAAGACCAGCTGAGCGAAGAGTCAAATCACGTTGGAGCGTCAGCAGGTCTTGATGAATCGCTTCGAGTTTGAGTTCACGGATCTGTGCATCGACACGGGTCAATGACTGCTTGAACTCCTGAATATGGACGAGGGCATCGGCCAGCGCCTCATCAATCAACCCGACAACTGAATCAGAAGGGTAGTTCCGGTGTAGTCGGTCAGAAACCTGTGTGACGATTTGCTGTCCGACCTTGGCCGTCACATCATCGATTCGCTGGAGCAAGGTGGACGCCTGCCAGTGCAGTCGAATGATCTGCACCTTCCGATTGACCAATTCCGAAACGGCGAGAACCGTCTCATAGAAAGCATGTCCGGTGATCGAAAGTTCCTTATGGACGCGGCCAAGAAGTTCAAATGTCATGTTCTGATAAGCTGGATTATGTTAACTTATAGTCCTGTCGACTTGTTGGGAACGATTGAGTTTACTCTGATTCCAATCCCATGCGGGTCTCCCCTCCTTCATAGCGGATCGCGGCTCTGAGGTCAATTGCGTCGGGAGTTTCGTGATGGCTGGCGACGGTTGCCAATTTGCAATTAATCATCCGTCACTCGTATGATCGGACCGATGAACTGCACGAAATGTAAGACGAAGGCCGTGATGCGGTTACCCCGCCACAATGCGGCCTTCTGCAAAGGCTGCTTCAATGGGTTCGTGCAAGATCAGACTGTTAAAGCCATTCGGTGTCAGGAGATGTTCGTCAAGGACGATCGCATCCTCGTCGCCGTTTCTGGCGGCAAGGACAGTTTGGCCCTGTGGGACATTTTGCTCAAACTCGGATATCGGGCCGATGCGCTGTATGTGAACCTGGGAATTGGCGGGTATTCCGAGTCATCTCACCAAAAAGTATTACATTTTTCCGAGACGGTGGCCGCTGCACACGGCTCGGTGCTGCATGTCCACACAGTCGAGGGTGAAGAAGGAGCTGGAATTCGTGAGCTTGCGATGCTGGTTCACCGTCCGACGTGTTCGACCTGCGGAACGATCAAACGCTATCAATTCAACCGCGTCGCAATCCAGCGTGACTATGATGTGATGGCCACAGGACATAACTTGGATGATGAGGCTGCTCGCCTGCTCGGCAATGTGCTGCACTGGCAGGATGAATACCTTGAGAAGCAAGGTCCCAGCCTTCCTGCCTCCGTGGACGGTTTTGCCAAAAAGGTGAAGCCGCTCTACCGATTAACCGAACGTGAATTGGCGGCCTATTGCGTCCTGAATAGGATCGACTATGTCGTCGAGGAATGCCCTATGGCGCAGGGAGCGCGCACCCTCCTCTACAAGGAGGTCTTGAATCGTTTAGAAACAGAATCGCCCGGGACCAAGCAGATGTTCTATTGGGGCTTTCTCGAGAAGCACCGAACGACTGTGACGCCCGTCGATATGGCGGAGAAAGACCGTTCGGCCTTGCACCCCTGTTCCCTCTGCGGTCAGCCGACCACTGCCGAGACCTGTTCGTACTGTAAGCTGATGGCCCGAGCGAAAACTTCGAGCCCTCATTGAACCATTCGGCCCTTGCAAACCGCTTCCACACTCCGTAAGCTGGCCCCATTCACTTTTCCATTGCGTATTAATCGGACCTCGTATGGCGGCTGTCCCGCGCGATTACTATCAAATTCTCGGCATCCCTCGCACTGCCTCTCCAGATGACATCAAAAAGGCCTATCGCCGCCTGGCCCGGCAGTACCATCCGGATCTCCATGCGGGGGCGAAGAAGGCCGAAATGGAGAAAAAATTCAAGGAACTCAACGAAGCACAGGAAGTGCTCACCGACCCGGACAAACGTAAAAAGTACGATCAGTTTGGAGCAGATTGGGAACAAGCCCAGGCCTTCCAGAGAGCCCGCCAGCAGTCAGGAGGGCGAGCCGGGTATGGAGGACCATGGGGGTTCGATGGGGAATCCGGCAGCCAAGGAAGCGGCGGTTCCGGGGGTGAGCAGTTTTCCGACTTTTTTGAGAGTATCTTTGGACACCGCGGCCGTAGCGGAACTGGACGTAGCGGGCTCGCGATGCCGGGCGAAGACCTTGAATCCGAAGTCCAGTTGACACTGCGAGAAGTGCTGACCGGCGTGATCAAGCGCGTCAACCTGCGTGAACCCCAAACATGCTCGACCTGTCAGGGCAGCGGTTCCGTACGAGGCCGATCGTGCGGCACCTGTCAGGGAACCGGTATGACCAGCGAGTATAAAACCATTGAGGTGCGGATTCCGTCCGGCGTCCAAGATGGAACGCGGGTCAGGGTTGCCGGAAAGGGCCAGCCTGGAGCGAACGGCGGCAAACGTGGCGATCTGTATTTTCACGTGGTGATCCCTCCGGATCCGATCTTTCGCCGACAAGGCTCGGACGTGCATGTCACGTTGCCGATCTATCCCTGGGAAGCCGCATTGGGAGCTGACGTGACGGCTCCTACCTTGGCAGAGCCGGTAAAAGTCAAAGTGCCACCGGGCAGCAAAGCCGATGGTAAACTACGACTGAAGGGCAAAGGGCTTCCCTCGGCGACCGGCGGACATGGCGATCTGTTCCTGACGCTCCAAATCGTGATGCCGACCACCGCGACCGAAGAAGAGCGGGTGTTGTACGAACGTTTGAGCAAGCAGCGACATGCAGATCCACGAACGGAGCTGCTCTATACCGCCCAGCGACGTTGATTTGAAGTTTTGGTCAACTCCAGTGTTTCGCTTTTGAGTCGACGTGCTTGCTTGCGTTGCGATGACTGCTATGGCAAGCTTTGAACCCAGGTGTCTCAACCAAGGAGGAATTCATGAAGTCTGTAATGCGGGCCACTACTGCCTCTGCGGTCGCTTCAATATGTCTATTGGTGTTGGGCGTACCCAGCCTCTGGGCGAATGATCCGGGCTATGGCCATGCCGGAGGAGGACATGGCTACGGAAAAGGGATGATGCACAGTGGCACCGGGCATTTGATCCGGCATTTACTCAAACACGAAAAAGATATCGGGCTCACAGCCGACCAGGTCACCAAACTGAAAGACATCCAGTTGAATCTGGACAAAGCACGCATCAAAGCTGAGGCCGATATTCAAATCGCTGAACGTGAACTGAGAGCGCTGACAGAGAATGAGAAAGCTGATCTCAGCACGATCGAAGCCAAGCTGAAACAAAGCGAAGACCTGCAGGTCGGGCTGCGGATGACTTCTATTAAGACTCGTCGTGATGTGATGGGCTTGCTGACCCCGGAACAGCGCGCGAAGGAAACGTCTGAGCACGATAAAGTCATGGATCAGCACAAAGGCTCTGGGGTGCCGCATGGAGGCGCAATGCCGTATGGCGGGAATCCTCATGGCGCCAATCCGCACGGTGCCTCCCCGCACGGCAAGAACCCTCATGAAGCCGTACCCCCTACACCACCGAGCAATATGTCCGTACAGTAATGAGGTCAGGAAGGCCTATGCACAAGGAACTGAAGCTCCAGAGTCATGATCTTCTCGTCGGCGCCGGCCGGGCCCCGGCTCGAGCCATGTTAAAAGCCGTTGGGTTTACCGACGATGACCTGTCGAAACCTCTCGTCGGTGTTGCCAACACATGGATCGAGGTCATGCCCTGCAATTTCCATTTGCGGCGGCTTTCAGAGCGAGTGAAGGCCGGGATTCGAGCGGCTGGTGGAACTCCGATCGAATACAACACCATCGCAGTGTCCGACGGGATCTCGATGGGAACGGAAGGAATGAAAGCGTCGCTGATCAGCCGCGAGGTGATCGCAGATTCAATCGAGTTGGTGGCCCGCGGACATTTGTTTGATGCGGTGGTGGCTCTGTCGGGTTGTGACAAGACAATCCCTGGCACCGTCATGGCGCTCGCCCGTCTGAATCTCCCGTCGATAATGCTCTATGGGGGATCGATCATGCCTGGCCGCTTCCAGGGCCATGACGTGACCATCCAGGACGTGTTTGAAGCAGTCGGTAAACATGCGTCGGGTAAAATGAGCGACGCCGAGCTGAAAGACTTGGAAGATCATGCCTGCCCGGGACCGGGTGCCTGTGGAGGTCAGTTCACCGCAAACACCATGGCCATTGCGTTTGAGTTTCTCGGCATTTCACCGATGGGCCGCAATGGCGTTCCGGCCATGGACGACCGAAAGGATGACGTGGCGTTTGAATGCGGCAAGATGGTGATGGATCTCATAAAGCAGGATCTGCGCCCTCGTCAGATCATTACCCGAAAGTCGTTGGAGAATGCCATTGCCGCAGTCGCCACGACCGGTGGATCGACCAACGCCGTTCTGCATCTGCTGGCCATCGCCCGTGAATCCGAGATCAAATTGAGCATCGACGATTTCGACAAGATCAACCGCAAGGTTCCCTTACTTGCCGATCTCAAACCAGGGGGACGCTTTGCCGCGGCGGACCTCTATGCCGCTGGTGGGACGATCCTGGTCGCCAAACGATTACTCGATGCCGGACTTCTCCATAAGAGTCAGCCCACAGTGACAGGACGAACGATTGGCGAGGAGGCATCGAATGCCCATGAGACTCCGGGCCAACAAGTCCTGCGTCCCCTCTCCGATCCTATTAAACCGACAGGCGGTCTTGTGATTCTCAAGGGCAATCTGGCGCCGGAAGGATGTGTGGTCAAGGTGGCCGGACATTCCATGACGAAATTCCAAGGACCGGCGAAGGTCTATGACCGGGAAGAAGATGCATTCGTCGCGGTCAAAGCAGGCCAGATCAAGCCGGGTGATGTCGTCGTGATTCGGTATGAGGGTCCGGCCGGTGGACCAGGGATGCGTGAAATGTTGGGCGTCACGGCCGCAATCGTGGGGGCCGGACTTGGCGACTCCGTCGCACTGCTGACCGACGGACGTTTCTCCGGTGCGACACACGGATTGATGGCGGGCCATGTCGCCCCTGAAGCCGCCAAAGGCGGGCCCATCGCGTCGATTAAGAACGGCGATACGATCACCTTCGATATTCCCAAACGCCGTCTGGACGTTGCGTTATCTCAGAAAGAAATAGTGTCCCGGCTGAAAAAGGTCAAACTACCCGTACCACGCTATACTTCAGGTGTGATGGGGAAATACGCCCGACATGTCTCATCCGCCTCAGAGGGCGCCATTACGAATTGATCATCCCGACTCTATTGTGCCTGCTTACACTCACAGGAGCCCCACAGGCTGTTCAAAATGCCTTCCAGCAAGGCCGCAACGAGCGAAGAGGTGAAGCGTACCCTTCTCGTACGTTGAACCTCTGAGCGATGTGAGAACGAAGCTGGAGGCGTTTTTGAACAGCGTGCTAGCGGAAATCGCGCCGTTGGAAAATGAGGGACGCAAGCATCAAAAGAAAGGTGGTATAGGCCAGTCCATAGGCCGCGATCAACAGCAGATCACCGGCCGGCACATCCAGTTGATGAGTCACGTGGCCTTTGAGATTGAATCGATCCAGGTTCGGCAGAATATAGTACATCCCCTCCAGTACGGTACGGCCTCCCCCTTCCATCTTTTGGCCAAACGCCTTTAGATCAGGCGTCAGGTGGCCGATCACATAAATCGCCAGGGTAAAGATCGCGCTGAGCGTCGCGCTCGAAAAGGTCGAGAAGAGGAGCGCGACGGCCGTGATCACCATGAATTCCAAGACAATCATGCCAAGCGCCTTGAACAACACGGCATGAACAGGAACGTCTTGAAGGGAAAGCACCGCCAGCAACCCGGCTGCCATGACGGCCGTATTGATGACCAGCGTGAGACTGAGTCCCAGATATTTCCCCAGCAGAAACTGAAACCGAGCAACCGGTTTGGAGACGATGGTGTAAATGGTTTTCTTCTCGATTTCCTTACTGACCAGGCCGATGCCCACGAAGATGGCGATCAGCACCCCGAAGAAATTGATGCTGCCGAGGCCGATATCCAAGATGAGACGATGAAACTCCCCAAGCGTCAACCGCATCAATATCAGCGAACTGCCGATCATCAGCAGAGCGAAGATCAACAAGTTGTACAGCAGTTTGTCCCGGAGATTCTCACGAAACGTATTCAGCGCAATCGAGAGCACCTTCATCAGACCCGTGCCTCCACTACCGGCTGCGTCCCTTTGGCTTCACGGATAAAGAGATCTTCGAGTGAGGCTTTGTGCGGCGTGAGCGAAACCAATTTGGCCTTGGACGATCGAATGACATCGAGCGCCTGATCGACATCTTGCTGACTGGTCAATACAACCATGACTCGCTCCCCTTGCAGGACGATTTTCTCAGCCAGAGGTTTGATCCGTTCAAGCGCTTCCGGAAGCAGACGATCGATCACCACTTCTACTTCATGAGTCGTGTTCCCCGCGACCAATTCCGACACATGCCCGCACGCGACGAGTCGTCCCTTCATGATCATGGCCACCCGGTCACAGAGCAACTCCGCATCATGGAGGATGTGCGAACTGAACATGACGGTCTTGCCGGACTCTTTGAGTCGCAGAATGAGATCACGCACCTCCTTCCGCCCAATCGGGTCCAGGCCCGACATGGGCTCATCCAGGATGACCAGCTCTGGATCATTGATTAAGGCTTGAGCAATCCCCACCCGCTGGAGCATGCCTTTCGAAAACTTTCGTAGTTGCAGATCACGGGCGTGCGTCATGCCGACGAGCTCCAACAATTCGTCGATGCGTTTTTCAAGCACAGACCCCAACAGCCCAAACAGATGACCGTAGAATCGCAGGAACTCTCGACCCGTCAGATAGTCATAGAAATAGGGTGATTCAGGAAGGAACCCGACTTTGGCTTTGGCAGCTGGATCGCCAACCGGTCGCCCAAACAGTGTTGCAGTTCCTCCACTCGGATAGATGAGCCCCATCAGCATCTTAATCGTCGTCGTCTTCCCGGCACCGTTTGGTCCGAGAAAACCAAAGACTTCTCCGCGCTGCACCTCAAACGACAATCCATCAACGGCCGTCACTCGGCGACCCCAAAATCCGACACGGAAGATCTTCCGCAAATGATCAACCTGGAGAATTACTCCGGCTAACGTATCCAACGGTGTTCCTCTCGGCTAGACACGATCGTGCTTATCCCGTCTAAATACTTTGAGGCGATTAGGATGAGTAGAACTTGATACACTGCCGGTTTTAGAGTCCAGCTCATACGACCCACCAAATGGTTCTGAGGGTATTTGTGGGAGCACTCTATCCTTCACTAAGTCCTGTAGGATGCCTGGTAAATGTCCACGTCGACTTTGATACAGTTGAACTGCTGACTCTAGTAGACGGATGTCCCGCTCGATCACGACTTCTCTCGCACGAATTTCTAGCTTCTCTCGGGCAGCCACGTCAGGGTTTTTCTTCCAGAGTTCTTCAAGGAACTGGAGTGCAACATCTGGATTCCCTGACTCTGCATACATGCGCGTAGCAAGTCCCGGCAGAAAACCAGGGGCTCCGGGAATTTGCGACGCACGTCCGATGTATTCGGCGCCGGTTGTCGCATCACCAAGAACAAAATAATGGTTGTAGCCGAGGAGAAAGGCAAGACTCCATTCGTCAGGATTCGCGGTGTAACCTTTTTCGAGAAGGCGATTGCTCAAATCAACCCGCTCAGCTAAATCCGTAAGCACGACTCCACCGACATAGTAGGCATAGACGTATTGCGGGTCGAGAGTCGTAATGACATCCAATGTATGATAAAGCCAGGCGTACTCGTCGGCAGAATTCTGTCGCTTCCCCAGTACCTGAAGCATTTGCAACCACAGCGCATCGGCGCCTAGGTGTTGATAGCCCAATAGCACTGGTTTTAAATATTCACCACGAGGTAGCTGAGACAGCTCCTGAATAGTGACAGCATTCTGATCTGCTCGGAGGTCAAGGGTTTGCTGGAGACTTATACTCAGCAGGACAAGAGTAAGTATGGCACCCACTAACATAAAAAGACCAATTAGTGTGCCTGAGTGCAGAGGAAAAGCCGTTAGTCTTGACGAAGGCGATATGGCTTTCATGAGGACATTCAGGTATGACTACAAAACTAAGAAGTCCCGCCGACTGATATCAGTCGGCGGGACACGGCCAACGACAGAGACTAGTCTCTGCCTACGTCTTAGAACACACCAGGATTGCAGTCCTGTGCCCCTGTGCCATCTGCTGAGGCCCAGACAGAAGCCACAGCATCTCCATCGAGATTTGATGACGCGGTCGCTCTGAAACCTGCCGCAAGGTTACCAGCGTCAAGGGTTCCTGCCTCGAATGTGGCATTTGCCGCAGGGGCCAAGGCAGGTCCAAGGCACGATGTATGGGCGACTGCATAGGTGCCGGTCGCATAGGCGTAATACACGTTGCCGGTGGGTTGGAATCCAATATCAGCGAATGTGCCGACAGTTCCACCAGGGCCACCGACTGAGCACCAACCGCCTGCTGCCATAGGAGTAACTAAAGGTCCAGCACCACCAGGAAACCAAGTTACAGGGGCAGACTTAGCTGGAGGTGCTGGTACACCGGCAAGCGGCCATCGGGCTGCTGTTAGAAAACAACCGCGTTCGCCTTGCCACGACACCTCAGAAGTCTTAATAGCCATCAGGTTTGTCTTCGCCTCTGACTGCCGCGACTTCATCTGATATTGCAGGAAGTTGGGGATGGCGATGGCCGCCAGGATCCCGATGATCGCCACGACGATCATCAACTCAATGAGGGTAAAACCCTCTTGTTTGCGGAGCGACTTACACATCGTACTGCCTCCTTGTTGATGGTTCACTGACGGCCCGGCTCATAACCTGCGGCGCTCATGTTGCCGCCTACCTGTGCCTATAGCAGGTTTGGTGCCGATCAATGACAAGGCCTAGCGTACCATTGATCCCTGATGACGCAACAACTTACGAGAAATCAGCGCGCGGCAGGTCGGTGATAAGCCCTTTATCTTTCCGCAATCTGCTTCGGAGTGCCAAGAATTGGCACTTTATCTGGGCTTTGGCCGGTACGGCATGTTCAGCGCCAATACGGCGCTGCAGCTTCCTGTAGATCGGAAGAAGTCGTCGGAGGTATGGGGAAGCAATCGTTGGGAGAGTTTAGGGCGTGGCTTGCTGGGTCTGAGTCTTCTCTGAGACGCGGCGTTTGGCCTGTTGAATCCGATCTTCATAGGCTGGATTGGCCATACCCTGTTCGCGGAAACGCTGGAGCAGCTTTTCGTTGGAGGGGTCGATTTCGAGCGAGTGGAGCCACGCTTCACGAGCATCAGAAACCCTCTGCTGCTTCATATAGATTTCCCCAAGATGCTCGTAAATAACGGGATCATCGCCGACGAGACTCACAGCCCGCTTGATCTCCGTGAGGGCTTCGGCCAGCATGCCCGATTTGTAGAACGCCCATCCAAGACTATCCACGTAGTACCCGTTTTCCGGTTTGAGCGCCACGGCGCGTTTCGTGAGGGATACCGCCTGATCGATCTTGATGCCCCGTTCCGCATAACTGTAACCAAGATAGTTCAATGCATCGGCGTGATGTGGATCGAGAGAAAGCGCGGTTTCCATGGCGCGTTCCACGTCATCGAATCGATTGAGTTTGTCGTACGCTGTTCCGAGATTGAAATGCAGATCCGCGTTCTTCGGATTGTGCCGAATCCCCTCCTCGAAAGCCTGTGAAGCCTTGTCGAACTGCTCGCTCTGGAGATGGGCTAACCCCAGCACGATGTGCGGTTCAGGCTGTTTCGGCATCAGCCGGACAGCTTCATTGAGATGTGTGACGGCTTCCGGAAACTGTTTGAGCCGATAGAGGAGCACTCCCAGATGAATATGACTGTCGGCAAATCGCGGATCCAGGTGAATATTGTACCGATAGGTCTCCAGGGCCTTGGGGAAGTCCTTCGTTTCCTCATACAAGTACCCAAGGTAATCTCTCACTTTAAGCTCAGCCGGTTTGGCCTTCAAAATCTCTGTTAATTGACTGATCGCCTTCGCGAACTCTTTTTTCTCTCCATAGATCAGCGCCATACGCAATTGTGCGTCGAGATCGCCGGGATTGTCTTCCAGCATCTTTTCCAATTCCGCGAGACCTGCGTCGTAGTCTTTCGTCGCGATATACAACTGGATCAAATGCTGGCGAATATCCCTATTCCGAGGATTCACTTGAGAAAGATACCTTTTGAGGATCGCGACGGCTTTGCCCTTTTCTTGGCGTGATTCATAGACCGAAGCTTGAGCCAAATACGCCGGTTCAAAGGACGGGTTTACGGTGATGGCGCGCTCAAAGCTTGCCAAGGCTTGTTCAATATTTCCGGCTTCAACAGAGATGCGGCCCAAATAGTAGTAGCCGACCGGCGAATCAGCCGTATAGTGCAAGCCTTTCTTCACGGCTTGCTCGGCCTCGCCTAGTCGTTTTTGGTTCAATAAGATGAGCCCTTTAGGAAAGTAGGACTCTCCCCTTTCCGGAGCGCTCTCGATCGCCTTGTCCAATAACGCCAGCGCACGCTCGTGCTTGCCGGCGCTGGCCAGGATCCCGGCCATGTGCGTCAGCATTTGGGGATCTTGTCCGGTTCCTTGCCCGACCTCTTCTGCGTATTGCACCGCCTGAGTCAAATCGCCAAGGGCGAAATACAGCGCCGCCAATCGGGATTTGACTTCACGTGACTCGGGATCGGCCTTCAACGCTGCCTGATACTCCTTCAATGCAGTTTCGAAATCCTGCGCGAGCTCGGCTTGATGCCCCATCATGAAATGGAGCGTGGCATCAGATTCGGGGGTTGCCGGCGGCGGCTGTTGTACGGTGGTGATGGATGACGCAGGTGTTTTGTGTGGTTGAGGTGCTGTGGTGCTACAGGCCACGAGAGCACAGGGCAGAAGCAGGAAGAACCACCTCGCTACCCCCATGGGAAAACAACCTTCACGTGACACTCGAGTGTCTACCATCATCGGGATTCTCACCTAGTCCTTCTTCGGAATGAGCACACAGGCGGCAGAAAGATTATACCGAGTGCCGGAACGATGCGCAAACCACTATGCTTCGCGGAGGTCAAGGCTCTCGAATTTGGCAAATCGGTCCTGAAAGAACAATTCTTTCTTGCCGATGGGTCCGTTACGATGCTTACTGACGATGATGTCGGCAATCCCTTTGCGGTCAGAATTCGGGTCGTAGACATCCTCTCGGTAAATAAACATGACCACATCGGCATCCTGTTCGATGGCCCCGCTCTCCCGTAGATCGGCCAACATGGGAATGGGCGGCTTGCGCGCCTCTACGGCACGGCTCAACTGGGAGAGCGCCACCACGGGCACATTCAGTTCCTTGGCCAAGGCCTTCAATGATCGGGAAATGTCGGAGATCTCTTGCTGGCGGGACTCGGAGTCACTTCGTCCTTGCATGAGTTGGAGATAATCCACGATGAGGAGGTCGAGTCCCTTCTCGGCTTTGAGCCGGCGGGCTTTACCACGCATCTGTTGGACCGTGATACCGCCGGTGTCGTCGATATAGATGGGCGCTTGTTCCAAGCGGCCGGCGGCCTCCGCCAATCGCCACCAATCTTCTTTCTGAAGTTTCCCCGTCCGTAACGCGTGCGAATCGACTCGCGCCTCAGAACTCAGCATGCGAAGAACGATTTGCGGCTTGGACATCTCCAAGCTGAAGATGCCGACCACGGTATTGGCATGAATCGCGGCATGGGTGGCAAATCCCAGTGCCAGGCTCGTTTTGCCCATACTCGGCCGCCCCGCCACGACCACGAGGTCCGAGGCTTGGAGCCCGGCCGTGATGTCGTCGAGGTCATAGTAGCCGGTCGGGACTCCGGTGATATGTTCTTTTCGTTTGGAGAGCTTATCAATGACATCCAAACTCTCTTTGATGACCTGACTGATCGGACTGAACGACCGTTCTAATTTGCCTTGAGCAATGCTGAACACCGAACGCTCGGCAAAATCGAGCAGATCGTCGATGGCGGATGTTCCCTCATAGCCCCTCGTCAGTACTTCAGTTGATGTGCTGATCAGTAGACGGGCCACGGCCTTGTCACGGACGATCTTGCAGTGGTATCGAATGTTGGCTGAACTCGGAACGATCTGGACAAGTTCCGCCAGATAGGCGGCGCCCCCGATTGCTTCAAGTTCTCCTCGAGATTTTAGCCGTTCGGTCAGCGTGATTTGATCGATCACTTCGCCCGTGTCAGACAACTCCAGCATGGCTTGATAGACTTTTTTGTGGGCCGTTCGATAAAAATCTTCGTCCACCAGCAGTTCCATGGCCTTCGGCATGGCGGTGTTATCCAGGAGGATGGCCCCCAGTACCGACTGCTCCGCTTCCAGGTTCTGCGGAGGGAGCTTGGGTTGGGAGAGATCGACGGCGCCGACCGATTTCATAACACACCCTTGTGGTTAGTGCGTAGGCTTGCGACGAGGTCCCTCATAGACATCGTTTGCTTATCAAGATCGGATGGGTCCGTCGGTCCACCGGTCGGTTGTTGGTTATTCCGTCGCAGCACAGTGACACGCTCAAGGCTGTCTGTGACGACCACAATAGTGGTATGGATGTCTGCTTCAAGGCCGGCCCTGGCAGCAATACCGATTACGCCTCGTCCCGATGCCGCAACGGCTCGTTGAACGACTCGCACGCCTATCTGACGCAACTGTCGCGCCACAGCAACGAGTTCCTTCGACAACCCAAGCGGTGCGACGACGAGCACCTCGGACTGCACTGGCGCTGTTGAGTCGGAAAGATTCAGCCCTCGAAAGAGCCGGTCGACGTTGAGCGCAAATCCGGTCGACGGGATGTCCCGACCAAACCGTCCGATCAAGTGGTCATATCGCCCGCCGCCGCCTAACTCGACTCCTATGCCGGGAGTGAAGACGTCGAAGATGACACCATCATAATAGTCGAATCCTCTAAACTCTCCTAAGTCCAGCAGGACGACATCCTGAAACCCAGTCTCGCAGAGCAACTGATAGACTGTCCCCAATCGATCCAACGCGTGTAATAGCGGCTTTTCCCCTTTCGCCAACATTCGTCCTTTCGAAAGCACCTCAGCTTGGCCACAAAGTTCCGGAGTTTCTAGGATGGCGCGAGCTGCGTTCTTGCCGACCCGCTCGTGCCAGAGAATCTCTGCAAGCCGGGGCAAATCTTTTCTGGCTGCGGCCTGCTCGGCTCGCTTTCGACCTTCCGGCGACAGACCGGCGCGAACGAGCAGCCCCTTGAAAAACCCGACATGCCCCAGTGAAACCTTGAACGAACGCAATCCGACCTTCCGTAGAGATTCGATCATCAGCATGATGATTTCACAATCGGCGGAGGGATCATTGGCCCCGATCAGTTCGGCACCGACCTGAAAGATTTCTCGATCGCGACCGACATGCTCGGGTTCATAGCGAAACACGGTCGCGCGATACGACAAGCGTAACGGCAAGCGAGCGCCCACCATGCCCATGGCTACAGTGCGGGCGATCTGCGCGGTCACGTCGGGCCGCAACAGCAGAATACGGCCGGTTGTCCGGTCGACGATCTTATAGCAGTTCTCCAGCAGCGTGGGCTCAAGACCCGGCGCAAGTACGTCGAGATATTCGAACGTCGGCAGAATAATCTCATCGTACCCATAACGATTGAAGTACGTGAGCAACTCGGACTCCAAATGTCTGACGTGGCGCGCAGCCTCCGGAAGGATCGTGGCCATCCCGACCGGAACAAGCGAATGCTCGCGCAAAGAAGGAAACCGCCCCGAAGTAGGGTTGAACATCGGAGGAGCAGAGGACATAACAACCTGGTGGCGAGAATGATTACGAAAGGTTTGCGACCTTCACCGAGAGAATGTTCGAGCTGGACTTAATGTGGTCCAATACCGCAGTTGGGAATTCGGTATCGGAGCCGATGATCAATAGTGCATCCCCTCCCCGCTTCTCCAGCGCGCACTGCATTCGCACTATGTTGATCCCGTGATCTCCCAAGACGTTGCCCACCATGCCGATGACTCCGGGGCGATCGACGTTGTGGATAAACAACATATGTCCTTCGGGCACGACTTCGACCTTGAATTGGGCGATCTCCGTGATCCGGGCTTCTTTCTTGTGATACAGCGTTCCTGCGACTTGGTGTGAGATTTTCCCTGCTTCGACCCGAACCCTGATCAAACTCGTGAAGTCTCCGGCATCCGTACTCTTCACTTCTTTGACTTCGATGCCCCGCTCCTTTGCCACGATCGGTGCGTTCACGTAGTTCACAGGATGTTCCATAATCGGAGCGAGCAGGCCTTTCAACACGGCAATCGTCAACGGCGCAATCGACAGTGTGGTAACTTCTCCGCTGTATTCCACCGTGACTCGTTCGATTCCCCCTTGAACGAGTTGCGTCTGGAGCGAGCCAAGCTTCTCAGCGAGTGTGAGAAAAGGTTGCAGGCGAGGCAACAATTCAGGGGCGACAGAAGGAATATTGACGGCACCTTTCGCTACTCCCTTGGTAAAGTAGTCGACCATCTGTTCTGCAATCCCAATCGCGACGTTTTCCTGTGCCTCCGTCGTCTGGGCTCCGATATGCGGGGTGCAGATGAAATTGTCCAATGCCAGTAAGGGATTGTCTTGTTTGACCGGTTCTTCCTCAAACACATCGAAAGCGGCGGCGGCGACCCGTTTTGTTTTCAAGGCCTCGCACAAATCGCTCTCGTTGATGATGCCACCGCGGGCACAGTTGACGATCAGCACGCCGGGCTTCATCGTGGCGATCGCCTGCGCATTGATGATCCCTCGTGTTTCCGGTGTGAGCGGCGTATGGACGGAAATGATGTCTGCTCTTCGGAACAGTTCATCGAGATCCAGCATCGTCACGCCCATTCGTTCGGCCCGCTCAGGCGTCAAGTAGGGATCGAACGCGACGACACTCATGCCGATCCCCTGGGCCATCTTTGTCAGATGACTGCCGATCTGTCCGGCGCCGATGATGCCGAGCACCTTGTTGTAGAGCTCGACGCCCATGAACTTGTCTTTCTCCCATTTGCCCGCTTTCACCGACGCGGTGGCTTGCGGAATACGACGGCTCATCGCACAGATCATCGACATCGTATGTTCGGCGGTGGTGACCGTATTGCCGCCCGGCGTATTCATGACGACGATGCCTCGACGGGTCGCAGCGGGGGTATCGACGTTATCCAGGCCGGATCCGGCTCTTCCCACCACTTTGAGTTTTTCGGCTGCAGCAATGAGTTCTGCCGTCACCTTGGTGCCGGATCGCACGATCAATCCGTCGGCATCCTTGATCTCTTTGAACAGCTCATCTTTTGGCATCTTGGACTTCACCACGACGGTAAATCCCGCCTTCTCGAGCGCCTCGACGCCCTGTTTCGATAAGCTGTCGCTGATCAAGATTTTCATTCCCGCTGCTGCCATGTGCATCCTCGCGATAGTTACTTCGCCAATAAGATTTCTTGAGCTTTTCCGACACCCGTTCCTAGTTTTATGGGATGTCCGAGTCCTTTCAGGACCATTTCAGTCGCGGCTAATGCGGCGATCACGTCAAACGTGTCGGCATACCCCATATGAGACAGTCGGAATATCTTCCCCTTGAGATGATCCTGTCCGCCGGCAGCCGTCATCCCATATTGCACTCGTAGGTTCTTATAGATAGCCTGCCCGTCAATCCCATCCGGAGCGCACACCGCTGTGAGGGCATCGCTGAAAGATTCTTTCGGAAAGAGCGTCATCCCGGCAGCCTTCAGACCTTCGCGCATGGCCTGGGCCAGCCGGCCCTGCCGAACAAACATCTTGTCGAGCCCTTCCGCCTTCATCATTCGAAAGACCTCTTGAAGGCCGATGATGAGCGAGACTGTCGGTGTGAATGCCGTCTGGTTCTTTGCCTGATTTTCACGTTCCTTCTTGAAGTTAAAATAGAAGGCGGCATTTTTGGCCTTGTCGGCCAAGGCCCAGGCCTTGTCACTGACACTCACAAACGCCATGCCGGGGGGAAGCATCAGGGCTTTCTGAGAGCCGGTGATCACAACATCGAGGCCCCATGCGTCGGTCTTGATATCAAACACGCCGAGCGCCGTAATGGCATCGACCACCAGAATGGTATTGTCATAGCCCTTGATAACCTCACCCAGCGCCTTGACGTCGTGGGAGACCCCCGTCGATGTCTCGCTGGCCTGAACATACACGGCTTTGATCGAAGGATCTTTCTTGAGAGCATCAGCCACTTGTTGAGGATTGACGGCGTGTCCCCATTCGACCTTGATCTCAGTTGCCTGTACCCCAAAGGTCTTGCAGAGTTTGCCCCAGCGCTCTCCAAATTTGCCCCCGTTGACATACAGGGCCTTGTCACCTGGAGACAAAAAGTTCGAGACCGCCCCTTCCATTCCGCCTGTGCCGGAAGCGGCCAACATCAGAACGTCATTTCGTGTTTGAAACAGCCACTTCAGTCCTTCGCGTACCTCGGCAAATATTGGATCGAACTCGGGCGCGCGGTGATGGATCATCGGACGAGCCATCGCCAACAACACTTCCGGGGGCACGGGCGTCGGGCCAGGAGCCAAGAGATACCGCTTCAACATTGATCGATCCTCCTTAACGATGCCAATCTTGTGGGATGGTCTCTTGAAGAGGTGGTACGCTACCATCTGTGTCAGGAGGCTGTCAAGGAATTGAACTGCGCAACTGAAGACGGCATCAGGATTTTCTCTTCCGTGAAGCGCTCGACACGGTGGCATAATCCGTCGCGTCAATTGTCTTCGTTTCGTGCCCTCCTCGCATGAACGTATCAACGCTTTACTATTCAATTTCTTGACAAGTATGCGATGGATCGATAGGCTGGCTTCACGAATGCTGCCCACGATGCTGAAGCTGGCCAAACCATGGAGTGTGGAGGCGACGATTGTCGCAGTTCTGGTGATCAGCGCCGGCGTACTCATGCTCCCGTGTGGGAGCTGGGCACAAGATGTTCTTCCTGCTGAATCAGAATCCCTGCAGGAAGAAGATGATGTGGACCCCAATCTGGTACCGCTGGAGCCCGAGTTGACGGTCTCTCCTCCGGACCTCCCATCAGCCGAAGGCAAGCTTGAGCAGCCTGAAGATGCAGTCGTTCAAGCGCCTCCGAACACGGCGAGCACCGATCCTCAGAGCACCACGTACAATATTCCTATCGTCATTGACCCGACGGTAGAAAGCCATATCCATTTCTTTAATACGTCAATTCGAAGCCGGTTTGAACAGTGGCTCCTGCGTCTCAACCGCTATCGTCCGCTGGTCGAACACATCTTTGCCGAATTCGACCTTCCCAGTGATCTCGTGAACCTTTCTCTCGTTGAAAGTGGCTTTAACCCCTACGCATATTCGCGGGCCAAAGCCACCGGGCCATGGCAGTTTATGAAAGGGACCGGGAAGCTGTATGGGTTGCGCATCGACCACTATGTGGATGAGCGACGTGATCCTATTAAATCTACGGTCGCGGCGGCTCGCTATCTGCGGGACTTATACGACTTATTCGGGGCGTGGCCCTTGGCAATGGCTGCCTACAATGCCGGGGAAGGGAAAGTGTTACGGGCCCTGCATAAGGCCCAGGCGGAATCCTTTTCAGAGATCTCAAGAACAAAACTGATACGGCGGGAGACGAAACAATACGTTCCCCGGATCATGGCCGCCACGATCATCGTGCGGAACCCGGATCAATATGGGTTTAATCAGGATCCTGTCCCCCTCCATCAGTTTGAGGAAGTCGTCGTGACCCGCCCGTTGCATTTTCGGGCTATCGCCAACGTGACCGGTATTCCGTACAGCGAGCTTCGGTTACTGAATCCGGAATTGCGGCGGGATGCCACACCTCCGGACGACTTGGCGTATCATCTGAAGGTTCCCATAGGCACGAGCGCTAAAGTCGTAGAACTCATCGACAGAGTCCCCACGTACAAGTTTCCTCCCCTGCGAGCCCAACCTCAGCATGTCAAAACGGATGCGGCGCGTAGGTACCGGGTTCGCATGGGTGATACGCTGGAAAAAGTTTCTCGACGGTTTCGTGTGCCCCTCAAGACCCTCAAAACGCTCAACAATCTTTCCAGTCCCGCTATCAAGGCCGGCGAACTTCTGATTATTGCCCGGTAGCAAACGACTGTAAGTAGCGTAAGCGTTCGGCCATTCCCTCGGCGACGGACTGGTATGTTTACGGCTTGGATGGCTTTGAAGGAGCGGCCGGAGCGGAAGCTGCGGCCGCTGGTGCGGGCTCTGAAGTTTTCTTGGCCTCGATGACTTTCACGCGCATCGCAGCCTCGCTTGTCAGTGGAGAATTGGGGTACGTCTTGATCAGATCCTGATAATGCTTCAGGGCTTCATCCGGCTTGGATCGATTCTCTTCCAGTCTGGCGATTTCAAAGAGGGCAGAATCCCGGTTCATGGCTCCAGGGATTTCAAGTATCGTCGAATAGGTCTTGACGGCTTGCTCAAGATCTCCCTTCAGAAGATACGCATAGCCCAGTTTTTGATGGACCAGTCCAAGAAGCGAGATATTAGATCCATACGTGGCAATGAACCGCTTGTAGGTCTCGATGGCTGAGTCCAGATCGTTAGACTGTAGGAATGCATTTCCAAGACTGAACTGGGCCAGGGGGGCCGTCGGGGTTCGGGGATATTCCTCCAGTATTCTTTTGTACAGGGCAATCGCATCCTTGAGATTGGTTGCTGCCTTCTGAGGATCGTTGGGCGGACGAGTGAAGAGATGAAGGGTCGCTTCTCGTTCGAGCTCTTGGGCCTTACTGGCATTTTGCGCGTCATACCAGAACACTCCCCAGAGACCGCCCGCCATGACGAGCAGAAGAACGAATCCAACCAGGAGTGACCATCGATAATTCTTCAGCCCGAGCACCCAGTGCTCCAATCCACTCACAAGGTGTGCTTCATCGACCGGCAATGTTCGAGGCGGTACTTTAATTCGGTATGTCATCAGGGACCTTTACATGATTTCTCAACTAAGAACCGGCTTTCTGCTCCAGAACCGTTGCTTTATACTAAGGATGATTTACCTTGTCAATGCGATCGATGGGCCCGCATCGCAAGGGAGAACCACTGCGACGGCTTAAGGACTTTGCGAAGGGGTTATGTTTCGAACAAGACTCCAGCAGCTCGCGGACCAATCGTTATTGCGCAGCTTATCGCCATTGGAATCGGCCACGGGGCCGACCGTCCGATATGCCGGACGCGAGATCATCTTGCTATCCTCCAATGATTACCTCGGACTCTCGACGCATCCGAAAGTGGTACGCGCCGCAATCGAGGCCACCGAGCAATATGGCACCGGGTCCGGAGCGTCGCGCCTGGTCAGCGGAACGCTCCCCCCCCATGGGCGCCTGGAGGCTGCTCTCGCAACCTTCAAAAGAACCGAAGCCGCCCTCCTCTTTGGGGCCGGTTATTTGGCGAATCTCGGCGTCATCCCCAATCTCATCGCGCGTGGAGGCCTCATTCTGGCGGATCGATTGTGTCATGCCAGCCTGATCGATGGCTGCCGGTTGAGCCATGCTGATTTTCGCGTATTCCGCCATCTCGACTGCGCTCATGTCGAGTCATTGCTTCGGCGACGACCGACGAATCGCCCCACGCTCATTATCACGGAGGGGCTGTTCAGCATGGACGGCGACCTTGCGCCATTGCCCGACTTGGTGTCATTGGCCGAGCGATACGGCGCCATGCTGTATGTCGACGATGCCCATGGGACCGGCATTATGGGGACGACCGGTCGAGGCACGATCGAACATTTCGGTCTGGAACAACGGATCCCCTTTCACATGGGAACGCTCAGTAAGGCGCTCGGTGGCCACGGCGCCTACGTGGTTGGCCCCAACGACCTCGTTCAGTATTTGATCAACACAACCCGTCCGTTCATTTTTACAACGGCTCTTCCGCCTGCTGTCGCGGCGGCCGCTTCGGCTGCGTTGGATGTCATTCAACACGAGCCGGAACGTCGGGCGCGGCTCTGGTCGAATCGCCAACGGTTGTTCAACGGACTACTGCGCCTTGGTTTTCGTATGACTCAGACCGTCGGTCCCATCCTGCCTGTTCTGGTGGGTGATGCGGCCAATGCGTCCGCGCTAGCCGAACAGCTACTCTCTCTCGGAATCTACGCCCCCGCCATTCGGCCGCCGACCGTGCCGGACGGAACCAGCCGCATACGATTTACGGTGACGTCGGAGCATACCGCCGATCAGATCGACGAAGCGCTTCGCGTGCTGGACATCACGGGCCGCGCGACAGGGCTCCTGTAGTCTTCATCTCAACCGGCTCGCACCTTCCGCCTATTTTCTTGCTTTCCGGGTTTGCTATGGCATGATGCACAAGAGATTTTTGTCTCGCGTTCCATCCATATTACTGAGGATTTCGGGCAATGGATATTTCCAAGCTCCTTACGTTTTCCGTCAAGGAGGGCGCCTCCGACTGCCATATCAGTGCCGGAGAACCTCCCATGATTCGTATTCACGGCGATCTGAAAAAGCTCGACCACCCTTCCCTCACCCCGGATGAAACACATGCCCTGATCTACGACATGATGAACGATTCCCAGCGGAAGAACTTCGAAGAAAAGCGTGAATGTGACTTTTCCTTCGAACTCGGCGATATCGCCCGTTTCCGTGTCAACGTCTTCGTGCAACAGCGGGGATTGGGCGCCGTGTTTCGGAATATTCCGACCACTATTCTTCCGCTGGAAAAACTGGGGATGCCGCCGATTCTTCGACAACTCTGCGATAAGGAAAAGGGGTTGATATTAGTCACTGGACCGACGGGCTCCGGTAAGTCCACTACGCTTGCGGCGATGGTGGACTACTTGAACAACACATTCGAAGGCCACATCATCACGATTGAAGATCCGATCGAATTCGTCCACAGATCCAAGAAGTGCCTCGTCAACCAACGAGAACTCGGTGTCCACACCTTATCTTTCGCCAACGCCCTGAAGTCGGCGCTTCGTGAGGATCCCGACATCGTGTTGGTGGGCGAAATGCGGGATTTGGATACCATTCAGCTGGCGTTGACTGCCGCAGAAACCGGACACTTGGTCTTCGGGACTCTCCACACATCGAGCGCGCCCAAGACGATCGACCGTATCATCGACGCCTTCCCCCCGGCCCAGCAGGCACAAATCAGAACACAGCTTTCGGAGGCGCTGGAAGCCGTCATTACACAAACGCTGTTGAAGAAAAAGGCAGGCGGACGTGTCGCGGCGCTGGAGGTCATGGTGGCGACGACAGCAGTCCGGAATCTGATTCGTGAGGCCAAGCTGCACCAAATCCCCGGGATCATGCAGGCA